>Ga0163150_10005906_pt1 | contig 15325 bp, 12 predicted proteins | sample OliLakLV19P2IB_FD_148628 | JGI IMG/M metagenome (GOLD analysis project Ga0163150, IMG submission 148628) | Freshwater microbial mat bacterial communities from Lake Vanda, McMurdo Dry Valleys, Antarctica - Oligotrophic Lake LV.19.P2.IB | ecosystem: Environmental > Aquatic > Freshwater > Lake >...
GGTGGCGAGGAATCTACTGCAGTAAAGAACCGATTACGATTTCGAGCACGAGCACGAGCACGAGCACGAGCACGAGCACGAGCACGAGCACGAGCACGAGCACGACAGATCCGATACCCGATACCCGATACTACAACCTGCACGAGTGAGTACACATGAAGACCCTTTACTTCGATTGTTTCAGCGGAATATCCGGCGACATGTTTGTCGGGGCGCTACTCGATCTCGGTGTTGATTTTGCCAGCCTGAAGGCTGCGCTCGATTCGCTTGATGTCACCGGCTACGCAATCAGCGCGAAGAAGGTGAAGAAGAAAGGCGTGATGGCGACGCAATTCACGGTTGAGCTGGACCCCGGTACGAAACAGCCGCACCGGCATTTGCGGCACGTGGTCGAAATCATTGATCGTGGCGCGCTGGACGAGACGGTAAAGGAAGCGTCGCGCGAAACGTTCCGGCGGATCGCGGAGAGCGAGGCTCAGGTACACGGATCGACGATCGAGAAGGTCCATTTCCACGAAGTGGGCGCGATCGATTCAATTGTCGATGTTGTTGGCGCGCATTTCTGTTTGCACGCACTCAGCGCCGGAAGCATCGTCGCGTCGCCTTTACACGTTGGGGCGGGTACGGTCGAATGCGCGCACGGCGTCATGCCGGTGCCGGCGCCCGCGACGGCTTTGCTGCTTCGCGGCATTCCGAGTTACGGAGGGGAGGTGCAGGCCGAACTTGTCACGCCCACGGGCGCAGCGTTAATCGGGCAAGTAGCGGCGTCGTTCGGCGCGATGCCCGGCATGAAGATCGAAAATATTGGATATGGGAGCGGCACGCGCGATCTGGAAGACCGTGCAAACGTGTTGCGCGTGTTGATTGGCGAATCCGCTGAGTCGTCGCACGCAGGCGAGACAGTCACAATCATCGAAACCAACATCGACGATATGGTGCCGGAATTGTTGCCGGTGCTGGTGGAACAAACGATGGCGGCGGGCGCGCGCGACGTTTTCATTACTCCCGTAACGTGCAAGAAAGGCCGCCCCGGCCATCTCGTTACGATCATGTGCGACGCGCCGAAGGTAGACGAATTGGCGGCGGTGGTGTTTCGCAACTCGACGACCCTCGGCGTGCGGATGCGCGAAGAAAAGCGTATTTGCCTGGAGCGCGAGTGGAAGACCGCGCAAACACCCTGGGGTAACGTGCGGATCAAGCTTGGCCGGTTTGGCGCGGAACAAACAGTTTCGTCGCCGGAATTCGAGGATTGCCGCAAGGTTGCCGAGTCCGCGGGCGTGCCGGTGCTTCAGGTCTATCACGCAGCGCTCGCCGCGGCGGTGCATGGCAAGCTCGTTTCGTAATCCCGGGCATGCTTGATAACCCGGCGGCGTTTGCGCCTTAATTATATGTGCGAAGGGCACGCGGGGGGCATCACTATCATGTCGGCGCGAATTGGCATTTATCCTGGAAGCTTTGATCCACCTACCTATGGCCATATCGATCTCATTGGCCGCGCATCAAAAATATTCGATACGCTGGTGGTGGCGGTCGCGCGCAACTCCGAGAAGAAGGGCCTGTTCACGGTTGATGAGCGGATTGAAATGCTTCGCCGGATTACCACGGGCCACGTGAACGTCGAAGTGACTTCGTTTACCGGATTGACGGCGGAATTCGCGCGCAAACGCAAGGCCACCGCCCTGGTGCGCGGGCTGCGGGTGGTGTCCGATTTCGAATATGAAATGACGATGGCCATCGCAAACCAGAAGCTGAATCCCGGCATGGATACCGTTTGCCTGATGCCGAGCGAGAAGTTTTTATTATTGAGTTCGCGGATTGTGCGCGAGATTGCGTTGTTTGGCGGAGACCTCCACGAGTTTGTGCCGCCGGAGATCGAGAAGCGGATTCTTCAGAAATTGAAGAAGAAGCATAAGAAATGAAGCGGGAGGGCGCGTGCCCCCCCGCGCCTGTGTTGGGATGGGATGATAATCGGCGCGTGGGGACGCGCGCCCTCCCACTTACTTCCTGCCTGGATATTGAAGATAACCGGCGCGTGGGGACACGCGCCCTCCCTTATTTCAAACTAATTTCCTGTCTCGTCTTTGGCGTGAGGATTTTCACGTCGTGAATGTGGAAATCGGATACCGATTCGATCGCGACTTCGCGCTCGAAATCCGCGCAGATGGCGTCGAGCATGTCCTTATTTTCCGTGCGCAGCCGCCGGGACACGTCGGGATGGACCTGTAGGATTACGCGCTTTTCCTTTGACGCGCAGAACAGGCTATGGACCCGCCGCAGCGTGTCGAACGTGACAGTGGTGACGGAGCGCACCATGCCGCCGCCTTCGCAATATGGGCAGGGTTGCGACAATGCTTTTACCAGATTGTGCTTCACGCGTTTCCGCGTCATTTCGATCATGCCCAACTCGCTGATCTCGGACACCGTCGTTTTCGCGCGGTCGTGTTTGAGGTATTCCTGCATTTGTTTCAGCAACTCGCGCCGGTTTTTTTCGATGGCCATGTCGATAAAATCGATCACGATGATACCGCCGAGATCGCGCAACCGTGCCTGCCGCGCGATTTCTTCGGCGGCTTCGAGGTTCGTTTTGAAGACGGTTTCTTCGAGGTGTTTCGTGCCAGTGAATCTGCCGGTATTCACGTCGATGGCGATGAGCGCTTCTGTCTGATCGATGCAGATATAACCTCCGCTCTTGAGGTAGACCTTGCGATTTAGCGCCTTATCGATTTCCTTTTCAATGCCGAACTTGTCGAAGATAGGCCGTTTTTGGTTGTAATGTTTCACGCGGCTTTTGAGGCTCGGCGCGAAACTGTCCAGGAAGTCGAGGACGCGCTCGAATTCCGCCGCATCGTCAAGCGTCAGTTTCTCGATGTCGTTCGTAAACATGTCCCGCACGATGCGCAGGATCGGGCCCAGGTCCGCGTGCAGAAGCGCCGCCGTTTTCGCGGTTTCCATTTTCGTTTTGATGTCGCCCCACACCTTGGACAAATATTTTACGTCATCCTGGAAATCCGCTTTTTTCTTGCCCTCGCCGGCCGTACGGAGAATGAGGCCGACACCCGGCGGCCGCACGCTTTGCAGGTCCTTGCGCAAACGTTCGCGTTCGCGTTCGCTTCCGATCTTGCGGGAGACGCCGAGCTGTTTCACCGTCGGCATCAGCACGACGTATCGGCCGGGTAATGTCACATAATTGGTCAGGCGCACACCTTTCGTGCCCAGCGTGTCCTTGCTGACCTGGACCATGATGTGCTGGTTTTTCTTCAGCAACGACTCGATGGAAGGCGGTTTGCCCCTGCGCGCCGCACCTTTGGGTTTGGCTGTGCCCTCCTCGAATACGAAATCGCCGGTGCCTTCCGCGCCAGCGATGTCGGAGACGTAAAGGAACCCGTTCTTCTCCATTCCGATATCGATGAACGCGGCCTGGATACCTGGGACGATTGAATCGACTCTGCCCTTGTAGATGTTGCCGACGACGCTACGGCTTTCCTGCCGCTCGATTAAAAGTTCGGTGAGGCGCTTGTCTTCAATCAGCGCGATCCGCGTCTCAAGCGGCGAGACGTTGATAATAAATTCCTTCATGCAAACCCCCGGTGGCGCGCGGCACTGGCCGCGGCCCCATCAATCAAAAAAGCCTTTACGTACCTGGACACTCAACAAGGTGCCCACGCACATCATCGTAGTAACGCAGAACGAGCCCCCCTGGCTCAGAAACGGCAGCGGCAGACCCGTAATGGGCAGCAGGTGCAGGGTGATGGCAATGTTCACGAATACGTGGAATCCGATAATTGTCACACATCCCACCGCAAGCAAACTGCCCGCGAGATCGGGGCAGTCGCGCGCCAGCACGATACCGCGCAACAAGAATAGCGCAAATAAGCTTATCACGATGAATCCGCCGACAAAACCCATCTCTTCGGCGATCAACGCGAAGATGAAATCGGTGTGAAACTCGGGAAGGAAACGCAAATGCGTCTGAGTACCCTTCCCGACGCCCTTGCCCCACATCTGGCCGCTGCCGACCGCGATCTTCGTCTGAATAATCTGGTACCCCGATTCGAGTGGGTCCGCGTCGGGTTGCACGAACGATTTGATCCGGCTTTTCTGGTATTCCTCGAGCGGAAGCTTGTCTACGGCGAAGAACACCGTCGCGGCCATTGCGACGCCCACAGCGACAATGCTGAATAGATAGCGTTTGCGGCAGCCCGCGGCGTACAACATCATGAGCACGACGGGTGGAAGCACGAGCGCGGTTCCGAGGTCCTTTTGCAAGAGGATAAGCACCAAAATGCCACCGCTGATTACGAATGCGCCAGCGAAGTACAGGGCGCTCTGAATCCGGTCGCGCACCGCCGCCAGGTACCATGCAAGCGAATAGACCAGGGCCAGTTTGCTCAATTCCGACGGCTGCAAATTGAATGGCCCATACCGGAGCCAGTGTTGTCCGCCTTTTGCTTCCGTGCCAATAAACAACACGGCGATCAGCAGACCGGCAACGACTATGTACATTGCCGGCGCGAGGGAAATAAGTGCGCGGTAATCGATGCACACAATGGCGAGGGCAATCGTGAGGCCAAGGCAGAACGCGATGAACTGCCGCACATAGTACAAGGAAAAGAACGACGCGTCGGCGCTCAGGCTTTGGCTCGCGCTGTACAACGCCGTCAGGCCGAATCCGATCAGGATAAACGTGATTCCCAGCAGGTACCAGTCGATCCGGCTAAGGTTGCGGTAGTTGAACGTGCGAATATGCGAATCGAGAAGGTTGAGGTCGCGTTGAATGCTGCTCATTCGACAGGCTCCCCGTGCATTGCGACGTTCACCGCTTCCGGCGCCGCGCCGGGTTCCCCGCTCTGCTTGCGCTTCAAGTAAAAATAGTCGAACACTTTCTTCGCAACGGGCGCGGCGGTGGTGCTGCCGTGCAAACCATGTTCCACGATGATGCTGACCGCGATGCGAGGCTTCATATTGGTGACGCCCGCGACAAAAAGGGCGTGATCGCGCAATTCATACGGCACGTTGCGTTCCCGGCGGCCTTTGAGCTGCGACATATGCGCGACCTGCGCAGTGCCGGTTTTTCCGAGTATCGTAAGTCCCTCGATACGCGCTTCGCGGCCAGTGCCACTGGGAGGCTGTTTTTTTTCGACGCACTTCAGCAGGCCAGCAGACACGATGCGCAGTGTATTGTCGCCAATGAGCTGTTCGCTTACGTCGGGCCCAAGTGCCATGTTTACAAACGGCCTGACACGTTTTCCGCCATTCAGCACGGAGGCCATCATGACAGCGTTCTGCAGGATCGTCGCGTCGACCATACCCTGGCCGATCGACATATTGATGGTATCGCCCGGATACCACTTGAAGTCGTCGCGATTCGTGGATTTGCGGCGCTTTGCCGCGGCCGCTTTTTTGTCCGGACTCGGTATGCCGCCCGGAACTTCCCGCGGCAGATCAATGCCCGTCGTTTCGCCTTGGCCGAGCAGGTGCGCCCATTTGTTCAATTTCTCCGGGCCGAGCCGCAGCCCTGCGTTATAGAAAAATACATCGCAGGAAAATGCGAGCGCATCGACAATGGACACCCCTCCATGCCCGCCGGGCCGCCAGCAGCGCCACGTGTGGTTGCTGTACCGGAATGAACCGCCGCAGCTAAAGGTGGTGTGCTCGTCAATTGCGCCTTCTTCGAGCGCGGCAACCGCCAGCAACACCTTGAAGACCGAACCGGGCGGATAGTGGGTTTGAAATGCGCGGTGCAACATCGGTTTTCGCGGGTCTTTCATTACGCTATCGATGATGGTTTGCTGGTCCGGGGATTGGGTCGTGAAGATGTTCGGGTCATAGGTGGGCACGCTGGCGAGGGCAAGCAGCTCGCCGGTATCCACATCCATGACGACGATAGCGCCTTCCGCCTGAATGTCCACGATATCTTCGGCGAGCAGTTCGTCGCGCAAGATGCGCTCGCACTCGATTTGGAGTTCGATGTCGAGCGACGTGAATATCGGTTTTCCGGGTACTGCGTCTTGCCTGCGTTCGAGCGCGAGGGAGCGTCCCTTGCTATCGACTTCGATGTACGGCATGCCGTGGACGTCCGTGCGCAACTGGGGCACGCTGCCGTTGTAGCGCGTGACGATCATGGCGCCGTCCGTTCCTTTCAGGTCGGATTCGTACCGCTGTTCGATCCCGTCGCGCCCAATAATGTCCCCCAACTTATAGCGAGGCTTGTTTCTGTCGAGCATCTCGCGATCAATTTCATTTATCCAGCCAAGTATCTGGCCCGCCGCGTGATTATGGTAGTACCGGCGCAAGGGCCGTGCGACGGTGTACACCCCCTGCAACGCGAACGAGTATTCCTCGACACGCATGCGTTCTGTTTTTGTAATGTCCTGCTTCACCAGGATTTGTTCAAACGGCGTCTTGCGCTTGATGGCGCGTTCCACACTCGCGATAAGCGCCGCACTGTCGACGTCCACGAGATTTCCCAGTTGCGCGCAGACGCCTTCCGCATCGCGCAACAGCGCGGGGGTCAGCACGAGGTCGAGCGCGGCGCGGTTGTCCGCGAGCACGATGGTTTCGTCGCGACCGTAGATGATGCCACGCGGCGATTTGATGACTTCGTAATCCAGCCGGTTGTCTTCGGCCTGTTTGGTGTAAACCTGGCCATCGACAATTTGAAGTTGCCATAGCCGCGCGCAAAGCAGGGCGCTGAATGCGACGACCGCAACCAAAAGCCAGCCCATGCGGCGTTCAAAACCTTCAAACCGCTTTCCATTGGCCGTGGGTTTCATAGTGTCAGCCCCCCTGTCAGCTTCCATTGCTTGCGGCGTTTGAACAACCGGTCCATTGCGAAGAACAGGATTGGGGTAAACAGTGCAGTATAAAAGGTGCTGGGCACGACGCGCGCCACAATGGCGTTAAACGCGGGCACGCTTGGGTCCTGTACATAAGCGACCGCGATGGACAAAATGCCAAAGGCAATGCCCGCGCAAAAAACGAGAATGGCCTTCGCCGCGGGGTGCTCGGTCATCATGCGCGCGGAGATGCGCGCCGCGGCATAGCCCACGACAACGTAACATAGCACGTGATGTCCGAGCGTATAGTTACTGGCGATATCCTGAATGATGCCGCCAATGAGCCCGCTATACATTGCCCGTTCTTCGCCCTCTGTCATTGCGAAATACACCACGACCAACAGCGTCAAGTCCGGCACGACATCCATCAGCCGGATTTGCTCGACCCACGTAGTTTGCACCAACGCCGCGATCATGACGGTCAAAAACCAGAGTACCTGTTTGCGAATCATGGTTTCCGGTCCTTACGGTGCATACCGTTCCTGCATTGAACGCGTATCGGGCAACGCGAACGCAGGTTTGTCCGTCTCGCGCGTTGGGCGCTCAGAACGGTCCAGGGGCTCCGGCCCCGGCACCACCGGCTGTTCGGTCGATGGGTCGTGTCCGCTCATTTCCATCAACGTGGGTTGGGCGCGCTTCACCAAAAAAATCTCATCCACGCTGTAGGGGTCCGCATGGGGCTCCATGTAGGCGACCTGAAACAACGAACCGCTGCTTTCGACTTCCACGATCGTGCCGATTGGATACTCTGAGGGAAAAATGCCGCTTCCCGCGGTCAATACTTCATCGCCGACCCGGACGATGTCCTTGGTGTCGATGTGCTCGAGGCGGCAGATATGGCTGAAGTCGCTGCCGCTGCCGTGTACGGTTGCGCGCACGCGTTTGTCACGGCCAATCATCGCGCCAATCTGGCACCGGTCGCTATGCAGCGTCGCGATATAGGAAAGTGTTGGGCGCACGTCGATCACGATTCCCGCCACGCCGTCCTTGGTCATTGCGCACATGGCGGGCTCAATGCCGTGGATTGAACCCCGGTCGACGACCAGCACGCCCGCGGAATTAGAAATTTTCGCGGCCGAGATTGGGTCCTGTGACAAGGGCACCACTTTGGCCGGCGCCAGTTCGAGGCGCGGCTGATTCTGGATGAACCCAACCATCTCCTTCAGGCGCTGGTTTTCGGAATAGATGGCGTCGCGGTCCGCAATGCGTGGAACGAGGACATTCATTTCCTTGCGCAACCCGGCTGCCTCGCGGCGGGATGCGTCGTATGCGACGACAAAGCCGACCGTATAACTGGTAGCCCCGCCGATGGCGTCAAACACCCGCAGGAACGGATATGCGACTACGGAGCCGGCTGTGGTAATGGCGTTGGAGATAACGTTGCCCCGGGTTCCGGAGGCAAGAGAGACAATTGAAAGGCTGACAAGCACCACCAGTACAAGTGTCGGGCGGTTCTCACGTATTCGGCGGTATGACAACACGGTTTACATTTCTTCGTCTTTGAAACGCTTGATTCCTTCAAGGTACTTGCCGGTGCCAAGCACCACAGCGGTCAAGGGGTCTTCAGCGACGGTCACGTGAAGCCCCGTCTCCTTCGCGAGCAAATGGTCGAGTCCGCGTAAGAGCGCGCCGCCACCGGCCAACACGACACCGCGGTCTACGATGTCGGCGGAAAGCTCCGGGGGCGTGCGTTCGAGCGTAACACGAACAGCGTTGACGATGGATGCGACCGGTTCGCGTAACGCTTCTCGTATTTCTTCGGAAGTGATCGTCAGGATTTTTGGCAGGCCCATAACCTGGTCACGGCCCTTGACCTGCATTTCCATTTCTTCTTTGAGAGGGAACGCGGAACCAATGGCGATTTTGATCTCTTCCGCGGTGCGTTCGCCAACCATCATGTTGTACGTGCGCTTGAGGTGCTGGATGATCGCCTGGTCCATTTCATCGCCCGCGACGCGCACACTGTTCACGTGAACAATGCCGCCGAGCGAAATCACGGCGACTTCAGTCGTGCCACCGCCGATATCAACAATCATGCAGCCTTGCGGCTCGTGTACGGGCAACCCCGCTCCTATTGCCGCGGCCATGGGCTCCTCGATGGTGAAAACTTTTTTCGCGCCCGCCTGCGAGGCGCTTTCGGTCACTGCCCGCTTCTCGACAGCGGTGATTCCCGAAGGCACGCAGATCGCCACGCGCGGCATGACGAGCCGGCTGCGATTGTGTACTTTTTGGATGAAATACCGAAGCATGGCTTCGGTGATCTCGAAATCCGCGATGACACCGTCCTTCATCGGGCGGATCGCCACGATGTTGCCGGGCGTGCGGCCAATCATGCTCTTGCCTTCGTTTCCGACGGCTTTGACGCGGCCAGTATCTTTGTTAATGGCGACGACGGATGGCTCGCTGAGGACAATGCCCTGGCCCTTCACGTACACCAAGGTGTTCGCGGTCCCCAGGTCGATGCCCATGTCATGCGAGAAAAGGCCAGGAAGGTAGTTCAAAAACGAACGAAACATGAACCCCCTCAAGCGGTCAGGGGCCGGAAAGGGCGGCAAGACCGCATAACTAATGAAATGAAAGCCACTTAGACAGACGGCCGCTAAGTGGAGCGGAGTATAGCAGAACCCCCCGTAAATTCCAATCTTGTAAATCGGTGTTTCAGGCCAATTTCTGCGAATCGAACCGTTTTTTCGCATGACCCGATCTGGCGGAGAGGCTTCAACCGAGGCTTTTTGGTGCTGGCCTTTGTCAGATTGTTGTGTAGACGAAAGCGAAAAAGCCGCTCAATATCCACGACGATTGGCAATGCGCGCGTGTAAACCGCCACCATGGCCGTGTCACAGTAGAATTTTGGAGTAGCAACATGTTTATTCGCAGCAGCATGTGCCTTGTCGTCATATCGGTCGCGTATGCACAGGAGCCACTTTCGGCATCGCGCGCGGCGAATCCAGACGCGATCGCGGCGACCGCTGCGGGGTCCTTGAGCGAAGCCAACGCGGCGTGGTGGGGTTTTGAGGAAGCGGATTCAACCTCGGCGATTCAGTCGGCGATCGATTCGATGGCGGCGAAGGTGGTGGTGCCGTATGTGGGCAAGCCGTGGATAATCCGGCCGATCATGTTGCGCGGCGATCTCGAATTGTTTTTCGAGCCGGGGGTGGTGGTGCTGGCGAAGAAGGACGAGTTTCGCAGTAAGGGCGACAGCCTGTTTCGCGCGCAGGATGCGTCGAACATTTCCGTGCGAGGATATGGCGCAACGTTGCGGATGCGCAAGCGAGACTACCAGCAGCCGCCGTATGAGAAAGCGGAATGGCGCATGGGCCTGACGTTCAGCGGCTGCACGAATGTGCGCGTGGAAGGTCTGCGCATCGAGAGCACGGGCGGCGACGGCATCTACATCGGCACGACTGGCACGCAGGAGTATTGCAAGGACGTGGTGATCCGCGAAGTCACGTGTTTTGACAACCACAGGCAGGGCATCAGCGTGATTGGCGCGGAGAACCTGTTGATCGAGAACTCGGTGTTCGCGAACACCTGGGGAACAGCGCCGGGCGCGGGTATCGATCTTGAACCGGACAGCCCGGCGCAACGCTTGGTGAACATCGTCGTGCGCAATTGCACATTTGAAAATAACGAAGGTCACGAGGTGCTGGTGTACGCGAAGAACCTCGATGCGACCGCTCCTCCAATTTCGATTCGATTCGAGAATTGCCTGATGCGCAAGACGACTCTCGACATGCTGGAAGAAGGCATTGGCCGCGACGACGACGTACATGGGTGGGCGGGCATTTCCGTCGGTGCGGTACGCGATGACGGGCCGGAAGGTTTGATCGAGTTTGTGGATTGCACCGTCGAAGGCACGGGTAAGGAAAGCGTAAAAGTGTACGACAAATCGGCGGACAAGGCCAAGGTGCGTTTTGTGAATTGCCGGTTCAAGGATTCGTGGAACGTGCATCACTCGATCTATGCGGACATGCGCGTACCGATTTTTTTCGAGGTGCGGCGGCCCGCGCTGAGCAAACGCGTTGGCGGCATCGAGTTTGTTGATTGCCATTTGTGGGATGACGCGGGACGACCGGTCGCGGCGATGTCGCCGTTCAATAGCGAATATGGCCTGCACGATGTAACGGGAACAATTTATGTGTATGGGGAGAATGAGCCGCGGGTGTGGTTTGGGAAGGACTCGACCAACGTCGATCTCCAACTGGTGCAAATCAAACCCGCTGAACCAGCCGACTCGCGAAAGCCCGACGCTGACGCTGAATAAAGAATTTTTCACTACGAAGATCACGAAGAAATCAGAGAATCACCGCAAAGGTTCACCAAAAAGCAAATCAAAATCTTTAGTTGTTTTCCGGACGTTTTGATTTGCTTCGTGTTCTTCGTGCCTTCGTGGTGAACTATTCTTCGTCCTCGGATTTAATCTTGTCTTTCAAATTGGCAAACGGATTATGTGCGAGTGGCTGATCATCCGCGTCGAGTTTGGCGTAGCCGCCGAAAAAATTTACTCGGCCGGCGTCCTGATGCACGTCATCGTGGCAGGAGAGGCAGAGAAGTTCCCAGTTGCTGCCGTCGGTGGGGTTGTTGTTGTGGTTGTTGTCTTTGTGGTGGACAGTGAGATCGCGCAGGTCTTTTCCGAAGAATTCGCGGCCGCACCGTCCGCAGATGTGGGGGAACAGCGCGAGCGCCTGTTCCCGGTAGCCTTGACGGCGTTCGGCCTGTTCCTTGCTCAGTTGCGCGAGGAATTGGGCTTGCCGTTCAGGATCGATTTTTACTTTTCGCAGTCGCCTGCGGTTTGATTCGCCCATGACGTTTAAACCTCGACACGACCCCGAAGATTCCGGGAGGGCGCGCGTCCTCGCGCGCTCCGTTACCCACGATCTCGTGTACCCATCAGAAACTGCGCGCGGTTACGTGAACTTATCAAGCGCGCGGGGACGCGCGCCCTCCCGCGTTGTGTCTAATCCTTCACCTGTTCGAGGATCGCGAAGTCGCCAGGGTTCCAGGCTTGCGCGATGACGTACCATTTATCGCCGATCTTCGTGAAGGTCGCGTTATGGATGTGGGTGAAGTTTGGAAGGCCGAGGTCTTCCTTGGGCATGAGCGTTGACACGATTGCGTCGTCTTTCAGGATGTAGATCGGCGCGCCCTTGGTTTTGTCGGGTCCGTCGAGGCAACCGACGATCGCGAGGCCTTCGGCGTAGTCGATGTCGCACGCGAGCGATCCTTCCGGAAGTTTCACCGTGTCGCGGTAATGGCCGTAGCGTGTGAAGCGATCTATTTCGGCGTTGGGCCGGTCGGCGATCGTTACGCGCTTGGAATCGGGGCTGATGGTTACGCCGTGGCCCGTGCCGAACTGGCCGGCGCCCGTGCCGCGACCGCCAAAGACCAGATCGTTCCACTCGACGCGTTCGGCTGTCCGGTTCACTGTTGCGGTCAAGACATAATCAAGATTCGAGTATCCGGTGGTGATGTAATAGTAGCGGCCCAGCTTGGCAACATCGGTGGGGACGAATTTCCCGCCGTCAGCGAAATATTTGTTCACCGTCGTTTCGTCGAAATTCGTTTCCGCGGTTGGCGCATCGAGCGTATTCACAAGCGTGCCATCAAGCGTCGTGGTGAATACCTTGGCGGCCTCGTTGCCAGGAAACACAAGAAACGACGCGTCGTCTGCGTGCCAGATACCAGCATTGTGCAGGTTCGTATCTTTCATGGTGGGGGGCGTAGTCAGCATTCTCGTCGATGCGAGGTCCGGGCTGATCTCGATGATGCCCGCGCCGGGCAGCGCGAAATAGATCGCGCCTTTGCCTTCGCGGCGGTCTACCGCGAATCCGCCGTGCGCCTTCGTGAGCACCGCAACCGCTTCCGCGGGCAAATGGTCTGCTTTATAGAGGAGCTTGAATTTGAAATCGCCTTGACCCGTGACGCCCGGAGGCGAAGGTGCGGGCGCGGCGGCGTCTGCCTGGGCGATTGTCAGCGTGGATGCCGCGGGCTTGTCCGTGTCGTGATGGTGGCCGGGATGCGCAAAGGTTTGCTGTAATGGCATCACTGCGAACAGGGCTGCAAAATAACAATACGGAAGTAAGCGTTTCACGGGTTTCCCCTCCCACCTGCGTTGAACTGCACCTGCCAAGAGCATAAACCGGAGACGGCGGAGACTTCCATTTTTCGAGTGCGGGCGCTCGATCTGTGGAAAAGCAGTTTTGCGGATTCCGGTGCGATTGTGAAGTAAAAGCCGCAGCCACTGCTGTCACACTCAAAAATTAAATCTTATCAATTCCGCTTTGTCGCCGAAGTAGATGCCTCTATCGTCGATTGCGAACCCGCAATGGATGTTTCCGGGGTATTCCGCGAGGACGGTTGTCGTGTAGGTTTTGGGATCGAGACGGAACACAGACTTGTTGGTGAGGCCGTAAAGGTTTCCGTCTTTCCAGAGTCCCAGTGAGAGATCGGGTATCGAGCCTACGCCAAGCGATGCGGAGTGGACAAATTCCTTGGAGTCGATGTTGTAGACAAATAACGTGTCGGCATTGGCGATGCCGAAGATGCGACGGTCGACTTTCACCAGCGCGCGGATGTAACTGGCTTTTTCTATCGGCACGTGTTCCGCCACGACTTTTTTTCCGGCGGGATCGAAGGCGAAGAATTTTGCTTCGGGTTGCGAGGGTGTCGAGCCGCCTCCGCCGTGAATGCTGGTGCCGCCGAAGACCATGCCGGATTTGTCGTCATACGCGAGCGCGGTGATCGACTGGTCCGCGAGCAGCGGATGATAGTTTTCGATCAGCCGGTCCTGCGCCGTGTCCCACACGCCGAGTGAACCGCCGAGCTTTCCGTATTCCGGGAAACCGCCGATGTAGATGAGGTCGTTTGGTCCATGGACCATCGCGCGCGGACGCAGATGTCCGGGGCCGAGCGGCCCAAACGCGCGCGGATTGCTCGATGCTTCCATGCCGTAATTCCACGGTAAGGTGGGGTCCCATTTCGACAGAAACGATCCCGGATACGCGCAGAGGTAGAGCACGTCGTGATGATCGAGAAAAGAATAAATCTCGCCGCCGACGTCAGTCGGGTTGCCGGGGTTTTCCTGCGTACTCGTCGCGGGGTCGTACCAGAACAGTTCGTTGGGCATGTACGTGCCGCCGTAGATTCTTCCCAGCGGACCGTTCGCGACGTAGAAGAGACCTGCGCCGTCCCCGGCGTATTTGAACGTTTTATGCTCGACTTTGCCATCAGGGTACGTGAGGTCGTAGGTACCGTTGATTGAAACGTTTGAGAACGAGCGACCGTCTTTCAAGGTTGTATTTGTGACCATCGCCGGCGCGTTTTGCACATCGACAAGCGAGCCATCCGGCTGCACTTTCAATGTCACATTCACCGGGCGTTTGATCTCGCCGTTCTCCGGATCGCCGTTGACCGTTTCCATGCGAATCGCGGCGACATAGACATTGCCGTCAACGCCTTTGGATACCGAAGTCGAGATTTGCGCGGGATCGCCAGAATATTCTTTCGGCAGAATGGATTTGTGTTCACCGGTTTTAGGATCGAACACGACGAGGTTCGCTTTGCCGTAACCAATGGCGACATAGATTTTCCCGTCGGGCCCGGTGGCGACACTCCGCGAATACATCATCTCATCGTCCATGCGGCCCAGGTCTTTCATGTCGTTCGTTTTCGGATCGAACGAGATCAATTTCGCGTTTGGAAATGTGCAGGCATAGAGGATGCCATCAGGGCCGATGCAATATTGCCAGAGGTAAGATTCGGATTCAGAAGGCTTACCGACGACTTCGACCTGTTTTTCCGGGTATTGTGGATCGAACACGAGAATCTGCCCACCGTCCGTCGGATCAGGTCCTTCGTGCGTGCCGAGGTAGATGCGGTTATCCGGGCCGACGATGAATCCCCACGCGCCCGTGCCGACGAGAGATTTGAACTGTTGCGTCGCGCCGGTGTCGGGATCGATTGCTACGAGAAAGAGTTTGCCGCCGTCCTGCCGGAAATTGATGTAGATGCGTTCGGACCCTTCCGTCGGACCAGGACCGACGATAGCGCCCATGAGGCCGGCTTTCAACACGGGTTTACCGAGAGATTCAAATGGGGCGGGGAGTGGATCGGCAAACGAGATTGAGACAAGACAACTCAACAAAACGCAAAAACGCATAGAATGGTTCCTGACTGTCTGGAGTGCGGTGGCAATCATCACTGCTACTTTCGTGCTCTTGCTCGTCATCGTAATCGTTACTCGTGTATTCGGATTTCTATCCACGAATCAAAATAAGGAGCTACGATTACGATGACGAGCAAGAGCACGAATAAGAATCAGCTAAGTAGCGAGTGACTGCGCTACGCGACGCGCACAGCGTCGATATGGCTAATGTTTGAATCCACTTCCCCGGGTTCGAGCACGCCGATGGTCATGGCGTCGACGCAGCCGAGTCCCAATACAAAGTTCAGCGATTCCGGCAGTTTCTCGGCGGTTTCTCCTTGTCCGG
>Ga0163150_10005907_pt1 | contig 15324 bp, 9 predicted proteins | sample OliLakLV19P2IB_FD_148628 | JGI IMG/M metagenome (GOLD analysis project Ga0163150, IMG submission 148628) | Freshwater microbial mat bacterial communities from Lake Vanda, McMurdo Dry Valleys, Antarctica - Oligotrophic Lake LV.19.P2.IB | ecosystem: Environmental > Aquatic > Freshwater > Lake >...
ATATTGGACATGAAAAAGTAGCACAAATTTTCAATTGGCTCTTGTGCCCCAACCGCATATTCATGTTATACTGTCTGAAACTGGAAATCAACCATCTATTCCAACCCCTATCGCAATGGCGAGTCCAGAGCGCAGAAAGGTTAACCGTGTTTACAGGTATGTATTGGTGTGATGACTGTCAAACAGTCTTCAAATCTGAATCAACGACTGAGCGAAAGAACGTTCCTTGCCTTACATGCGGTGCTGAGGCTCGATATTTAACGACGGATGTTCGTCCGGTATTCGCGCGTGAACGTCGCATATTGCAGTTTTATGGTCACGGGGCTTTATTGACGGAGCAGATATGGCGAAGCAGTAAAGCAACCAATTATTTTATCAATGGTCGTTCGGTGGCTTTACCGTCGAGTGAACACTTAAAAGACGATATAACTGCTATAGGCGATTTTATAGCAGACAGTGATCATTATGATGCCGTTGATGAGCGTCTCATTGAGGACTATCGCAACGTATTGGGTCACAACCGAGCATACTTAAATTCACTTGAAGACGAGGCGTTCCGCTTTGTACAAAAATGCGTAAAACGATTTCCTCGCAGAACGCTGATGGTGTCATTTAGCGGCGGCAAGGACTCAACAGCAGTATCAGATGTTGTAAGAAGGGCGCTAGGTCGTTCTGACATCCTCCATGTTTTTGGTGATACTACTTTAGAAGATGAAAACACCTACGCCTATGTTCGTGAGTTCCGCGAACAGAATCCACTGGTTCCATTTTTTGAAGCGCGGGCAGAGCATGACTTTCATGAGCTAGTGGACGAAATTGGTCCGCCTAGCCGAGTAATGCGTTGGTGCTGTACCATTTTTAAAGCCGGTCCAATTAATAACTTACTCCAATCTATGGGAGATCAAAAAGTCCTAACGTTTTACGGCATCCGCCGTGACGAATCAGCAAGCCGTAGCCGTTATCATCGCACATCGTGGAACGATCCTGAGCGTGTGGGTACGGTTGTCAAAGTCGATCAAGACGATGAACTCAATGGGGTAACAGTTGGCGGAAAAATTGGTCAGCAGATTACTGGTTCACCCATAATTGATTGGTCGGAATACGATGTATGGCTTTATCTTCTACTCAACAATGTACATTTCAATAAGTCGTATCGCTTAGGATACACGCGCGTTGGTTGCTGGCTATGCCCACTCAATTCAGAATGGTCAGAACTCATCGGTGGGATTTTCTTCCCTGATGATTCCGCCCGCTGGCGTAAACAACTTGTTCAATTTGCTACTCGTATTGGCAAGCCTGATCCTGAAGAATATGTTGATGATCGCGCCTGGGTAAAACGCTTCGGCGGTGCAGGATTGCCAAACCGTTTTCAAGGGATTGACGTGAAGCCATGCGGTGATATGGATAATACCATTCAGGTTGAAGTAAGTCGCCCGGTAGACGTTGAGCTAGAAGAGTTCTTAAAGCCATTAGGCAAAATCAATCGAGAACGCAGTCGTCCGGCTCTGGGGGAAATTTACCTGGAAGGAAGACCCGGACAAAAATGGAGCGCTATCATTGTACAGGCTCCTGAAAACAGTACTACTATTCGCTACACGGTTCTGAATCCTGAAGGTGACTTTAAGAACATCACGGCATATCTCAAATATCAATCCACAAAGTTTCAGACTTGCATTCAGTGTACCGCCTGTTCTGCCGTGTGTCCGCATGGAGCAATTACCATTAAACCGGAGGCTCGTATCTACGAGATTGATCAAGATGTATGCACAGGTTGTATGGAATGTGTAACTCATTTTGGTTCGACAGGCTGCTTAGTTGCTAAGAGCTTGAGCGTGTTTGGTAAATCAGCCCAAGAACCCATTGAGGCAAAAAGCCCCGGTTTCATTTCCATAGACGCGATTCAATAGCAGGTGACTCATGCACTTCGGAAAACACGAAACCTTTCATATTCGTGATGGGTGGCTTTTTAAAGGATTGAACAAAGTTGCTGACGAATCCGGGATATTTTTGGACGAATCCGCTCCAGAAAAGCTCGGTCTTGGCAAAAATATGGTCAGGTCATTGCGTTTTTGGATGCAAGCCTTTGGCTTAACACAAGAGCGTCAAACTAATCATGGCAGGTTTCAAGAGTTAACCTCCTTTGGTAAGCTTGTCGCTCGTTTTGATCCCTATCAGGAATTGGAGGGAACCCTTTGGTTACTTCATCATCAGTTAGTGTGTAGTGATGACCAGGCAACGACATGGTATTGGTTTTTTAATCACTACGCCCCAATTACATTCACTCGTGAGGATTCTGTCGAACGGCTTCAACTATGGATCAATGCGAACTTCCCTAAAAAAGACAAATCCATTGCTAAAAGTACGGTGGAGAATGATTTCGCTTGCCTAATTCACACCTACCTGCCTAGCCAACGAGACAAAAGTCCCGAAGATTTATCTGATTCACCACTGTCTTCGCTCGGGCTTTTGTCATTCAAAGATGAATATGATGAGGAACAACAACGATTCAGACACTTTCACCTTAATTCGGGTAAGAACATTCCCCCGCTTATCTTTTTGTATGTTCTGTTGAGCCGTCAGCAAATTGAGCGCCCTCAAGCCAATCAGGTCAATTTAACTGCTGCTCTTCGAGATGCAAAAAATATAGGACGAACTTTCAATGTTGGCTTAGTCGCATTGGAAGAAATCTTAGCACGCATTGAGGATGAATTTCCTGCTTTTCGTGTACATCTTACACGAACTGGAGGGCTAGACCAACTCACACTTCCTGATGTATCAGCAGAGACCGTACTGAAGGAGTTTTACGAGAAGCAACTTGCAACTGAGGAGGTGCGTGCAACATGGTCACGCCCAATCAACTAATTCAATTTTCGCCACGATTTCAGCGTGCAGTCCATCTTCGATACGATCTACGTGATCAGGATGCCCTTGAGCGTTATATTCCAACAACGACTGCTGTAGGTGCAATCAAGGCAATTTTGCGTGGGGCTGAACCCGATAGTACACAACGTTCTCATGTGCTTCATGCGTCGTATGGCTCTGGAAAATCTTTATTAGCGGTTACACTGGCTGCTCTGGTCGAAAAAAGAGAGGAACTCCTTCCTACACTTGAAGCTATCGCCTCGCGCATTTCTGACACAGAAACCGAGGTGGGGCAACTTGCATTTGAATTCATCCATTCTCCCATAAGGTTGTTACCCGTTGTGCTTTCGGGAAACGAAGGTGATTTTGCGGCAGCGATACTGCGTGCATTGACGAGGGCTTTAAAAGAGAATGAGCTTGATCAAATCAAACTTGAAAGTCGCTTTGAATTAGCTCTGCGGACTATCGAGTTATGGTCATCAGATTACCCTGATACCTTTATCCAGCTACAAAACCTGCTGCTAGAGAAGCAGGGAAACATTGATCAACTTCAGGCATCTCTAAAAGAACATGATACTGCTGCCTTTGAAGCGTTTGAAAAATTGTATCCAAGACTTGCAGCAGGGGCATTATTTGACAGATTCAGTGAACAATCCCCTGAAATTGTCTATCGTGAAGTAGCAAATGCTATCTCCGCATATGGTTACAATGGGATTGTTGTTCTGTGGGACGAGTTCGGACGGTACTTAGAAGGCCGAACTGCTCAAGTCTTCGGTAATGAAGCTGCACTTCTACAAAGTTTTGCAGAAACGTGTAACTACAGCGGTTCAGAGCAAATTCATCTTCTGTTGTTTGCCCATAAAGAACTTCAAAGTTATGCGGCAAGTCTTCCCAAAACTTATCAACAAGAATGGTCACGTATTGAGGGACGATTCCAACGACACAACGTTGCAAGTGACCCATATGTTGGTTATCGGCTAATTGCCGGTGCTATTCAACAGACAGATAGCGAATACATCCAATCACTCATCCCTCAAAACCTTATAGCTCAAACCGTAGATGCGAGACTATTTAGTGTTTTGTCCACTGAGGAAGTACGACAGTTAGTACAAGCGCTGTGGCCGCTGCATCCGTTAACTACCTATGCTCTTATTAGGCTTTCAAATCGGGTAGCTCAAAATGAGCGCACGATGTTCACCTTCCTAACTGCCGAAGAGCCAAAAGCACTTCGCAGTATATTGGAAGGGATGACACTGGGGGAAGATGGCGACTCATTTGTTCGCCTCAACGAGCTTTGGGACTACTTTGACGATGCTATTCGGTCTGACACTAATGGCGCACATCGCATCTGGTCGGGAGTAACATATGCGCTCGACAAAATAGCAGCAGGCGATGTATTGAGCGAAACTATCGTTAAAACTCTAGGTGTCTTACTTATCTGTAGAGAGTCCAATATTGCTAGACCGACGACTGAGCTGTTGGCTTGGGCTGTGAATGCTCAAACCGCCGAACAGGAAGCAGCAGTTATCACAGCATTAGATAACTTACGCCGCCGTAAGGTTATCATTAATCGTCGTATTGACGACTTTTGGACATTTACATCCGGCAGCGATATTGATTTTGAACAAAAACTCGTTGAGACAATTGAACGAGTGAATCCGACACATTTGCAACTACGACGATTGCTTGAACATGTCGTTCCTGCTCCCAATAGTCTTGCACGCCGATATAACCAGCAACATGCCATCACTCGCTATTTCATAGGCTTATATCGTTGGGCGCATGAGCTTGTAGATGCACCTTGGCAGCTACAAAGGGAACAGTTGGGTAACACAGACGGTTTGGTGGTTTACGTGCTTGCCACTAACGAATTTGAATTAGAGCAAGCGCGTGATGCAATACAGGCAGATGAGCAAGTTATCTATGTACTGCCACATCAACCTTTGAGAGCGCTGTTCGATTCATTGCGTGATTGGTTTGGGCTGCATGAACTAAATAATGATCCGGGGCTTAAACAACATGAGGATCGTATCCGCATTGAAAGGGAGCTGAATTGGCTCATCGAAGATGCCGAGGTGAGAGTCCAACGTGAACTTGATGAGCTAACAGATCCCCGCTCAAGCAAGGCAGATTGGGTAGTCATCCAGAATGATTTTGCAAGCGCTTACCCTGTTTCTAGTCATGCTCAGACAACAGTTCTTGTCAGCGGAATTTGTGATCATGTGTTTGGAAAAACACCTATATTTAACAGCGAGGGCTTAAATCGCCATCAGCCTACGGGAGCGCAAATCAAAGCGGCTCAGAAGTTGATAGATGCAATGCTTACCAACGATCCTTCGCCAACATTTGGTTTGGAGGGAAATGGTCCTGAAATATTGGCATTGAACTCTTTGCTCAAATTGCCGGGAATTTTACAGCAAGGCAATGAAGCCGAGTGGCTAATTGATAAACCTTCTGAAGAACAAACATCAGCTCTTGCAACCATCTGGAATTTGATAGCAACAGAACTTCACAAAGGTAGCGGAATTCAAGTTGAGCCATTGATTGCACAGCTTATATCGCCACCATATGGTTTACGTCGAGGTGTTTTACCAGTTCTCTTAGCTTCTGTCTTATACAATGATCTCAAAGTAACAACGATCCGCCGAGACAATCGCGCGATTCATCCTCTGTCAGGCGAATTATTCGTAGATATTGTGCTTAACCCCGCACGATACACAATCGAGATCGGAGAGTGGAACGATGCGCTTGAAAGCCTATGGAGAGTTGTAATTTCACGTTTTGGCAATTACATGCATGAAACGGAAAAGCATCATCAGCCGATGGTCGTTTTGCAACTCTCCACGCTAAGGTGGTTACAGTCACTTCCACACTATTGCAGACAGACCCAGCAAGTTTCTAAAGAAGCTCAGCGGTTCCGTGATCTCATTCGTGTTGCCCAGACAGAACCGTCTAAGGTTTTGTTTGAGGAATTGCCTAAACTCCTCAATATCGAGGCTGATGCGAACCAAACAGCTATCGAGGCGCGCTTAGATAGCATAATGTCCGAGATTAGTAATTCCTACTTGGATTTGCAACGTCGTCTAGATGCCTTTGCAATTAGCGAATTCGGTCATCATCATGTAGGCAAGGCTCAAGATGGAGCCAATGCTATGCTGGGTTGGATTGACAGCATACAAGCGGAAAGTGGAGCCTCGATTTCGCAGCTTCGTTTTGGATCGTTGATCACTCAAGAACTTGTACAAACCGTCGTTTCAAGCCGTAGTGCAAATGGACAATTCTGGGATAAGTTGTCGAATGCCGTCATGGGAGTTCACTTACGTGATTGGAGTGATCAAACAGAGACAAAATTCTACGATACGCTCACTAGAGCGCACTCTGAAGTTGAGCGCGAAGTTCATGAACTTCACGCTGAGGAAGAAGTAGTCGCAATTACGGTGCAGCTTCCAGATCAAACAGAGCGTGAGTTTCGTTTCCGTTCCTCTGATTTGTCGTTACAAGGAAAGCGCATTCTTCAGAATTTTAAATCAACGATGGAAATCTCAGGTCGTCCACTTTCAGCAGATGAACGCCGACAAATTGCAGTTGCATTCCTATTTCACATGATGGGGGAAATTGTTGAAGCCTGAAACGCCTGTTATCTACCTAGACAACGCTGCAACTACATTTCCTAAGCCCGAAGCTGTCTATCGTGAGATGGACAGCTTTTATCGCAATTATGGGGGAAATGCCGGACGTGGGGCAAACCCCTTAGCTCGACGTGCAGCTAATCTGGTAAACGAGACACGGGAACTTTTGAAACAGTGGTTGAATGCACCGGAAGTTGTATTTTCACCATCGGACACAATTGGACTAAACACAGTCATATTCGGCGCTCGTCTTCGTACAGGAGATGTTGTTTACGTTTCTCCTTTTGAACACAATTCTGTCGCACGGCCATTGGAACATCTGAAAAAGACCATAGGTATCGTCATACGTCAACTTCCGTATGATAGACAGACTATGAATTGCAAGTTGGATGAGGTGAAAGCGCTCTTTAGACTAGAACCACCCGCGATGATCTGCGTGAGTCATGCAAGTAATGTATTTGGTGTTCTATCTCCTGTAGAACAGTTAGCTACCCTTGCGAGACAAGTAGCGCCTTCGGTAGTTGTTGTTATTGATGCTGCACACACTGCTGGGCTAAAGCCACTCAATTTATCGCAGATTGATGCATTTGTATTCTCAGGACATAAATCATTGTATGGGCCATACGGGGTCTCAGGGATTGCATTTGGACGTAACTGGCGTCCAGCGCCATTCATTTATGGGGGTACAGGAACTCAGTCTGAAAGCATTGATATGCCACAAGATGGGGTTTCACGATATGAAGCCGGAAGTTTAAACGTAAGTGCTATTGCAGGATTACATGCTGCTCTTTTATGGTTAAAAGAAGTCAGTAGAGAAATAATCAATACTCACATAGAGAAACTAACGGAAGAAATGTACCATCATTTATCCCACCTAACGAGTGTTAGGCTCATTTCGCCCCATAATTCTTCATTCAGTACAGGTATTCTCGCCTTCAATGTAGAAGGCATTTCGCCGCAAATAGTAGAAACAGCACTTGGGGCAGAAAATATTGCTGTTCGGGCAGGATTGCATTGTGCGCCATGGTCTCATGAATTCGCCCGAACTTTACAAGCTGGAGGAAGTGTCAGGGTGAGTGTCGGCTATTTTAACTCGTCAGAGGAATTACAAGTATTTGCGACTTCACTTCAGAAGCTATTAAGTTGAGTAGAATCCAAATTGGTACATGTCAAAAAGAAAAGTCTGTTAATTTATCGACAGGCTATTAGACTGCTTTCCAATTAGCTTCAGAAGAATTCTCCGAACAATACTTATGGAGATATGGGTACTGGTCAATTTAATGTTTTGGCTAAAGACAAGGATTCCCTCGAAGAGGAGCACAAAAGCTACCATAAACTATATCCTCCAATTCGACAGTACATACAAGCACCTGATGCAGTAGACAGAGTTTTAGAAACGCTTGACAAATTTGCTCTCAAATGCGACATACCCAAATTGCTGTAGCAATAAAATAGCTCGATTTCAGGTAATTCGAGCGATATGAATATGCATGACTGCCGATTATCCTCAAATTAGGAGGGGGTAATATACACTTCAACTTTCAAGCCGTTATAATAGCGGCTTAAATCATTCTCTAGTCCTCGAGGATTAGTAATTCGATTATCTGGATCAAACACAAAGCAAATCAAAGTTCTGCATCTAGGGTGTGACTGGTAACGGTGAATATCTATAATTAATTCTTCACCTAGTGTTCTGGCATTCATATTGTTACGTGTTTTCTTTACTTCGATAACAATTTTTTCCTTATTCAGCAGGAAATCCATCCGCGAGCTTCCACCAGCATAGCTGGGAGTCCATTCTTCTGGACGAACATCATCAAATTCCAATTTAAGCAAGGCATGTAGCAAATCTTGCACATCATACTCATCAGTAATTTCGAGTGTAGGTCTGCCGTTGTGCCGGGTAGTAAGTTGCTGTGCAATTAGATGAAATCTTTTACACATCCTTTCAACGATCTGTTCCGGCTCACGAGCTGAAATTAATGTTATCTGTGGACGTGGGGGAGGTGTTCCTCGTGGTCGATTTCTACCACCTTCTGTTGCAGGTTCGTTTTCAACATTGCTATCTGTATTAGTGTTAGTCCCACTATCTGAACCGGCAGCGTCTACAGATGGGTCGGTTTCTTGACCATCCTCATTTGTAGTATCTATTCCATTTTCAGTTCCCGTATTAGTGTTAGTCCCACTATCTGAACCGGCAGCGTTTACAGATGGGTCGGTTTCTTGACCATCCTCATTTGTAGTATCTGTTCCATTTTCAGTATTTGTGTTTTGTTCTATCAAATCCCAGTAAGTTCTGATTTCCTGTCTTATACGCATTATTAGACGATCATGAGCTACCTCATCAGGATTATTCAAGATCGATTTTAAGCGGTTTCGCAATTGCTCAACTGGACGAGCACCACGCTTAATATTGCGTACTTGCCACCATTCATCTAATGCAGGTTCAAAGTGGATTTCACAACCCCACCATCTATCTATATCTTCTAGTGCTGGAACAATTGGATAAAAATTACCAAATGCTACCTCACGTTTATGTCTAAGTATCGAGATTCCTTCATTCACATCGATGCGGCGAATTCGAGCTTCTGTCGTCCCACCTGCACCTCTAAATGGTCGAAGTTGTTCAGGTAATAAGGTCACAACAATACGTATATTGGAGGTACCTAGAGCATTCTTTGGTAGCGGCCACGCGATAGTTTCATCTAAACGTATAGTTGCTGGGGGATCACTAGGAAAGTTTGTGTCTTGAGGTCTTAAATATAAAGGGTCATGTGATTTTAGCTCTTGCCCGTTAATGTAGAATTTTACCCCGTCCCAAATATAATATCGGTAAGCTCGGGCTACCCACTCTTTTAATTCATTAATAGCTAAAGTGCCATCAATAGGATGTCCATCTGGGTTTGCATCTAGACGACTAGCCACCGGACACTGAACAAATGAGCGAGAGGAATGGGTTGGAAAGCGCAGGGTCTTCAAGTAAGGTTGAGTTACCACACCTAACCAACTTGGAGAAGTGTCGATGCGATCTGTTCCCATTCCCCACTTGTATCGTAGCTTGCACACGTATTTGCTGCAACGTATCCCGGACGATTGTGATACACGCTTGACCAACTTGATCTATTTGATGATGGGCATTTTTCAGTCTGGAAGTGTGCAGTTGAACTTGGTGGCGCGCAAAACGCCGATCCGTGCCAAGAAACTGAGCATCGTCAAGCGACTGGCGCGTTTTCTGGATAATCGGCATGTGCGAGTACGAGACTGGTATCATCCGTTTGCTGAAGTGCTGCTGCGTTCGGCGGCAGCAGGGGGACAGGTACATTTGGTGATCGATGCCACCAAAGTCGCCTTCGGCTTTCGCTTGGTGATGGTGAGCGTAGCTTATCAACGGCGCAGCTTGCCGATTGCATGGACATGGTTGGCGGGCAGTCGCGGACACAGCAGCACCGCCACGCAGGTGAAAGTGTTGGACACGGTTCGCCGTTTGCTGCCGTGCCGCGTTCGGGTGACACTGGTAGGTGACTGTGAATTCGGCAATCCGCTGCTGATCGAAAACCTGCGCTTTTGGGGTTGGGATTATGCGCTGCGGCAGCCGGGTGACAATTTGGTCATGCTGCGTGGAACGGGCAAGTGGCAGCGGCTTGACCACTTCGGTTTGCAGAAAGGGCAGCCGATTTGGATTGGACGGCTGCTGTTGACCCAAGCCAGTGCTTACCCCACGCACTTGGTGCTCTATTGGCAAGCAGGTGAAGCCAAACCTTGGTTTCTGGCCACCAACCTGCTCGACCCTCGCGCTGCCCTGCGCCTCTACCGCCGTCGCATGTGGATTGAGGAGATGTTTGGCGATATGAAACAACATGGTTTTGACCTCGAAGCCAGTCACCTACGCCACTTCCTGCGCCTGTCGCGTCTCACGCTGGCGGTCTGCTTACTGTATTTGTGGCTCGTTGCCCTCGCTGAGCATGTCATCACCCATCACCTCACTGATGAAGTTGATCGTAATGACCGTCGTGATTTGAGCCTGTTTCGTATCGGTTGGGATTTCCTTGAGCGGCGTTTAGCCCTCTTCGATCCTATCCCGCCCGTTTCCGTTCCGAACTTTTGTTTGATGTCCGGTGGCTAGGATCGCACCAAATGTCTAACATCTGTTATGATTCTTGTTCATCCGTCGGTAATCAATCCATTAGATCGCGTTTAAGCGCATATCGTAGGTGGACTGATTCAGCATAACACACTAACGTTATTAAGATAAGATGTCGGATGTGTGGATTTAGAGAAATTTAGTGATTATTTATCGTGCAGTTTGATTAAGTGTAACTTGTGGCTCAACTTCTTTATGCACCTCACGCCTGCCGCTTTTCATTACTAAGCTATAATACACAAAGTCAGCACGAACGCTTTAGCCAATTTGTACTGTCAAAGCTAATGAACAAGGTCAGGGGTACAAATTTCCCCTAATCCGACGATTTCCCTACGCACTCATGAAAACGGTTACATGACTATGGTCAGACTGAAACTATCATGGTATGCGAGTTCAGCGTACCGAGACTGTGAGTTCATTAAGTAGTCGATGAGAATTTTCGCTTGAACCTTCGTGCCAGTCTGCGCGAGAAATACCCCGCCAATTGATATCGGTGTGACAAACCGAGCCGCTGCGTCAAGTAATCGAGCAAAGGTAAGTTCTCAGCGGGGGCCGTGCTGTGCAATCGCAGTCGATAATATTCCTGAAGGTAGAAGCGCAATCCTCGCACTTCATGGGTTTGGTGTCTAATTTGTTGATCGCGGAGTTCTGCTTGTGAAATAGGCAGCGTGTTGAGGCGTTGCAGAACATCATCGAGCACGGATAACTCGAAAACTGCGCGAAGGGTTTGCAAGGCTTCGCTGACCGCCAGCGTGAAATTGCGTTTGTTTGCGGCTTCGATCACGCGCCCCCAATCAATGTCCGGCGTGGTCTCGATGATCTTGTAGACATCCGCCAGCCAACGAATGGTGAGAGCCGGATTGTGACGGGCGCTGTTGACACAAATCCGCAGCAGTTCGTCGGCGGGGTTGAGCATCGTCGTTTGCACGTTGTTCAGGCTGAACGGCACACGCGCCGCCCAGAAATCTTGATCGCCTGTCAGGTTGCAGGAGTCAGCCAACACATGCCAATGCAGCGTCGCGCAGCGCCCCGACGACTGATGCTCCAACTGTGTCGCCGCCGCTGTTGCGACAGAGGGCGAGCGGCGCTGGTTGAATGTCCAGCCGAGTGTTCGTAAGACTGCTAACGCTTGGTCGCGCTGTAGGGTTGGCACGAGTACATCAACTGCCGTGTAGCGAACCCCACGATCAGCGTAATAGCGTTCTGCTAATGGCGCACTTTCGAGCAGCAGCGTTGATACATGCGCTGCTTCTAACGCTGTTACCATGTCAACGGTTTGTGAAAGCGCCAACTGAGTATCAACCCAATGGTGGCGGTAGATACCTTTCAAGCGCTCAAGTTCGGGGTCGTCGATGTGGTGCTGAGACAAATTGCGAAAAATGAGCGACAGTAGATCATTGGCCCAAGCATCGAGCGTTTGAAGGTCGATTTGCGAGCGAAGGCTGTGCCACGCCGTTCGCGTTTGCGGCTCATCGCCTAAAGCGGCTTTTAGCATGAGGATTTGTAGCTGAGTGGGCTGCAAGGCGCTGCTTTGGGAAGAGTTCATTCGTCGCTGCTCTTGGTGACAGGGAGTACACAGGCGCAAGCTGCGCGTGGCATTATCCACTTGTACTGGCTCAAATCGTAGGGTAAGTTTACCATGCGTTATCCGCCATCCTTCACATAATCGAGTGCCACAAATTGAAATGGACTCTTGCGCCGAGCATCAAACTGATGGCCCGCGAACAGGGCTGGAATTATCAGACGCATCAGCCGGAAGCTAACCTACGTTTTCAGGTTTCTAAAACTTCGTTGGCAGGTTTTAGGGACTTCATTGCCAACGCGCCGGAATGGATGCATCTCCGCGATAAAGATCATACGCAGGGCAAACGCCCGCCAGCTGCGAAGCCGTTCGGAAGATTGTATTCGGTATCGGAATATGACATCCCGGAGTCGTTCTCGTGCGAGATTCCCGGTGCATTAGTGATCGGGCGTGAGGGTCTGATTAGCAATGAACACGGCGAAGTTTTGGCCGATTCTTTCAAGACGCATGGCGAGATTGGCGCACGTATCGCGCTGACACGCGCTCAACCGGATTTAGAGAACATACCGTCAGCGTTAAAAGGCCGCTATATTTCGCTGCGCGCTTTCGCAACCGACAACTACTGCCATTGGCTGCTGGACACTATGCCGCGTTTGGGGATGCTCGTCCTATGTTTGGACGATGAAGTGAAATTCATTTTGCCATCGCCATTGAAGTCGTTTCATATCGACTCGCTGCGGGCATTCGGGCTTACGGACAGCCAATGGGTGAATGTCGAGAGCAACGTTACGGCTGTCGAGCAGTTGACGTTTCTCGTCTCCACACCAAAGCCAAACCGTCCACACCCGGCACATTTGTTAGCGATGACCGAACGCATCAAATACAACATACTCGGCGATGAACGCCCAACGCCCAAGCGCCGCATTTACGTGGCGCGGGCGAATACCACACGCCTAATCGTCAATCGAGACGAACTGCTGCCCGTTTTAGACGAGTTCGGATTCGAGGTGGTCTACTGTGAACGGCTAACTTTCGAGGAGCAAGTGCGCTTGTTTGCCGAAACGCAGGTGATTCTCGGCGCGCACGGAGCGGGGATGTGCAATCACATTTTTTGCCCGCCGGAAAGCGCCGTTGTCGAGCTTTATCATCCGCTGTTCTGGCAGGATAACGTGCATCGCTATTCTGTGTTTTATCGCCAACCGCATTGGCATTTGTTCGGTGTGCCTGTGGACGCTGGCGGGATATACAATATGGTTATTGACCCTGAAAAACTGCGAGACTTGTTAGCGCTGGTTTGCGCCTCATAGCCGTTTCTCAGAGAGTGAGCGGCGGATTGCGTCCTCATCCAGCGCAGGGTATTGGAGCGGTATTTGTGCCAGTGACGTTCCGCATAGAGCATCGAGTCGTGTGAGAACTTGATGCGTGGTGTGCGTCCACGTCCAGTTTGTGCCGATTTTCAGCGCGCCGCGCAGTCCTTTTTCGAATACGGTTTCAGGTTCACGAGCGGCCTGCTGCATTAGCGCGGTCAGGTGTTCGCCATTTGGCTCAAGCACAGTCGCATCGTCGGGTAATTCGAGGCCGTAGAGCGTGCTGCCGATCACGCGAGGTTCAGACGCGATGCGCCAGCTAATTTCCTCGTCGCAAAAGTCATCGGTTGCTCCGCCACCAGTGACGATCACAGGCAGCCCGCAGGCCAACGCTTCGAGCGTGGGCAGCGAAAAGCCCTCGCCGCGATAGGGCGAGACAAACACGTCACATGCTCGGTACAGCGCGCCGAGTTCGGCATCGGTGAGAGACTGATCGAGGTAGACGATCTCCGGCGTGTTGGGCTGTGACTGCCACTGCTGAACCAACTGCGCGGATGTTTGCCCTTTATACAGCGAACCGCCTGCGTCTTTAATCACAAGGCAAACGTCATCGGCGGCGGTGAAGGCGCGGCAGAAACTTTCGAGCAGTACGTCGATGCCTTTGCGATAGATCGTGCCGCCGACGAAAAGAAACTTGAAGCGCTTTGTCGTCGGTAGCGGCGCTGTCTACTCCCCAAGGGATGACATGGACATTTTCCACGCCAGAACGCAGCAGCGCAGCGCGTGAAAAATTCGATGGTGTCCACACTTCGTCGGCGTGGCGTAAGGCATCCGCGTAAATGGTCGGCATGACGGAGTATTCCCAAGGCTGTATCGCCGCCCACTTGATCCCTTTCGGTGGGCGATTAGGACGGGGCGGGAATACGTGGCGTACCCACGCGCCGGGTAGGTCGCGTTGACTTAGAGCTTGAAAGCCTTTGCTTCGCAGGTCATGAGAGCGCAGCATTTCATAATCTCGATTGTTCTCCGCTGCGAACTCGTCCGGCTCGTAGGGCACGAGCGTCATATTTACCACGCCGGACGCGATGAGACTCAAGCTCAAGGCGCGGTTGATGCGCGCAAACGAATGATAGGCAAGCTGTGTGCCTTCCCAGAACAGGTTGAGTTGGGGCGTCATGGCTGCTCCTGCGTGAGTTGGCGGTAGAGATTTTCGTATTCGTCCACCATGCGCTCGAACGAAAAGACACTTTCAGCGCGGGCACGGCCAGCGCTGCCCATGCGTTCTGCGGCTGCCGGATCGCGGATGAGGGACGCTGCCGCTTCGGCCAATGCGTGACTGTCATCCGGTTCAACCAAAAGGCCGGTCTGGCCATCAATGACAATCTCAGGGATACCACCGACGCGGCTGGCCACAATCGGGCGGGCCATTTGCGCCGCTTGCAGCGCAACCAGTCCGAACGGTTCTCGCCAGCGCGAGGGCATCAATAACAGCGACGCATCGCTGATAAGCTGCGGGATGCTTTCGGGAAGAATCCAGCCGCGCCAGTCCACCTTGTCGAAAATACCAAGCCGCTGCGCCTGTGCTTTCAAGTCGGGGAGTACACCGCCATCGCCAGCAAGCACTAATCGCGCTGACGGAAAATCGACGAGTAGTTCGGCAAAGGCATCGAGTGCGACATCAAAGCCTTTATCCTCGACGACGCGACCCATACACAGCAATATCGGCGGATCAAAACGCGGTGGGGTTTGCGGCTGATCGGGCAGCGGTAGGCAGTTGAGTATCACGCTGGAACGTGGCGCGACCTCCGGCACTTCTCGATGGAGATCATCGAGCATCGCTTTCGACACCGTGTTGACCCACGC
>Ga0163150_10005911_pt1 | contig 15312 bp, 11 predicted proteins | sample OliLakLV19P2IB_FD_148628 | JGI IMG/M metagenome (GOLD analysis project Ga0163150, IMG submission 148628) | Freshwater microbial mat bacterial communities from Lake Vanda, McMurdo Dry Valleys, Antarctica - Oligotrophic Lake LV.19.P2.IB | ecosystem: Environmental > Aquatic > Freshwater > Lake >...
GCCGATGGGCCGCGACGGCGTTGGTCGTGATATTGGCGCCGGTAAAATTGAAAACGCGAGAAAAAGCCAACTGGCTGCCAACATTCGTCGACACCGTGGCGTTCACCATGCTCCAGTTTTCATTCGAAGGCCCGGGATACTGGCCTTCAAACCGTGAGTTGGCTGTCAGATAGGTATATCGCCCGATTTGAATCGTGACCTGGCTCGAGGTAACAGCCTTCGACAGCACGGTGTTGTAGGTGGCGGCGGCGATCGCATTAGGACCAGCAGCGGCATAGTTGCTATTGTTCGCCGTTACCCCGTTGAGCGTTCGCGCGCCGGCCATGGCGGCCGAGTCGGCGGCGTCCTGGCATTGAGTGCGGGCAACCGCCAACATCCCCAAATCAATCGCCAACGCCACAAACGTCAATAGCGAGATCAGGCAGACCAACATCAGCACCAACACAGCGCCCTTGCGAGGGTTGCGACGGTTCCGTTGCATAGCGTTCCTCATCTTTCGAAGTTCAATCATCGAGAATTGATTTGGCATGTTAATTCGCTTCGCTTCGCATGACCGACTGGGCGACGACCGGGATCGAGGATGGAAGATAGATCATTCTCCACAAGATCACCGGATAATTGCCCGTAATTCGCACGCACACGCTCTGGCCGGTTTGCACGTTTGTCCAAGTTCCCAGATTGTTTCCCAGGCTGTCGGAGGCGTACACTTGGATCGTTTGTCCCGAGAGTTGCTGTCCCCCCATCGCCTTATTGATGACGTTCGTCACATCGCTCGTGGCGTTGCCGTAAGAAACACCACCAATCGTCACCGGTTGCGTGTGCGCTAGAGCATAGTGGGCTCCCTCGCGGGCAGCGTTGGTCAGTACTTGCTGCATCATCAAATACCGGCCGTATTCCAAGATTCCGAACAGGAACATGATGACGATCGGCAGAACCAGCGCCGCCTCGACGGTCACCGCGGCACGCCGTTTGAGCGTGGACCGGCGCCGAATTCTTCCCCAACGACTGTTCATGACGGCTCGACTCAACATGTTAATACGGCAAGGATGTGCTGACGGTGAGCTTCGAATCGTTCAAAGACATCCAGTGGACAGTAACCGCAATCTGCGTGATCGTGGTCAGACGATTCAGCAGGTTCCAACGCAAACTATCGAACGCCGCGCCCGCGGGAATGACTACCGTGACTGAAAACCTATCAAGCGGCAACGCGGCCGACGGATTGGTCCAAGTGGGTGACGCCAGACAATTCAAAGTGACCGTGGCGCCACTGGCGGCAGCCGCCGGAAGCCCTGACGCGGTCAGATAGTCGCGCACCGCTTGTTGCACCATGGCCGTGGTCACGGGCGTTCCATTGACGTACCCGCCGGCCGCCAATCGAGCTCCCTCGCGAGCACTGTTGACCAGGATCTGATCGACCTGGATCATGCGGCCGACTTCCCACACGCCGAGCATCAGGATAAGCAGGAGCGGCAGCACGATCGCGGCCTCAACGGCCGCGATGCCGCGTCGTTCATTCGGTACGAGTCGTCGTCGCATTGGACACGCAGATGGAAAAAGTTGTGATGGAATAAGCCGGCGCGGAGTATCCACTCCTCCCGGTTATCACAAACTTAGCTCGAAAAGTTGCCTGATTGCGCAAGATATCGGGCTATGACGAGGCCGATGGCGCCCCTGGCTGCCGGCACAATGGGTACGATCGGTACAAAACGACCCTGGAGAAGCCCGAAACGCCCGAGAGCGAGTGGCAAGATTTGCCGCGCGAGGAGCAACTGACCCTTACCGGGCCAATTGGCCGTCGTTCAGAATATCAATCAGCGCGTTCATCGTAACCGGTTTTTTCAGGTGCAAATTGATACCCGCCCGTTGCAGACGCTCGGAGTCGGGTTCTTGGCCGCTGACGGTCACCAGATAGGAGTTCTCCAACCCCTCGACCGAACGCAGTTTGGTTGCGAGCTCGTAGCCATCCATGCCCGGCAGTCCGATGTCGATGAACGTCGTCTGCGGTCGGAATTCGCGTGCGATGTTTAGCGCCGCCTCGCCGCTAAAAGCCACTTGCGTGCGGTGCCCATAGGCTCGAATGAGCGCCGCAAATGTCAGCGCCACGTCAGGAATATCCTCAACCACTAACACATTCACCGCCTCGACCCTCCAAGCTCAGTATATATCACGGGCCAGCCCGGCGCTTCAGGCACTTTCAAGGAGCACTTACAAACTCTGGCCGATTTGGCGAATTTCCGCAATAAAAGCCGCGATTCTCAGGTTGCTATTGATTCTTCGCTCTGCGTGGCGGGCGAAATTGCCATTGCTCGTCGAAAAAATCCGCTGCCACAACGCGACCCGGAAGTTCGGCGCTGGGGGCGACCGTGACATCGATCAACGCCCAGTCGGGCAATTTAGGATTCTGCAGGGAATTGGTCCGATCGTGCGCTTCGCGGTGCGTGGGACCGCTGTTGACGACCACATAGCGCGAGGGATTCAACGGATTGGGATAGATCAACTGCGGAACGTGATGTCGGCGGTCGAACTTCGACGGACCAATGGCCAATGTCTCGTCATCCCAGCGCACGGGCAGTTTTTCGGCAATTCTTCCGAGCAATTGGTTCGACTGAGGATCGCCCCAGACGATCAAATGGTACTGCGCGATGTCTTCGGCGTTTACTTCCGAGTCACGTTTCATACGCACGCTTCCGCGGTACACGGCCTGCCAGCGCTGGTGAAAATGTTCTAGCTCAAACTTCACCCAGCGCTCGATCGCCGGGTCGCGGCACAAGCCGCCGGGCACGACAACCAGAAAGGGCTCCAGAAACGCGTCGTCGATCGGCCCTTGCAGCCGCGGGCTTTTTCGTGGTGGCGCATTCTCAGGAATCTTTGAAGCGACCAACCAGCGATTGTTCTCTCGCTGAAGCATCAGAGGATGCACGGGCTTGAGCTCAAGCGCCTGACCGTCGATGACCAGTGACGAAGGATCGACCGGAGGGGACAAGCTCAGAGAAGTGACATTGCGCGTGGTCACCGTAAGTTGATTGCCCTGGACATACTCGGCGTCGATTCTTGCGTCTTCCCAATGTTCTTCCAATCCCAGTGCTTCAACCCAGTGCATTCGGCTGTAGCGCAGGGTTCGCGTTTGCAACGAGATTTTGGGCAATCGCCGGTCGCGCCCCTTGGCCACGGCGGCCTGCATTTGCCGCATGACTTCTGCAAGCGAGGTCTCGGCATATTTGTGGGCCATCTCTGGTCCGATCAAATGCGTGAGCGTGTGCCCCTGTTCCTTAAATGCTTCGGCCATGAAATCGGCCGCGTCCTTTTGCTTGTCGAGCTCGCCACTGTAGGCCACGACCGGCAGATTGAAGAGATTGCGAACATACTTGGGTACGTCGTAGACGCCCCACAGTGCTTGCTCGTAAGCCGGAGGGTATTTGTCCGGCGTGAGCCGCGTGTAGCGAGCGACGTCGACGAATCCTGCGCCGGCGTGGACGGCGGCCCACCTGTCGGCATAATGGGCCCCCACGTGCCAGGCGCCAGCCCCGCCCATCGAAAACCCCATCAGCACGACACGGTCGCGATCGATCGGATATCGCTGGGCAACCGATTCAACCGCCTCCAGAACATCGATCTCGGCGGCCGACTTCCAGCCCAGGCAACTTCGCCCAAAGGGATGTAAGACGATCGCGCCGTCAGGCCGAATTTGGCCCGCTTGTCGCTGACGCTCGTGGATGAACGCCAAATCGGTCAGTTTGTCGTTGCGGCCATGCAGCCACACGTAGAGCGGCACGGGGCGGCTTTGATCAAGATTCTCTGGAATCACCAGCCCATAAGGCTGAACGGCGTCGTCAATCCGCGAACGATAGCCGCGCACCACCAACCCTCGTGCGGTCGTCCACGAGCCAGGGCCGGCGGCCATTTCATCGAGCCGTTGGGCGGCGCTATCGAGATGCTGCTCGGCGACGGCCACATCTTGCGGCCGGTAAAACTCAGTGTTACGCAGGGCCAGCGCAACGGCTTTGGCGAAAATCTCGACGTCGGCCAACAGATCGCGGTCGGATGGGCCAGCTTCTTTGCCCGACTTTTCCTTGGATTCCGCAATGCGTTTTTCCAGGCGATCGAGCCCGGCTTGCAATTGATCGCGCTGGGCCGCGGAGATCTCGATGCCGGGCGGTGGAAGCTGCCTGGCAATCGGCTGCCAATCGTCGGCCACGGCGAGTGCGCACGACAGTGCGGCGACGAACAGAAGGGCGCATCGATTCATCATGTTCGCTTTGCCTCCGCCGACAGAGCTGAAAAAAAAGCCGGCACCCTGTCAGGGGTTACCGGCTTGGCTTCGTACATCAGATTTTGCAACGCACCGATGTGCGACTACAACACTTTCGTCAAGCCCGGCACCGGCAACGCATACAAACCGTTGGCGTCCGGAAGGGACTTGGGCGTGGCGTTGAACGAAAACTCGTCGGGCGCCAGATTGACCTTCGAGTTGAGCGCGTCGTCCCAGGCGAGCTCCTGTCCGGAATAGGTGCACATCCGGCCCAGGATGGCGGTCATGCTGCTCTTGGCGCCGGCTTCGGCCTCGTTATAGGGCTTGCCCGCACGGATCGCCGCAAACAGATCGTCGTGCTCGACCTGATACGGGTCGGGCTTGGCGCCGCGGTAGCGCCACGATTCGCCACCCGCCACTTTGATGGTGCCGCTGCCAAAATCGGCGGTCCCCTTCGTGCCTTGGGCGTGCTCCGAAACGCTATTCCAACAACCGGGAATGTGGCGGCATTGGCTATACATCCGCGAGCCGTCGGCATATTCGAATTCGACCGCGTGATGGTCAAACGTCTCGCCATACTCTTTGCCCTTGCGCACCTGGCATCCGCCCATGCCGTTGGCCTTGATCGGGTAGCTGTTTTTCAGCCAGTTGATCACGTCCATGTTGTGGATATGCTGCTCGACGATGTGATCGCCGCAGATCCACGTGAAGTAGTACCAGTTGCGCATCTGGAAATCCATTTCGCTCTGGCCGGGTTTGCGAGGGTGGACCCAAGGAGTCGAGCCGTTCCAGTAAATGCGCGTGCTCATGATGTCGCCGATGGCGCCGTCCTGCAAACGCTTGATCGTTTCCAGATAGATCGCCTGATGTCGACGTTGCAGACCTACACCAACCGCCAGGTTCTTGCGCTTCGATTCTTCGGCGGCCGCTAGCACCCGTCGCACTCCAGGAGCATCGGTCGCCACGGGCTTTTCCATGAACACATGCTTGCCGGCGTTCACGGCGGCTTCGAAATGAATCGGGCGGAAACCAGGCGGCGTGGCCAGAATCACCAGATCCGGTCCGGCAGCCAGGGCTTTTTGATAAGCATCGAATCCGACGAACCGGCGGTCTTCCGGCACATCAATCCGATCTTTCAAGCCTTCTTGCGCCTGGAGGTTTTTCAGGCTTCGCTCCATATTGTCGGCGTACGCGTCGGCCATCGCGATCAGCTTGACCTTGCCGGCGGTCTTGAGCGCCTGATTGGCCGCGCCCGTGCCGCGCCCGCCGCAGCCGATCAGCGCGATCTTGATCTCATCGTCGCCGGCGGCGTGTGCGCTGCGAGCAAGCGAAAGATTCGCGACCATGGCCCCGCCCACGAGCGCGGCGGTTGAGCCCTTAAGAAAATCGCGGCGCGACGCCGGGGTTGGGTTCGACGAGGAAGAGGACGAATCACTCATGGCCAGTCTCCAGTGCAAGGGAGTTGTATTGGTTTCTCAATCGGTTGGTTTCAGCTTGCCGAGATTATTCAGTGGCTCCGGCGTCCCAGATCTTTGTTTTCTCAGCGTCCGACGGCTCGTGGAGCGGACGGACAATGCGGAATCCTAAAAACAGCGCGTCGGTAAAATACCAAACGCTCTGCGGCAACTGTGGGTCTTGCTGCTTCCATTCCTTGCTCGATCCTCGCCGCGCTGCCACGCGCAAACCCGCCGGGTCCTCATCCCACGATCCGCCTCGAACCGAATCGGGATAGAGCTTCGTGGGAACGGCCCAGGGATTCTTGCTCACTTTGCCGGAGAACTGTTGGTAGAAGTCTGGAATATACTGGTCGAGCGTCCATTCGGCCACATTGCCGTGGATGTCGTGCAGCCCCCAAGGATTCGGTTTTTTCTTACCGACCTTGTGATAGGCGTCTTCCGCATTGTCAAAAAACCAGGCGTATTCGCCCAATTGTTCGGGATCGTCGCCAAACGAGTAGGCCGTTTTCGTGCCGGCCCGAGCGGCATATTCCCACTCCGCCTCGGTCGGCAGCCGGTAATATCGGCCCGTCTTGGCGCTGAGCCATTTGCAATAGGTTTTGGCGGCCAGTTGCGTCATGCAGATCGCCGGAAAACCTTCCTTGCCCATGCCAAAGGTCATGTCGGTATAAGGCTTGGTCGGCCGCGTCACAGCATCGGCCAGTTGCTCGCTCGGCGTCGCCACCACTTTGTTCAACTCGCGGCGCTGGATATCGAGACTGAACATCCAGATTTCGTATTCGTTCCAGGTCACCTCGCACTTGCCCATCCAGAAGGGCTCGATTTCCACTTCGTGCTGAGGACCTTCGTCGTCCTTATGACCAGCCTCGGAATTGGGGCTGCCCATCAGGTATTTTCCGCCGGGAATCGGCACCAGATCGAACGCCACATCGGCGCTGGCGATGATATCGGTGTAGGGCTTCATCTCCGCTTCGGTCGTCGCAGCGGCGTCTTTCACGTCCGCAGGGGATTTCGGCGGCGCGTCGGCCGCTCGAGCTACAAGCGACGCAGACCACAGGAGTCCACAGGCAATCATCAACGGAAAACAGGTCTGTCGGATTTGCATGACCACCATCAGCGCGAGTACGCTATGCAATAGAAGGAATCGGGATGAAACGAATTTGTACTTGTCTGGCTGGCGAAGCAGTGACACTCGCGAGTCCTTGGTTGAAGGCCCCGGTATGACGGCATTGCTTCGTGTTGGTTTGTGGGGATTGCATCTTGCGTTGTGTGGAATCGCGCTCGCCGACGACGAAGCCTCGCTCGCACGTTTCGAGTCCACCCAACCGCAGATGGGCGTGCCATTTAAGATCATATTGTACGTGCCGGACGAGACGGCTGCAAAGGGTGCGTTTGAAGCCGCTTTTTCGCGGATCGCCCAGCTAAATCGAGTGCTCAGCGATTACGACCCCGAGAGCGAGCTCAGCCGGCTGAGCCACTCGTCGCCATCCGACAAAGCCATTCCACTGAGCGACCCGCTCTGGACCGTGCTGGCACGTTCACAATCGCTGGCTGAACAAACTGAGGGCGCGTTTGACGTTACCGTGGGACCCTACGTCCGGCTGTGGCGCCGAGCGCGGCGCTCGAAGGAAATACCTTCGCCCGAGCGTCTGGCTGAAGCAAGAGCCGCCGTCGGTTTTCAACATCTCAACCTCGATGACAACCAGCGCACGGCCCAACTGCTCAAGCCAAACATGCGGCTCGACCTAGGGGGCATCGCGATGGGCTACGCCGTGGATGAGACCCTGAAACTATTGCGCGAGCGTGGAATCACGCGGGCGCTGGTCGATGCCAGCGGCGATATTGGCGTCGGCGATCCTCCGCCCGGCAAAGCCGGCTGGCGGATCGGCGTTATGCCCCTCTCAGCCGAAGGAACTCCCAGCCGGGAAGTCTTGCTAGCCAATGCCGCTGTGACCACTGCCGGTGACGCCTTTCAACACGTCGATATCGCCGGCAAACGGTATTCGCACATCGTCGATCCTCGCACCGGATTGGGAATGACCGACCGTGTTGGAGTGGGCGTGATTGCCAAGGACTGCATCACCGCCGATAGCCTCGATACGGCCATCAGCGTGTTGGGTCCGAAAGCGGGCCTCGAGTTGATCGAATCAATTCCAAGCGCGGCCGCGTTTATTGTCCGCCCGACCGAGGGCAAGCCGGAGGTTTTCGAATCACGCCGCTTTAGAGACTTTGTCGTTCCGACTCCGCAGCCCTGATACTTCAACCTGGCAACGATCGAGGTGCGCGCATGGCCCGCTGGCTGCTGAATCAAATACGCTTGTTCGGTTGTTACATTTCTTGCGTGTTGGCGACCGCCTGCCTTTCGACGCGCGCTGCGGACTTTCCCAATCCATCGGCGGCCGATCTTCCGCCGCGCACGCTGCTTGCTAGTCCGGCAAAACGGAACGTGCCGGCCTGGCTGCAATCGAATCTGCGCGTCGGCCATCTGCCGGGCTACAACGAGCGGATGGTCGGCGAGTTCCTCAAGGCTGGTTACAACGTAGTCACGGTCAACTGCCTGGGCACATGGGATCATGTCGGCCCGTCCGCCGGCATGTATCCGACCGACGACGTCACACGCGCCGACGCCTACCTGCGGAAGGTTGTCGATACGGTTCACGCCGGCGGCGCGAAGAGCATTTTTTATATCGGCCCGGTGCAGGTGCCGCTGTTTAGCAAAGAGTTTCGAGCCGCGCACCCCGACTGGCTTCGCGTTAAGCCCGACGGTTCGCTCGACGAGAATTTCGGCAACATTCGCAGCGGCTATGCCGACTGGCTCTGCGCGCAGTTGGCCTACATCGTCAAAATGTACCACGTCGACGGCTTTTGGTTCGACGGATACGCGCCGGTCCATTTGCACACCTACGACGACGCCACGCAGAAACTGTTTCGCGCCCACTCGGGCGGACACGACATTCCCACGAAGTTCGATCCCGTGCGCGATCCGGTGGCGCGGCAGTATCTGGCCTGGCACGAGCAATACTTCGTGGACCTGGCAGATCGAATGCGCGGCGCGATTCGCCACGAGAATCCTGAGTCGGTGATCTTCGCCAACTACTCGGCCAACCGCACCTGGTATTTTCCCGACATGTACATGGGCGAATATCCGGCGGCCTACTGCGATGCGATCGACGTGGCATCGGTCGAGCTTTACTGGGATGTGCCTGGCGACGCGCTCTATCAGCAGTTTTGCGCGGCCTTCGTGCAGGGGGTGACGCACAATCGGGGCGGCGCGGTTTGGATTCAGCCGCAACTGCACGGAATTTCCGGCGTCGCCACGCCGCTCGACATTCAGTTGCGCGGACTCGAAGGCGCTCCGTGGGGCGTCTATCCCGAGTTCGTCGAGTCGGCCAATCGCGAAGAGTACTTGAAGCTGCACCTGGAGAACGTCAAAGCTCGGGACGCCTGGTGGTCCAAATCGGAGCCCGTGCCTTATATCGGCATCGTGGCGTCGGAACAAACCCGAGCACTGTACGCGCAAGGCGCGCTGCCTCTCTACTTTTCGCACACGCTGGGTGCGTTTCGCGCGATCTTCGAAAAACATTGGCCGGTGCGCGTGCTGACGGAATACGACTTGGAAAACTCTGAGTTGCAAGGCGTTCGCGTGTTGATGCTGCCGAACGTGGCCTGCCTGTCGGATCGAGCGGCCGAAGTCGTGCGACGATTTGTCGCGCAAGGTGGAGGGCTGGTTGCCAGCTTCGAAACGAGTCTGTACGACGAGGGCTTCAAGCGGCGCGAAGATTTTGCCTTGGCGGATTTGTTCCACGCAAACTACGTCACGACGCATCCTGTCGTGCAACGTACCGAAAACTTGTATCTCACGCTCGAGGTTGACCATCCGATCGTCAACGACCCGGCGATCAAAGCCAAGCAAATGACCGCCTGGGCCGGAGGCTTGGGCCCCCCGCCCGAGTCGGGCACGCTCGCGCTCATCGCAAGCGCTACGGAAGTCAAATCCACTGCCGGGGCGTCGGTGCTATCGACTTATGCGTTGAACGTTCCGGACGGAGCCAAGAACCGCAAGCCAGCGATCATTGCTTCGAGCTTCGGCAAAGGCCGTGTGGTCTATTTTCCGGCAGGGGTCGACAAGGCCATGTTCTTCTATCCCGACTCGTACATGCGGCAGTTGTTGGCGAATGCCTGTCGCTGGGCCGCGGGCGACGACCCGCCGAGTGTTGAAGTGGAAGGTCCGCTCTTGCTGGCAACGACGTTTCGCCGCCAGCCGGAGCTAAAGCGAACCGTCGTGCATCTGCTTAACGACCACAGTTCGTACGGCCGGCATTCGATTTATCAAAAACTGGCCGCGCTGCCCGAGGACTTGCAAAAGAAATGGGGCTTTCCCAACCAATCGGAGCTGCGTGGCACGTGGCCAGTGCGCGAGGAGCTGATTCCGCTCTACGATATTCGCGTGAAATGCCGCATCGCCAACGTTCGCAAGGCCACGCTGGAGCCAGAGCATCTCGATCTGCCGTTGCGGAAGATCGACGATGGTGTGGAAGTGACGGTGCCCAAGCTCATGATGCATTCGATGGTCGTTTTCGAGTAACCATTTCGCCAGAGTTTGCGAGGCTTGGGTATGCGGAGTTTTGTGAGGCTAATCCTTTTTGCGGTTGTTGTTGTGATCACCAACAGCGCGCCGGCGGAAGAGTTGTCCGCGTTCGATTCGCCGGCCGATCTTTGGCGCGACTACGATCCCACGGCGCTGCCGCTGGAAGTTGAGTCGCTCAAGGCGTGGAGCGACGATGGCTGCACTTTTGAGAAGTTGCGATTCACGGCCGAAGAGATCGACGGCGCGAAGGTGCGCGTCTTCGCGATACAAGGCGCGCCGGACGGCGGCGCAAAGCTGCCTGGGATTCTGCACATTCACGGCGGCGGCCAGACCGCTTCGCTCGATTGGGTGCGGTTTTGGACGCGCCGCGGATACGTCTGCGCGACGTTCGATTTTTGCGGGCCCTGGGCCGATCGCACCGAAGTGACCGACTGGGGGCCGATGAAGCACGCCAACATGGCCGAGGCCCACGGCGGATTTCAAGTCGAGCCGTCGCCGCGAGCTTCCTCCTGGTATCACTGGACGTTGGCTTCGCGTCGGGCACTAACGCTGCTAGCCAATCACCCGCGGGTCGACGCCGAGCGATTGGGCATTTTCGGGATCAGCGTCGGTGGCACGCTGTGCTGGAGCGTGGCCGGGTCCGATGAGCGCGTGAAGACCGCCGTGCCAATCTATGGCTGCGGCTACAACATCGACCGCCAGCGGACTCGCTGGGGATTCGCGCCGCTCACGCCTCAGTTGGCCCTGTTCCAGCGCGTCGTATCACCCGAGGCGCATGCCCCCTACGTCTCGTGTCCGCTGTTGTTTTTGGATGCGACGAATGATTTCCATGGCTGGATGGATCGTGCCTACGACATTTTGCCGGCAACGCGCGGACCGCACTGGCAAGCCTTCACGCCGCGCTACAACCATCACATCGCGCCGGCGCAAGCGGGCAACCTACCCGCCTGGATGGAGTTTCAACTCAAAGGAGGCCCCGCATTCCCGCAGTCGCCCGTCATTTCGCTCTCGTTGGATGCCGACGGAATTCCGCAGGCAAAGCTGAACTCGAGCGAAAGCGAGATCGATCGCGTCGATTTCTACTACTCACTCAACGACAAGCCTCCGCCGAACCGATTTTGGCGAACCGCCAAGAGCAAGGCTGATGGGTCGGCCTGGCAAGCCAGTCTGGAAGTGCTCGACGCCTGGGAGAAGTTGGTTGCGTTCGCCAACGTGACGTACAAATCGGGCATTTGCCTGACAACGAATCTCGCCCAGACCGTGCCGGGTCAACTTGGCAAGGCTCGTGCGACGCTGCGTCAAAGAGAACCGTTCGAGCCGCGTGCAGTGGCCGATTCGTGGGTGTATGCGACCGCTTACACCGATCCCAGCGTTTCGAAGCAGTTTTTGAGCGTCGAGGATTTCCCAGACCGGCCGGCCGTGGTCGTGCTGAACAAAGAAATTTTTGGCGACCAGATCCACGTCAACCTGGCGTCGCACATCATTGGCGATCCTCAGTTCGCCGGCCGTGATAGCGCGGAGCTTGCGCTCGATTGCAGCGGTGGCTTCGACGATCAGGGTTTGCGCGTCACCGTCACGGAATTCGATTGGACGCCCAAGGCGAAGTCGTATGTCGCCACGATTCCTGCGGCGGAATTGTCGAAGGATTGGAAAACCGTCCGCCTTTCGCTCGCGAAATTTCGCACGGCCGATGGCCAGCCGCTGGCCTCCTGGCGCGAGCTCGACAAGATTCAGCTTCAGGCCACGACGTCGAAGGTTAACGCATTCCGGCTGGCAAATCTGCGCTGGCTGCCGGCGGAAGCAGCGCCCTAAGAATCGCTACGGCCAAAGCCTCCAGCGGTTTCCATGGCTACTATTGCGAGCCCGACTCTCCATCCAAGCACCAAAGCTGCGTCGCGCTTCGCAAAAAGAAACACCCGCCAGCGATGGCCGGCGAGGCGAACATCGGCTGGCCGATCGAGTTGCGTGCCAGCTCTTCGTAGTTTTTCGTGCCCGCTCGCAGCACCAGGGTTTCGCCGGCTTCGTTCGTGAAGTAGATCTTGCCGGCCGCCGAGACGGGCGACGCGGTGAAGTCGCCGCCGAAACGCTTCCGCCACATCTGCTTGCCGGTATGGGCATCGAGGCAGATCCCGATGCCGTGATCGTCCGCCAAATAGTAATAATCGCCAACCACGATGGCGGACGGCACATAAGCGTTGCCGCGCGTGTTGGACCAGGCAATGTGCGACTCGGTGATATCTCCGCGTCCGCCGGGCCGAACGGCGTAGCTCGTGCCGTTGGGTCCGCTGACGGCATAAATCAACCCGTTGGCTTCGATCGGCGTGGGAATGCACTCGCGGGCCATTCCGCGCAGCGTCCACAGCTTTTCGCCCGTGCGTGGATCAAGTGCTTCTAGCTTTTCGGATCCGGCGACGATCAGCTCCGCCGGGCGCGAACCATCGGCCTTGATACAAATCGGCGACGACCACGACAGCCAGACTCCCGGTCGCTCGGCCTTCCAGCGATTGGCTCCGGTCTTTTTGTCGATGGCAATCACGTAGGACGAGCCATAGTGATCGCATTGAACGATGACGCTATCTTCGAAGAGCAGGGGAGAGCTCGACGCGGCAAAGCGGTTTTCGAACACGCCATATTCACCTGAGAGCGAGCGGTGCCAAATCAATTGACCGTTCAAATCGAGGCAGAACACGTCGCCCGTGCCAAAAAAAGCGAACACGTGCCGCCCGTCGGTAATCGGCGAAGGGCTGGCCATACTGCTCTTGGTTTCATGGTAAAGCGTGGGGGCCGTGCCCCAGAGTTTGACGTGCCAAAGTTGCTTGCCTGTTTCCCGGTCCAAGCAAATCGCGTGCAGATCCTGATTCTGAACGCCGTCGGAGCTCGTGCAAATGACACGGTTCTCGCAGACGATTGGATTTGAAATGCCAGAGCCCGGTAGCGGCGTTTTCCAGCGCACGCCGCTCGTTGCCGACCAGGTGGTCGGTGCGTTGCCCTCGGTCGCGACGCCATTGCGCGCTGGCCCTCGCCAGCCGGGCCACTGATCGGCACGCGAGGTACCGATCCACCCGCACACCAGGCAAACGGCAAATGCCATCCGGCTCAGCTTCGACCATTGAAAAGACCTTCGGAAGCGACTCGTCACTTTGCCGCTCCTTCGATCTTCGGCAGCGTCGAACGCAGCGCGATTCCGCTGCCGCTTTCATCGCAGAACCGCAATTGCAGCGACCAGTTGTTGGGAACCTGGGGATCGACGTGCTGCGGGCCCTGGCAGATTTTGACCAGGAGCTGGTTGGAGCCGCTCAGCAACTGGACGGGCGTCACGAATCGATCGAGCCGGATGCCGTTGAGCCATTGGTCTCGGCCAAACACTTTTTGGCCATTGAGCCAGACCGTGCAATTGTCGTCGGCGCCGCAGCGGAGCTGCACGGCTTGCTCGCGCGGGGAAATGAATTCGGCATAAGCATAGCCGACGGCCTCTTTGGCAGGAGCGAGGGCTTGGACTAGATTCAGCATTCCCAGCGGATCGGCCGCTCGATGGCGAACCCAACGTAACGGGCGCCCCTCCTGGCCGGCGTACTCCGCCTTCAGGTCGATTCCCCGCTCGGGCGGAAACTCGCGCGCAAAACCGGTGAACTGCGGAGCGTCGAAGGGTCCGATCAACCACCAATCGATGACCAGCCCCAGGTGCTCGGCGATATCGACGCTTTCTCCCAGGCCGGCCAGTTTGCCCGCGGCACGGACGGATTGGTTGCTGTCGCGCGAATGCTCGAATGCCTGGTGGAACTCGGCGCGAGCGGTTTCCGAGTCACCGTTTTCCAGCGCCAGTTGTCCCGCCGCAAGCGCCACTTCCACGGCATCCTGACGAAACTCGGGATCGTGCAACAATCGAGGGATTAATGCTTTCGAAAATCCAGGTTCAAGCCGCTCGCAAAGCTGTAGTGCAAGGCGGCGCACGCGGCCCACTCGCTTCGAATCACGGACGAGAGTCTGCAAACCCTGCACGGGAAACGTTCGGTTCTCCTGAGCCAGCTCTCGCTCGACGATGACTTCGTAGACCGAGCGGGCCCAGTTGGCTGCGACCGTGTTGTCTGTTTCCATTGCCGCCAGAAGTCGGGGCAGAATATCGGGGCCGCGTTCGACCAGCTTCGCGCTGGCAACTCGGGCCGCTTCAGATCCTGCCCCTTCGGGGCCGGTGCGAGCGATGGCCACAAGCTGCTCATCGACCTCATCAGCTCGCGTGCCCTCCGAAAGTAGCATAAGTGCCAACATGGTCGCGCAAAAAAGCGGCCGATAAGCACGGAAGGTCAAGCGCAGAACGAGGAAGGCAGGGGGGGCAGGCATGCCTTGCATGGTACTTGCCGCCCGCAGAGCGAACAAGAAGTCGCGAGGCTATTTGCTTTTCTGGCCAGCATGGAATTTGCGTACGCTGTCTTCGATGCGCTGCTGCATCTGCGGGGGCATCTTGTCGACTTCCGCGCGGGAGAGTTTGCCGTCGGTGTTGGAATCGAACTGAACCAACATTTCCCTAAATCGCTCGGGAATCGGGATGCCCCCGGCGGGGAATTTGGCCTGCTGCTTAGCCAACACCTCGGAAGTTAGTTTCTTGGCGCTATTGGCCTGACCCGGGACGCCGCCATCGAGCCCCGAACCGAGCATATTGCCCTTCATGGCCACGATCTGTTTCAGGTCCAAAATGCGGTCCGTATACACCTGCACTCCGCACAGGCACATTTCGTCGCTGGTCTGCTCGCCCCAGCGAATCGTCTTAGGCGGATTGTTTGGATTCTTGGGATTGTCTTCTGAGTTGTCGTAGATCGCCTGGACCTTGATTTTCGAACCTTTGGGCAATCGCATTGGCTCTTCGAACTGATAGGCGCCTTGCCAGTTGAAATCCCAATCTTTGATCCAGATCAACGAGACCTCCTCGCTTCGGCCCGGCACTTGCGCGGTCACTTTGAATTCCCGACCGAGATTGTGCATGTGGGGCGAGATGCCGAGTACGGTAACGTCGACCGGCAGCG
>Ga0163150_10005913_pt1 | contig 15304 bp, 16 predicted proteins | sample OliLakLV19P2IB_FD_148628 | JGI IMG/M metagenome (GOLD analysis project Ga0163150, IMG submission 148628) | Freshwater microbial mat bacterial communities from Lake Vanda, McMurdo Dry Valleys, Antarctica - Oligotrophic Lake LV.19.P2.IB | ecosystem: Environmental > Aquatic > Freshwater > Lake >...
CAACATACACCTTTGTAAGGCAGCGCGGATGACTGATTGATGATTCGCGCCTCCGGCGCGGATGATGATGTTGCTCCCTGCCCCCGGCTGCTATTCAGAAAACTACGTTTTCTGGTGATCGTTGACAGGGCGCGAGTTACCGCCGAACTACAAAGCGAAGCACGGCGGCGCGGATTGAAAGTCGCGGGGATTCAACTCGATATTGACAGCCCGACACGAGCCTTGCCGGAGTATGCGGCGTATCTGCGGGCCGTGCGAAAGGGCCTGCCCGCCGATGTCCAGATCTCCATCACCGCGCTGCTCGACTGGTTCCGCCCCGGTACAGCCATCGCCGATGTCGTAAAGGCCGTGGATGAATTTGTGCCGCAGTTTTACGATCTGCAAAGTCCGGGGATTGGCCGCCGGCCGGCGATTGCGGCCCGCATCAATGGTGCAAAATGGGGGCCGGTTTTCAACCGCCACGGGAGACGTTTTCGCATTGGCGTCTCCACGTTCGGCCGGTCGAGAATGGTGCCGGCGGAGCCCCGCCATGTGGGAAATCGTTACTATCCCGACCTAAAGCCGCTCGACATTGCATTGAATCCGGTGTTCACGTTGGAGACTTCCCGCACGGAGGCGAAGGAGCAAGTGCTGCGTTGTTGCGCCTCGCGGAAGACTCGGATCGGATACGGATTTCGAGCCGGGCGCGGCTTTTGAGTTTGTACTTTCGACGCCGGAAGCAATTCGGGCGGCGGTGGAACAGGTGAGACTGATGGGCGAATATTGTGCCGGTGTGGTGTTTTTCCGCTGGCCGTCGTTCAATGAGTCGATGACCGCGGAGCCGGACGAAGTGCTGGCGGCGGCCGGAGCTGCCCCGCCTGCCGGCAAGCCGGTCACTTTGCGCGTCGTGGACGAGCGGTGCGCGGTGGTTTATTGCGCGGATTTGTATCTGACGAATACGCCCGCGCTGCAGGCCGCGCCGATCCGTTACACCATCGAGAGTTCGACGGAGCTGGAGTACTTTCTGCCGGATGACAAGACTCCAGCGCGGATGACCGCGCCAGGCCGGGTGGAACTGACACTGCCGCCCTGGTGCGGACGGACGCAGTTGCATATCGGCCGGGCGGTGACGGCAAAGCGGGCGCAATATACTCTGAAGGCGATGCCGTGAACAAAATTCCTTACTACGCTGCAATCCTTATACTCGGCTGGGGTGTGCTGTGGTCTTGTGCGTTTGACACCACGCTGCGGGAGTATTTGAGCGCGCAATTCTGGATGCCGTTTTCGAAGGCGGGAAGCCAGTTCGCGAGAAAGAACGTGCCGCGCCTATCGAAACCTTACGCCGGTATGCAAACGGCGCAAGGGGCGACGCCACTGAGCAAACTCAGGGCGGCCTATCAGGGTCTGGCCGACCTTGACTCGTCCGGTCTTAAACGGGCGCTGGCCGCGGCCCGGGCGGTTCCAAACCTCAATCCGGAAGAGAGGGAAGAAGTTGAGTTACTCGATGCCAAATTCGACATGCGCGCGGGCTCGAAGGAACAGATCGGTCCGCTGTTAGAGGCCCGGAGTAAATTACAACGGTTCCTGCGAACGGCAAGGACGCCGGCATACTTGAGCGAGGCGCGCGGCTGGCTGGCCTATACGCACTATCTGGTTGGCGAGCAGAGCGCCGCCGGGAAGATATATCTGGACGAGTTGAATCGCAGCGGCTCGAACCTGAGTCGTCAAGTTCTGTTGAACTCCTTGCGGTTGAACTACGGCTACGATGGAGGGTCAACCCTTCGCGAGCAACTGCATGAGTATTTCGACACGCCGGAACACGCCGCCTTCGCGATCCATTTAGTCACGAATCCACAATGGAGCCGCCTGTACTCTCATGATTCCGCGGAGGCGCGAGACGAGCCGGATACCTTGCCGTATGCGCGTATCAAGACGCTGCTCGAGAAGCATGCGGGACTTCTGCGCTCGGAACGCGGAGCGAATGCGCTGGCGCTGCTCGGCATGCGGACGGCGCTTCGAGCCGGTGATCCTCCGGCGGCATTGCGACTGGCCGCGAACATCCCGGCCCGGGCCGCTATTCGCGCCGAGCCTGACTTCCTGTGGATGCTCGCCTCGGCGCGCTTTCTATCCAAGGACTTCGCCGGAGCGGAGGCGCCGCTGCTGCGTTTGTTCGAGTCACCGCGAGCGTCGAACTCTCAGAAGGCGGCGGCAGCCTATGGGTTATGCGGCGTTTATCGAAAGACGGAAAACCGGGTTGAACAGCTTCGCTTCGCGTTGTGGTCGAACGCCGCGAGCTACCCCGAAGACATATCGTGGAGCGGTATCGGGAGGGTTGAAGATCAAACGATTTATTGGGCTTCATCGGGCTGGGACCGCAGCATGTTGTTGGATGCGGAAGCTCCCGTCGAAGCGTTGCGGGCGTTTGCCGCCAAGTATCCGGGCGCGCCCGATTTGCGATTGGTGCGGTATAGTCTGGCGGTGCGGCTGGCACGGGAGGATCGGTATGAAGAAGCGGCGCTGTTGTTCGATGCCGTCAACGCGCGCCTGCGTACCAAGCGGATGCGGGAGATGGCGGCGCTTTATGGCGAGGCGGCGCGTGCGGATGCCATCGGCGAAGTGGCGCAAGAAGCTAAATTCAAACTGGCCGCTTACCTTAGCAATAACTCCGACCGGATTTATTTCAACGACCGGCTGTGGACGGGCCATCAGCGCTATGCCCTTTCGGCCGGGCAGGAGCAAAGGTTCACGAGGGAGGAACGGCTGCGGCAGATTGGGCTGGAGAGAAAGTTGAAGGATGAACAGGAGGAGTTGTGGCGGGCGCACCTGATACTGCGCGACGTGGTGCGGGATTCGGGACCGGCAGACCTCGGCCGGCGAGCGGCGGTACTGGCGATTCAATGCTTGCGCCGCCTCAGCGACCGTTTTGAAAGATCGGCGGAGATTCGTACGGCCGATATTGAACTGACTCGCTTCTTGCGGCGCGCGGCATCACCCCGTCTAACCAAACGATTTCAATAGCGCCGCAATCGCCGTCGTCAGCCGTTCCTGCGTCACCGATTCCGGCAACGGAATCGACAGCGCCGGGCGGTTCGTGCGGGGATCCCTGGTGAACAGGCCCGAAATCGCCTGCTCCAATCCGCCGCCCGGCGCGCCCGTCGCACTTCGCGTCGCGAGTGACTCGAGGAATCCGAGACCCGCCTCGATCAACGATGCCGCCGCCTTCTCAATACCGGGCGCTTCTGTTCCCGCGGCTCCCGAGACCGGTACCGGCGCCGGCGGCGGGGCGTCGATGATTGGCTCGGGTCGCCCTGGCTGATCCGCGAAAATCTCCTTTACCGCCTGCATCATCGACTTCTTACCGAGTTTGCCGAAGTTGATCTCGTCCGTTGGCGAATCAAATACGCCCGCAAACAATGACTTCTTCAGCTTTAGCGTTTCCCAGACGCGTTCCTCAATGCTGTCCTGCGTCAGCATGTGAATCACATGAACCGGCCGCGACTGGCCCATCCGGTGGACGCGTCCGATCCGCTGCTCCAGCCGCGCCGGGTTCCACGGCGGCTCAAAATTCACCACCGCCGACGCGGCTTGCAAGTTCAGTCCCACGCCGCCCGCATCGGTCGACAAAAACACTTTGCACGCGGGATCGTCGCGGAACTTTTCGATCAGCGCGCCGCGCTGGCGGGAGGGTACGCCTCCGTGCAGGGACACGAATCCGATGCCCAGTTTCTGCAACTCCTCGCCCGCCAGATGGGTCATTCGCTCGTACTCGCTAAACACCACGACCTTACGGTTTTCCTCGATCGCCAGTTCGGTCAGGATCTCGCGAAACTCCTGGAGCTTAGGCGAATGGCGCGTTTTCTTATCGAACAGGAAGGTCGAATTGCATAACATGCGCATGTTTTGGATGCAGCATAAAACGCGCTTTTGATCGATCTCCGACAGCCACTTCTGCCGCTCCCATTTCCGCATGAGCGCCGCCAGAATATCGCTTTGCTCGTAGTAGGGTTCCGCCTGCTCGGGTGTCAGCGGGACGCGGAAAATCTGATCGGTCCGCTCGGGGAGTTCCTTGAGCACTTCCGGCCGTGTACGACGAAGCAGGATTGGCGCCAATTCGCCTTTAATGCGATCCAGGCCGCGGTAGCCGAGCAAGGTGCCTTTTTCATCCTCCATCCTGTGTTCGTGAAGAAAGCGGAAGGCGGGTCCCAGTCTGCGCCCGTCCACGAATTCGACGACGGAAAAGAGCTCCTCCAATTTGTTCTCCAGCGGCGTTCCCGTCAGGACGAAGGCATAACGGCTCTTGAGCTGCTTGATCGTGCGCGCAGTGGCCGTGGTCCAGTTGCGGATGCGTTGGGCTTCGTCGAGGATTATCAGATCCGGTCGCAAATCCTGAATGAATTTGACATCCTTCAATGCCAGTTCATAGCTGGTGAGCGTGAAAAACGCCGGCGAAGCGTAGATCGCCTGACGCTTCGGCAAAGGCCCGTCGACCACCTGAGCAGTCATCTCCGTGAACTTCTCGATTTCCGTCTTCCATTGATACTTCACGGAGGCGGGCGCGATAACCAGCACCCGCTCGATTCCTTTAAAGCGGCGCAGAAGTTCGGTGGCGGCCAGCGCCTGCACTGTCTTCCCCAGGCCCATATCGTCGGCGAGCACGACCCGGCCCCGGCAGGCGGCGAACAGCGCGCCGCGCGTCTGGTATGGCAAGAGCTTTGTTTTCAAAACGCCGGGCGCCGGATCTTGTCCGCGTTTGAGTTTCGCGAGCAGGCTGATTTCCAACTCCAGGCCTTCGGCGAGCTCGTTTTCGCGATCGAGATATTCCAGCACATCGCTATAGACGACGGCCTGATCGTCAGCCGACCGAAGGGCTTCGAGCAGTTCGGAAAACTGCCGGTAGCGTTCTCGCCGCAACAGGCCCTGCGCGTCGAAGTGTTCTACAGCGAGAGCCAGCAAGGCTGGCGAAGGCGAATCGGGCAATCGCAGACGGACCTCAATAGTGTCTCCGTATTGCAACGAGAGGGACGCCCTTGTGCGTTTATACTTCGCCGTCTCCATCGCCTTTCGATGGCGCTGCCGCAACCGCAGCAGCATGCCTTCGATGTGCTTGCACGTTCCCAGTGTGTTAACGGCGAAGTCCGGACAGGAACAGAAATTCTCGAACAGCCCCGGCCCGCGCATCGCGACGCGGTACGTTTTCCCGCTGGCGGATTTGACCGTGTAATCTCCGTATGGACCACTCGGGGGCCGCTTCACAATTTCGAGCGGAGCGCTTATTGCCCTATCCCGCCGCTCGGCAATCTGCTGTTCGATTAACATGAACTTGAGATTTTATCATCTGGATGCACGCCATCGCACGCCAGCCCCGCTGGCGAGAATGTTCCCGGGCCGGACAACGCGAACTTCGATTTAGCCGGCTTTGCGGCTAGCGCCGCCTCTCCGGCAAGCTTCTTGCGATTCCTGGATAATGCAGCAGTAGGAATACAATGACCCTTCCATCCGGCTTAGAGATTCCCACCGAAAAGATCGCGGAGATATGCCGCCGGTATCAGATCGTCGAGATGGCTGTTTTTGGCTCGAGCGCTCGGGTAGACATGCGGGCGGATTCCGACGTAGACGTTATGGTGGTCCTACACCCGGAGGCGAAGTTGGGCTGGAGGTTTTTCGACATCGGCGATGAGTTATCAGTGGTGATTGGCCGTCCGGTCGATTTCGGAACGAAGGACGGTTTGAAGCCCCATGCGAAGCCGTCGGCACTACGGGACGCAGTGATTATTTATCATGCGGAGCGATGAAGTTTGCTAGCGTGAAATGATCTCCGCCATGGAACAACTGCTGGACCTACTGGCCAAACCCGATACGAAGCGATTGCTTCAAGAAGACCGAGGATTTCGGCACTCGGTGTTTTTCGAGTTTGTCGTGATCGGCGGAGAGGTGTCACGGCTCTCGGAGGAACTCCGGCAAAGGCATCCGGGGATCGCATGGCGCCAGATTAGTGCTTTTCGAAATCGAATCGCGCATGGCTATTTCGAATTGAGCTTGCCAATTGTGTGGCAGTTGTGGACTGAAGGAAGCCGGACGGCTCACAGGAGTGCAACCCGGACACACTCGATTGAGCGGCTCGGCTGCGGCCAGCGCCTACGGCCGCTCCACACAGAACTTCGCGTTCGCGTACAAAACCGCCCCTCCGCATTTCCCCGCCTTTCGCACCAGGAAATCCCCCGTCCCCCGCGGCAACGCGCTCCACCGTTTCCACCACTCCCGCGCCAGCGGCTCCATGAAATTCACTTGCCCCCCGCCTTTCCAGTCCACCCAAACCGCCCGTTCCGCTCGTGCCCGGAAGATACCGGGATATAACTCCTTGCCCGCGTCTGGAAAGTGGAACACCGCCTCAATTGGCGTCGCGCTTCGCGCCCAATTCGATAGCGCGTCCAGTTCCGCTGAATGCACCGCCGGGTAGTTTCGCACCCCGCCCGCGTGCAGGATCAGGAACATCGCGCCGACCACCAGCAGCCCCGGCGCCCACGCCCGCAATCGCAGCGCGACCGCCCCAAAAATCGCCAGTAATACGACCAGCCCCAAATGTTGCCATAGCACCGCTGTCGACGGCCAAAGCAAGTCCAACGGCCGAACTTGTACCGTCACCGCCAGCGGCAACAGCAGCCACAAAATGCGTTCCCAAACCTCAGTCGCGACTCCCGCCGCAATCGCGCACGACACCACCGCCGCGAACGTCGTCCAGAGAATCGTCCGTGCCGGCTGTAACTGCGGCATCAACCCCCATCCCATTACGTCCATCGCGAGATAGGACACCAACAGGCTCAATAACCCCAGCACGGGCAGCAACGCCAGCAAAAACTGCCCAAAGTCATCCAGCCGGTCCCCGATCCGCCACCATGCTCCCAACGCCGCCGCCGTCAGGAATAAATGGTGCCCCCAGTATTGCCCGAACCACATCCCGACAAAGACGTACGACGCCCGCATCCGTTGTAACTGCTCCACGTCCGGAGATACCTGCGAAAAGAAGTTCTGCTCCAGCCGCACCCCCGATTGGAACTTAGCCGCCACCACCAATACCAGCAGCGCGCTCGCTACCCAACCCAGGAACCGCCACCGGCCGTCCAAATACCACGGCATCATGACGTACAGGAGCATTAACAAGAGGACCGGCGCCACCGTCGGCGGATGATATAGAAAACCGGCAAAAGCCGCCGCCCCCGCCATTCGCCACTCCCGCAACGAAGCCAGTCCGCCCGCCAGAATAATCAGCGGCAACGCAAGCGCCCGCGGCGTCGGCTCATACTCGACCGTCAACACCGATGGCCCAATGACGGTCGCGCCCAACCCAAACAGCCCGGCCGTCAACACCGCTCCGCTGTAGTTCAGTCCAGCGCTCCGCGCCAGCAGGAACACCCCCAGCAATCCCAGCAGCCGGGTTATAATCTGCTGCGCCGCCAGAATAACTTGAAAGTCAAGACCGGTAACTTTCCGCACCGTCACCGCGATCTCGTCATAGACCGTAAACGATAGGTGTGGATGAGTGGCAATCAAGTCATTGCCCAGCACGCGCCCATCCGCCAGCCGTTCCATCATTGGCAAATAGATCTGCGAGTCCTGTTGCAGATAGGTGTGTCCTGGAAACACAAAAAAGCCGAAGAGCCCAATCGCCAAAATCGACAACAGCGCCGCCGAGGGACGCTCATTCATTGCGCCGGCGTCTTTTCCAATTGCTGTTGAATCCAGATCCGCTCCGGGTTCAGCGCCTTCGCCTTTTGCAGCGCCTGCCGCGCCTCGGCGTTACGATTTCCCTTCCGGTGCGCCAAACCAATCCATAGCCAGCCTTCGGCCAGCTTCGGGTCGATCGCCACGGCCTTTTGAAAGTCCTTCATCGCCAAATCCACGCCGCCCCCGAACATCGCCGGCAAATAGAATTTGCCCACCCCGCTCGACATCCACCCCAGTGCCGACTTCGGGTTCATCCGCAGGGCCTTCTCAATCTCTTCCTTCGCGCACCGGCCATGCTGGAATCCCGCCATCGGGTCCGCCGGAATCACTTGTCCGCAAAGCGTTCCCAATAGCCGGTGATACTCCGCGTTGCCAGGCTCCAGCTTGATCGCGGCCTTCGCCGCCGCTATGCCAGACTCGGCCGCCGTTCGCGCCTGCCGCTTATCCCGCAACTCCAGCGCCACCTCGCTCAGATAGGAAAACGCCAGCGCCGTTTCATATTGGCCCGCCGCGTTCCTCGCGGCCTTCTGCCGCGCTTGCCCGGCCTTGTCCAATGCCGCCCGGTCCTGCCGGTTCCGCGCCATCTCCATCGCGCCATCGGCGCCCATTGCCACGACCCCGCAAAGTACCGGAAGAAACGATCCGCGCATCACCGTTACTATTGTCGCAAACTTCATATCCGCGCAATCTTTCGCTGCACCAGCAGAAAATACATCGCCAGCGCGATCAGCAGTCCGCCATTAACCGCCAGAATCACCGGCGCCCCGTGCATCTCCATCAGGCGCCCCGATGTCAGGTTCCCGAAGGGCATTCCGCCCCGGAACGCCACGTTGTACACGCTCATCACCCGGCCTCGCATCTCGTCGGTGGTTTGCAGTTGCACCAGGCTCGTCACCAGCGCGAACACCGACACCAGCGCCGCGCCACCCAGGAACAGAATCACGCAACTCACCCAGAACACCGTAGATCCCGCGAAGGCCATCGTGATCCCGCCCAACAGGGTCAGGATCAACAACGCCGCCTGCCCCTTATGTTTGACGTTGTTTAAACCCGCCACAATCAGCGCCCCCGCAACCGATCCCAGTCCCGACACCGATAATAGCGTCGAATAAGCGTCCGCGCCCAGGTGCAACACATCGCTCGCCATCACCGGCAGGAACGTTATCAGCGGCAGCCCCAGCAGCGTCATCAGGAACGCAAGTACGATTAACGCCATCATCCCTTCCCGGTCGCGGACAAAGCGGATGCCGCCCTTCATTGCCTCGAATGGACTCTCCTTTATGATCCCCAACGGCAGCCGTGCCGGCAGCATCAGCAGGGAGATGATTACCGCTATGAAGCTCAACCCGTTCAGCGTGAAGCACCACGCCGCGCCCAGTTGGGCCATCGCCACGCCGCCGATAGCCGGCCCTATCACGCGCGCCAGATTGAACTGAATGGAGTTCAACGCAATGGCGTTCTGAAGGCCTTCCTTTGGCACCAGCGACGGAATAATCGATTGATATGCCGGCCCGCCAAATGCTTGCGCCGTGCCAACGATAAAGCTCAGGCAGTAAATGAACTCCACCCGCACCGCGCCGCGGAACAGCATCGCCGCCAACGCGAACGCGCAACTCATCTGGATGAACTGCGAAATCAGCAGGAGTTTCCGCCGGTCCATCCGATCGGCTACCACGCCGCCAATCAGCGAGAAGAGAAAGATCGGAATCTCCCCCAAAAACGCATCCAGCGCTAACGACCACGCGGAATTCGTCAGCTCAAAAACCAACCAGCTCTGCGCCAGCTTTTGCATCCACGTGCCCACCGAGGAAAGACAGGCCCCGATCCACATGCGCCGGAAGTCGGTGTATTGGAATGCTTTGAAGACGCGTTGCAGCAAGGGGGTCAGTAGCCTGGCAGCGGCGCGGGACGCTCAATCAGATGCAGGATGTTTCCATCGCAGTCGGCGAAAAACACCAACCGGTTGCCCTGCGTCGTGAACGGTTCGCCCAGGAACAGCACGCCCTTGTCTTTTAGGAACGCATGCCCCTCGTCGAAGTTGTCGACCTCAATCGCCAGGTGCCGAATTCCCGGGTCGCGCATTTTGTTGGACGGACGGTCGCCTTCCGAGGGAATAATCTCCATCATGGAGCCATTGCGGGCGCGCACGAAGTAGTTTCCCGCGTACTCGAAGTTGATGTGAAATTCAAGAAAATCCCGATACCACTCGGCCAGACGCTGAGGATTGGGAGAGGCGATCGCCGTATGTTCCAGACCATTAAACATAAGGGCGATTGTACCAACTCTGGTCTTCAATAGATCGTAAAGGAGAAAACCGTATTGGAATCTGCCGGTGTGATTGCATACTCCCCATTGGCCAGCGGTTCGGTCGGTTCCAGCCGGTAGAGGCCCTGCGTCACTTTCACGGCGCTCAAACGCAACGATTTGGCCGAGTCTTTGCGCTTCTTCAAATTGTCGAAGAAGAAGACCTCCCGGCTGCCGCCTTTCACGTCGAGTTTATATAAGGAGAGGCGTTCCGGCGCAATCGATTTCGTCTCAAACAGGAATATTGGCTCCGCCAGCGGCGTTTTGGCTTTCGCCGCCACGCCGGGCGTGACGTAGGCGGTCCCGTCTTTGCGCTTGTCTTCCTTGGCGTCATCGACATCTGTCGAAATCAGGTTCGAAGCGTGAAGCAGGTAGGGCACGTCCGGCTTCGGGGGCCGGGGGCCGTCGTATTTTTGCGCCGCCAGGGCGGATGCCATCGCAAAGGCCAACACTAGGATACGCATGTCTCTTCCATCTTACAGACGCGCCAGTTCATCCGCCGGTTGCTTCCCGTGCGCGCGCCAGCCAGACAGCCAGCGCCGGATCGGCGAAATCGCGGATCGTTAGGTCCGTCCCCTCCAGTTGGCGGCCGCCGCGGTCGACTCCCACCACCTTTGCGCCAGCCGCGCGCGCCGCCCGTATTCCCGACGGCGAATCCTCGAATATCACACACGCGTGCGGATCCACATCCATCATTAGCGCCACGCGCGGGTAGATGTCCGGAGCCGGTTTTGGGTGTTCGACCTGGTGGCCGTCGACCACGGCGCGGAATCGCCCGCGCAACCCGGCTTTGTCCAACAGGAACTCGATGTTCGCCGGCTCGGCATTGGACCCTAGCCCTGCCAGTGACCCGCAAGTGACGCTTGAGAATCATTCCTCTTTCAGCGCGAATCCGGAGGACATGAACTGCAATGCGGTGTAGCCCTGCCAGATCAGTTGGTGACCGGGAGGCGGATCGTTGTTACGACCGAGATATCCGCCGATCTTGGCGACCAGGCGTACCGCTTCACCCAGCAGCACGGGTGGCTTCAGGCCTTTTTGTTTGCGTAGGCGCGTAGCGTTTGCAATTCGACATCGGAGAACAAAACTTCGGCGGGCAGCCCCGGCGTCTCGCGGCCCAGCAGCGTCATCAGCATGATCCGCCAAGCAATCACCAGGTTGATTGCAATCGCCCGCCGTACGCGCTCGGCGGTTTCGTGAGCGATATCCTCGATGCGGCATCCCGACTTCAGTACGCGGCGCCAGTCCCTTACCCGACAACTCTTCTTCAAATGGATCAAGCAGCATCTTCGGATTAAGGCGTTCTACGGCACCAGCGAGAACGCGGTGAAGACCCAGATTTGGATCGCCGTCTCGGTCTACGTCCTGGTCGCAATTGTCCGTAAGCGCCTGGGGCTGGAAGCCAGTCTCTACCAAATTCTACAGATTTTGAGCGTCACGCTTTTTGAAAAAACGCCCATTTTACAGGCCTTGCAGATGCCTGACTCCCAAAACAATCTACTCGACTCCGGCAACCAGTTGAATCTATGGGACTTCTAACCGGACAGCAGTGGCGGGATGTATGGCTTGGCGGCCCCTGGGGATTGATGCCAATACATCGGGCGCGGTGGTGTTCAGCAGCAGGACTTCGAAGGAGGAGGCCGACATTGTTGCGCTGGATTTCCGGCTCGAGAATACCTGGCGGTTTTGGGGACGACGGTAGGGTGTCAACCGCGTTTATCGGGGCGTTGTTTCATGGCGGCGTGGATCTTTTTCCACTCTGCTTTCTGGGCACGAGCGGCGGAAGCGTCCTCGCGCGTGTGTTGATGGGCAGCTTCGCGGAGTAGTTGGCGACAATGAGCCAACCGCTCCGGACTGGCCGATGCAAGAACGGCGCACCCGGGCTCGTTGCTGTGCGCGCAGTTTGTAAAGCGGCAGTTTACCGCGAGCGCGGCGATGTCGGCGAAGGCGTCGTCAACCGCGGCTGTATCGCCGGTGACGCCGACGGAGCGCAGGCCGGGCATGTCGAGCAGCAGCCAGTTTTGCGGGAGGCGGATGAGCGTCCGCGTAGTGGTGGTGTGGCGGCCGGTGCTATCGCTTTCGCGAACGGCGGCGGTCGTTTGCGTCTGGCCGCCGAGAAGCGAATTGACGATCGTCGACTTGCCGGCGCCGCTGGAGCCGAGGAGGGCGGCGGTTTGGCCGGTTTTGACGAAGGCCCCGAGTTTTTCCGTCAGATCGTCGTGATGGGCGCTGATGAGAACGGCCTGGGTGACGCTGCCGGCGAGCCGGAGCGCGGCCTCCGGATCGGCGCACAGATCGCGCTTATTCAGTACGGCGACAGGGGTGACGGCGGCCTCATTCGCGAGCGTGAGATAGCGATCCAGGCGCCGCGGACTCCAATCGTTGTCGAGACCGCAGACGAGGAAGGCGACTTCGATATTCGCCGCTAACGGCTGGCGGTGGCCTTCATTGGTGACGCGCGTGAAGAGCGACTGGCGCTCGACGACGGCGACGATAAGGGCGGGATCGGTTTGCGTGATGGCTACCCAATCGCCGGCGACGGGCAGGTCGAGTGGCGAGCCGGCAGCGTATTCGAGACGGCCGGCTAGTTCGCCGCGGGTGTGACCATGCTCCGTCTCCAGTTCGAAGACGCCTCTATTGGCGCCGACTACGCGCGCTGCCGCCAGGCCGGATTGGCTGTACGGCTGAAAACGCTCTGTCCATGCAGAGCTGTAACCCCAGTCCAAAAGGGACATGGTGATGATTGCCTTTCCTTCCGCGAACACACTCCAAGGCCGATATATCCCATGGCGGAAACCCAGGGATTGGCCCGTTGGCAATGGCCGTCAACTAGCGGATGGAAACAATGGTGGACAAGCGAATAGAATAGCAGTCTCCAAGGCGGGGCGTGTGTCTGCGATAATTTCACTATGCTTACTCGGACCGCCAGCGCCGACGGGCCTGGCCTTGGACGCGCGGTGACGAAGCAGTTGGACCGGGCGACGCTGATCGAAGCGTTGCGAATCATGCAGACTTCGCGGCGGATTGACGACCGGGAAGTTTTGCTGAAGCGGCAGAACCGGATTTTCTTCCAGGTATCCGGCGCCGGTCACGAGGCGATACAGACGGCGGCGGGCCTTTATCTGCGGGCTGGTTTCGATTGGTTCTATTCCTACTACCGCGACCGCGCGTTGGCGCTGGCGTGCGGCATTACGCCGAAGATGATGTTTCTGCAAGCGGTGGGCGCGGGCGAGGATACGCAGTCGGGCGGAAGGCAAATGCCGTCGCACTGGTCATCGCGGGAGTTGCATGTGGTGACGGTTTCGTCGCCCACCGGGTCACAGTATGTGCAGGCCATTGGCTGCGCGCACGCGGGGCGTTTATTGCATCCGGAATCGGACGAAGTGACGCTGGTGACTTCCGGTGAAGGGGCGACAAGCGAGGGCGAATTCTGGGAAGCGATCAATGCGGCTTGTCTGGAGAAGCTGCCGGTTATTTTTCTGATTGAGGACAACGGCTTTGCCATCTCAGTACCGGTGGAATACCAGACGCCGGGCGGCAGCATTTCGAAGTTGCTGGCGGGGTTCCCCAGCTTGTTGCGGCTGGAAGTAAATGGCTCGGACTTTGTAGCGTCATGGAAGGCGATGGAGGAAGCGGCGGCGCACTGCCGGGCGGGTATTGGCCCGGCGCTGGTGCATGCGCACTGCGTTCGCCCGTACTCGCATTCGCTGAGCGATGACGAGCGGAACTACAAGACGGAGGGCGAGCGCGCGGACGAGGCGCTGCGCGATCCGATGACGATCTATCCGGCGTGGCTGAAGGCTAACGGCATTCTGGACGATGGCGAAATTGCCGCCATGTATTCCGAAATCGATCGGGAGTTGGATGTGGCGACGGATTACGCTCTGCACGCGCCGCCGCCCGATCTGGGTACGGCGATGCGGTTCCTTTATTCGCCGGTGGTAGATCCAACTTCGCCCCGGTTTGAATCCGATCCGCAATTTACCGGCGATCCGCGGACGATGGTGGATTCAATCAACGCGACACTCGCCGAAGAGATGGCGCACGATCCGCGCGTGGTGGTGTTTGGTGAGGACGTGGCGGATTGTTCGCGCGATGAGAATCTCCCCGGCGTGAAGGGCAAGGGGGGCGTTTTCAAAGCGACGCTCGGGCTGCAACGGCAGTTTGGGAGCAAGCGTTGTTTCAACACTCCCATCGCGGAGGCATGCATTGCCGGACGCGCGATTGGCATGTCGACACGCGGGATGAAGCCGGTGGCGGAGATTCAGTTCTTCGATTACATCTGGCCGGCGATGATGCAGATTCGCGATGAGATGGCAAATATTCGCTGGCGCTCGAACAACGGATTCTCGTGCCCGGCGGTGATTCGCGTGCCGATCGGCGGCTATCTGACGGGCGGATCGATTTATCACAGCCAATGCGGGGAGGTGGTCTTTACGCATATCCCGGGCTTGCGGGTAGTTTTTCCGTCCAACGCGCTGGACGCCATAGGCCTATTGCGCACAGCGATCCGCTGTGACGATCCGGTGCTTTTCCTGGAACATAAGAAATTGTACCGGGAGGCGTATAACCGGTCGCCCCATCCGGGACCGGACTTTACGATTCCGTTCGGGAAGGCGCGGATTGCCAAGAGCGGTGAGAGCCTGACGATTGTCACCTATGGCGCGTTGGTGCAGAAGTCACTGTTGGCGGCGCAGCAGATTGAGTCGCGACAGCCAGGGCGGTCCGTGGAAGTGCTGGATTTGCGATCTTTGTCGCCGTATGATTGGGACGCCATCGCGGCGTCGGTCCGGAAGACGAGCCGCGTGATTGTCGCTTACGAGGACACGCTGAGCTGGGGTTATGGAGCGGAATTGGCCGCGCGGCTGGCGGATGAGTTATTTGAGTATTTGGACGCTCCGGTGAAGCGGGTGGCGGCGAAGGATACGTGGGTTGCTTACAGCCCCAATTTGGAGGATCACATTTTGCCGCAGGTTGAGGATCTGATTGGCGCGGGGTTGAATTTGCTGGCTTACTGAACCGCGCTTCGCGTGGCCCGGACTACCCGTAGTTTGACGACACTTCAGGTAGTCTGCGATGGCCGCTTGGCTTATCGGTATTTAATTTTCAAAGAGCAATTCCGGATTGCCGACGATGGACAGTTCCAAGATCGGCATCGCGGAAGGATTGGGCGCTATTTGGGAGCCGGGATGTGGTCGTGGAATATGGGTTCGAAGTACCACTGGTCGATGTCGCTGCGGAGCATGCGGCGGACGGTTTCGGCGTCGGTGAGACGGTCGGCGGGCTGGATGAATTCGCA
>Ga0163150_10005914_pt1 | contig 15300 bp, 16 predicted proteins | sample OliLakLV19P2IB_FD_148628 | JGI IMG/M metagenome (GOLD analysis project Ga0163150, IMG submission 148628) | Freshwater microbial mat bacterial communities from Lake Vanda, McMurdo Dry Valleys, Antarctica - Oligotrophic Lake LV.19.P2.IB | ecosystem: Environmental > Aquatic > Freshwater > Lake >...
TGACTGGGCCTCCTGTGGAAAGTACACGGTTCGTTTGACCAAACCATGTCCTACCGCCGGAGGCCCAATCTTTCATCCCCCTGCTAGCACGCAACACAACTCGGTAAATGCCAATACGCTAGCATGAGCGGAACGCGAGTTACGCCCTATTCAATATGCCCGGAAGGACGGGTGATCCTAGGCAACGAACGACGAGCATGAGCGTTCGTGGGCGTCTGCTAGGCTTCGTGCGGTGAACACGTGCCGCTATGACGTGGGATCCCCCCGCCCTCCCTCCATCGCCGCCCGGTTCCGCAAGCAAGCCAGCGCAATCCGAATCTGATCATACGGCACCGCGCCTTCGAGCGCTTCGAAGATCGGCTTCAGCGGTCCGAAACCGACGGCTTCGCCTGCCTGGCGAACCCGTTCTAGCGTCTCTTCGTCGAGCCAGGGTTGGGGGTCGATGATTTGTTCTTGCTCGATGAACTCGGACAGATAGCCGCGCACCGTGGAAGGGGCGCGACCGATGGCCGTGGCGACTTGCTCCACGGTCTGTCCTTGGGCGAAGAGTGGAAACGCTTGCGTCTTGCCGCCGACGGATTTTCCGGAAGTATACGCCGCGGTGAGGTTGGCCGTGGGCACGTTTGCCATCGAACTTCCCGCTCCCGCATCGAGATCCACACCGCTGCGCCGGCAATAGTCGGCGACCATGTGCAGCAGTTCCGCGCCGAACTCGGCCGATTTCTTTTCGCCGATGCCCGATACGAGCAATAACTTCTCCGCCGTCGATGGTCGCCGGCGGGCCAGGTCGCGCAATGCCCGGTCGCCGAAGATGACGAACGGCGGCACGCCGCGCTCGGCCGCCTTTTGTCGTCGCCAGGTGCGCAGCTCCTCGAACAACTCGCGATCCACTCCCGCCCACGAATCGACCGCGGCCTTGGCCGCCGCGTTCGCCTTGGCCGATCCGTTTGCGCTAGCGCCGCTGGTCGCTCGTCCCGTGGCGGCCGAAAGCTGCGGCGTCACTTCGCCGCGCAGCACTTGCCACCCTTCGGGCGTCAATTGCAGCACGCGAAATTCACCGCTGACGGCCAGAAACCGCTGCGCGACGAGCTGATCGATCCAGATCCGCACGTCGCCGCGGTGGTGTTCGGCCAGAATGCCGTGCGTGCTGAGTTGGTCGTGCTTTTGCTCCAGAATCCGCGCGTCGCGCGAACCGACGAGCACGCGGCCGACGTACGCCGCGCCAAAAGTCTCGCGCAGTCGGGCGACGCAGGAAAGAATCTTTTGCGACACGACCAGCGCATCGTCGTGCAACTGCACCTCGTCGAGGCACACATCGCAGGCGCCGCAGTTGGTCGATTCAAGCTCCTGATCGAAGTAGCGGAGGACGACGCGATGCCGGCATTCGAGCGCCGTGCAAAACTGTTCGATGCCTGCCAGCAGCGTACTCACGGCCTGCTTATTTCCCGAGTCGGGATTCTCTTGCAGCCGCCGCCAGGTGACAAAATCGCCGGCCGTGTAGAGCAAGTGACACTCGGCTTCCAGCCCATCGCGGCCGGCGCGGCCGCTCTCTTGCTGGTAATGTTCGAGCGACTTGGGCGCGGCCGCATGGATTACGTAGCGCACGTCGGGCTTGTCGATGCCCATCCCAAAAGCCACGGTGGCCACGATGATGCGGGCCCGGTCGCGCGAAAACTGCTCCTGGTTTTTCCGCCGCTCGTCGTCCGTCATGCCGGCGTGATAGGGGAGCGCCGACACTCCGGCCTGTTGCAACTGGGCGCAAATCTCCTCCACGTCGCGGCGGCGGATGCAGTAGATGATGCCCGACTGATCGGCATGCCGGGCGACGATCTCGTGAATCTGGCCCATCAGGTCCGTGCGGCGGGCGACGCGGTATTCCAAGTTGGGCCGGTCGAACGAGCCGACGAGCACGTGCGGATCGGCCAGGCCAAGCTGCCGGACTATGTCGTCGCGGACGCGCTCGGTAGCCGTGGCCGTGTAGGCGTGCAGCTTTAACCCGGGAAACCTCTCTCGCAACCTGCCGAGCGAGCGATACTCGGGCCGAAAGTCGTGCCCCCAATCGCTGATGCAGTGGGCCTCGTCGATCGCCAAGAACGACAGCTTCACTTCGCGCAAAAAGGCGAGCGTGCCGTCAGTCATCAGCCGCTCCGGCGAAAGGTACAGCAGCTTGAGCCGGCCCGTGCGAATGTCGGCGGCCGCGCGACGCCGCTCGTCGGGGCTCGACGTGCTATTGAGAAACGCGGCCGGCACGCCGCATGCAGAGAGTGCGTCGACCTGGTCCTTCATCAGCGAGATGAGCGGAGAAACGACCACGGCGAGCCCAGGCAGCAAGATCGCCGGGGCCTGAAAACAAAGCGACTTGCCGCCACCGGTCGGCAGCACAACGACGGAATCGCGGGCCTCGACAATCGCCTGCATGGCTGGCAATTGCAGCGGCCGGAAATCGTCGTAGCCCCAATACTGCTTGAGAATCTCGCGAAGCTTTTGCACGAGTCGATCGACGTGGAGTGTGGGTGAGCTGAATAGGTGCGGACCATTTCGCCAACTGGACTGGAGTTCACCTAGATACACGTTCGGCGCTCGCGAAGCAAGCGGCGAAGTAGCTGAAGTCGTGAGACTTCAGACGGCATAGAAGTAGCGGCCAGCCAGTTACGAAACGTCAGCCGGCATGTCAAATCTCCGAAATCTGACGATTTCGGCTACGGTCGTCGTAAGTCCTTACTAAGCCCTGATCCCGCAGGTTCGCGTAGATTCTCCAAAACAAATCCCAGTAGTCGTTCTGCCAAGGATTGAGTCCGGATAGCCCGGCACGAGGCAGCCCGTGTACTCGTACTCCCGAAACTTGTCGAGCGGCGTCAGCCCTGCCCTTTCCGGATTGCGGGCGATGTACTCGACGACATTCTCGAACGCCGACCGCTGCCGCTGGTCTTCCCGCAGCACATGGTCATACGGTTGTTGCTGAAACCGCGAGCCAAGCTTTTCCAAGATTGGATTGAGCTGGGCGCGAAAGAACTTGACTGCATTCCGTTGATCGCTGCCATCCAGAATCCCCACCCAGAGCAAGTGGAGATGGTCCGGCATGCAACAATAGATGGGGCAGCAGAGACCGTAGCGGAACATCGTGTGGGTCAAGATCTCCCGCAACTTGTAATGGAACGTCGGGCTCAGCCATCCGCTCGTGCGGTTATCCATCGCCATGGACCAGTGGACATACGCCGGACCGCGATAGTATTCCGGCGACAAGCGCCGCAGGTAGTCGTGCTCGTCCTCCGATTTCATGGCAAGCAGTCTCCCACAAGTAGCTGAAGTCGTGAGTGTAGCTGAAGTCGTGAGACTTCAGCATCGCCCAGCTTTGCGCCGTGTTCAAGAGCAAGAACGAAAGCAAGGACCGAAGTCTTACGACTTCGGCTACGGGCACACTTGACGCTACGGCAGCATGACGCGGCCGCCGCAGGCCACTAGGGTTTGTCCCAGCATGAATCGCGAGGCTTCGGAGAGCAGAAAATGGACGACGTCGGCGATCTCGTCCGGCTGGCCGATTCGTTTCATGGGGGTTTGGTCGACGATTCGTTCGATCGTCGTCGGATCGACGTCGTCGATGATGTCGGTTTCCACCAAGCCCGGCGCGACCGCGTTCATGCGAATGTTGAACGGGATCAGCGCTTCAGACGCGCTCTTGGTGAAGGCGATGACTCCGGCCTTGCTCGCGGAGTAGGCGATTCCGTACGACCGCGAGCGCAGTGCGGAAATGGAAGTCATGTTGACGATCCGCCCGAAGCGCCGCTCGACCATTTGGTCTTTGACGGCCCACGTGACGATGTAGAGCCCGGTCAGGTTCACGTCGATCGTGCGCTTCCAGTGATCGAGCGTCGTCGTCTCGGGCGTGACATACTCGAAGATGCCGGCGTTGTTCACCAGCATGTCGATCGGCCCCAGTTGGTCATTCACTCGGGCGACCATCGCCTCGACCGATTTCTGATCTGCTACGTCGGCTTGCACGATCATCGCGCGGGCGCCGGCGGCTTCGACCAGCTTGGCGGTCTCCAGGGCGTCGCTTTCGCGCGAGCGGAAATTGATCGCGATGTGCGCGCCGGCACGCGCCAACCGCTGGCAACAGGCACGACCGATGCCGCGTGATCCGCCGGTTACCAGAACCGTCCGATTCTCGAAGTCCGGTTCGCCCATCGCGCCCTCGTGAACTGAACGCCCTCATGCACTGAACGGTTGATGGCCGCAGGCGCAAGCTTTTGCACGATGCGCAATGGTGCGCGTACCGGTACACTAACGAGAACCGGCGGCCTATGCTTGCCGCTCGCAGTGCAAGGCAACGCTCGCCTTCGGCCTCGCGGCTAAACGGGTGCTGAATGCTTGGCGTCCGGCACGCGCGTCTCACCGCTTGGAAAGGGCGACTACAGTTGCCCCTTCAGCGCGGCCATCGCCGCCTCGTAGTTGGGCTCTTGGGCGACTTCCTTGACCAGCTCGGCGTAGACGACCTTGCCGTCCTTATCGAGCACGTAAGCGCCGCGGGCGAGGATCATCAGCTCTTCGATGAGCATGCCCCAGCTCTTGCCGAAATTGCGGTCCCGGTAGTCGCTGGCGCTCTTGATGTTCGTGATCCCCTCGGCCCCGCAGAAGCGGTTCATGGCGAAGGGCAAGTCCAGGCTCACCGTCACGGCGTTCACCCGGTCGCCCAGGGCCGACAGCTCTTGGTTGAACTTCTTGGTCTGCAACTGACAGACGGGAGTGTCCAGCGAAGGGACGACGCTGATAAAAGTCGGCTTGCCCTTGAGGTCTGCTAGCGTCACCTTCTGCATCGAACCGTCGGCAAAGCGGTGCAGCGTAAAGTCGGGGGCCATCTGGCCGACCTTCACGGCCTCGCCGGCCAAGGTCATGGGATTGCCTTTGAACGTGACGGCTCCGGGGCGGGACATGGCAGTTCTCCTCTGTTGGCGTATTGCTGTTTGCGAATGGCGAAGAATAATCGGTTGCTTTGGCAGCGGCCGGCAACTGCGGGCCTATCGGCAGGCAGCCCGCCGTGGCGCTCAGCCGCACTGTGCCTCGTCGTAGTATCTCGTTTTCGCCCTATCGTTCAAGTGGCCGCAACTGATTTTGCCCGAACAGCTTGTCAAACCATTACAAACGCTTATGATGATTCACTCGGGGGCGCAAGGTGGACTCAGCTATGCTCGTGGGTTGCGAGCTTGTGACAAAATGGGCACTGGTTTCGGACCGCGCTCGTACCGCGGCCTTTGACCAGACTCGAGAGACACCGTTCCCAATTTTTTCCCTGCGTGTTGAATCAATTGTGTCGTTGCGCGCGATGGGCAATCCGGTCGGAACAACCGACCCCCACGACGTTGCGGCCTCTTGCTTCGACCGGCTGTGAGGACTGCGGCCATGATCGAAATGGAAACGGGTTGGACGTTGGAAGTCGAGCGTGGGCCCGACTGGCTGTTTATCAAGCTGGGTTGCGACGCCGACGCCTCGGCCGACGGGATTGGAAGTGACCCAACGGGTCTTGCCGACCGCATCTGGTCGCTTTACGAGCAACACTTCGCCCGCCGGCTGGTGGTGGAGTGCGACCGCATCGAGCTCTTGCACAGCCGCGTGCTGGCCGAGTTGATCGCCGTGCATCGCCGCGTGACCCGCCAGGACGGCGTGATGCGAATATGTGGCCTGTCGCCGCTGAACCAGCAAGTGCTGCACTCCGCGCATTTGGACAACTACCTGCACAGCTACGCCACGCGAGCCGAAGCCGTGCTCACAAGCCGTCCATTGCAGCCACGGTAGTTGATGAAAAAAGGGACTGGTGCATTATTCGGCCAGGCGTGCTAAGTCGCGCAAGTGCGACTGAAGAAGTCAGCTTCCGTCTAGGTGTCGCGCCGGCAGCCGAATAATGGACCTGTCCCTTTTTTCTGACGTGACAAAGCGGTCCGCGTCCGGAAAAGGGGACAGGTCCATTATTCGGTTTGTCGCGCAGTGCCTGTCCGATGCATGCGACTTCCGTCGGCCCTGCCGTATCGGAATCGTTTTGTCCGAATAATGGACCAGTCCCCTTTTCCTATCCTGCTTGCGCCGCGCGGCATCGCCTATGGACCTCGTTCAACTCGACGATCACGGCACGCTGTTCCTTTCGCCCGACGTGGACGATTGGGACTTGCTGAAGCGCGAGAACATCGGCGTGATCATCGATCTCGATGGCGGCCTGGACAGCGGCGTGCCCTTGATTCCCAACCACATCGTCTACGTCTATTTTCCGTTCGACGATGCGCACGTGCCCGACCGTGTGAAGCTGCACGCCGTGGCGCGCATGGCCGCGACGTTGGTCAAGCAGGGAAACAAAGTCCTGTCGCACTGTGGACTGGGATACAACCGCTCGGCGCTGTTGGCCGGGTTGATCCTGCGCTACCTGGGAGTCACGGGCAGCGAGGCCGTCGAGATCCTTCGCCGCCATCGGCCCGGGGCGCTCTACAACGAGACGTATGCCGAGTACGTCGTGGCGTGCGAACTCGAGGCGTGAGTGCCGACGGTGAGCGATCGGCGTGAGCCGGAAGGTGTCAGGAACCTTTGGCTGCATGCACGCGATTGGGTGGCAGCCGGGGTTTCAGCCAAAGGTTCCAGACACCGCTGGCTTCACGCCCAGCTTACTTCTAGCTGGTTCTCGATTGCGTCCACGGCATCCAGGGCCATCAGCGTCTCTTGCGCCATCTGCTTCTGGAAGTACGAGCGGACCATGCCTCGCAGCACGACCCGGCCTTCCGAGGCCTCGAACCGCAGATTTCGCAGGGGCACATGGGGGCTGTTTTCCAGGGCCGAGAGGACGAGGTCGTTGAAGTGAGAATCAACCATCGGTGTGTCCGTCGAATAGTGGTCAGAAGGCAAGAGGCAGACGAGTCGCGGGCGGGGAGCCAAGGGCGGTAGGCGGGCAGGCAGGTCGGCGTGACAACGGTGATACGCAGCTCGGGAGGGCTTAGTTTTCGGCCGCTGTGTAATTCTTTCGACGGCCGAAAGACGCCGAACCGAGGGAAGCATAGCCTGCCCGCAACATGCATATCGGAACTTGGGCCGTCAAAATAAAGAAATTCGTCTGGTCAACCCCTGGCGATTGACTAGTCGCGCGGATTTGTAGGGGATTTGCCGACAGCAACTGGGGCAAGCTGGAGAGGATGCATGTTGCCGAGCGGGATGCGTAAGCTTCCCGGCGGTCGCTTGCGAAGCCCAGGGAAGGCGGCCGTCCTGCGAACCATGGGCATCCGGAGTGACCGCCCTCCCTGGGGCATGTCGAACATCCGTTCTGGCCGGTCTCCTGACCGAGCCAGGGCCTCGTGTCATGGTCGGGAGACCATGACACAACTAGGGGTGGCGACCATGACACAACGGATTCATGACACAACGGGTATTGGAACCTTGACCCGCCCTCTCAGGCCGCCCCATCTTCCGCATCCTTGGCCTCGGACGGTGTGGTGACCAGCAGCCGGTCGATCCGCGGCCCGTCCATGTCGACGACTTCCAGCTCGACCCCTTCCCAGGTGGTCCGATCGCCGACGCGGGGGATCCGGCCCAATTGCATGAGCACCAGGCCAGCGACCGTGCTGAACCGTCGGGGCGTTTGCGTTTCGGCCGGCTTGATCGCCAGCCGGTCGGTCAGCTCGTCCATGCTCACCTTTCCGTCCACCAGCCAGGTCGTTTCGTCGCGCTGCACGAGCTCTTGTTCGGCGTCGTGGCGGTGCTCGTCGTGGATCTCGCCCACGAGCTCTTCGAAGACATCTTCGAGCGTGACGATGCCCTGCGTGCCACCGTGCTCGTCGAGCACGATGGCCAGTTGCGTGCGCTTCTGCTGAAACAGGTCGAGCAAGCGGTCCAACGGCAATGTCTCCGGCACAAACAGCGCGGGGTGCAGCATCTTCCGCAGGTTGATCGCGTCGTGCAGGAACTGCTCGCGGACGAAGTCCTTGATGTGGATGTAGCCGATAATGTGGTCCAGGTCCTTCTCGTAGACCGGCAGCCGCGAGAAGCCGGCCATGGCCACAGCGCCCACGATCTCGGCCGCCGGCGTATCGACATCCAGTGCGTCGACGTCGATCCGCGGATGCATGATCTCGCGCACCGAGCGGTCGCCCAGTCGCAGGGCCTCGATCGCCACCTTCTGCTCGGCCGGGTCGAGCACGCCGCTCTCGGTGCCCATCTTGATCATGTGCTGGATATCCTCGACGCTCACGCCCGAGTCGTCGCGCGCCGCGCCGCCCAGCACGAACAGCACGGCATCGGTGGTAAGTCCCAGGAACCAAACGACCGGCCGTGCGGCCATCGCCAGGAAGTTCATCGGCAAGGCCACGGTGCGGGCCAGGGCTTCGGCATTCCGCAGCGCCAGCCGCTTGGGCACCAACTCGCCGAGGATGAGCGAAAAAAACGTAATCGCCACGACGACAGCACCCAAGGCAATCGATGCCGCATGATCGGCCACGATGCGCAGCGGCACCTCGGCCAACCGAGCGGCGAAAAATTGCGCGACGTGCGCGCCACCATAAGCCGCGGCGAACGTGCCGATCAACGTGATGCCCACCTGCACCGTGGGCAGAAATCGGCCGGGATTGCTGGCCAGCTCCAAGGCTACGCGGGCCGGGCGATCGCCCTCCTCGGCCTGCTTTTCCAAACGTCCGCGGCGCGAGGCGACAATGGCGATCTCCGCCCCCGCGAAAAAGCCGTTGGCCAGGATCAGCGCCAGGATGATCAGGATTTCAATCAGAACTGTGGGAATGGGCGAGGCCTCGAACGGTGGATTGAGATCGATCGAAAAACAACTTGGTCCTTGACCCCCTCGCCCCTTGCCGGAGAGGGTAGGGTGAGGGGCAGCAAAACAGGGAAGTTGTTTTTCGATCGATCCTTTTGTTGCGACTAAGCCAACTCGCCCGGTCGATCTTAGTGACTTGGACTGTAAATGCAAAGTGGCCTGGCTCAACGGAGCCGGCAATCGAGCGGGAGTCCGCGGCCCGAGTTACGGTCCCGCTTGGGGTAAGTGCCCAAGATTTCGCAGCCTCGGCGGACTTTCCTCCACAGCGCCGCGGTCGCTGGCTACCCAAAGGGGCGCAAAAAAATCGGGCGAAAACGTTCGGCCGAGGAAGGTGAATTCCTGGCCAAACGTTTCGCCCTACGTTGTGGTCATGGGCTTGATTTGCGTGGACTATCGAGCCGCCATACGGCGTTTGGTCGCCACAGTCCCGCGTCGACGGGTTACTGGCTCTTCATCAACTTCGTCATCCTCATCGTTCGCTTCTACGTTGATGCGCTTCGCGAGCTCGGTGAGCTTCTTGTCCGCGGCGCCTTCTTCGTCGAGCGTCTTCTGAAGGAGCGTCGCGGCCTTGTCTTCACCTAAGAGTTGAGCGTAGGTTCTCACACAACCGTATCCGGCCATCTCATAGTGCTCGACTCGTTGGGCCGCGGCGATCAGCCCGGCATCCATCACGTCGGGGTCTGCATCCTCTTCCATCCACTCGGCGCCTTCCTCAACCAAACCCTCCATGGCCTTGCACTTCTTCCCCTTCGGGCTCACGTCGAGGTCTGCAAACACCTGGTCCAAGCGTTCCACTTGTCCTTTTGTCTCTTTGAGGTGCGATTCAAATGCGCGCTTCAATTGAGGCGAAGTTGCTGCCTTGGCCATCTTGGGCAATGCCTTGAGCAATTGATGTTCGGCGCTGTACAGGTCCTTCAGTTCGTCGACGAATAGGTCGCGTAGTGTGTCCAGATTCATTGTCTTGCCATTCCTGTCGTTTGAGTAATTTGTAATGTCCAAACGCCGCTGTAGCCAGCGATCGCTTCCGCATATCGGTCAGCGGCGGAGGCTGCAATGCCTCCGCCGCTTCCTACCACTCTCGGTGATATCAGCGGCGACTAACCGCAGGCTCTCCGGCAGTGGAGATATCTTCTGCGCCGGCGGCCTCGAAGATCTCCTTCGCGCGCTCCGTTTCGGCCGAATCTTCCGAATGCACAGAGATCAAGGCATGGCCGCCTTTTAGCCGGCCCTCATAGCGTTTGGCTTCGTATTCCGGAATTCCCATGCCGATAAGCGCTCCGGTGAATCCGCCCAGCGTACCGCCGACGGCCGCACCGGTGAGCGCGGCCATGATCGGCCCTGCCGCAATCAGCGGGCCCACGCCCGGAATGGCCAAAGCGCCGATGCCGGCCAGCCACCCGAGACTTCCGCCCAACACGGCGCCCGTACTTGCGCCAGCCGCAGCGCCTTCAGGCGCTTTCGTTTGATTGTCGACCGCGAACTCCTTCGTGCCGGCCTTGTCGGGCATCAGGACTGAGATGTCGTTGCTGGTGAAACCGGCGAGCTTTAGTCGGTCCACAACTTGCGCGGCCTGCGTCGAGGTGGCGACGGTGCAAAACACTGCTTTGGCCATGATCTGGCTCCTTATTCTTGTTATTCTTGCGAGTGTACAAAATTACTGTTGGTTTTCGACTTCTAACTGACTATCGACTTTGTCCGCCCCGGCGACGCCGTGTGCAATTTCTTCGATTCTCTTTTTCTCCTCTTCCGATTTCACGGGACCCCGCAGGGTGACGCGGCCCTCTTGAGTGATGATCTTCACGTTCTGAGCGTTTACCGACATTTTCGTGTCGACCACTTGCTGGCGAATCTTTGCAGTGATGTCGATATCGGCCTGGTTTTCGTTCTGGTCGATGGGCGTCTTGCTAGTTGCTTCGCGATCGCGTTCATTGACGGCCGTGTTGTCACGATCGGCAGGAGCGTAGGTGCGCTGCGACGCGGGCGGCGTGCCCGTGTCAGTCCGGTCCATGTCGTCGCAGCCGCCGATGCCCAACCCGAGCAGAGCAACTAGGGGCAGGTATTTCATGATTGAGGTTCCTTCGAAAAAATCGTGGGAGTTGAGGCAAGCGATGGATTTGGAGGTGAAGCAAATCGTGTGCCACTGCTTCGCAAGCCTGCCATGATGTGCAGGATGGGCGTCGAGTTTTATGCGCAGCGGCGCATTGAGGCAGCCCTACCTCCAAGCTGATCGCCATCCGCTCATGTCGCGTTGCGCGCGGTGTCTGGCGAAAGACAATGGCGACATAGCGCCGTGGCAAATCCAGCGGCGCACCGATTGGAATGGGAGTGAATAAGCTCGAACGACCTTGCGTACTAACGCGCGTCCCGCGCTTTCTCCCAGCGCCAAACCAGCCCATCCTCGGGATCGATCACTTCGCCGACGTGCTTGAATCCGCATTTGCCCAACACCTTGGTTGAAGCGCTGGGCTCGGGCAGCGTGTGGGCGATCACCATGCGGACCTGACCGCTCGCGAAGGCATACTCCAGCAGCGCCTGCGCGGCTTCGGTGGCATAGCCCCGATTCTGGTGTAATGGGACGATTCCGTACGCGATCTCGACCATGCCTTCGTCACTGGGCGGCCCCTTGAAGCTGGCCAGACCAATCGCGTCGCGCTCGACGAGCTGAACGACGACAAACCCGTACACCCAGGGCCCGTACACCCCGGGATCCTGTCCGCTCTCGGAATTGAGCTTTGCGAGAAAGTCTGGCGAAACTTCTGGTCCGACGACAAAGTCTCGCAATCCCACGGCCGGACGAACGCCGACCGCACGCTGGTACGCGGCTGGGCTTTCGATCAGCGCGAGTAGATGTTCCGGCGCGTGGGGCAGGAGCTCGAGGCGGTTCGTTTTCATTTCGAGCAGCTCGATCTAAATGACAGTCGTTGCCGCAGCAACCCCAAGTGTCAGGGGCCAGTGGCCATCTCGTGCAGCTTATTCACCGTATTCCAGTTTCGCGTGGTGGCCTTTTGCGAAAGGACCTTTTCGATCCGATTGTTCGATAGCTTGGTCGTTCCGTAACCGTTGGGGCAGTAAAGATAGATCTCGTTGCCTACGATCCGAAACGCGTCGGCGCCGGCATCGATTGCGCCAAACTGCTCTGCGGCGTCCTTAGTAGCTTTGCTGCTCAGTTTCGGGCCGCCCAGGAACGTGACGTGCAGCTTCGTGCGGTCGATGTCCTTGTCTTTCAGAAACGGATTGCCGGCGATGACCTTGGCCAAATCCGCGGCCGCGCGGATGACGACCGTGACCGGCAGACGCGCTTCGCCGGCCAGCGCCTGCTCGATCTTGCGCGACCAGGTCGAGAGTGGGCCCTTGGCCTCGAACACGACGTTTCCGCTCTGGACGTAGGTCCGGACATTTTTAAAGCCGAGATCGTTCCAGAGCTCGCGAATTCGCTCCATCTTGAGCGTGTTGCCGCCAACGTTCACGCCGCGCAGCAGGGCGATATAAGTAGACATGGGTTGCTTTGGGGCTCCGCGGCTGAAGCCGTGTGTCTGACGAACCGCGAATGAACGCCAATTAACGCGAATGAATGCAAATCGAATTATAGGATGTGTCGTTGCGACAATCCTTCCCTATGACGTCCAACGATCATCGCAAGCAATTTGGGTGCGACCAAACAAACGCCCTCCTGTAACCCCTCGCCCCTTGCGGGAGAGAGCAGGATGAGGGGCAGAAAGCAGCGACATTTGTTTTTCGGTTCCTCCTTATTCGCGTTCATTCGCGTACATTCGCGGTTGATCCTCTTAAGCTGTGAATGCATTCAGGCGCAAGTCCGAATTGCGTTCATTCGCGGTTCGCCCTGGTGCTGGCGTATCGTTTCCATTCCAGTTGCGGTCCGCCAAAGTTAATCAATAAACCGAGTGGCAGTTCCGTGGCCTTGAGGTAGTTGAGAAGTTGGGCCTCTTCGATGCCGGTGATCGTTTTGATTGCTTTGATCTCGACCAGAATCTGGCCGAAACATAGAAAGTCGACGACGTACTCCTTCTTCAACACGCGTCCTTTGTACGAAATCTGGATCGGCGATTGCGGCACATGAGGAATCCTTCGCTCGTCAAACTCGATCGCCAAGGCTTCCTGATAGACCGGCTCAAGAAATCCGCATCCCAGATGGTTCGAGACTTCCATCGCCGCTCCGACGATTCGATAGACTTCCTCCTTGAACAGCAATTCACCTTGACCCCTTTCCATTCCGCTTTCCTTTCTTGTTTCGCGCTCGTTGACGGTTTCCGCACGTAAGAATGCTAACCGCGAATGAACGCGAATACACGCGAATGAAGAATGAAGGGGTCTGCTTAGCGCCGAGCCCCAAGTCGGCCGATCGGCATGGCGAGCACGCTGCTTGCATTCCATTAGCGTTCATTCGCGTCCATTGGCGGTTGAATGTCCGGCATTTCCTCGTGGTCCCTCGTGTCAGACGCAAACAGCAACGAGCAGCAAGTGAGTGCGCCTTCGGCTTTGCCGAGCTCCGACAGGTCGACGGGCACCACGCGCAGTCCGGCCGCTGCAAGGCGATTCAATGTTTTGGGAAAGCGTGGCTGATATAGCAAGGCGTTGTTCAGCAGGAGCGCATTGGCCGCCGAGGACTCCGAGGGATCGACCTCGATGAACTTCAAATTGGGGAACTCAGCCTTGTCGACCCAGGCTGGATTGATCAGCAGCGTGTCGTCGGCCACCTGCGTGACGGCCGACTTCAGGTGCAGGCACCCACGAATCTCGGCTTCGTGGACCGTGATCTCGAAAGGCAACAAGATCGCCCGCAGTTGTTCGACGCCGGCGCGATTGGTGCGCGTCGAGCGGCCGACGAACACGCGCGAGCCGACACGGAGCACGTCGCCGCCGTCGATCGTGCCCGGCGACTGCACGTGAAAGAGCTTCCGATAGGGCGCGAGTGCCTCGGCGATCGCAATCGACTCTGATTGGCGCGATGCGGCGCCCGGTCGCGCAATCACCGCGCACTGGTCGAACACGATGGCTGTGTCCTCGACAAAGACCGAATCGGGCAGACTTGCCTCAGCCGGCAGGGCGCGAACCTCGACGCCACAGGCAGCAAGCGCCCCTTCGTAGGCGCGGTGCTGCGCGCAGGCCACGTCGAAGTCGATCGGCGCGCGTTGCAGGTGCGTCAATTCGCAGCGCTCAAGCGAAGGGCTAACGCCGCGCGTGATAGCGATGTGCATGCGACGTCAATTATGCGACAGAGTGGCTGTCCCGAGGCCCACGCAGCCCATTCACTCCACGTGCTTCACCGCCGGCGGCTTCCACGTCCCGTCCAGCGCGTTGGCTCTCGGCCAGTAGAGCCGCAGGTTCATGCTGAAGCTGCCCTCCTTGGGCGTCGGCAGCCAGTTGGATTCATTGTCTTTGCCGGGCGACTCGCGCTGGATGTACAGCGTTAGTGAACCGTCGGCGGCGAACTTCAGTGGGTCGCGGTCGCCGATCGCGTAGCGGTTGATCGGGTTTTCGGCGAAGAACTGTCGGTCGTTGTACATGGTTAAGGACCAGAACGCGCGGACGGGCGGGATCTGCTCCTTGGTGAAGTGCAGCGCGTACTTGCTGCCCGAGTCGAACGGCTTGCCGTCGGCGTCCGTGGTCGCCGTGGGGTAGATCGCGTCCTCGGGAACGTTCGCCCCCAGACCCATCAGGGCGATGCCGGCCCGATTCAAGTAAGCGGCGCCATACGTTCCCACGGGCTCCGAGATCATGCGCCAGTTGTTGACGAGCCGAGGCGCGCGGTAGATGTCGTTGGCGATTTTCTTTTGGGCCAGCGGTATCGCGCTTTCGAACGCCGCCTTGGTGGCGGGCGACGCCTTGGTAAGGTCGAACGATTTACCGGGCTCGATTCCCATGCGCTGGAGCTGCGCCAGGATCGGGTAGTCGTTGCCGTGCGGCGGGTTCACCTTCATCAATTCGGCAAAGCGACCGAAGAATGTCGCGGCGTCCATTTTGGCGACTTGCTCCACCGGCGCAGCCTTCGAGATCGACGGATCGACCTTTCCTCTCGGCGGGGTGTAAGCCTTGCCCCAGGCGCTCAGCGGCGCGACTTTTATTCCGACTTGGAATTTATGCACGTTGGCAAAGTCCTCCTTGCCGTTGGCTTGCGTGCGGCCGATCAACCAGCCCATGCCGGTCGGGCAGCGCTGCACTTCCGCGCCCTGGGGCGTGTCGCCAGTCCAATGCGGCCCCACGATCACCAACGTCTGCGGTCCGGTGCCGGTCGTACGCTTGCCGGGCGAGGCAAAGATGTCGGTCCACATATCCAGCATCGGCAGCAGATAATACCGCCCGCCCGAATCGGGCACGCTGACCACGAGCGGCTCTTGGGTGACGTCGAACCACATCATCGAATAGAGCGTGTCGGCATTGGGCCGCACGACGTCGGTGAACTTGGCGTCGGGAAAGGCCGTCATGTGTACGAACTGATTCATCGGCGAGCCGCCGCCACCGCTGGGACTTGCCGTGGGCCTCTCGACATT
>Ga0163150_10005915_pt1 | contig 15299 bp, 7 predicted proteins | sample OliLakLV19P2IB_FD_148628 | JGI IMG/M metagenome (GOLD analysis project Ga0163150, IMG submission 148628) | Freshwater microbial mat bacterial communities from Lake Vanda, McMurdo Dry Valleys, Antarctica - Oligotrophic Lake LV.19.P2.IB | ecosystem: Environmental > Aquatic > Freshwater > Lake >...
GATGTAACCGCGGGGGGAGGCCCCCTCGGGAGCGGCGGCGGGGGCGGGAGCCGCGGCGGACGCATCGGAACCGCCCGAGGGCGGCGGCGTGCCGACCGGCTGCTTATGGTCCCCGCGCAGCAGCAGTTCGAGATGGCTTCCGGCGTCTTCGAGCTCGTGGGTCACCGCTTCGATCTGTTCGTTGAGGAAGTTGAGCGGGACGAGCGCGGCGATGGCGATCACCAGGCCGAACGCGGTCGCGATGAGCGCCTCGGCGATGCCGGCGACGATGGCGTTGGTGCCTCCGCTGGATTCGCCCGCCGAACCGAGGACTTGGAACGATCCCATCATGCCGGCCACGGTGCCCAGCAGGCCCAGGAGGGGCGCCATGGTGATGACCGTGTCCAGCACCCAAAGCCCGCGCGTGAATCGTTTGACCTGCGTTTGCGAGGACTTCGAGATCGCGGTGTGGAAGTTTATCCCGCGATGCGAGATTGCGTAGCTGAGCATCTGGGCCACGAAATCCTTCGAGCCCCTGCCGATCTCCACGGCCTTGTCGAGCAGGCCCTGCTCCACCGCCTCGAACATCGCCGCGACGGTCTTCGGCTGGCGCCGGCCTTTTTCGCGAATGACGAAGAACACGCGATCCAGCGACATGGCCACCCCGATGATGGAGCAGAGCAGGATCGGCCACATGATGGGTCCGCCGTGCAGGAACATTTCGATCAGGCTGGTCTTGTGCAGGAACTCCTGCAGCGCGCCGCCGCGGGATGCGTCGAAGGGCAGGATGCCCTCGAGATGATTGACGATGTTTGCGATTCCGGGTGTCATAGTTTCATCGAGTTTGCGGAGCACTGGCATGCCGCCGTCCCCTTGAGGGGCAACAACGCCGGCCAGGCTCCCGGTTTCATTGGCGAACACTCCCAACGGCCCGACCAGAACGATGCGGCCCTTGGCGACCACACCGTCGGAATCGAGCACTTCCCCTTCAAATCTGGCGCCGCCCACCAGATCGCCGAGCCGGTCAATCGACAGGTCCAACAACCGCATGCGCTGCTGGAATTTCTCCGCATCGCTGAGGTTGCTGTTTTCGGGGGCGAGTTTGACGGCGCTGACGAGTTCCTTGAAGCGGCCCTGTTCGGACGGATGGAGCCGGGTTTCAAATCCGCGGGTATATTCGTCCAGAAGATTTGCGAGGTAGAGATTCTCCTCCGCCCGCAACCTGCCCTCGGTGTTGATGTTGCTGGTTTCGAGGGCACGCAGGTCGGCCTGACGCCGCGCCTCGTCAAATTCGCGCCGCCGCGTGGCGAGGGTCTCTTCCTGGGTGGAGAGTTGCTCGTGAAGCGGGACTTTTTCCCGTTCGATGACCCGGCGGAGTTCGGCGATGTCCTCGTTGGCGGCGGTCAGATCGCGTTCGATGGAGCGCCGGACTTCGAGGAACCGATCCGAACCTGATTTGGGACCGGTCCCGGGGGCGGCGGCCGGTTGGGCGCACACCGGCGTCGACGCGGCGAGCAGCGCCAAAAGTGGAAGGATGAAGAGGAGCGGGCGCTTCATTGGATCTTGGCGGGCAATGGCAGGAAGTGGGGCTTGGCCTTTGCGTTGAGGACCGCAACGCTTTCTGTGAGGGGCTTGATGAGGGAGTCGTCCCGGATCCATTCCCATCCCTTCGGGGTCGGCCATCCGCGCCCCGCGGCATCCCCTTTCGCGCTCAGATAGTATCCCTGGCCGAGCCCGACGTAGAAGGACTTCACCTCCGTGGGCCGTTCGCCGATCAGCCGGATCTCGCTCACGACGGCAATGTCGGAGTTGATCTTGTTCATCTCGTTGAGAATGCCGATCACGTTCTGGAACCGCTCGGCCGTCGCGACTTTCGTCTGTTCCGGATCGGGCGGCATGCGGGTGTAGAGCGGGGCGATCTTATCCTGCAACGGAGCCGGGATGGCGGCGTGGAGCTCGCGGACCCGGTTTTCGAGCCGGATGATCGCCGCCCGCAACTCGGCGGTGGCGGCGAGATTCGCATCCCGTTTCTGGATGGCCTCCTCCTTTTCGGCGTCGGACTTCCCGATCTGGGATTTCGCCTCGGCAATCTTGTCGTCGAGCCCCTTGACCTCCGCCTCGGCGAGCTGGATGCGTTCGCTGAAGATTTCCTTCGCCGTCGCCCAGTCCCGGCGTTCCTTGGAGATGAGCTGCTGGATCTCCGTCCACTTCTGGAGTTCCGGTCCGGTCTGCTCGATCAGGGCAAGTTGTTCGTCGCGCACTTTGGCCTTGGCCTTCGCATCGGCGGGTTGGGCGCACACGGATTCCGTCCCGGAAACAAGGACGGCCAGAAAGGCGAGCAGCGGTGGGGTGATGCGGGACATGGGCGGTGGCGACAGGGCGGCGATACGTTCCCCCGGGATGCCCGCCCCATCAACCCGCACCATGTTACAGGATTGTCACAGAGCCCCCGCTCCTGAGCCCACCCGTGGGGCGGGACGGTTGATCTCCGGGCGGGAGCGCCCGCGTTTACCACTCCCACTCGCAGGAGATGGAATACTGGATGGAGGAGTTGGCGAGCTCGTAGAGGTCGCGGGCGGCGTTGTCGTAAACTTTGCGCGAGGGCGATTGGGTGAGGTTGTTGGCGCGCAGCGTCACCTTGCCGTTCTTGCCGATCTTCAGGGAGAGGAAGGCGTTGAGGGTGGTGACGGGGTCGACGAAAATATCGGGGATGACGCCCTGGCCGACCGAATCCAGGTAGGGTCCGGTCACGTTCAGGAGAAGGCCCGCGCCGAGGCCGTATTCCCGGTTGTCGTAAATGACGTTGAAATTGAAGATGGAATCCGGCTGGCCTTGCAGGCGCCGGGTGGTGCCGAAGACGCTGAAGGTCTCCCGCTGGGCCTGGGAGCGGAGGTAGGCGAAGTTCGTGCCGACGGAGAAGGGCCGGAGCGACTGGTCGATGAACCCGAGGTCGCGATCGAACTCGAACTCGAACCCATAGATGGTGGCATCCTTGCTGTTAATGAACTGGCGGAAGCCGGTGTTCGAGAGCTCGATAGGGTCGGCGATGAACTTCGAGAACAGATTCACGGCGGCGGTGCCGCCCCCCGGCGGGTAGTACTCCAGGCGCAGGTCGAAGTTGTCGATGTTCGAGATCCGGAGCCCGGAATTCCCCACGAAATCCGTGCCCGATTCCGCGTCGCGGAAGGCGACCGGGGCGAGCTCCTTGAACGACGGGCGGGCGATCGTGCGGCTCCAGGAGCCGCGCAGCGCGAAGTGATCGCCGGCGTCGTACTTGAACGAGAAGGCGGGGAGCACGTGGCTTTCGTTCAGCCGGACTTTGCTCGCGGCCTGCACGGCGGGGTTGTTCCTCGCACGCTCACCGCCGGCGAGCAGATCGTTGATGTTGGTCACCGTCCGGTCCTCGGGCGGCAGGAGCGCCACGGCCAGGTCGCCATTCTCCCTGGCGACCTCGGAGATGTCGGTGGCGTTGATCGAGTAATTGGACTGTTCGAACCGGAACCCAAACATCGCCTGTAGCCGCTCGCTCAGGTCGGTGCGCACCATCAGGAAGGCCGACGGGGCGGAAAAGAAGGCGTCGTATTCTTCCGGGGCCGTGCTGCGAAAGAGATAGTGGCCCGCCACGGGGTTGCCGTCGATGGATGCGTTGAGCGGGTTGCCGTAGTTGTAGACATCCGCCCAGGTGGCTCCGGGATAGGGCGACGGCTTCAAGGCCGACGGGAAAAACTCGGAATTGTTCAGCCCCAGATTGTAGGCGAAGTTATCCGCCCGGTATTCGCGAGTGATCACGTCGAAGCCGGCGCCGAATTTCACCCGTGTCTTTTGCTCCTCCTCGCCGAAGAGCACGATCTCGTTGTCCAAGCCGATGTTCCAGCGCTGGTCCTGCAACTCGCGCCAGTAGCGGCGGAACAGGGGGATCACGGCGTTGCCGATGGGGCGGTAGAGGCCCTCGGGCGTGATCTCGGCCTCGATGAAGCGGTGATCGGGTTCGTCCTGGGACGACAGATTGTAGGCGGCGAACCAGTTGAGGAGGTACTGCTCGTCATCAACCGGGCCCTCCCAGTGGTGGCGTCCGGAGAGCTGCAACACCTGGAGCCGCCGCTCCGTGTAAGTGAGCGATTCGCGGTAATAATCGACATCCGCGGGCGGCGGGGTGGGCCCGACCGGGATATCCCTCGGCCCCCGCCGCACGGACGCCCGGTCCTGGGCGGAGAGGTTGGTGAAGAGCGTGAGCTTGATCTCGTCGCCGGCCTGCGGCTCGATACCCGCCACCAGCAGCAGGCTGCCTCGGAGCGATTCGGTGCCGCGCTGGACGTTCACCCGGCGGGAAACGAAGCCGGCGCTGCCGTCCTGAACGAAATTGTAGCGGCCTTCCTCGCCGTCGAGATCCAGGCGGTACTGTTTGCGGTGATCGAGCGCCAGCAGCAACCCCGCGGGCCGGTCCCAGAAGGTGCCGCGCACGCCAATGGTGGCCTCGATCCCGGTGTCGGGCGGAGCGGTCGCCTCACTGGCACCCATCGGCCGGGCCAGCGTGTTGTTCACCCGGTCGCGAAACTCCTGGTCGGCTTTCTGGCCATCCCCGACCGCGATGATCTGCGGCAGGGGCGCGTTCCGGATGAACTGCGGCAACCGCCGGCTCGAGAGCGTGCCGAAGGCGCCGGTGCCGCCCCCTTGATAGGTGAGGAACCTCGAATTCCCGGTCGCCCGCGTGTCGTACCCGAGGCTCAGCTTGGCTTTCGCGAAGCTCCGGTCCGGGATGCTCTTGGTGATGATGTTGATCGATCCTCCGGTCGCCTCTCCCGGCAGATCGGGCGTGAACGTTTTGGAAGTCTGGATGTTCCGCACGATGCTCGCGGGGAAGAGGTCGATGTTCGGCGCGCGCCGGTCGGGATCCGAGCTGGGAACCCCCGCCCCGTTGAGCAAGACAGCGTTGTAGCGGTCCGCCAAACCGCGAATGACCACGTAGCGATCGCCGATGACGTTGATGCCCGCGACTTTGGTGAGCGCCTTCCCGACATCCGAGGCACCGATCTTGGAGATGAAATCAGACCCCATCACGTTGGCGAACGACGTGAGGTCCTGCTGGATGTCGAGTGCGATCTCCGCCCCCTCGAACTCCTCCGCGGGCGCGACGATGAATTCGTCCAGCTCCAGCGCCTCCGCCAGCAGATCCACCTCCACCTCCGTGAACGCGCCGCCCCGGACCGTGCGGTCCGCTACGCGCACGACGCCGTACCCCTCCCGCTCGATCCGCAGCGCGTACGTCCCGGCGGGGAGACCCCCGAGGGAGAACAGCCCCTCCCCATCAGTCGGGACGCGCAGGCCCGTCCCTTCCACGCTGATGATCGCCCCCGCGACCGGTGCGCGGAAATCGGCGTCGAGCACCCGCCCGCGCAGGCCGCCGGCGGCTTCCTGGGCCCGGAGTGGGCGGGCCCACAGGGCGAGCCCCGCCGCGACAAGCAGAAACCAGATCCACCAGGGGGTGGAGGAGCGCTGGCGACCCTCGCGGGAGGGCGGACTGGGAACGCGCGGGAGGGATGGGGCCTGCGATCCGCGCCGCATCAGCCGGGATGGATGTAGGCCGGGTCGACTTCGATGGACCGGGCGGTTTCTTCCAGCTCCTTCGCGACGGCCTCGACGAGCGGCACGCCGGACTGGATGTATGCGGTGAGGACGTCGATGCCGCTCATGGCGCGCGCCCGGTGGTGGGCATGGCCGCGCAGCCGGAGAAGAATGTGGCGGGCGGCGGCGTGAAACTGGTCGGGCTGCCCCTGAAGCAGGAAGGCGAGCGCGGCCTCCGATCCCCCGCGCCCGAGCGAGTGGGCGTCGAGACGGTTGACCAGATTGGGGATACGATCCAGAAATGCGCCGGCCATTTTCCCGTCGCCGATGGCGTAGAAGCTCTCGGCCGCAAGCCGCATGTCGCGCGCTTTCCAGTAGGCGAGCGGGTCGGTGCGCGCCGCGAACCCGCTCAGCGCCTCGGCGCACCGGCGGGCGGCTTCAAGATCCCCCGCGAGAAGGTAAAGGCGAACGGTACGGTGGAGGAGCGGAACCGTTTCGACGTCCGCCCGGCGGGCGATCGCCTCGAACGCGCTGTCGAGCAGGGCGCGCCCGGCGGCGAGATCCCCCGCGTCGAGCAGCGTGCGGGCTGCGAAGAGTTCAGCTTTACCCGCCTGGCTCGGCACCCGCCCCGCCCTCGAAGCGAACTCGCGGACACGGGCATCGAGCTGGTCGATTGGCTCGAACTCGAAAAAGCGGGCCTCGGTTTGGAGGCGCACGACGGGAGCCACGATGGCGGCGAGCGCGTCGCGAGCGCGAGCGAGTTCGCCCGTCGCGGCAAGGGCCTCCGCGCGAGAGGCCGCGATTTCCTGGATCTCGTGGTCCAGGACACCGTTCCCGGCGGCGTCGCCCAGCACGCGGGTCTGGAGGGCCGCCTCCCTGCGCCCGGCGCGGGCGAGCTGGGTGGCGATCCGGTAGTAGGCCACCGCCCGTCGATAGCCCTGGAGTTGCGAGGCGATGTCCAGCGCCGGCTCGGGATTCCATGCCTGCAACCAGGCATCGACCAGTTCGAGCCCCTTCTCCGCCTGCTGATCGGAATCGGTTTTCAGATACCCGACAAATCGCCGGCCGAACTCGGCCGCCGGGGCGGCCGCGGACGTGAGCGGCGCCGCGGGCACAACCTCGGCGGCGCAAGGCGAGAGCCATGTTGCGGCTGCCAGGACGAGAATGCGTACGAGGGTCATCATGGAGAGATTGCTGATGGTGGGTGGTGCAGGGAGTGTCTCCGGGCGCCCTGCCCCAGAGCGGCAAAGCGGCGCCCCGTTGCCGGGGCGCCGCCTCCCTGGAAGGATCGCGTTGATCCGACTTCAGATCAAAGCGGGATGACGCGGTAGTAGACGGCGGTGCCCGCGCTCAGGGTCGCGCCGGAATCGGTGATCCTGATCAGGCCGGCCGTGGCGTTCGCGTCGCTGGTGGCGAACACGGCGGCCGACTGGTCGGTGGTCCCGGCACCGTCGTTGTCGCTAACCACTGCGATCGGGCTCCAGATGCGTTGATCGCTGGAACGTTCCACGGAGTAGAGGGCCGTGCGACCACCCACGCCGGTGTCGGCGGGGAAGTTGACCGTCGGGTTGCTGCCGCTCACCCCGACCGTCACCGCCGGGCGGGCGATGTTAGTGGTGGGAAGGAGTTCCAGGTACTCCGCGGTGGTCCAACCCGCGAGCATGTTGTTGTCGCGCATGGCGGCGCCGAACGGGACTCGCGTCCAACCGCTGAACGCGTAATCCCCGGTCCGGTTGCCCGGGATGAGGAAGTTCGCGGGAACGGCGGCGGCGGAACCGGTGGCCAGGCGCGGGTCGAGCCCGTTCTTGGTCAGGTGCGCGTCGCCGACGACTTCGTTGACGAGGGCCGATCCGTTGCTGCTGGTGTAGATCGTCGTCCCCAGCCGCTTGTCACCGACGTTTGCGTAGACGTTGTAATCCTTGGTCACGACCGTGCCGGGATCGGCGTCGTCGCGGAAGGCGTCGTCGTTGATGTCCTGCCAGAGCCCGTTGCGCCAGGTGCCCAGCGAGCCGCGCCGGCTGCGGAGCCCGTCCTTGCCGCTGACCAACGGGGAACCGATGAACGTGTAGTTGAACATGTAAGGCTCGGTCTCGGGGGTGATGGACCCCTGGACCGGGGCCTCCGACCCGTCCCACTCGGCGAGGTTGTCGCTCTGGCCGTCGTCCCCGGCGATGCGACCCACCGTCGTGTTGTTCCCGGCATAACCGGCACGGGCGATGGTGTAGTTGTCCGCGATGCCGAAAAAGAACTGCATGTTCCCGTTGTAACCCTGGTCGCCGTCGTAACCGTCGTCGTCCTGGAAGAACGAGAACAGGAACCGGAAGTTCGTGAACCCGCCGAAGAACTCGAACGAATCATCGGTGTTGTTGAACGCCTCCATCCACTCGCAGACGGTCGCCGACCCGGTGCCGCCAAACGTGATGCCGTTGAGCTCGTTGGCGCCGCCGATCTTGAAGCCGCCGTAGCGGCTGACGACGAAGGCGAGCACGCCGCTGTTGTCGGCGCGATCGAGTCCGCCGTAGGTGGACGCGATGATGTTGCCCGTGGCCGGCTCGTTATCGGCGCCGGGGAACGGTTCGGTGTAGGACATGTTCGTGAAAGTCGAGTTGCTCAACTGGCTGACAGTGATGCCCTCGATGTTCGCGATGCCGACGCCATCGCCGGCCTTCATGTCGTTGGCACCTTCGAGCGGGCTGGGGGCACCGGTCGGATAGTGCAGCGTGTCCCCGGAGTAGGTGTTGGTCACGGAGTCGTACTGGAGATCCGAGCCGTCCCCGTCCCCGTCGTAGGCGATGGGGGCTTCGCCCAGCAGGACGAGACCGCCCCACTCGCCGTCATAAGCGAACCCGTTGGTGCCGGTGCCCGCCGGGCCACCAGGGCCGTCGGGAGCGTAGTTCCGCGGCACCACCGCGGTGGCGTTGACGGTGACCGGGATGGTCGCCGCGCCGCCGATCACGTTCGGGTCGTCGATCGAGGTGAACACGATCGGATCGTCCGGCGTGCCGTTGGCGATGATCTTCGCGCCACGGGCGACGACGAGCGACCCGGGACGCCCCGCGTCGGGGGTGTCGAACCCGCTGCCTTCCTTGACGCCGCGGATGATGGTGCCCGGCTCGATGGTCAGCTTGGCCGGGGGCACGACGAAGATCGCCTCCCGAAGGATGTAGACGTTGTCGCGGGTCCAGCGCGTGTCGTTCTGGATCACGCCCGTGACCTCGACAAAGCCCGCGTGGGCTTGCGAGGCGAGGCCGGCCAGGGTGGCGACGGCCAAGGTGGTAAGAATTCGTTTCATGGTGTATGAATCAGGTGTTGGATTGCAGTTTGCCGGACACGACTCAGGCGAGGCGGCGACGGCGCAGGACCATCGCGCCAAGCCCGCCGAGGATCAGCAGGGCGGAGGAGGGTTCGGGGACCGGGGAGAGAACGAGGACATTCGAGCCACCGTTGAAGCCGGTCGAGTCCGAGGCCGAACCACCGTTGAGATCGACCCCGCCGCCGAGGAGAACGGGATTGATGGAACCAACCACGGCGGTGATGCCGGGCGTGTCGGATGCGGTCGCGGTGTTGGTCTCGAAATCGCTGCCGTCGATGGCGTTGGCCGCCGCGAAGGTGATGCTGGAGGTCACGATGGCGTGCTGGGTGACGCTGCCGATTACCCCCGCGTTCCAGATCCAGGAGTAGACCTGCTTGCCGGCGGCTCCGGTCGAGACGTTCTTATAAGCGGCAAGCCCAACTGCATCGAGGTCCGCCACCAGGGTGGTGGACTCAAAGGGCAGGCCGTCGCCGAACGAGTTCAGATTCGAGAAGGAGAACACCTCGTTAAAGGCATTCTCAATCGAGGTGAGATCGTTAGCGGACGACCACGCCTGGAGTTGCACGTTGGTCGTTCCCGCGTCAAACCACCCGACCCGATAGCGCCCGGAGCTCAGCGGGGTTTGGCCGGAGGAGGCAATCCCCTCGTAGGAGGAGTCAACGTTGAGCGTGACCGGGAAGGCCCGGGCGGACCCGGCGGTGACGAGGAATGCGACGGCTATCGCCGCGATGCTGGATGTAATGCGCTTCATGTGGGTAGTGTCGGTGGGTGCGTTGGGATTAGAAGAATGGTGAGGATGCATGGAATCGGCAGGTTGGGTCAGGGTGCGAAGCTCTCAAGCACCGGGTGGCTTGTCGCCGCACCGGCACGGATGATGTTGAAGGCCTTGCCCGAGGGATTCAGAACAACGTTGTTGGCGCCCGGTGCCGCGGCGTTGGGGAGGGTGGTGGTCTTCCATCCGGGGGAGTTGGCCCCGGAGGTCTTGTAGAAATACTGCGTGCCGCCGATGACGACCTTGTCCGCCCCCGCGGCGCTCGATGCGCCCAGGATCGAGTTCTGGAGACCGCTCTCCAGAAGCATCACATTGCCGGTGAACGGCCAACTGACGAGCGACGTGCCCGTGGGGATCGGAACGACCGCCCGCGTCGACCGGGCAACTCCGCGAACGGCGACATCCGTCGCTGCTCCGACTCGGATGATGTTGACCCCGGCGAGGTTGGGGATCGGCACGGTGGTGCTCACATTGCCGCCGTTGGGGGCGGTGGTGAGCTTCCATCCGGGAGAGGCTGCCCCGGAGGTCTTGTAGAAATACTGGCTCGACCCGATCACGACCTTGTCGGCCGCCGCGGCGCTGGAACCGCCCGTCAGGGTGGTCGGTGGGTTGCCGAATACGCTGGCCAGCGTGTTGAAGGACACGAGTTCAAACTCGTCGGAGTTGGCGGTCAGCGCCGGCACCGGCCCGACGACGGTGAAGTCGGAGGCAGTGTTGTTGCTGATCGGAAGTCCCGTGCCGCGGCCCGGGCCGGTCACGATGAGCAACTGGTATCCAGTGGCATAGGCGCCGGGCGTGTAGGCTCCGGCTCCCGTAATGGTGTTGCCGCTGACGCCGGTGACGAGATCACGGGCCACGGGTTCTTGGATGAACGGGATTCCAACCGAGGTGGTGGAGTTCGCAGAGAGCGGGACCGGAACGATCGCCGCGCGCCGACTGACCGGCAACTGGGCCTGTGCGACGGAGGCTGCAATGAGCCCTCCGAAGAGCACGGCAAATGTGGAAGACGTCTTGATCATGGGACTGCGTGAAGTGTGGTGTGGTTCTGCGGTTGTCTGACTTTCATCGCGACGGATGTCGTCGTGACGAGAGTGCAAATACGGGGAGGCCCCGCCCGGGACAACCGGAGTTCTGTGACATTTTCTTCACACAGCATTCGTGGCAGTTGGCGGTGGAGGCTGTTACCAGATCAACCCACAATCCCAATTCCAGCCCCATGCCCGCCAAACCACGCCTCCAGTCCAGCCGCTCCAGCCGTCGAACCGCCGCCTCCGCGCGGTTCCTGCAACTGGCGTGCCTCCTGACGCTCGCGATCGCCGCCCATTCCGCCTCCGCGCAGTTTCCGGTGATCGTCAATGCGGACTCGAGCTACGAGGGGATCGCCCGGGCCGACCAGACTCCGCTGCCCACGGGACTTTACCGTGTCGGATGGTTTGACGGCCTCACCCCGGCGCAGATCACCGGACTGGCGGCGGGGGGCAATCAGGCCGCACTGGAGGCGGCGTTCCGCGAGATCTTCTCGTTCACGGACCTCTCCGGTTTCGGTGCGGGACTTCCGTTCGAATCACGAGTCATTGTGGCCGCCGGCGACGCGGCGGGGCTCGCGGCCTACCGCAACGCGACTTCCAACGCGACCAACCCACTGCAAAGCGCGGCCGGCGAAACCGTCTATGTGTGGATTCTCGACGGCACCGCGGGTCCGGGCGGGTCGGCCACCGCCCAGGCGATTGTCACTTCGAGCGTCATTTATGCCAGCGCCATTGCGATCGACGGAAGCGACTATGAAACCAATTTTTCCACGGGATCCGACACCCCGGGGGTGACCACGCTGGCGGGCTCCATCGCGAACGTTTCGCCGGGCAGCGGCGTAGACACCAACGGCGGATCGGCCAGCGACGGCGTCGGATTGAATGGCGGAACGAAAGTCCTCCTGCTGGCCGAGATTTCTGGCACGGGCAGCGCCGTGCTCTCCCTCGCCAACGCCACGCTCTCCGTGGCCGAGACCGCCGGTTCCATCCAGATCCCCGTGGTTCGGAGCGGCTCGAAAACCTCGGCTGTCTCAGTCTCGCATGCCACCGCGAACGGCACCGCACAGGCGGCCATTGACTACACCTCAACGAACGGCACCACCAACATCGCGGCGAGCGCCACCAACGGCACCGTCACGGTTCCCATCGCCAACCGCCCGGGATTCCAGGGCAATCGGACGTTCAACGTCACGATTTCCAATCCGCAGGCGGTCACGGGCAACGTCTCGCTTGGCAACACGACGACCACCACCGTCACCATCGTCGAGTCGTCCGCTCCCGCCCCCGGCCAGCTCGCGCTCTCGAACGCCACCTACAGCACCGCCGAGAACGGCGGATCCCTGAATATAACCGTTCAACGCACGGGCGGCAGTGACGGCACGGCCAATGTCACCCTCTCGACCGCCAACGGTTCGGCCTCCGGCCCCGGCGATTTCACCCCGGTCAACACCGTCGTGGCATTCCTGAACGGCGAAACCAGCAAGAACATCTCGATCACCATCGGCAATGACGCCGTGTTCGAGGGCAACGAAACCTTCACCGTCGGCCTCTCCAACGCGACCTTCCAGCATCCCGGCGGGTCGATTGGAGCCCCCTCGGGCGCCACCGTCACCATCGTCGAGGACGACCTCCCCCCCGGGATCCTCGCCTTCGGGAACGCCTCCTACTCCACCCTGGAGGCGAACGCCGGCACAACCAACGTCATCATCCCGGTCCTCCGAACCGGCGGGGCGGGTGGGAACGTCTCGGTCCAGTTCGCGACGGCCAACGGCACGGCACAGAGCGGCAGTGATTACGTGGCTCAGTCCGGCACCCTGAACTTCGCGAACGGGGTCACGTCCGCGAACCTCACCCTCGTGGTCAATGGCGACGCGACCTTCGAAGGGAACGAAACCTTCACGGTCACGCTGAGCAACGCCACCGGCGGAGCGAGCCTCGGCGCTCCCAACCCGGCCACGGTCACCATTATCAATGACGACGCTGCGCCGGCAGCCGGCTCCCTCCAGTTCTCCAGCGCCAATTACAGCGTGGGCGAGGGCAACACGACGTTCACCGTCAGCGTGACCCGCACCGACGGCACGTTTGGAAACGTCACCGTCAATTGCACCGCCAGCAACGGCACCGCCTCGGGCGGCTCCGACTTCACGCCCGTCGCGACGACCCTCTCATTCCTGGACGGCCAAACCTCGAGGACGTTCGACGTCACGATCCTCGATGACCTCGTTTTCGAAGGGGATGAAACAGTGAACCTTGCCCTTGCAAATCCGACCGGCAGCGCCGCGCTCGGCCAGCCGCAGAACGCCGTGCTCACCATCACGGAGAACGATGCGCCCGGCAATTTCCGGTTTTCGATGGCCAACTACACCGCGTCCGAGGACGGCGGCAATGTGACCCTCACCGTTGAGCGCACCGGTGGCGACGACGGCACCGTCACGGTCAATTACACGACGTCGGACGGCTCGGGCACCGCCGGGGCCGACTACACCCCGAGCGCGGGGACGCTCACGTTCAACAACGGCCAGACCAGCAAAACCTTCCAGATCCAGGTGCTCAACAACCAGCAGTTCACCGATCCCAGCCGGACGGTCAACCTCGCGCTCGCGAATCCGACCGCCGGCGCCGGGCTGGGCACGCCGGCCACCGCGGTCCTTACGATCACCGAGGATGATCAGCCGGGCGACTTCCGCTATTCCGCCGCGAACTATTCGGTCTCGGAGAACGGCGTCAGCGCCATCATCACCGTCACCCGCACCGGCGGCAGCGGCGGGACGGCGACGGTGAACTATGCCACGGACGATGGCACGGCACTTGCCGGCGTGGAATACACCGCCGTCAACGGGACCCTGGCCTTCGTGAACGGGGATACTTCCGAGACGTTCTCGGTCCCCGTGGCGGACGACCTGATGTTCGACGGCAACAAAAGTGTGCTGCTCTCGCTTTCGGATCCGTCCGCGGGTTCCTCGCTCACGACCCCGTCGTCTGCCACCCTGATCATCACGGACAACGAGGCCCGGCAGGCAGGCACGCTGGCCCTGGCCACCGACACTTTCGCGGTGGCGGAAAACGCCGGGACCGCCACCATTGTGGTGCAGCGGATCGGAGGGACGGACGGCCAGGTCACGGTCGACTACCGCACCGTGAACGGAACCGCATCCTCCGCAACCGACTACGGCGCCACCAATGGCACGCTGACGTTCGAGAACGGCGAGAACCAGAAATCGTTCACCATCCCGATCACCAACGACACGGTGGTCGAGTCGGACGAAACCGTGACCGTCCAGCTCATGAATGTGGGTGGCGGCGCGACGCTCGGCTCCCCCGCGCAAGGGACGCTGACCATTACCAACGATGATCAGCCGGTGAAATTGCGCCTCTCCTCGGCAACTTACAACGGAACCGAGGGCGGCACGGTCAACATCGTCGTTGAACGCGAGAACGGCCTCGATCAGACGATCTCCGTCCGGCTCTACACGCAGGACGGATCAGCCAGAGCCGGTCAGGATTACAGTGCCGTCTCCCGCAATCTCGTGTTCGGCCCGGACGAGACGAGCCAGACCGTTTCGATCTCGATCACCGACGATCTGCTGGCAGAGCCGCAGGAAACATTCACGGTCCATCTCCAAGGGTCCGGTGGCGGAACGGCCACAAAGAAGAAGAAAGGCGGATCGGGCAATGGCACGGGCAACACGACGACCGATCCGTTCGTGATCAAGTCCCCGAATCCGGCGACCGTCTTTATTGCCCGCAGCGATGCCACTGAACAGCCCGACATGCAGGCCGCGGCACCGGGATCGAGCACGTTCTTCGGGAACAACATCTACAACAGCGACGGCTCGAACCAGATCGCGGTGGCCAATATCGCACGCGGAGGGTCCGCGACCTTCCAGTTGAAGCTGCAGAACGACGGTACGGCGATGGATTCGTTCCTGTTGAAGGGAACGGCCAGCTTCTCGACCCGGTTCACCGCAACCTACCGCTCGGGCTCGACCGACATCACCGAAGCCGTGCTGGCGGGAACCTACCCTGTCAACAACCTGGCCGCCGGCGCCTCACGCATCTTCACGGTCCAGCTCAAGGCCTCGTCGGCTGCGAGCCAATTCGAAGGTTCCAACGTGGGGTTGACGGCGACCTCTGTGGTCACGCCTTCCAAGACCGACACGGCGCGCGGCGCAGTGATCATCACGCGATAGAACAGGCGCGTCGTGCGCAGCGTAGGCCGTTTTTGGAGTGCGGTGCAAGCACAGCGCAGCACCGCTTTGGATTTCACCATTGCCCGCCCGACGTGCCGAACTACGATTCCCACATGCCGACGGGCGACACCGCATGGCTGCATGCCCCACTCCATCGGCTTGCGGAGCCTCGAACTTTTCGGGTGCCCGGCGAGGTGGTTTGAATCCACCGCGACCCCCGCCCAGGTGAAGACAATCCGTCGTTTCTCGATTGATCGGCTGGCGATGCTCGATGGCTTTGAGGTCGGGGGCGCCTGGTAAAATCCAAAGCTCCGACTTGTCGGAGCACTCCAAGGCGCTTCGCGCAATGGATCAGGCTCGTGCCCACTTCTTCGAAGGGCGTTCGTGGAGTGCGGTGCAAGCACCGCGCAGCGCCGCTTTGGATTTCGCCATTGCCCGCCCGCCCTACCGAACTA
>Ga0163150_10005916_pt1 | contig 15296 bp, 14 predicted proteins | sample OliLakLV19P2IB_FD_148628 | JGI IMG/M metagenome (GOLD analysis project Ga0163150, IMG submission 148628) | Freshwater microbial mat bacterial communities from Lake Vanda, McMurdo Dry Valleys, Antarctica - Oligotrophic Lake LV.19.P2.IB | ecosystem: Environmental > Aquatic > Freshwater > Lake >...
CAAGCAAATCTTTCAGTCCATAGACTGAATCTTTAATAGGATTAACTCTTCTTGTCTCCACATATAACCACTTTACAGGAACTTCAGAAATCTTATATCCCATTTTTTGTCCAAGGAATAATAATTCAACATCAAATCCAGCGGTTACTGCAGATCCGCTTATTTGTCTAAATCCGTTATGTAATTTGTGAATTGCAGAAAATATTCTCTGTGCAGCTGGCCGCTTAAACATTTTAAAACCACATTGTGTATCAGAAATTCCTCTCATTCCAACAACAGCAGTTCGAAGCAATATCATTCCTCTTGATATAAAAAGACGTGAAAGCGGTGCACCCTTCCGTTGGTTCCTTCGTGACCCAATTACAACATCAAATCCTTCCTCGAAATGTGGAAGTAATTTTTCTACTTCTTCAATTGGAGTCGCTTGATCCATATCCGTAAACAAAATATACTCACCTTTTGCTTTCAATACTCCCGAAGTAACAGCGCCAGCTTTTCCTGTATGTGAATTTTTAACTAGCCTGAAGTTTTTGTTTTCTTTGACAAATTCCTCAACAAACTCAATACTTCCATCTTTTGATCCATCATCAACTATAACCACCTCGTAGCTAAAATGCTTTTTTGAGAGGTAGGTCGCAATTTTTTCCAAAACACCTTTTTGGAGATTTGCCATCTCATCATATGAGGGAATTACAACGGAAAGGTAAAGAGATTCCACATTGAAATTATACTAGAATTCATGAGTTGAGACAAATCTCAGTTATTTTTATACAAATCTGAACCATTCCCAACAACTTATGCCCTCTTTTATAAATGAACAAACGCTACTTTATCACTATAAATGGTCACCTCGTGTTGAAAAGGAAATTTGAGAAAATTTATTTTTTTCTATCTACTGTATAAACATGATATGTGTAAAAGAAAGGATCTCGGTCAACAAATTTGATTTTTTGTTTGCTTTCAATAGCTGTTTTAACAGCTTGCTTTATCCCAGGATAATTGCCCCGAGCATAGGAGAACTTATATACATTATCGCCAGCAAAAAAAACTAATAGAGAAATCACGAGAAATTTTACAAGCAAAACCTTACTTTTGTATAACTGCATGAGTAAATATGCAATAGTCACGATGGCAATGTATCGAGAATGAGAAAAATAGTAGTCTGTCAGTTCACCCGTGTATGTTGAAAATACTAACCAGGGAACTAAAACAAACAAAATCATTAAATATGATAAGAACAAACGTTTTTTTCGCATTTTCTTTGATCCTGTAAAAAAATAAATCACTATAAATAGTGGTAGGATAAAAGGTGATAATATACGGAGTATGTGAAATTGCATAATCAGTTCAAAACTGATAAACCCGTCGTACGTTAGTTGCAAAAATCTTCTTAAATGCAATCCATGATAGGAACTGTTCAAATAAGCAACAATTCCATTTGATCCAGAACTTTTTGCAAAAAAGACAGAGTACAACATTGGAGAAAGAAATATTAAAAATATGAGCAAAGCAAACGAACCATAGATTAAAGATTTTTTATTTCTTGGAAAAAATGGGATGGTCAACAAAACTATGATAAGATAAAAAACGGACGTAAAATGTACATGGAAACCAAATCCTATAATGGCAGCAAGAAATAATATATATTTTTCATTTCCTGTAATAATTTTATAAAGAAAGTAAAACACAACATAGGAAATAATTGGGATAAGAACAAATGCAGCTTGTAACCTGTCATACGAGATTAAAAAAACGGAAAATGTAAAAATAAAAGATGCCAGAAGCGCAACATTGGCATCAAATAGCTTTTTTGTTATGTTGTAAAAAGCCAGAAAACTAAAAACACTCACTACGCTTGCAAAAATAGGAGATGCTATCATATCTAAGTTAGTAAAAAAGTAAAATGGCGTAATAAGATAATAATAGAGAGGCCCCATAAACATGCCAGCGTTCCCTTTTATTGGAACACCTTCCAATCGAATAGGATTCTCAAGAAGAATGCTTCTCGCTGCCCAAGCGCTATCCGCTTGATCCCACCCAACGTTAGCGCGTTCAAATAATTCATAGAAACGAAGAGAGATAAAAATAACGAAGAGTAAACAAAAGAATACCTGTGTTTTGTGGTTTAAGTAAAACTCTAAGAATACTGCCACACGTTCTCTCACTGATTTCACAAATAAATTATATCACAACTATTTAGGACCCTTTTCTGACAACTTAACGTAGATATCTTCCAAATCGATCCTATTTGTTAAATTGAGGGTATTGAGGTAAAATAGAGGACACGACCCCATCGTCTAGTGGCCTAGGACAGCGGATTCTCATTCCGCTAACAGGGATTCAACTTCCCTTGGGGTCACTACGGCAAGCTCAGTGCAAGATGGACTTGGATGAAACCTTGTCTTGAGTTTTCAGGTGATAAAGAGGGCGGCACACCATTTGTTTTGGGATTTGAGAGAGGTTCACCTGATATTCTTAATGTTTTTCAAGAATCAGTTCAAAAAAGTATAGCAATGGTAGAATCTCCACACGCAAGAAACGCTCAAGAAGCGGCAGCAGAAACTAAAGTTATTAAAGGGGCAGACAACGTAATCAATAGTTTAACCCCAAGGGCTTAAAATTTTAGATAATTTATCCTAAAACATGTTCCAAATATTTTCTGTCGTTCTTTTTTGAGTATTTAAACACGGCTCTTTCTTTCTAATGTATGAGACAGTCACTGTCTCAATTAACAGTTTCTCCGTTAGGTTTTTTGGCTGGTATTCCGTTATAAATTGTTCGTTAATACCTTGTGCTTCTTCTGTTTCTTCAGGAAAGAGAACCTTTGTTAAAACTCCTTGTAGTCGCATTGTACTTTCTAATTTCTTTACCATTGGTTCCAATTCTGAAAACAGTTGGTCACTTTGCCAAGATCAATTTTCCTGCTCTGTTAGCTATTCTAGATGCTGCTGGCTGATCATAATTTGAGAGTACAACAACTGAATATCCTAACCAGGGATACATATCTAACCTTGTATTTACACCCGCAAATGTACCACCATGACCATATCTGTGATGGCCATATCCAACATCTAGTATTTGAAAGCCATATCCATAATACAAGGTCGTACCTTCTTTTGAGCCGACCTTTTCTTTAGGAGTAAGAATAAATTTCGTCATCTCATCACTTAACAGCTTATTATCCAACAATGCTTTTGAGAAGCTGTATAAGTCTTTACTTGTAGAATATCCTCCACCAGCAGGACTACCCATAAATGGAAGATCATCTTGGTTATTTCTTCTTTTTTCTAATGTGGTATCTTGAGAAAAAGGCTTTCGGAAAGTATATCCATTCGCTATATCTTCACTTTCAATTGAAAAACTGCCCGTGTTAGGCATTTCTGCTATGTTAAATATATTCTCTGTAACATATTCGTAATAATTATTACCTGTTACATTTTCTATTATTGCACCAAGCACTACATACCCAGAGTTACTATATTGATACTTTTCTCCAGGTTCAAAAAGCAAAGGTTCGTCTTTGAATAGTTCAAGGTAGCCATTCACAGTTTTTAACTCAAGCCTCCTGTCAATATATTTCTTATTAAGGTAACTCGAAAATCCTTCCGTATGAGTTAATATGTGATGGATAGTGACTTTCCTAGCAATCTCTTTGGGATAATGAGGAAGATATTTTTCTAATTTTTCTTGAAATCCAATTTCGCCCTTTTGTTCTAGCTGTGCAATTGCAATACTTGTAAACATTTTGTCCATTGAACCAATATTAAATTTGGTTTCTAATGAGTTAGGAATTCGCTTTTCAACATTTGCAAATCCAGCCGTATATTCAAAGACTGTTTTTTCATCTTTTACAACTAACACGGTTCCGGAAAATTCACCAGCTTTAACTTGTTCTTCTATGAATCTATTAAGATCATCAACTAACATGTCTTGAGTATATCAAATAATATATTGATTCTAATATACAGTGGTAGTGAGGAATGAATTAGAAGTAGCCTTAGGTTCCATAATAGTTTTCCACTGCCGTAAGGATGTCTGAATTTGGTTTCCCACCCCCTCGCGTTGCGAAGCATTGCGTGCAGGCAATTCGAAAACATTTGGGTCACAGATTTTTCTTGAAGATTATTAGGCTCTCACCTTTTTTTGTCGTTATATTTCCCTTTTCTATAAATCCTACTCTTGCAGGCACTTTCAGCGACTCTTCGTTGGCTGGATCAATTGCTAATACTGCTTTATCAAAACCTCTCTTTTTCAAAAACTCTAAGAGTAATAGTAGTAATTTTGTAACATATCCTCTACCTCTTGCTGAAGGATATAGGCCATAAGAGATATTTACTTCACCTTTCTCAATCTGTTCAAGATTTTCAAAATCGCTGTTTGCCTCAACAAATCCTACAAGTTTATTATTTGTAGAGTCTACAATTGCAAAATTAAAAACTGAACCGTTATTTTCCCAATATGTCTGGTTTTTCTTAATCCAATCCTCAACTCCTTCCAGAGTGCCTTTTCCACCGCTTACCCATTTAATCTGCTCCTCATCTTCTCCCATAAGATGTTCTTTTGCATCAGTTAAAGTAAAAGGTCGTAAGATTATAGATTTATTTGATAAGGCAGTCATAAGAAAATTATATCATCGATTCGAATTAATAATGGTAGTTAGTCAGGAGACTTGCGCTGAGGTCAGACTGTAAGACTTGCTTCCATTGTTCCAACGAGCTTCGAATCGTGTTCCAATTCAAAAACATTTGGGTCACTTGCAGGCTAATGCAGACTCCTCCAGCCAAAATCTGGATCCCACGACCGATTTTTGGTATAATAGTCCTAGAAAGGAGATAAAACAAAATGACAGGTACAGTAAAAACAAAAACAGAAAAAGGATTTGGGTTCATAAGCCGAGAAGGCGAACAAAAGGATCTTTTTTTTCACTCCAATGATTTAAGCGGAGTAACGTTTGATGAAATTCAAGTTGGTGATTCAGTCAACTTTGAAATAGTTGATGGTCCAAAGGGCCCGAGTGCAAAAAATGTAACTCGTGTTTAATTATTAACTAATTAATCCTTAAAAGCTCATTGAAAAATGAGCTTTTTTTGTTGTATGTCCATTTATTTGTAGCGGATCCCCACGTTAAATTACGAAGTATAACTTTGGTTTTGTATATTTATATATCCATTTTAATACTCTACAATTGAATTGTGGTAAAAAAACACTTCTGGCTTGTCATTATTTTTTTGATTGCTTTATTACTAAGGTTCATATTATTAGATAAAGTTCCAATTGGTATAACGGGGGATGAGCTTGATTATGTTCTGAATAGCAAGGCGATTGCGTTAAGTGGAAGTGATATAAGCGGTACGTGGTCACCTTTTTCGCTCAAACCTCCTCCTTACGAAGTGCCGAAAGGCGAGATACTATATCTTGTCATGGCCCCTTTTATTGGTATATTAGATTTCTCATTATTTACAGCCAGGCTTCCATACACACTAGCAAGTTCACTATTCCCAGTCGTTATTTATTTAATAGTAAATAAGCTAATAGGAAAAAAGGAGGCAATTATAGCCGGATTATTAATGGCAATTAATCCATGGAGCATATTTTTTGGGAGAACTGCTTATGATACTCCCGTAACAATATTCTTTTATTTTGTGGCATTGTATTTTTTATTAGTAACCAAAAAATGGAAAATTTTGTTTTCTTTTCTTTTTTTCTTTATCGCTTTTTTCGGTTATATAGGAACAAAAGTTATTTTTATTCCGTTTGTAGCAATGAGCATATTTTTTGTCTACAAATATATAAACAAACAACAATTCTTAAAACAATATCTTGTTTTATTTTTTCTCTGTAGTATAGTATTCGCTTACTTTTTAACCAACCTTCTTTCTACATCCTCTCCTACAAGAACAGGAGAACTAATTTCTCCAAATCATCCTTCAATAAATAATTCGGTAATACTAGAAAGACAACTGACTATTACCAATCCTGCTAACAGCATTTTTAGCAATAAATATGTAGAACTTGTGCGTGATGCATTTACTAACTATATTAGCGCTTTTTCACCTGCAATGTTATTTGCCTATGGTGAACAAACAGCATTTATTTCTTTGAATGATCAAGGATTCTTTTACTATATAGACTTCATCTTTTTATTTTTAGGTTTTTGTGTACTCTTTTCAAGAAATAAAAAAGCATGGATATTTTTGACAGCCCTTGCTTTAATTGCTCCAATTCCTTCCGCGCTCAGTACTTCTGGAGTATCGCACGGTATCCGATCTTCACTACTGATTCCGCTAATAATTATCTTCGCTTCGGTTGGAATTTCTTTCGTTATGGAAAATAGAAAATATAGAATTGTATCAGTAGGTATTTTATTAATCGCATATACTTCCCTATTATTTTATTTCCTTCACAATTACATGTTTAGACAACCCATCTATGCATCAGACACATTTAACTTCAGTGGACGATTAATATCAAAGTACATAGATCTTGCCGAAAGAAATAAAAAGAAAATCATATTTATTGTTAAAGAGAATGAACTTATTTCAACTTATTTTTTCAAACAATATCTTTTTTACTCTAATAGCTACAACAAAAATACATATAAAGAAATTTCTGAAATAGTTAACACTAAAAAAAGTGCATACAAACATATTCTTGCAGTCCGCTGTTCTGAATATACAGATTCTGAGAATAGTATCACTATTGTTGAAAGTGGAACATGTAATAACCTTAACTTACCAAAGAACAAACTAAGTATTTCACGACTTGCTGACGGTGGAGAAATCTATTCAGTGTTTGATACATTAATATGTAAAAAGTACTTCTTAAAACGATATCCTTCTAATATATCTCTCGCAGATTTAGATGTAGAAAAAATGTCAGAGGAAAGATTCTGCACTACTTATATTACTGAATTGTTATAGATGACTACCGAAGATCTGTTAACTCAGAGACTTTTTAATCAGGAGCTTACAAAGACTAGATTTCAGACACCAGCTGGAGTTGTTGAGTGGTTTGGAGCTATGCAGTCGCAAGATTATCCCGCTGCCAAATGGGGACTTGGCCAAAGACTTAACATACAACTGATGAGCAACTGAAATTATTTAAAGAATCCGCAGAAAAATTTGGGAAATTCCTCGGCTTAAATGTAGTTTTGGAGTAAAAGCTCCAATTCTATTTCATCTCGGATTGGGATGCAGTTTTCAAAGTATATTACTAAATTTTTATCTCATTCATAATTTCTGCAACAGAGAGGGCATGTTCCCATCTCCCTCCTTCATCTTCAATACTCCACACAGCAGACAAAACTGTTTGAGCTAAGCACCATTTGTAAATTCTTTGAGAATCAATCTCGAGTTCTTCTGAAAGTATATTGATCCTTTTGGTGATAATCTCTTTGAGGTCTGGATGTTTGTACATTTTAGGATATGGATTTCGTATCATAGCGCCTGTTTCATACGCTCTTTCTGCAGCTATTCCCTTTGGATCTATTGCTAACCATCCTGCACGATCGGAAGAAAGAATATTATCCTGATGCAAATCTCCATGGAGCAAAACTGGTGTTTCAGAAGTGGCAATCAACTCTTCAAATAAACTTTCCGCCTTATCTACTAATGCCCCCGAAATATGCGGATATTTTCTCCCTTTGTATTTTAACTTAAGCTTGGGAATCGCTTTCATCCATTCTGAAATTGGTATAAACTTGTTTTCTCTAGGTATCGGTTTCCAAAGCTTCTTCATTACACCTGCTAAAATTCTTGTTGCTTCTTCATCATCTTCCAGAGTGCTCAGAGGAAGTCCAGGAGTGACTTTCTCAATAAGCATTACCCAATTTTCTTTATCTGCTTCCAATATTTTTTCGATTCCATCACCATTAAAAACAGACAAAGCATCTATTTCTGTTTGGAATTCTCTGTCTTTCGGAAAACCTATTTTTATAACTACTTGAGTTCCATCTAATTTTTCTGCGGGAGCAACGTAGTTGTATGAAAGCTTGAACGGTGAGAAGACTTTAATCGACCATTTCTTTTCATACTGGGTAATAATCTTTGGAATATCTTCTAACCATTTGAGTCCATCTTTACCTCTATTCTTAGCAATTTGGACAAATTCATCATTCATCAACTAAGTATATCATGAGATTTTCAAGAGGAAGACACCTTAGTCTGCTTGGTATGGCGAAGGTGCATGAAGAACATGACGCGGCTGATGAGGAGATTCAACTTCTACTTTTAGAGGTTTGGCTAGTGCTATTTGTAGTACTTCATCCATATGAGATACAAATATAAATTTCAAATCTTTGATTACTTCTTTTGGTACATCTTCCAAATCTTTTTTGTTTTCTTTTGGCAATATAATAGTTTTAAGTCCTGCACGATGTGCTGCAATAACTTTTTCTTTTACTCCACCAATTTCAAGGATTCGGCCTCGAAGTGTTACTTCGCCTGTCATACCAACAATTCTTTTTACAGGAATTTTAGTGAGAGCTGAAGCAATTGCTGTTGTAATTGCACCACCTGCTGAAGGGCCGTCTTTTGGAACTGCTCCTTCAGGTACATGGACATGAACATCAATCTTTTGATAGAAATTATCCAATAATCCCAAATGTTTGGCCCGTGCGCGAATGTATGACATTGCTGCTTGACATGACTCTTTCATAACGTCTCCCAGTTGACCAGTTAATATCAACTGTCCTTTTCCTGGCATGAGCGCTACTTCTATAAAGAGAATATCTCCACCGGCTTCCGTCCACGCAAGTCCTGTAGACATACCTACTTCGTCTTTTTTTTCAAGCATGGTTGCTGAGAACTTTGAAGGACCAAGGAACTTCGCAACATTTTTGGGAGTTACTACGTGTTTGCCTTTTTTGCCTTCTGCTACCATTTTTGCTACTTTTCTAAAAATTGTGGCAACTTGTCTCTCCAAGTTTCTAACCCCTGCTTCTCGCGTATAATGAGCAATTACATGTTTGAGTGCATCTTCTGTAATTTCAACATTTTCGTCTTTCAACCCATGTGCTGCCATTTGTTTTCTCAGTAAGAAATCAGATGTTATATGGAATTTTTCATCCTGGGTGTATCCCGCAAAGGTAATTATTTCAAGTCTATCTCGAAGAGCTGGTGGAATAGTATCCAAAACGTTTGCAGTGGTAATAAACATTACATCTGACAAATCAAATGCTACTTCCAGATAATGGTCAGAAAATTGATTATTTTGTTCTGGATCCAAAGCTTCTAACAGTGCTGAGGATGGATCTCCTCTAAAATCGGCTCCAACTTTATCAATTTCATCAAGCATAAATACTGGATTTTTGGTTCCCGCTTCTTTTATGGCTTGAATAATTCTTCCAGGAAGTGCCCCAACGTACGTTCGTCTGTGCCCTCGAATTTCTGCTTCATCTCTGATTCCGCCCAAAGATACTTTTACAAATTTTCGACCGAGTGCTTTTGCAATAGATTTACCAATAGATGTTTTTCCTACTCCGGGTGGTCCTACAAAACAAAGGATTGGTCCTTTCATCTTTCCCGCCAATTTATGAACTGCTAAATATTCTACAATTCGCTCTTTGGCTTTCATAAGACCAAAGTGTTCTTCATCTAAAATCTTTTCAGCAGTTTTGATGTCAACATTTGCTTTGCTAACTGTACTCCATGGCAAACTTACTAACCAATCCAAATAGTTCCGGATATATCCTGCCTCTGGATTAAACTGGTTCATTTGACCGAGTTTTTTTGCTTCTTTCTTGGCTTTTTCTTCTACCTCTTCAGGCATTTTTGCTTCTTTGATTTTGAGAAGCACATCTCTTATTTCTTCTCCGCCTTCTTCTTCACCAAGTTCTTTTTCTATTGTCTTAAGCCGTTCGCGAAGCATTGCTTCTCGAGCACCTTTTTCGAATCGCTCTTGGGTTTTTGAAGCAATACGACGTTCTAGTTCTAGTATTTTTATTTCTCGTGCGAGCAAATCTGTTATTCGTTCAAGTCGTACCTTTACACTTGTCTCTTCCAAAAGATCTTGTCGTTCTTGTGGTTTTAAATCCAAAACTGATGCAATGAGATCTGCAAGTTCTGATGCATTATGTTCTGACATAATATTCATAAAGACTAAAAAGTCAGTTGGCTTTCCAAGATTCATAGCCCTTCGAAACTCATTGGTCAAATGATTGCAAAGTGCTTTAATTTCTGGGGTTTCATCTATTACCTCAGGGAGTTCGACTACTTTTGCAAGAAGATAACTGTCGTGATCTTCATAAGAGAGAATTTTAACTCGTGAAATCCCTCGAACCTGAGCATTTATTTCTCCGTCAGTTCGTATCATTCTTTCAATATGTGAGAGAGTTCCTATTTCAAATAAGTCTGATGTTGTTGGATCATTTAACTTTGCATTCTTTTGTAATACAAAACAAACGATTCGTTCTGTTTGAAAAGATGACTCAAGTGCTGCCAAACTTTTTGGTCTTCCAAAGGTCAAAACTGAGTCTGTGTTGGGGAATATTATTCCGTCCCGGATTGGTATAACTGGTACAATTTTTTCCATAAGTTTTCTTGAATTATTAGCACTCTATCACATGATCTGCTAGTTGTCAACCCCGTAACTTAGTTTGTTAAAAGAGTTAAATACCTAAGATAAATTTGAGATAAAGCGGTACCCAGAAAGAGTATGTTAAATCTACCATTTCTAAAAAAAGATGTCAACACCAGCTCCCATTCTTTTTTAAGGGTTGACAAAGCTAACTCACGGAGCCTAAAATATCTTAGAGTAAAAAAAGAATAACTACATGTCCCCCTGACGAAGAGTTTAAGATTTGGTAAGTGAGTTTTTCATCACATATCTCTTTGAAATTGTAGAGTTATTCTTGCGAGAAAGAAACAGTATGAATTTACAAACAGTTACACATAACAATATATCATTCGTAAATATAGTCAATCCAGGCGAAGATGAATTAAAACACCTGAGTATGAACTATGGCTTTAATACTTTGGATTTGGAAGATTTCTTAAATAAATCTCAGATATCAAAGATCGAAACATCCAAGAATTACAGTCTGATTGTTCTTGATTTTCCTGTATTTGCCCAATCAAAGTCTAAAGAACAGAAAAAGCTCTGGAAACTCACCAAAAATCCGATTTCTAACTTGCTCTCAATTCCCCAGGCGACACTTTCCTCTGTTCCCCTTCCTCAATTTTCTAACCAAAAAAGATCACGAATTATAGTAAGTCAGGTTTACTTTTTTATTGGAAAAGACTATTTGGTTGTATTACATGATAATTCATTACCTGCAATTCATGAGATATTTACTTTGAGTCAAAAAACTGCTCGCGACCGAAACGAACTTATGGGCAAAGGACCTGTCTTTTTGGCATATCGAATTATCGATGTGTTGGTTGACAGCTGTTTCCCGATCATGAACGAACTTTCCTCAACTATTGAAAGGATTGATAAAGAAATCGAAGACGAAAACTCTCAAACAACGCTCGAGGATATTTCTATCACAAGAAGAAACATTGTTTATTTTCAGACTATGATTAAACCTTTTCTTCCCTTGTTTAAACAACTTGAAGAGGGAAAATATACAGAACTCAATGGAGAGATGCAACAATTTTGGAGTAATGCATTTGATCACTTAAGGAAAATCTGGGATAGACTCGAAGACAATAGAGAGCTTATTGAAGGAATTTCAAAGAGTCATGAATCGCTTCTTGCTTCAAAAACAAATGAAATTGTAAAAGTTTTAACTATTTTTTCAGCTATTATGCTTCCATTAAACCTATTTGCAAGCATTTACGGAATGAATATTGGACTGCCTTTAGCAAATCATCCCTATATCTTTACTATTATTATTACAACAATGCTTGTAACGGCTACAGTAATGCTTATTGTTTTTAAATACAAACGGTGGTTTTAGCCCCTTAATACTTATAGTCTGTAACTAATTCCCCTTTTTCGTTGTACAAAAATGCATGATCAGAACTGTTATTCCAGATAGAATAATTCCCTTCTGGACATTTCCAATACAGATTATCAAATGAATTGCTCCCACATCCAGAATACAAGATAACAGTTTGATTTCCCGAAAATGTAAAATTCTCAAATTGAAATTTGTTGGATGCTGAGCTATCTTTCAGGAGCCAGCCAGAAACAGGAATATCTTTTGGGCAAGTATTTTTAATTCAACCCACTCCCCATTTTTATTTTGGTTATCATCACCTGTGGCATCTGCTTTAATTGAAGATATTTGAATACAGGACGCAGCAATACTTAAAACCCCATTCATACACAATCCTTCCCACATTCCCTTACAGGAATCTCGGGCAAGTTTTTGAGCTGCAATAAAAGAGTCTTGATATTTAACATTTGGTGCAATTGTCTCAACAACAGCCAATCCCCTTTTAAGTATTTCTAAATTTACCATCGTTTTACCCGTATATACATATGCCAAGGTACGTCCGTATCGATCCAGTGTCTGGGCATCATACTCCAACCCAATAACTCTACCCAAAACCATTTCCTTCGTGGCTTGTGTTGATTGTGCTGAATATGGTTGCCCGGTTTCTGGAGTATTAATACCTAAAAGTCTTATTTTCTCACCTGATTCAGTTTCAAGAGTATCTCCATCGTAAACAGCTTGAATAGTCGTTTCTTTATGAATTGTATTTGAAGATTCTGGTGTAGTCTCTATAGGCTCTTTTCGATCTGATAATACTTCAGAAGGAGTTGGTGAAACTCCGACGGTGGTAGGAACCGAAGTTACAACAATTGTTGAAGACTGTGTTTCATTTTTTTTCAATAAAAAACCATATCCGATAAGAACAATTCCCAGAAAAAACAAGACCAAAAGCAATTTTTGCATGAGCAGAAAAACCTATTGTATCAAACCGTGTCTAGTGGGTAATCCGAGGACGAACTACTTTAAATCTATCTTTATATGTTAATCCCTGTAAAATACTTCCGATAATAAAACCATGAAAAGCATGTCGCTTTAACAAATGTCGCTTTTTAATAGCAATAAAGCCATATGCAAGAGCAAAATTAACCCAATGATGCATATGTATTTCTTTATCCTTTCGTTGAATTTTTAAATGGGGAATAAGAGAAACATTTCTCAGGGCTTTACTGGGAATTTTTTTATGAAGTGGTGACATCGGATGAGAAGTTAAATAAAACAAGGAGAAACCAGAAGTTAATCCAATCAAAAACTTGGCGGTCACGTCAACTTTGGAAGGGGTCATACAAAAATGTTATACCACTTTGATCCATTAGTCAAGTTTGTAGGAAGAAGCTGTATTTGATAGAATGAGTTTACTTTGCCGGATCATCTATTGGTAGGGCGACAGCAGTCGGGCAGATCAGTATGATCTGACATAGCGGACTCTGAATCCGCTCATATTGGTTCCCTGCCCGCCATCGCTGGGACTTGATCTGGGAGATCGTCTAATGGTAGGACACGAGACTCTGAATCTCGGTATCTAGGTTCGAATCCTAGTCTCCCAGCTCAGGCCCTAGCAGGCAGGGAATCCAAGTCCGGCAGCCAAGACGGGCAGGTCAACCCTGTCCTCATGATTCAGCCTCAATTTTCTATATAATGATGCTGGGATGAGAATGTAAATTTGCCCGGGTAACACGGATTGAGCAACTATAGCCTTATAATTCAAATTATATAATGAAAAACTTATTTCTCCGCAAAAGACCCCCTTTTACCGTTATAGTTCTTGGGTTGGTTAGCTTCTTTAACGACCTTGCATCGGAAATGATTTATCCTATTGTCCCTCTTTTTCTCACAACAGTTCTCCATACATCAATTCCAGTTGTAGGATTCATTGAAGGATTAGTTGAGGCACTGGCCAGTATTACTAAGTATTTCTTTGGAGCCTATTCTGATTATCTACAGAAGCGTAAAGTTTTCGTGACTGTTGGCTATTCTTTCGCGGCAGTTTCTAAGGTTCTCATTGGCCTTGCTTTTGGTTGGCCAATGGTTTTGTTTGCCCGTATTGTAGATAGATTAGGGAAAGGCTTAAGAACTGCTGCAAGAGATAGTTTGCTTCTCGAAAATTCGACACCAGAAAATAAAGGATATATTTTCGGATTTCATAGGGCGTTTGACAGTCTTGGAGCAGTATTTGGGCCATTACTTGCATTAGTTGTCTTATATTTCTTAAAAGACAACATTAGACAGACTTTTTTTGTTGCGTTTATTCCAGCAGTAATTGCAATCTTTCTTCTCGTCTTTTTAGTGAAAGAAAAAAAGAAAGCAGTCGTAAAAAAACAAAATAAATTTGTAAGGATAAGTTTTAAAAATATGGACGCAAAACTGAAGCTATTTATGCTCATAAGTTTTATATTTGCAGCTGGGAACAGCTCTGATGTTTTTTTATTACTGCAAGGACAAAGTCTTGGACTCACAGCGACTCAAGTTGTATTGGCATATGTGTTATATAATATCTCACAAACAGTTTTTGCGACTCCAGCCGGAATTTTAGCTGATAAATTAGGTGCACGAAAGATATTCGCGGGAGGTTTGTTAGTTTTCTCAATAGTCTATCTCATATTTGGGTTGATAAATTCATCTTTTTGGTTATGGCTACTTTTTCCAATTTATGGAATATACATAGCAGCAACAGATGGAGTTTCTAAAGCCTATCTCTCTGAATTTATTAATAAAAAGGAGTCAGGAACATATTTTGGTGCTTACTATACTCTCACTGCTATTGGTACTTTTTTTGCATCCCTTATAGGCGGACTTTTATGGCATTTCATAAATCCACATGCTACTTTCCTTTATGGAAGTCTTATGGCATTTATTGCTTTTTTGATTTTGATTGTGTTTCATAAAAGACTAGGATTAACTGTAATTAAAGCATAAGCTGTCAATCTTCATCAAGTAGTGATACTCGTGTTTCCCAGAATAATGATACTCGCATTGACAACAATGTAAATGCTGGTTCATCAACTGGAAATAACAGGGCCAATGACAATACAGGAGGAGACTCGTCTTTACGTAGTGGAGACTCTTTCCAGTCAGTAGGCATCCAAAACGTGGCAGGGCATAATATGTTCAGTCACTAAAAAGACGCTATTGAAAGCACAGCTACAGGTGGGAAGCGAAAGCCAACCATCTGTAGTTTTTTTTCGGGATGGTGAAATCTTATCAATTTAGATTCATATTTCATTGTTACCTTCTTTACCAGAAAAATTATGATGGGTCTAAATATACACGTAATTATTCATCAAAGAGGTTCTAATGTCGTCTAGTGCCCACGGCACACGTGGATTTTGTTCATACAAAGCTTCTAATAAGATTAACC
>Ga0163150_10005918_pt1 | contig 15293 bp, 14 predicted proteins | sample OliLakLV19P2IB_FD_148628 | JGI IMG/M metagenome (GOLD analysis project Ga0163150, IMG submission 148628) | Freshwater microbial mat bacterial communities from Lake Vanda, McMurdo Dry Valleys, Antarctica - Oligotrophic Lake LV.19.P2.IB | ecosystem: Environmental > Aquatic > Freshwater > Lake >...
GGGAGTAAAGAGCCCATCGGAATGCGGGCTTTTGGGTCCGATCGCGAGGAAAAACCGCTTTGGCGACTTGAGCCGCGCGTGGACGGCCGGAAATTGGTGGCCTGGGGCGGAATTGAACCACCGACACACGGATTTTCAATCCGCTGCTCTACCAACTGAGCTACCAGGCCTTGGAAAGCATTAAATTATAGCTGTTTCAGGGTTCTCCCAGCCACTCCCCCTTTGGAATTTCCCCACAAGGTGCTGCGTGTTGCCGGCAGCCTCGCCGTCTGCGCGGGCGGCGGGGCCCTGTGCGCCTGGCTGCACATCCCGCTGCCCTGGATGACGGGCTCGCTGCTGGCCATGGCGATTGCGCAGATGGCCGGCGCGCGCCTGGAGCCGCTGCCGGGCGGTCGGTCGGGCGCGATGCTGGTGGTGGGCGTCTCGCTGGGCCTGTACTTCACGCTGCCGGTGCTGCAGCAGGTGTCCACCTACTGGCCCTGGTTCCTGTTCCTCGGCTTCGCCGCCATCGGCTACGGCGCCGTGAGCGCGCTGGTGCTGATGCGCCTGGCCGGCGTGGACCGCGCGACCGCCTATTTCGGCAGCATGCCGGGGGGCGCCAACGAGATGGTGCTGGTGGGCGAACGCCAGGGCGCGCTGGTTGATCGCGTTGCTTTCGCCCATTCGGTGCGCATGCTGGTGGTTGTCACGCTGATTCCCAGCGCCATCACCGATGCGGGCTTTTCCGCAACCGAAGACTACCGGCCGGTGCTGGTCCCCTTCGACCCCATCGGGCTCGGCATCCTGTTTTCCGCCGCGCTGGCGGTGGCACTCGTGGCCCGGCGTTGGAGGGTGCCGACGGCATTCACCATGGGGCCGCTGCTGCTCACCATCGCGCTCACCGCCTCGGGCGTGCAGCTCTCCTCGGTGCCGACGGTGCTCACCAACATCGCGCAGGTCTTCCTGGGCTGCGCGCTGGGCGCGCGCTTCGACCGCACGTTCCTCGTGACCGCACCACGTTTCGCGATGGCGATGATTCCCGCGATCCTGGTGATGCTGGGGCTGGCCGCCGCCACCGGCTGGCTCATCTCGGTGACCAGCGGCGTCCACCTCGGCGCGGCGCTTCTCGCCGCCGCGCCGGGCGGCATCGCGGAGATGTCCATCACGGCGAAGGTGCTGCGTGTCGGCGTGGCATTTGTCACCGCCGCACACGTGGTGCGCTACATGGTCGTGGTGCTCTTCAACATCCCGATGTACCACCTGCTCGAAAGCGGCAGGAACCGCCTGCGAAGGTGACGCGACAGCCGCGCCAGCCAACGGCAAAGATGATGGTATCGTTGTCATCCGGAGCCCTTCGACGGCTCCGGGCATAACAACGGCAACCCGCCAGGAGGAGAGACCATGTTCAGGAAATTGGCCGCCGCGGCCGTGGGCGCGCTTGCGCTTTCGACGTCCGCCCTCGCCCAGCAGTACCCCACCAAACCCGTCACCGTCGTGGTGCCCTTCACACCGGGCGGATCGTCGGACATCACCGCGCGCACCGTCGCCGCGAAGCTGCAGGAATCGCTCGGGCAGACCTTCATCATCGACAACAAGCCCGGCGCCAATGGCAGCCTCGGCGGCAAGTTCGTCGCCAATGCCGCGCCCGACGGTTACACGCTTTTTGTGGGATCGATCGGCGTCTTCGCGATCAACCAGGTGCTCTACAAGGACCTCGGCTACGACACGGCGAAAAGCTTCGAGCTGCTGTCGGTCGCGGTGCGCACGCCCAACGCGCTGGTCACGCGCGCCGACTTCCCCGCCAACACGCTCAAGGAATTCGTCGACTACGTGAAGAAGAACCCCGGCAAGGTGTCGTTCGCCTCGTCCGGCACCGGCTCGTCGGACCACCTGACGGCCGCGCTTTTCTGGCAGAAGACCGGCACCACCGGCATCCACGTCCCGTACAAGGGCGGCAGCGCCGCGCACCTGGACATCATCGCGGGCAACGCCGACTGCTCGTTCCAGAACCTGGGCTCGATCACGCAACACGTGAAGGGCGGCAAGATGAAGCTGCTGGCCGTCACCGGCTCGACGCGCGATGCCAGCGTACCCAACGTGCCGACGATGACCGAAGCCGGGGTGCCCGGCATCGAGGTCTATTCGTGGCAGGCGTTTGTGGCGCCCAAGGGCCTGCCGCAGAACGTGAAGGACCGCCTGCAGCCCGCGTTGATCGCCGCGATCAAACATCCCGACACGGTGAAGAAGTTCAACGACATGGGCTTCGAGGTCGTCGGCAATTCGCCGGCCGAATTCGGCAAATTCCTGAACGACGAGCTCGCGCGGTGGAAACAGGTGGTGGACGCGGGCGGCATCAAGCAAAGCGACTGAGGCGCGCGGCCGGCCAATGGCCATTCGCACCCGCGCGCGCCGCGGGGCCGGCGGTGCCGCAACCGTGAAGGATGTGGCACGCCTGGCGAAGGTTTCGGCGATCACGGTGTCGCGCGCGCTCAATGCGCCGGATCAGCTGTCGCCGGCGACGCTCGAACGGGTGAAGGGCGCGATTGCATCAACGGGCTACGTGCCCAACCTGCTCGCCGGAGGCCTGCGCTCGGCCAAGAGCCGGCTGGTGGCCGCGGTGGTGCCCACCATCGCGGGCCCGGTTTTCCTCGAAACGATCCAGGCGCTCACCGACGCGCTCGACGAAAAGGGCTACCAGCTCATGCTGGGCCAGAGCGGCTACAAGACCTCGCGCGAGGATGCGCTGCTCGACGCGATCATCGGCAGGCGGCCCGTGGGCATCGTGCTCACCGGGATGAGCCACTCGGCCGAGGCGCGCCGGCGCCTCGCGGCTTCCGGCATCCCGGTGGTGGAAACCTGGGACCTCTCGCCCGATCCGATCGACATGGCGATTGGTTTCTCGCACGCCGGCATCGGCGAGGCGCTCTGTTGCTACCTGCACGAGCGCGGCCGGCGCCGGCCCGCGCTCATCAGCGGCGATGACGAACGGGCGCGCCGCCGCACCACCGGATTCCAGGCCGCTGCGAAGCGCCTGGGAATGGGAGATGTCCCGGTGATCTGGGTCGCGGCCCCGACCACACTCGCCAGCGGACGAGCGGGCCTGGCGGAACTGCTGCAACGCCGCCCCGACCTCGATGCCGTCGGCTGCAGCTCGGACCTGCTGGCGCTCGGAGTGCTTACAGAAGCCCACGCGCGCGGCATCGCCGTGCCGGGGGGCATCGCGGTGGCCGGTTTCGGCAACCTGGCGTTTTCCGCCGGGGTGATCCCGTCGCTCACCACCGTGCACGTCGACGGCACGCGCATCGGGCGCACCGCCGCCGACTATCTCATCGATCGCGCCGAGGGCCGCGCCATCGCGCAGCCGATCCTCGACGTGGGATTCAGCATCGTCAGGAGGGACAGCGCATGAGCGCCGCACCGGTCGTCACCGAATTGACCGTCGTTCCCGTCGCAGGCCACGACGGGATGCTCATGAACCTTTCCGGCGCCCATGGGCCGTATTTCACGCGCAACGTCGCGATCCTCAAGGACAACGCCGGCCATGTGGGCGTGGGCGAGGTGCCCGGCGGGGAAGCCATCCGCACGACCCTCGAGGATGCGCGCACCCTGGTGGTGGGCCAGCCGGTCGGCCGCGTGAACGGCGTGTTGAACGAGGTTCGCACCCGCTTCGCCGATCGCGATGCCGGCGGGCGCGGGCAGCAGACCTTCGACCAGCGCACCACCATCCATGCCGTGACCGCGATCGAGGCGGCGATGCTCGATCTCCTCGGCCAGCACCTGGGCCTGCCGGTCGCCGACCTGCTGGGCGAGGGCCGGCAGCGCGACCGCGTGGAGGTGCTCGGTTATCTCTTCTACGTGGGAAACCACAAGCGCACGGGCCTGGCCTACCGCAGCGAGCCCGATGCCGCCGACGACTGGATGCGCCTGCGCCACGAGGAGGCGATGGATTCGCGCGCGATCGTGCGCCTGGCCGAAGCCGCACACGCGCGCTACGGCTTCAACGACTTCAAGCTCAAGGGGGGCGTGTTGTCCGGCGAAGCGGAGGTCGAAGCCATACGCGGGATCCACGAGCGTTTTCCCCAGGCGCGCGTGACGCTCGACCCAAACGGCGGCTGGCTGCTGAAGGACGCGATCCGCATCTGCAGGGACCTGCATGGCGTGATGGCGTACGCCGAGGATCCGGTGGGGGCAGAGGAGGGTTTCTCGGGCCGCGAGGTGATGGCCGAATTCAAACGCGCAACGGGCCTGCCCACCGCGACCAACATGGTCGCCACCGACTGGCGCCAGATGGTGCACGCGATCCAGCTGCACGCCGTCGACATCCCGCTTGCCGACCCGCACTTCTGGACCCTGCAGGGCTCGGTGCGCGTGGCGCAGACCTGCCGGGACTGGGGCCTGACCTGGGGCTCGCATTCGAACAACCACTTCGACATCTCGCTGGCGATGTTCACACACGTGGCCGCCGCCGCGCCCGGCAAGGTGACGGCGATCGACACGCACTGGATCTGGCAGGACGGCCAGCGGCTCACGAGGGAGCCCTTGCGCATCGAGGCCGGCCTGCTCGAAGTCCCGAAACGTCCCGGCCTCGGCGTCGAGATCGACATGGCCCGGCTGATGGCCGCCAACGAGCTCTACAAGCAACATGGCCTGGGCGCGCGCAACGACGCCCTGCAGATGCAGCACCTGGTCCCCGACTGGAAGTACGACCCGAAAAGACCCTGCATGATCCGATGAAAGAGCACTTCCCGGTGCAGGGCGCCGCCCCGGTGGGCGGCACGCCGGCGGAATTCGCCCAGCTCATCAACAACCACCGCAAGCGCTGCGCCCAGATCATCCGCGAACGCGCCATCACCGTGGACTAGGCCGTACCCACAAACCAAGGAGAGAGACATGAACCGCTGGATCCGCCGCACCCTCGCCGCCGCCACGCTGCTTTCGGCCGCGGGTATTGCCTGCGCGCAGGCGTGGCCGCAGAAAACCATCAAGATCATCGTTCCGTACCCGCCGGGTGGCACTTCCGACATCCTGGCGCGCGCCCTCGGACCCGGCATCACCGCGGCGCTCGGCCAGCCGGTGATCGTCGAGAACAAGCCCGGAGCCACGGGCAACGTCGGCGCCGATTTCGTGGCCAAGTCGCCGGCCGACGGCTACACGCTTCTGCTGGGCGACATCGGCTCGCTCGCGATCGCGCCGAGTGTCGTCACGACGCTGCCCTTCGACCCGGTGAAGGACTTCGCGCCCGTGATCATGGTGGCGTATTCGCCCCACCTGCTGGTAGTGCATCCCGGCGTGCAGGCCAACAGCGTGAAGGAACTTGTGGCGCTCGCGAAGGCGAAGCCCGACTCGCTCAACTTCGCGGTCTCGGGCATCGGCGGGGCCAACCACCTCGCGGGCATCGACTTCGCGCAGCGCGCCGGCATCAAATGGACCTACATTCCCTACAAGGGCGGCTCGCAGGCGTTGACCGACATGGTCGGCGGCCAGGCGCAGGTGATGTTCAACGGCATGCTCGCCACCTATCCGTTCGTGCGCGACGGCGGCAAGCTCAAGGCGATTGCGATCTCGAGCGCGCAGCGTTTTGCATCCGCCACGGACATTCCGACGGTGGCCGAATCCGGCTTCGCCGGTTTCGAGACCGGATCGTTCCAGGGCATCGTGGCACCGGCCAACACGCCCGCCGACGTGGTGAACAAGCTGCATTCCACCATCACCGCCATCCTGGCCACCCCGGAGATGAAGGCCCGGCTGGACAAGGCGGGCGCCGAGGTGCGCCCGCAGTCACCGGCGCAATTCGGCGGGTTCATCCGCAGCGAGAAGGAGCGGTGGGCCAAGGTGGTGAAGGAATCGGGAGCGAAGTTCGACTGAATCGGGACCCGAAAAGAAGCGGGCCCGCGCTATTCGCGCGGGCCCGAAGTCCCGGAGGAACTGAACTGCCGGGAGAGACAAACCGATATTGCCTTGCCAACATGAATGCAGGCTGACGCCTGGATTTACGGCGGCGCGGGGCCCATGAGGGTCAACCCTCGCCTTCAAAGGTCACGACAAAACGCGCGCCGACCCCGTCCGCGCCCGCCTCGACACGCACCTGCGCGCCATGCTGGTCCGCGATCGCCTTCACGATCGACAGACCCAGGCCGCTGCCGCTTTCGCCGGTGCCGAGCACGCGGTAGAAGCGCTCGAACACCAGCGGGCGCTCGACCGGCGCGATGCCGATCCCGGAATCCTCGACCACCACCGTGGGCCGCGGCGCGCCGCTCACGATCACCGACACCTCGCCTCCCACCGGGGTGTAGCGGATGGCGTTGTCGATCAGGTTCGAGAACATCTCGCGCAGCAGCAGCGGCGCGCCGTGGACCATCGCGGGCCCGGGCGCCGCGTCGAAACCGAAATTCACGCCCTTGACGATTGCGCTGTCGGCCCAGCGCGCGGACTCTTCGCGCAGCAGCTCGTTCAGGTCGCACGGCTCGCGGCGCGCCGGGCTCGCCAACGCGTCGTCGGCGCGCGCAAGCGCGAGCAGCTGCGCCATCAGGCGCCCCAGCCGCTCCGCGCCCTCCTGGATGCGCGCCAGGCGCGCCCGTGCATCCTCCAGGCTCGAGGCGCGCGAGGCGGCTTCGGCCTGGGTCTTGAGTCCCGCCAGCGGCGTGCGCATCTGGTGCGCCGCATCAGCCACGAAGCGGCGCTGCGCGTCGAGGTTCACCCGCACGCGCTCGAGCTGGCGATTGAGCGTGTTCACCAGGGGCGCGATCTCCAGCGGCACGTCGCCGGGCGGGATCGGCGACAGGTCGTCGGGGTCGCGAGCCTCGACGCGGTCGCGCAGGCGCAGCAGCGGCGACAACCCCAGCTTCAGCCCGAACCACGCCATCGCCGCCATGCCGGGGATCATCAGGGAGATCACGATCATCACGATGACCGTCACCTCGCGCACCAGCGACAGGCGCCGCGACAGCGGCTCGGCGACCTGCACCACATACAGGTTGCCGCTGGCCATCGTGACGGCCATATAAGCCACGCGCACGCCGTCGCCCGGCGCGTCGCTTTCGTCCTCGACCTCGAGGTAGGTATCGCGGAAGCGGACCTCCCCGGCGGCGCGCGGCGCGCGCCGGCCCACGGGCGGGATGTCCGCGTCGCCCTGCATGAGCTCGCCCGATTCGTGCGCGAGCTGCACGTAGAAGCGGTCGACCGGGTCGTCGCGCAGGGAGTTGAGCACCGGCAGGCGCCGGTTCTCGAGGATGTCGCGCTCGCGCGAGCGAACCTCCTCCGCGGTCGCCTGCACGATGTCGCGCAGGCGCAGGTCGTAGGTGTTTTCCGCAATCACCGTCGCCGCCAGGTAGCTGCCGACCAGCGCGGCCGCCCACAGCAGGACGATGGGCACCAGCATCCAGTCCAGCACCTTGCCGAAGAGGGTGGTGGCCCGCCATGTGCGCAGCAGCGGCACGCGCGCCCTTCAGGCGCCCGTGGCGGGCGCGCTTGCGAGGCAGTACCCCAGTCCGCGCAGGGTGGTGATCTTCACGTCGCCGGCTTCGAGTTTCCTGCGCAGGCGATGGACGTAGACCTCCACCGCGTTGGCGCTCACCTCCTCGCCCCACTGGCAGAGGTGGTCGACGATCTGCTCCTTGCTCACCATGCGCCCCGAGCGCGAAAGCAGCAGCTCGAGCAGCGAGAGCTCTCGCGCCGACAGGTCGACGGCTTCGCCGCGCAGGTGCGCGACGCGCCCGACGGTGTCGAAGGTGAGCGCGCCCAGCTCCACCAGCGCTCGGCCGCCGTGTCCCGCGCGCCGCGTCAGCGCCCGCACCCGCGCTTCGAGCTCCGCGAGGTCGAAGGGCTTGGTGAGGTAGTCGTCGGCGCCCAGGTCCAGGCCCTTCACGCGGTCCTCGGTGGAATCACGCGCGGTGAGGATGATCACCGGCAGGGTGGACTTGCGCGCGCGAAGCCGCCGCAGCACCTCGAGCCCGGACATGCGCGGCAGGCCGAGGTCCAGGATCAGCACGTCGAAGGGCGAGGATGCAAGCGCGGCATCGGCGGCGATGCCATCGGAAACGGAGTCGACCGCGTATCCAGACCGCCGCAGCGTGTGCAGCAGGCCGTCCGAAAGGATCGTATCGTCTTCAGCGATCAGCAGCCGCAAAGGTGTTTCCAGGCGCAGGCAATGCAACTGCGCAGTTTATCCCGGCCGGCGCAGGACCGGCCGATACGTCGCACGCAACGGTGGCGCGCTCGCCCCCCGGGGCCTGGGCGTACCATCGCCATCCCATGAACAGCAGGCGCCGAGGAGAACCCCTCATGTTTTCGGTGGCAGAATCCGGTACCGGAAGATTCCGGATCGCAACCCTCGTCGCACTGATGCTGACCGGACTGCCCGCCATCTCGAGCGCCGCGGTCACCTCCTTCACGGTGGCCTCGGTGCAGCCCTACGGCACGTTCGCCGCGGGTAGGTTCCTGCGCATCGAAGGCGAAGCGCGCGGCGTGCTGTCGCCCGCTGAGGCGATACCCGGCCTCGACAAGGCCGAGCGCAACTCCGCCGGCATGGTCGAGTACCGTACGCCCGTCACGCTGGTCGTTCCGGAATCCGCGCGCGCCGGCAACGGCGCCTTGCTGGTCGACGTGCCCAATCGCGGTCGACCCATCACCCACGGCCTGTACAACAGCCCGCGCACGCGTCCGATCCTGGTCGGCTCGCTCGACCAGGGCACCGGTTTCCTGCAGGGCCGCGGATTCTCCGTCGCCATCGTGCAGTGGGAGCTGGGCGAAGGCCCGAATTTGCCCACCTTCACCGATGCGGCAGGCAAGCGGCTGTACGCCGAAGGCGTGGGATTCGCGGCGGTGCGCGACGTGGCGATTTTCCTGCGTGATGCAAAGGCCCCCGGCAATCCGCTGGCCGGCGCGATCCGGCGCACCTACGCCGTTGGCTATTCGCAGACCGCGCGGCTGCTCAAGAGCTTCCTGGCCAACGGCTTCAACGAACATCGCGGCAAGCTGGTCTTCGACGGCCTGCACATCGTCAACGCCGCCGGTGGTGGCATGCCGCTGCTGGATGCGGGTCCCGGTCCCGGCTCGGTGGCTTGGGCGACACCCGGGCTCGACAACCCGGAACATCGCGGCGTGCACGAGGAACCCTTCACCTATGCCGGGGTGATGAAGGCGGCGGGCGCGCACGGGCGCAAGCAGCCGAAGGTGATCGTCAACAACACGTACAACGACTACATGGGCGGGCGCGCGGCGCTGGTGCGCACCGGCGCGGCGGGCACAACCGACATCGCGATACCCGCCAACGTGCGCATGTACGACATATCGGGCGCGCCTCACACCAACTCGCGGGTGAAAAACAAGGATTGCGAGGAGGGCCAGGGACAGCTCGACTGGTCACCGGCGCTGCGCGCGCAGCTGGTTGCGCTCGACGAGTGGGTGCGCGGCAAGGCGGCGCCCCCGGCGAGCCGCCTCTTCGCGGTCGAGGCCCGGCCAGGAGATGCGGAAGTGTTCCAGGCCCCGGCCTACCTTGCCAATGCCGTGGTGATGGCGCCGAAGCGTGATGCCGACGGCAATACACACAGCGGGGTGGTCTTGCCCGACGTCGCGGTGCCGATCGCGAGCCACGGCTTCATGAACTCGCCGCTCAAGGTCATGGCGTGCCGCCAGGCCGGGACTTATCGCCCGTTTGCGAAGACCGCCGCCGAGCGCAAGGAAAGAAATGACGAGCGCCTGTCCCTCGAAGAGATGTATCCGGGCGGCATCAACGAATACGTCGCGAAGATCCGCCTGGCGGTGCGCGCGCTGGTCGCCGATCGCCTGCTGCTGGAAGAAGACGGCGCGGTGATCGTCAACGCGGCGGCGGAGAACCCGGCGTTTGCGCCGACACGCCCGCGTGCGCGGGGAGCACGCTCCGCGCAGTAAAGCCGCCAGCCGTCGCCCGGGTGCGGCCCGCTTGACAGGGTCCTCACCGGATCGCAACGCCTCGCGCTCGTCGCCGGGCAGCAAGGCGCTGAAGTGCAGCACGGGCTCGAGCACATCGGGGGTTTCGAAGTAGGGCTCGCGGCAAGCGAGGTGGATGAATCCACCCGGCGAGAACATGCCCTCCTCGTGGAAGACGAGGCGGATGCGCCAGCCGCCCTTCGCGATCGGCTGCTTGCAGCCGCGGCATTTCGAGCGGCCGGTAGCCGCATGTTCCAGGGCGTGTGCCACCTCAGCTCGCCTTGCTTTGGTTTCAGTGCCGCCATTGGCCTCGGCAAGGAAAAGCCCCGCCGAAGCGGGGCTTTTCGTTTGCAGCAGCGGGGAGCGATGACCCTCTCCCCAACCCTCTCCCAGGGGAGAGGGAGGACTCTTACATGTCCATGTCGCCCATGCCGCCCATGCCGCCACCACCCATGCCGCCGCCCATTCCGCCGCCTTTATCGTCCTTCGGCAGCTCGGCGACCATCGCATCGGTCGTGAGGATCAGCGCGGAGACCGAGGCGGCGTTCTGCAGCGCGTAGCGGGTGACTTTCGTCGGATCCAGCACGCCCATCGCCACCATGTCGCCGTATTCGCCGGTCTGGGCGTTGTAGCCGAAGTTGCCCTTGCCTTCGAGGACCTTGGCGATCACCACGCTCGGCTCGTCGCCTGCGTTGCGGGCGATTTCGCGAAGCGGCTGCTCCACGGCGCGCAGCACGATCTTCACGCCCGCGGCCTGGTCTTCGTTGTCGGTCTTGATCTTGGCGATCGCATCCTTGCAGCGCAGCAGGGCCACGCCGCCGCCCGGAACGATGCCTTCCTCAACGGCGGCACGCGTGGCGTGCAGCGCGTCTTCGACGCGGGCCTTCTTTTCCTTCATCTCGACTTCGGTCGCGGCACCGACCTTGATCACGGCAACGCCGCCGGCGAGTTTCGCAACACGCTCCTGCAGCTTTTCCTTGTCGTAGTCGCTGGTGGCTTCCTCGATCTGCTTGCGGATCGTCTCGACGCGGGACTTGATGCCGTCTTCCTTGCCGGCGCCGTCGATGAGGATGGTGTTCTCCTTGCCCACTTCGACGCGCTTGGCGCGGCCGAGGTCCTTGAGGGTCACGTTCTCGAGCTTCAGGCCCAGCTCTTCGGCGATGACGGTGCCGCCGGTGAGGATGGCGATGTCTTCGAGCATGGCCTTGCGGCGGTCACCGAAGCCCGGGGCCTTGACGGCGGTGGTCTTGAGGATGCCGCGCAGGTTGTTCACGACCAGGGTCGCGAGCGCCTCGCCATCGACGTCCTCGGCGATGATCAGCAGCGGGCGGCCGGCTTTCGCGACCTGTTCGAGCACCGGCAGAAGGTCACGGATGTTCGAGATCTTCTTGTCGTGCAGCAGGATGAACGGGTCTTCCAGCAAGGCGATCTGCTTGTCCGGGTTGTTGATGAAATACGGGGAAATGTAGCCGCGGTCGAACTGCATGCCTTCGACGAGGTCGAGCTCGTTTTCCAGGCCCTTGCCGTCTTCCACGGTGATGACGCCTTCCTTGCCGACCTTGTCCATGGCTTCGGCGATGGTCTTGCCGATTTCCGGATCCGCGTTGGCGGAGATGGAGCCCACTTGCGCGATCTCTTTCGTGTCCTTGCAGGGCTTCGACATCTTCTTCAGCTCATCGACGGCGACCGAGACGGCCTTGTCGATGCCGCGCTTGAGGTCCATCGGGTTCATGCCGGCGGCGACGTACTTCATGCCTTCGGCAACGATGGCCTGCGCCAGCACGGTGGCGGTGGTGGTGCCGTCACCGGCGACGTCGGAGGTCTTGGAGGCGACTTCCTTCACCAGCTGGGCGCCCATGTTCTCGAACTTGTCCTTGAGCTCGATTTCCTTCGCGACCGAGACACCATCCTTGGTGACGGTGGGGGCGCCGAACGAGCGCTCGAGCACGACGTTGCGGCCCTTCGGGCCGAGGGTCACCTTGACCGCATCGGCCAGGATGTTCACGCCCGCGATCAGACGCGCGCGTGCGTTCTCTTTGAATTTGACGTCTTTGGCTGCCATGGTTTGATTCCTCTCGAATTCGGTGTTGGGTCGTCTATGCGTTCACGACGGCCATGATGTCTTCCTCGCGCATCACGAGCAGCTCGTCACCGTCGACCTTGACGGTGGTGCCCGAGTATTTGCCGAAGAGGATCTTGTCGCCGACCTTGACGTCGACGGCGGTGACCTTGCCGTCGTCGTTTTTCTTGCCGGGGCCCACGGCCAGGACTTCGCCCTGGTCGGGTTTTTCGGCGGCGGTGTCGGGGATGACGATACCGGAGGCGGTCTTCCGCTCTTCTTCCAGGCGCTTGACGATCACGCGGTCATGCAAGGGACGCAGTTTCATTTTGCTCACTCCTGTTTGGGTCTTGGCGTTGGGCGGGTGGGACACGGCGTCCGACCCGGGTTTTCGTATGCAGGCGAGGTTTAGCACTCACTCGCAGTGAGTGCTAATAATAAGCGCGAAAGGGCCCCATTTCAAGTGCCGGTTGCCAGGGGGAGGGTGCCGCGGGGATCACCTGCATCGTGATCCCCCGACGAATTACTGATTACTTACAACAACTTAAAGCCAAAGCGCGAGGAGGCGGGAGGCGGCTTCCTTGACCCGATCTTCCAGCGGGCGACGCGCCCAGCTCGCCGGGGTGATTTCTTCCGAGTTGGCGAGGTCCTTCAGGAAGATCGCTTTCATCTTGGCGGCGAACTCCGGCCCGACAATGACCGCGTTGAGTTCATCGTTGTAGGCGAGGCTTCGCCAGTCGAGGTTGGTGGAGCCCACCGCGCTCCAGACGCCATCGACGACCGCGCTCTTCGAATGGAGGAAGCGGGTCTTGCGCTCGTGGATCTTCACTCCCGCCTCCAGAAGCTGCCGGTAATAGGAGCGCCCCGCGTGGTAGACCAGCGCGTTGTCCGACCTGCCCGGCAACAGGAGCGTGACCGCCACCTTGCGCGCAGCGGCCGACTTGAGCGCCTCCAGCAGTTGGGGGTGCGGCACGAAGTAGGCGTTGGTGATCAGGATTTCGGCGTCCGCCGATTCGATCGCGGAGATCAGCGCAATGTAGAGCGGATCCAGGCCGTTGTTGTCCGAGGGCGAGCCGGGAAGGGCGCGCACCAGGTCGCGTCCCGCCGCGGGTCCGGCCGGCGGGTACAGGTTGGCGTCCTCGAGCGGCTGCTTCGACCATTTCTCCCACTGGCGGGCAAAGGCGCGCTGGAGGTCGGCGACCACCGGGCCTTCCAGCCTGACCTGCAGGTCGCGCCAGGGCCGCTCCTCGAAGGGCTTGTCGGCCATCCGGCCGCCGGAGCCCGAGGGATTGGACGAGCCGCCGCTGTAGACCGAGCTGATGTTGATCCCGCCCAGGAAGGCCACGCGCCCGTCGGTGACCAGCAGCTTGCGATGGTCGCGGTTCTGCAACGCGAGCAGGTCGAGGGCGCCGATCGACTTCACCGGGTTGAATTCGGCCACCTGCACACCGGCCGCCGCGAGCTCGGCAAAAAACGACTTCGGCGTGTTGATGCTGCCGACGCTGTCATAGAGAAGGCGCACGCGCACGCCGGCCCGTGCACGCTCCTTCAGCGCCTCGGAGAACAGGTGCCCGATCTCGTCCGCCTCGAAGATGTACATCTCCAGGTGCACGTGCTGCTTCGCGCCCCTGATGGCCTTGAGCATCGCCTGGTAGGTGGCGCCGCCATCCTCCAGCGGCGTGGCCTTGTTTCCGACCGATAGCGGCGTGTCCGTGAGCGCCTCTTCCACCGCGATGTGGCGCTCGAGCACCCCGCTTTCGGGCGAGCGCTTGCGAAGGTCCTCCAGGATCCTGAGGCTCTGCGCATGCGAGAGCGCGCCGCGCGCGCCGGAGACACGAACCGGTTCGCGCTCCGTCTGCAGCAGTTGCCGGTCGATGGCGGGGATGTTCGCGCAGCCCGCGAGCAGGAAGGCGGCGGCCAGCGCCCCGGTGCGCGAGATGGCGGCTTACCTCACCAGGCTCGGGCAGCGGCCGAACTGGTAGACGACGCGGCGCGCCCCGCGCGAGCGGCTGCTGCGCGGAGGGGCCGAAAGGACGGGGCAGGGAGGATTGCGATAACCACCTTCCTGGAGGGTGACGTCTTCGGACACGTCGGCCCAGACGCCGCCATGCACCGGGCGGAACAGCCACTGCACGTAACCGGTGCGCGAGGCCGCCTCGATCAGCTCTCCCGAATCGGGCACCTCGGCCACGATCGGGGGCTGGCCGTCGATGGCCAGCGGCAGCGAGCCGAATGCGCCCATGCATTCCAGCGATTCCTGTTCCGAGGCGCCGGCGCGCACGAACGGCAGCGCCTCGGTGCGCGCGAGGTCCCACGAGCCGAGCTCCCAGGCGACATCGAGCACTTCGTGCTCCAGCTCGTCGAACTGGTCCCAGCGGTCGTTCACCTGCAGTGCCGAGGAAGGCACCGGCTGGTAGGCAACCACGTTGGCATCGCTGACGTTGGCCAGGCGGGTCTCCACAAATCCGTGCCAGTGGAGCGTGAGCACCACCGGCGTATTGGCGTACGGGACGGCCGCGACGGTGACGGCCACCAGGGGAAGGCGATTGGAGATCAGCTGGGTTTCGATGCGGTCAAGCAGGTCCATTGAATCTTCCTCCGGGTGTCAGAAGGTTTCTGAGGCATTACGTTCCATCAACCTGGTCCAACTGAAGCAACACGCGTGCTCAAAGACGTTCTGCATGAAATATCCGGCGGTGTGTTGCTAGCACTCCCGCCCGATGGTTGCCAGAACGGCGGGCGTTCCGACAGTAGAATGGCGATCCCCCACCCGAAATCAGGGATTGCGCGTGCCGTTGCTGGGTAAAGCCGAGAAAGCCGAACTCGAGGACATCATCCTCGGCAAGCTCACGGTCCACTACGACGCACACGGGGCCGGCGGGTTGCTTGCCGATGGCCTGCGGGTGGTGGTGGACGTGGACGGCGTGCGCATCGATTCTGGCGAACGCGCGGACCCCCTTGCCGCGGTTCCGATCCGCACTCTTTTCACCGCCCTGTGTTACCTGACGGCGGGCGCGCCCTCGATGCCGCGCGAGGTGCTGGGTTCCCTGGCCACCGAAGCCACCAGCGCGCTGGCGGGGCAGATCAACCGCATCGCGCCGGGCTGAGCGCCCATGGGCAACCGCGAGGTGGTGGAGCGCAGCCTCGCCGCGGTGTGGCACCCCTGCACGCAGATGAAGCAGCACGAGCGCTTTCCCCTCGTGCCCATCGCACACGCGCGCGGGCCGTGGCTGCACGACTTCGATGGCCGGCGCTACCTGGACGGCGTGAGCTCGTGGTGGGTGAACCTGTTCGGGCATTCCCATGAATACATCAACGCCGCGATCACCCGGCAGGTTGAATCCCTCGC
>Ga0163150_10005920_pt1 | contig 15290 bp, 12 predicted proteins | sample OliLakLV19P2IB_FD_148628 | JGI IMG/M metagenome (GOLD analysis project Ga0163150, IMG submission 148628) | Freshwater microbial mat bacterial communities from Lake Vanda, McMurdo Dry Valleys, Antarctica - Oligotrophic Lake LV.19.P2.IB | ecosystem: Environmental > Aquatic > Freshwater > Lake >...
TAAGCATGTGTTTCTCCTCCGACGAAGGCCGCACATGGGCCCCCGCGGAGACATTGTTCGACGGCGCAGACGATGACCGTGATCCGTCAATTGTCCAACTCAGCGATGGGCGTTTGCTCTGCAATTTCTTTTCGCTGCGCAAAAAGGCCGATGGCGGGTATCGTGGCCTCGGCGCGTGGATGGTCGAATCCGCCGACGCGGGAAAAACATGGGTCGGGCTGCGTATGGTCAGTCCGTATTATTGCAGCGCGCCCGTCCGCGAACTGGCCGATGGCAAGCTGATCCTCGGCCTGTACAACGAAGCCGAAGGCGATGCCTGGGGCGCGGTGACGATTTCATCTGACAAGGGCCTGACGTGGTCGCAGCCCGTCGACATTCCCAACGGCGGGCTTCGTCTCGACGCGGAAACCGATGTGATCGCGCTCAAGGACGGCTCGATATACGCCGCGCAACGGACCGAGAAAGAAAACATGCGGTTTTCAAAATCAGCGGATGGCGGCGTAACCTGGAGCGTGTCGGAGCCGATGGGTTTCCCCGGCCATTGCCCATACCTGCACCGCACGCCCGAGGGCATCATTATCGTGGCGCACCGCGTACCGGAGACGAGCCTGCATTTCTCGCTTGATGAAGGCGCAACGTGGAGCGCAAACATCCCCGTCGATTCCGTCGGCGGCGCATATCCGAGCATGGTGACACTAAATGACGGGTCTATCCTGATTGTCTACTACGAAGAAGGCGAAGGCTCCAGCATCCGCGCTCGAAAGTTCAAAGCAACGGCGAATGGGATCGAGTGGTTGACGTGGTGACGCGCACTGCTTAGAGGACTGCGGTCATCTCCTCGATCCGTGTAAATTTTTCACGGGGTTTGCCTTTCGGTTTCCCGCGTTCAATTTCCGCGGCATCGATCTTCTGCCAATCCTCGAAGGACACAATGCGCACGCCGCGGTCTGTTAGCAACGACTTCAACGCACCGGTATCCGGCATGACACATGGCGCAAGCGTGGGCGCGTCCGAGATGAGCGCGGCGACCGACTGTTGGCTATCGGGTTTGTTCGTGCCAATCACGCCGCTCGGACCACGTTTGATCCATCCCACCGAATATATTCCGGGAACAACTTCGCCTTCATTGAGAATGCGACCATTCGTATTGGGCAATATGCCGCGCTTCTCGTCGAATGGAAGCCCCGGAATTGGGATGCCGCGGTAGCCGACACTGCGGAAGACGAGGCCGCAAGCCAGCTCCTCGAATTCTCCGCTCCCCTCGGCGCGCGTTTGGTGCGCGGGGCCCGACAGGCGATTGCGTTCGAGAACAATTGATTGCACCTGATTTGCGCCGCGCAACTCGACGGGGCTTTTCAGGAAATGAAATTCATACCGCTTGTTTCGGCCGGCGTGCGTCCTGTCTGCGAACCCGCGCAGTAATGCCATATTCTTTTGCGCCTGGTGATTTTCAGGATCATCGAGTTCTGTCTGGCTGGCGGGATCAACCAACAAATCGTTCTGCCGCACGATTATGTCGCAGTCCGCAAGTTCTCCGACTTCCTTCGCTTCGGCCAATCAGGTGAATCTCCCGGACCTTGCTTTCGGACAGCGCATCCAGCGCGTACGCCGCAATGTCCGTCGCGCGCAATTCGTCCGCAGTCTTCGCGAGAATGCGACTGACGTCCATTGCGACGTTTCCCTGGCCGATCACAACCGCGACTTCCTGGGATAAATCGAACACGCGATCGCGATAATCGGGATGTCCGTTATACCAGCCTACAAATTCGGTCGCGGTGTGGCTGCCGGGTAAATCTTCGCCCGGTATGCCAAGCCGATTATCGGTTTCCGCGCCACACGCCAGCACGATGGCGTCGTAGAAACGTTGCAACTCGACAATTGAAAGGTCGCGCCCAATGGTGACGTTTCCCAGAAATGCGAACCGTTCGTGTGCGGCGATCTTGTCGTACACCTTCGTGACGCTTTTGATCTTCGGATGATCGGGCGCGACGCCACCGCGTACGAGGCCAAAAGGCGTTGGCAACCGGTCGAACATGTCAACCTGCGCCACGAGGCCGGCCTTTAGCAGCGCCTCCGCGGCGTAGAAACCGCTCGGCCCGCTTCCCACAATCGCCACGCGCAACGGACGCGTCGCCGTGCCGATGCTGCTCATGCGCCTCCCACATTTCGGTGCCCGCCACGCGAAACCCCGAACTTTATTATCCCAGACTCCGGCGGGAACCCAAACGATACGGAGCAGCGTGTGTCAAGTCAAGGCATTGCACCCGCTCCAAGTGATGTGCAAAGATTATTCTATGGTACCCATTGAACAGATTCGCTCTTTTATATCGACTCTCAGCGAAGCTGAAAAAACTGATCTGCTCCGGGTAGTTACGCAGGAACTGGTTAACGGCTTTCCTGGCGTCGAATCCACGCCGGGAATTTGCGGGGGTGATGCCTGTATCGTACGCACGCGAATTCCTGTTTGGGCGCTGGAACAATGGCGAAGACTTGGTAAGGAAGAAGCGGAAATCCTTCAGATGTATCCAACGCTTCGCCCGGAAGACCTGCTTCATGCCTGGGCATATGCGGATGCCTACCACGATGAGATAGACGGGCAAATTCGCCGGAACGAGGACGCTTGATTGGCGCGTTTATTCGTCGATGAGAATTTTCCCGCCCCGACAACAATCCTACTTCGCAATTTTGGGCATGATGTCTTAACAATCCAAGATTGGGGATTTGCGGGGGTCGGACGATCTGATGAAACCGTTTTGGCCAAAGCCACCGCTGATCGGAGAGCGGTTCTGACGTTGAATCGGTGGCATTTTGTTCGTCTGCACCAAATATCGAGCGATCATGCCGGAATTATTGTATGCTCGCAGGACGCCGATACTTCTGGGATGGCAGGGCGGATTGACGATGCGATCCGGTCCGTTTTGGAATTGAAAGGTCAACTTATTCGAGTCAACCGGCCTCCCCGGGGCTACATAGAAAGGCAACGAAATCAGGCATGACGCAGGCACTTCTTCGTACCGTTGACATTTCGAACGCCACCTGGTTTCAAGGTTCGCGCTATAGCTACCCGCTTCGCACGGAAGATACAGGTGGCAGGATCGCCTTCGTAGACATTTACAAGCGCCGGGGCACCGAGCCGCCGCCGCACATTCACCACCGCGAACATGAATTGTTTGTTGTGTTGAACGGGTCATCGGAGTTTCAGGTCGCTGGCGAGATTTCGCTTTGCGACGTCGGCTCGTTTGCGTTCTTGCCGCGCGGAATCCCGCACCGGTTTGCGGTGCAGAACCCGTGGGGACATTTCAATGTCATCGTGGCGCCGAGTGGCTTCGACGAGTATCTTCAACCGTTCAGCGAGGCAGCGACGCACCTGGGCGAACCGCCAGTGTCTACGGGTCCGCCGGATGTGGCGGGGATGATTGCGCGCGGGGCCGAGTTCGGCATCGAGTTCGTTCCGCCGGGCGTGGATATTGCCACAGTGGACCATTCGCAACCCGATGGCCTGAAGCCTATCGTGCGCCAGTATAACGAAGGCGAAATATTAAATGTGCTCGGCATTACGATTCGTGTAAAACTGTCCGCGGCCGAATCGGGCGGCGCGTTGTCGGTGTTCATGAGCGAGGACCCGCCACGTGTCGGCCCGCCCATGCACGCGCATGCAAACGAAGATGAAACCTTCCTCGTGATCGAAGGTGAATACCGCGTTCAGATAGAAGACACCATTTATCAGGCGAAGCCGGGGCAAATTGCCCATTTTCCGCGAGGCGTCGCGCATGCCTACATGAATGCGGGGGATTCTCCGGGCAAACTGCTGATCGTGACCAATCCGGGCGGATTCGAGGCGTTTTTCCGGGATGTCGACGCGCTGTGCAAACACGGCATGCCTTCCACAGATCAGCTCATGCCTATTGCGCAACGGCACGGCCTCGACATCGTCGGGCCGCCGATAGCAGTGTGACGTGCGTCTCGCTGCAATGATGCGCCGCGCCGTGCGGCACCCCGACGAAATTCTGCCCGCGGTCGTATGCCTGTTCACACGGTCACAGGTAAAAAGGATTGTGCGCGGTGGCGAAATTTTTCACGTCTATCGCGGAGAGATTTATCCGGATATCATCACGCACGGTAATGCGTCCGCGCATATTCTTGATACAGCCACACGCTATTGCGCCGGCGCGGGCATCGATATCGGCGCGAATCAGTGGCCTTTTCCCGGCGCAATCCCGATAGACGATGCCATCGGCGAGAACGCGTACGCGCTGGTCCGCATTGCGGAAAGCAGCCTGGACTACGTCTTTAGCTCGCATTGTCTCGAACACCTTGCGCGCTGGCAGGACGCCCTCCGCCTGTGGATTGGCAAACTGAAACCCGGCGGTATACTGTTTATTTATCTGCCGCATGAATCCTGCGCATTGTGGCGACCCGGCGCGCCTTGGGTCGGCGGCACGCATAAATGGTCGCCAACGTGGCAGGTACTGATTCCATTTCTCAAAGGCTGCGGAATGGAAATTCTCGAGTACAACGCCGAGCATGACGACTATTGGAGCTTTCACATCGTTGCCCGCCGCACGTAAAAAGTCCTCGCGCCCGTCGCGAAAGCCGGCGTTGCTCGTTTCCGTCGTCGTGCCCGCGTACAACGAGGAACCGAACCTGCGATTCCTCTACGAACATCTCGATGCAGTATTCGCGACACTTGACGAATCGCTCGAACTCATCATCGTCGATGACGGCAGCACGGACAAGACGCGCGCGCTACTTGAGAGATTGCACGCTGAAGATTCGCGCGTCAAAGGCATTTTCCTTTCCCGCAACTTCGGCCAAGCGCCGGCATTGAGCGCTGGCATTCAGGCCGCCAGCGGCGACGCCGTTGTCGTGATGGACGCGGACGGACAGGACCCGCCGGAAATCATCCCCGCGCTGATCGCGAAGTGGAAAGAAGGCTATGAGGTGATTGGCGGACGACGCAGCAACCGTGAGGCGGACCCATGGTCGAAGCGGATGAGCGCTTATATTTGGTACCGCGTGATGCGGCTGCTTGTTGGTTGGGAAATGCCGATGGACACCGGCGAATTCCGCTTGATCGATCGGAAAGTCGCGGATGTATTTTGCGCATGTCCGCAATTGCACCGGCTGGTGCGCACGTTGACGTCCTGGCCGGGTTTTCGCCAAACCACAGTTGACTACGTTCACGCCAAACGCCATGCCGGCGTGACAAAGTATACGTTCCGCGCGAGCTTGCGCCTCGCGATTATGAGCATCACAGGGTTTTCCCTCGTTCCCCTGCGCGTTGCCTTTGGTTTGGGCGCCCTGGCCATGCTGTTCGCATTGATCGCGTGCGCCGCCATCATCGCGCCGATATTCGCCGGTAAGCCGGTGAATCTTCTTGCACTAGCCGTTGCCGGCCTCTGGCTCTTTGGCGGCGCGCAATGCATTCTCCTCGGCATCGTCGGCGAGTACGTTGGCCGCACCTATATCGAAGCGCAACAGCGCCCGCTTTATGTGATTCGAGACAGAATTGGCTTTGAAGATGATAGGTATGGAGTACGGGAACGCTAGCTGCCGCTTTTACTTCGAGTGGGCAGCGGGTTGTTGTACCGGTCGAGACTACTTGCAATCCGAATTGAAAGCGGTAGCTGCGTCCGAAGCGGACTTCGCTACCGCAGTCCAAGGCTTGGACCGCTACTTGACGCCACATCGGCCGCACATCTTCAAAAAGTATTCGCTGTCCGCGTCACTACGAATGCCGAGTCGCGTTAATGCGAAATCGTAACGCACAGGGTCGTCTGGCGCGATAATGCGAAACGCCGCGGTGATCTCGCGCGACATGCGCAGGTCCGCCGCACAACGCGCAGTGATGCCCAACGCCTTCGCGATACGGTGGACGTGTGTGTCCACAGGCATGAGCAACATGCGCCGCGGCACAAAATCCCAGCCACCGGGGTCGACTTCGTCTTCCCGCACCATCCAGCGCAGATACAAATGCAGCCGCTTGCACGCGCTTCCAAGCGCGGGTTCCGGCACCAGATAGTTCTTGCGCGCACCACCATTGATCAAAGTAACGAAACGTCCCAGCGCACCGGAAATATCCGCATCATTATTCGTGCGCGCCCGACACCGGGGAGGGCGCGCGTCCTCGCGCGCTGTCTCGTCCGTATCACCACTCATGCAGGCGCAAAACCCTCCGCCAACGCTCCCGTATTCTTCGCGAATCCGTTTTGCGCCCAGCAACATCGCGCTGAGTTCCGCGCCGGTAGCGTATCGGTGCCGGAACCCGGCAAACGACGCGCGCACTTGCCGCGGAGTCGCCGTGTCGATCCACATTGCCGGTCGTGGCAACGCATCCAGGACGCTTCCAATACTACGCACGATCTGTTGCACATTGCCGAATGCGAGACTGGATGCGATCAATCCCACCAACTCCCGGTCTTCGGGGTCAGGATAGGCCGACAGAAATTGCAGCGGATCTGGCGCGATGTATTTTTGACGCGTCCATCGCGCATATAACTGTTCGAGATGCGGATGCAAAGCACGCATCCGCGCGATAAGGAAATCTGATGAAGAATCTTCGTTCATGGCGCAACATCGTAGCGTGCAGACACATCAATTCCCATTTTAGGACGCCTTGGAGTGCGGTAGCGGAGTCCGCTTCGGACGGAGCTACCGCTTTGGGTTGCTGTTATTCGAGGATTTGACCATGCACGGCAAGGGTAGATTGTCCGTGATGAACAGCCAAAGCGGCGCCTTAGGGGCCGCCGCAGTCCAAATAGGCTTCTTGATAGAGCGTGGTTTTGGGTGGAGGGCCACTTTGGACAGAGGGCTATTCGGACTGCGGTGGCGGAGCGGGTAGCGCAGACACTGCTTTGGCTGTTTAGAGGCGACGGCTTGGTGCGCGCACGTGTTGAGGGGCAGACCATCTGTGATAAACAGCCAAAGCGGCGCCTTAGGGGCCGTAGCAGTCCTGATAGGCTTCTTGTTTGAACGTGGTTTTGGTGTCCAATGATCAGTAATCGATTGGAAAGTGCCGGTTAATGCGTTCGCCTTCGACGTGAAGCGTGCCGCCACGCAGGCTGAACCGGATGGCTCCAACGCGATCTGTGCGGAGTACGGGGATTTTATGCGCTTCATAGCGGTCGACAATTTCAGCGTCCATCACTTGCCGGCCGCGCGGGCCCGTCGAGATGACTGCGTAATCCGGTTGCACGGCGTTAATGAATGCGATGGTGCTCGAGGTGTCTGCGCCATGATGGGGGACTTTCAACACAGTGGACCGCAGGGTATCCGGATCAAGCTGTCTTTCCGCCGCTTTCTCAATATCGCCGGTGAACAGAAATGCGTGCGGACCGAACAGGACGCGCAGCACCAGGCTGCGATCATTTGGTTCAGTTTGTTCCGGCAGATCGCGCGGCGGGTGCAACACGTCAATCGCTGTCTCCCCGATGGTGATGGTCTCGCCGCGTTTTACGCGCAGTACCGGGACGCCGCGCGCGGAACATTGCGCAAGCAATTGCGTTTCGAGCGGACGCTCATCGTCGTCTTCGCTGAGAATCAGTGTGCCAATGTCGATGGCATCTACGATGTATAGCAACCCGCCCATGTGGTCGCGGTCTGAATGTGATGCGATAACCACGTCCAGGCGCGTGATGCCGCGCGCCCACAGAAATGGCGCGACGACGCGCTCGCCGTAATCGTATTTGTCCGATGCGTTGCCGCCGTCTATCAACATTGTTTGGCCTGATGTAGTTCGCACGAACGCGGCATCGCCGTGCCCAACGTCCATGAACACGACTTCGGGTTCGTGAAACCGGAAGTTCCAGGCGATCATCGACAAAACGAACGCAGCGCATGCGGCGCGGATGACGGTTTTACGCCGTTCTTTTCTCACAAAGTAGAGCAGGCTCAAGAATCCAGCGGCAAGCCAGTACAGCGTAAATGCGGCGCCGGTTGGTGTCACCAGCGCCAGCGTCAAGAAATCCAGCGACGATGCAAGCGCGGCCACGCCACGAATCAACGTGACCGGGAGCACGACCGCATAGCCGGCGATGCGCGCAAGCGGCATCCAGACGAATGACAGTAGCGAAGTTGCAAAGCACAGCCAGAGGACAACCGCGAGAAGCGGTATCACCACCAAATTCGCAAGCATGCCCGTGAACGCGAACACGTGAAAACTCGCCGCAACGATGGGCGCGGGCAGAATTTGCACGGCGAGCGAGGTCGCAATGCTGGGACGCAGCCAGCGATGGATGCGCGCTAGTCCTGTCATGAACAGTGGCGCAAAGACAAGGATTGACGCAATGCATGTGAACGACAACTGGAAGCCTACGTCGAATATGACGTGGGGATTCCAGAGGATAAAGGCGATGCCGGCAATGCTGAGCGCGGTCGGCGCGTCTGGCTCGCGGTCGAGCAGATCGGCGGATAAATACAGGCAGACCATCGCCGCGGCGCGCATTGCGGGGATACTCGCGCCAGCGACCAGCGCAAAAGTGATTACGCCGAGCATACAGGCTATCGAGCGTCTGCGGCGCGGCACGTGCAGAACGCGCAATGCAAAATTCAGGGTAAGGAAAATCAGCGCGGCGTGGACACCGGAGACTGAAAGAATGTGCGCTGTGCCTGACCCGACGTAGGCGCGATATTCATCCCGGTCGAGCGCGCTCTGTTGGCCCAACCACACGGCATAGATGAACGGCAGGATGGATGGAGGCATTGCCTCTGTAAGACGCCGCGCCTGCGCATGACGTAGACGCGCGGTATAGTACGTGGCCCTGTACCACGGCGCGGGTCCTTGTTGAACGACCGCGCCGGGACCAGACGTTTCGAGGACAGACTGGATGCCGCGGTTGCGCAGAAAGTCTTCATAACCGCGGATGCCGGGGTTCACTTCGCTCAGCGCGAGGCGAGCATCGCCGTCAACGGTTACACGCTCGCCCGGAAAAACTGCGCGCGGCGCCTGGTACCAATTCACGTATACCAGCCCGTCCACCGGCGACAACTTTTCACCGTCGCGATACGAATCGACATCCAGCACGAAACCGTGAAAATCGCTTCCGGGTAGCATCAAGCGTGTTGAGCGGACAGTGCCGCTGAACTCGAAATTTGCCTCTTGATGCGCCTGGAGCAGAGTGCTTACACCGTCGCCGTGGAATTCGCCGGTCCGCAATCCCCACCACGCGCCGCCCGCGCCGATGAAACACAGAACGAGCGCGACGGGTCTAATCCTTGGAACACGAGAGGCGAAAATGGCGATGGTGCAGCCAAGTGCTGCAATGCCAAGGGAGAATAGAGGATTTGGCAGGAAGCCCCAGGCGGCGGCAACAGTTCCGCAAAGCAACGCGATTGCGGCCCACGCCAGAGGGCGATTCATGTACAACGCCATAAAATGCAACACGCCCGTTCGCGATTGGCGAACGGGCGCGTTAGAATCGGATCAGAAATTTCTCAAACCGAGGCTTAGATAACACCGCCAAGGTTCAGGAGCCAGATCAACAGCGTGTAGCCAAAGGTACTCGCAAACGAGGTAACTTGGCCAGCGATGTCAAGACCGACAATCCCGAAGATCAGATTCAGAATGCTCGACAGATCCATGTGCGTATCCTCCTTCTCGACGTGCGCTTAATCCACGTGGTAACGCGCCGCCATGCTACAGAAACCCCAAGGGATTTGTCAAGGCAGAGTTCACCGCCCAGCGCAGGGGTGGTATGCCGTCGCCAAATTCCCTGCTAGATATACGGGCCAATCGAGTTTTCGTTACTATTCGCCTGCTCGTGTATCATGCCTGCCTGCGAATCAAACAGCGAGGGAGCGGGCATGGGCAAGCGGTATGTCCTGGCCTTGGACCAGGGGACGACGAGTTCGCGATCGATACTAGTCGATGAAGAAGGCCAAATCCGCTCGTCCGCCGGGCGCGAGTTTCCCCAGCATTATCCCAAACCCGGCTGGGTCGAACATGACCCCGAAGCAATTTGGCGATCGCAAATTGAAACGGCCCGCGCGGCCATCGTCAAAGCCAAGATAACAGCGGATGAAATCGCCGCAATCGGCATCGCCAACCAGCGCGAAACCACGATCGTCTGGGACCGCGCGACTGGCCAACCCATTCACAACGCAATTGTGTGGCAGTGCCGCCGCACGGCGGAGTTCTGCGATAGCCTGAAGGCCCAAGGGCTATCCGAAGAATTTCGCGAAAAAACCGGCCTGGTTATTGACGCTTATTTTTCCGGCACCAAAGCGCGCTGGCTGTTGGATCATGTTGACGGCGCACGCGCCCGGGCCACCCGTGGCGAGCTATGTTTTGGCACCATCGATAGCTGGTTGTTGTACCGGCTGACCGGATGTCATGCAACGGACTATTCCAATGCTTCGCGAACCCTGATGTTTGATATTGGGTCATTGCGCTGGGACGATACGTTGCTGTCTTATCTCGATGTTCCGCGGGAAATACTTCCAGAAGTTTTGCCGACCAGCGGGCACTTTGGGACGACGTCCCTGTTTGGCCCTGACATTCCCGTCATGGCGCTTTGCGGTGATCAACAAAGCGCCCTTTTCGGCCAGGCGGCGTTCACCGCGGGAGAGTGCAAAAATACCTACGGCACGGGGTGTTTCGTACTTATGAATACCGGTGACCGGCTGGTCCGCTCCGACAACGGGCTCCTGACCACAATTGCCTGGGGGTTGGACGACAAGGTCACTTACGCGTTGGAGGGAAGTGTGTTCATCGGCGGTGCGGTCGTGCAATGGTTGCGGGACGAGTTGGGGTGGATTACCTCTGCCGGGGAAAGCGAATCTATCGCCTCGCAAGTAACTGATAGCGGAGGGGTTTACGTGGTTCCAGCCTTTGTCGGGCTAGGCGCTCCATATTGGGACATGCATGCACGAGGAACAATTACCGGGTTGACACGCGGATCCGGAAGAGCGCACATTGTGCGCGCTGCCTTGGAGTCCATTTCATTTCAATCGTCGGATGTAATTCACGCAATGGAACAGGACCTCCGTGAGACCATTCCTTCGCTAAAAGTGGATGGCGGCGCCTCGACCAACGGCCTGTTGATGCAACACCAGGCGGATGTCCTTGGCATACCGGTAGTTCGCGGAAAAATTACCGAAACGACGGCGTTGGGAGCAGCGTTTCTGGCGGGGCTCGCAGTGGGTGTTTGGAAGAGCCAGGAAGAGCTTCGCGGCATCTGTAAACTGGATCGGGAGTTCGCACCGGCATGGAGCGAATCGGCCCGTGAATCGGCCTTAAGTGCTTGGCGCAATGCTATACAACGCACGCTGTCCGGGACGTAATTTTCGAGGAGAAAAACACCAATAAAGTGTTTGCGTTCTACTGGGACTCGTGCTACAATCATGACGGTCAGCGCCACATGTGGCGTTTCTCCTTCCGCGGAGGCCACGGTACGAAAGTTCCGTGGTCTCTAAAACGACTCGCGGTCTGGAGTTATCCTTTAGGCTGCGGAGTTTCGATAGATTCGGACCGAAACCGCGCTCGGTTTCGGTCCCTTTTTATGCCTGTTTCACGGCTTTCGCCCACAGGTTCATACCCAATTCAAATGAGCCAATCGTGATTTCTTCTGGCTGAAACCCTCCCGCTAAAAACAGCCCCCGCAGCGATTCCCGGCTATAGGTCTGGGCGTGCTCATCGATTTCCTCGGGACTGACCAACCGCAATCGCGCCATTGTCCGCAGTATGCCGTCGGTCCACGCAGCGGGAGTGGTAACGACGAATATGCCTTCACTGTAGAGCACGCGGCGCACCTCACGAACAAGCCGCACCGCGACGTCGAATGGCACATGTTCTATCACGGCCAACATCGTCACCGCTTTGAAACTGCTGTCCGGAAATGGCAGAGGATCCGTCGAAATGATGTCATGCGCGATCAATTGAATCCCTCTGGTCCGAAGTTCCGCCTCGACGTGGCGCTCAAGGCCGACCCGTTTTTCCACGTTGACCTTCGACAGAAACAGTGGAAACGACCCGCAACCAATATCCAATACGCTGTCGATAATGGCCGTTGGATAAAGCAGCGATCTTGCCTTGTCGCTTCGTGCTCGCGCGAGGAGGCCTTCCAAAATGCCATGCCCGCGGGTGGCGCGGGGTACAGGGCTATTCATTTCCAGCACTCTGGAGGTTATAGAGGTACACGCTGGATTCGGGAAAAAGCATTGAGTCGATGCGTTGCCCGTGTGAATCAAGGTGGGTGAGGAAAAACTTGGGTTCTTCACCGACAAGTTGGGCAGGCGTGGTGGCGATCAGAATCCACGCGCGCGGGTTGCCGTCTATCGCTTCGAGTTCCCGGATGTAATGCGACCAGTCGGCGCGCGAGGATACACCCTCGATCTCGGGGAAATCGCGGCCGTACGCGATCTCGTAATATTGAAACGGCGCAACTGCCCAGGGATAGACGTAGAGGCCATCGGCATCGCGCCAATGTTGCGACAAATACTGGAACGCGGGCCGAACGCCTTCCGGCGGTGGTTTTACGATGCCGCGAACGACAGCGGTTACGGGTTGCGCAAAAATAATTATCAACAGCATCACCCACACAAGCGTGCTCCGCGTTTGCGCGCGAAATGCGTCCCAGCCCGCGCCGGCAACTATCAAGACCAGCGGCGCGAGGAAAATAAGAAACCGTCCCATGAACGGATAGCGCTGAAGGCCGCTGACCAGCAGCGTGACCGCGATGGGCGCGAGCACGCACGCGAGCAACATCCGGTTGCGATTCCATAACGTATGAACGCCGAGGACAAATAGGAATGCGCCAACGCCGGCCGCGGACATACCCACGGGTTCGGCGAATAGTTCGTAGTACGTGCGAATAAACCACGCGCCATCGGCAGCGGACGTAGGCGGGAGCGGCATGAAACGATCAAGCCACCAGGTTCGGACTTCCGCGTTCTCCGTGTTATGACGAAGCATGAGCTGGTAATTGATAGCGAAGCTTGCGAGCCACGCGACGCCGGCCGTGGCCAACGCCGCCGTTTGTTTTCCATCGCGCGCGCGCAACGCCGCCACAAAAAGTACGGAGCCAATACCGATAAGCACGAAGATCGCGGGAAACGCGCTCCAGACCGCGAGCGCGCCGGCAAGTATGGCCAGGATCGTGCGGGCGACCGTCATGCGCGTTCCGTTGCGAGGAATCAATAGCACATAGAGCACGACTGCGACGAGCAGGTCCGTGGCATAGGCCTTGACTTCGCTCGCGTAGCGAATGATCGGCGTGGAGAGCGCGAACACGGCAAACGAAAACAGCGTCGCGTTGCGCGAGAGAAACCGCGACAGGAAAAGATACACAACGATGCAGGACGCAATCGATGCTAGAACCGGCACAAGCCGAAGCGCGTATTCGCTCGTGCCCATTGATTCGACGACAAACCGCTCGGCCCATAGGAACGCCAGCGGAGCGCCCTGTCCGTAATCCAACCGTTCGGTGAGTCCACCGTAACTCCTGCGAAGAATGCTCAATGCGAGATGCGCTTCGTCGAGCCAGATGGCTTTGTTGCGCGCGTATTCAATAATGCGAACGACAATCGCAATGGCGATCAAGGTAATTTCCGCTTTTCCCCAACGGGCGCTTCCCGCATTATTCTCGGCGGCTGTCATGCGGTCTCCATTCGAACTACCGTTCCCCCAACTCTTTCGACTCGATATTGCCCAGCCGAGTGAAAGCCATGAGTACAGTACCGATCATAGACGCAGGAGTTCTATTTGCATAGTCTGCGCATAAATCGTTTGGCGTTGATTTTCCCGTGCATGGTGGCGCGTTGCTTTTCGGCGGCGGGATTGTTCGCACCCTCCGCATGTGTTATGATAGTGGATGCTGAAAGCGAGTATTTTTCTCGGCAGAACCTGAGGGCTTGGTTTACGTTATGAATGGTTTTTTCAAGCAGGTCTCGCTATGGGTCGTCTTACTCATAATTTTGGTGCTCCTGCTCACCACGCTCCAAAGTGGTCAAACCGGCAAGCTGCCAATCGGCGCTAACGATTTCGCCAAACAACTTGAGTCGGGCAACGTCAAGACTGTCCGCATCACTACCCCCGAAACCGAAAAGGGGACGTATACCTTCAAGGGCGAGTTGAAACAGGAAATCGAGGGGCGCGGAAACAAGTTCTCGTTCCAGAACAATGAGATTCCCGAGGACTGGAAGCAACTGATGGCCTCGCAAGGCATCGAACCGCAGTGGACCAAGGGAAATGGGCTGCTCGGCATCCTGCTGGTCAACGTGATCCCGTTGCTGCTGATCGTGGGCTTGTTCTGGTTCTTCATGTTCCGCCAGATGCAGGGCGGCAGCAATAAGGCTATGTCGTTCGGCAAGAGCCGGGCGCGCCTGGTGAACCACAGTGACAAAGTGGTTACGTTTGACGACGTGGCCGGCGTGGATGAAGCAAAAGAAGAACTTCAGGAAATCATCGAGTTCCTAAAGGAACCGAAAAAGTTTTCGCGCCTCGGGGGCAAAATTCCCAAAGGCGTGTTACTCGTTGGCCCTCCGGGATCGGGCAAAACCCTGCTCGCGCGCGCGGTCGCGGGCGAAGCGCACGTGCCCTTTTTCAGCATCAGCGGTTCGGACTTTGTCGAGATGTTTGTCGGCGTTGGCGCGAGCCGCGTGCGCGATTTGTTTCAGCAGGGACAAAAGCACGCGCCGTGCATTATCTTCATCGATGAAATTGACGCGGTGGGCCGCCAACGCGGCGCGGGTCTGGGCGGTGGACATGATGAGCGCGAACAAACACTGAACCAGTTACTCGTCGAGATGGACGGCTTCAACACGAGCGAAGGCGTCATCCTTATGGCGGCAACGAACCGGCCCGACGTGCTCGACAAGGCATTGCTGCGCCCCGGCCGTTTCGACCGGCAGATTGTCGTAGCAAATCCGGACATCAAGGGGCGTGAAGCCATTCTCGGCATTCACATTCGCAACAACGGTGTCCCGTGCGACGCGACAGTTTCAATAAACACGCTTGCGCGCGGAACCTCGGGCTTTTCCGGCGCGGACCTCGCCAACATGGTGAATGAAGCCGCGTTGCTTGCGGCGCGCCGCAACCAGGACAATGTCACCGCGCAGGATTTCGAGGACGCGAAAGATCGCGTGCTGATGGGCCCCGAGCGCCGCAGCCTGGTGTTGAGCGCAAAGGAAAAGAAAAACACGGCATTTCACGAAGCCGGTCACGTGATCGTGGGGCGCTTGCTGCAACACGCGGACCCGGTACACAAGGTGACGATTATTCCGCGCGGGCCCGCGCTCGGCGTCACGAGCATGATCCCGATTGAAGACCGCTATTCGTATCACAAGGAATACTG
>Ga0163150_10005921_pt1 | contig 15290 bp, 9 predicted proteins | sample OliLakLV19P2IB_FD_148628 | JGI IMG/M metagenome (GOLD analysis project Ga0163150, IMG submission 148628) | Freshwater microbial mat bacterial communities from Lake Vanda, McMurdo Dry Valleys, Antarctica - Oligotrophic Lake LV.19.P2.IB | ecosystem: Environmental > Aquatic > Freshwater > Lake >...
ACCCTGGCACCACCTTGCGGCTTGAATACGCCACCTTGAGGTCATCCTCTTTCCCTGCGGGTCAGGATGTCTGATCCTGCGTCGCTTGCGCGCCGTGGCGGCCGAGCGCGTCCACCATTTCCGGGTAGCTGCGGGCAATCATCGTTGTGCCGGAAAAATCCATCGGCTCTCCGGGCACGGAACAATCGCGTGCGGGGCAATTGTCCGACCGTATCCTGGCCGGTGCATGAGTTCGCCACGCCCGTCTCAAATGCGGCGGGGCATCACGAACCAGTTGCCCTCGCCGAACCCGTTGCCCTAGGATTTTCCGCTATATGACCAAGGCCAAAAAATTTCCGCTGCACGCCGACCTCGAAACGGTGCTCGTATCCGAAAAGGACATCAAAAAGCGAGTGAAGAAACTCGGGGCCGAGCTTGCCGCTGCCTACGGCGACGAAGAAATCACCGTCATTTCGATCATCAACGGCGCCATCCTCTTCACCGCTGACCTGCTCCGCGAAATCCCCAATCCCATCCGCCTCGATTGCATTCGCATTTCCAGCTACCGCAACGACACCAAATCCCAGGGTCAGCCCAAGCTCCTGCAAAGCCTCACCCTCGATGTGGCCAACCGCCACGTGCTCCTGATCGACGACATCCTTGATACCGGAAAAACCTTCTCCGCAGTGGCGGCCATGTTGAGAAAACTCAACCCCGCCAGCCTGCGCACCTGCGTCCTTCTCGACAAACGCGGCCGCCGCGAAGTCGACTTTGAAGCCGACTTTGTGGGCTTCCAGATCCCCGATAAATTCGTGGTCGGCTACGGCCTCGATTTTGCCGAACGCTACCGCAATTTGCCTTGCATCGGAGTGCTCAAGCCCAGCCTCCAAAACCCACCCGAGTGGGCCTAACCCGAAGTCCGAAATCGCGAGCGCACCAACGCGGCGGGACGCCGCGTCTACCCTGTTACCGCCTCGGCCCCGCCTTCGGATACGCTCGCCCCGCTGTCTTCTTGGCCGACTTGGCGACTTTCCGATAATCGCCCGATTTCAGCGCCTCAATCTGGTCGCGCAACAACGCCGCGCGCTCGAACTCCAGCTTGCTCGACGCAACCGCCATCTCGTCCTGCAGCTCCGCGATGACCGCCTTCACGTCTTCCTCGCTGCCTTCTGCTACAACCGCCTCGTCCTCGCGCGATCCGCTACCATCATACACGCGCAGACTCGACTGAGCCGAGCGCTTCACACTCCGCGGCGTGATGCCGTGCTCAAGGTTGTAGGCGATCTGTTTTGCGCGTCGCGCCAGCGTAATTTCCTGCGTGCGCCGAATCGAGTCGGTGATTTTGTCGGCGTAGAAAATCACCCGTCCATCCTCGTGCCGCGCCGCGCGACCGGACGTCTGTATGAGTGACGTCTCACTGCGCAGAAAGCCTTCTTTGTCCGCATCCAAAATCGCCACCAGCGCCACCTCGGGAAGGTCAAGACCTTCGCGCAGAAGATTGATGCCGACCAGCACATCAAAGTTACCCAGTCGCAGATTGCGCAGGATCTCCACGCGCTCGATCGCGTCGATGTCGCTGTGTAGGTATTCCACGCGGATTTTTGCCTCGCGCATGAAACTCGTCAGGTCTTCGGAGAGCCGCTTGGTCAACGTGGTCACTAGCACGCGCTCGCCCTTTTCCGTCGCGCGCTTGATCTCGCCGATGAGGTGTTCGACCTGCCCCTTCGTCGGATGAATCACGATCTCCGGATCGAGCAACCCGGTCGGCCTGATGACCTGCTCGGCCACCACCGTCGAATGCTCCATCTCATACTTCGCCGGAGTCGCCGACACGCAGAGTATTTGGCCGGTGATCGACAGAAACTCGTCGAACGTCTGCGGGCGGTTATCGAGCGCCGATGGCAGGCGAAACCCGAAGTCCACGAGGTTCTGTTTACGCGCGCGGTCGCCATTCGACATACCGCCGATCTGCGGGATGGTCGCGTGGCTTTCATCGACCATCAGAATAAAATCCTTCGGAAAGAAATCCACGAGGCACACGGGCCGCTCACCGGCTTTTCGCCCGGCGATGATGCAGGAATAATTCTCAATGCCATTGCAGAACCCCATTTCTTGAAGCATTTCCAAGTCGTAGTTCGTGCGCATGCGGATGCGCTGGGCTTCAAGAAAGAGCGACTTTGATTCAAAATACGCGACGCGCTCGTCGAGCTCTGTTTTGATCTCCGAAATGGCGCGGGTGAGCTTGTCCTTGCTGGCGACGTATTGGGTGGCCGGGTAGAGATCAAACTGGTCGAGCGACCTCGTGACCGTGCCCGTGGTCGGATCAAACTCACTGAGCGCCTCGATGTCCTCGCCCCAAAATTCCACGCGCAACCCGAGCTCAAGGTAAGCGGGCATGATATCCACCACGTCGCCGCGCACACGAAACGTGCCGCGCTTCAGATCGTAGTCATTTCGCTCGTAGAGATTGTCGACCAACCGCTCCAACAGCACCTGCCGGCCAAGCGGCGCGCCTTTGCGCAGCGGAATGCGCATCTCCTGGAAATCCTCGGGCGAGCCCAAGCCGTAGATGCACGACACGGAGGCCACCACGATGACGTCTCGCCGCGACACGAGCGAACTCGCCGTGGCGATACGCATGCGTTCGATCTCCTCGTTGATCGAGGAGTCTTTTTCGATGTAGGTATCGCTGGATGCGACGTAGGCCTCGGGCTGGTAGTAGTCGTAGTAACTGACGAAGTATTCGACCGCGTTCTCGGGGAAAAAGTTTTTGAATTCCGAGTAAAGCTGCGCCGCCAGCGTCTTGTTGTGCGAGATGATCAGCACCGGCCGATCGCACTGCGCGATGACGTTCGCCATGGTGAACGTCTTGCCCGAACCGGTCACGCCGAGGAGCGTCTGGAACCGGTTCCCGTTCTTCATCGAAGCGGTGAGCTGGGCAATCGCCTGCGGCTGATCGCCAGTAGGCTGGTAGTCGGCATGAAGCTTAAACAGCGGGGCCATGGTTCGGATAGAGGGACCAAGATTACCCGGTTTGAACCGGTGGCAACCGCCTCACGCTCAAAGTCCCATAAACTTAAACATCCGAGCGCGAAAATCATCCCGACCGCGGCGTTCCTCGGCATCGCGTAAAAGCACCACCCCCACACCGACGAGCTGCAGGTCAAAAAGCGGCGAGCGTCCGCTGCAATAGCGCAGAAATCCCTCGCTACGCACCGGCTTGAATTCCATTCGCGGGCTGAACCCGATGACGCCTTCCTGCGTCGCGCGCCGCATGACCGGCTTGCCATCGTCGCGGGCGGCCAACGTGTCGGCTTGCAGCGCACTCACGCACGACACGATCAAGCGACAAGGCCCGGAAAACTCAAAGTAACCAAACTGCCCGGAAACCCAGGACTGCCAGTTGAAAAGCCGCCAGTGCCGACGAATGACCGGCACTTGCTCGCGCCCCACAATGAGCCCCATCAGGAAACTGGCGCGCAACACAAACGAGCCGCCTTCCGGCACCGAAACGATGGATAGTTCCGCGAAAGGATCGTCCGCATTCGCGAAAACGACGCCTCGTTGGCCATCGCTGCGGGCGTTACGCAACTCGACCAGCCGGGACAGCCCACCCGCACAACACGAAAGGGGCGTGCGCCAATTCAAGAGGAGCTTTTTACGCCGGTTGAGACCGTCATCTGCGGCGTGCAGCAGTTTCCGCCTCACCCACAGGACTTCTCCGGGCCAGAGGGTGTTCTCCACCACGACCGCGCTTTCACCGATCACCGGCACGGCTGTGCCTTTCGCAGGCAGTTGCACCGGACGCCCGCGCGAGACCCAGGTGGCCCATCCATAATACAACATGACCGCGATCACACTATCGCCGATGAGGTAAACGATGAATACCGCGATGACCATTTGCCGAGCCTCGTTCCACGCGGTCCGCAGGTAGTGTTCAGCCGGGTGCTTCTCCTGCTTCAGCGCGAGTTCCTCTTGCTGCACCTTCATCAGGCTTTCGGCGAGCGCGGCGCGCGCGTTCTGACTGGCCAAAAATTCACGTTGCAGCTCCACCACCCGCGTCTGGGCGTTCGTCTTTAAGGCTTCAACTTGGGCGATTCGATCCTCGTGGCTTTTGAGTTCGTTCTTGTCGCCGAAGAGGCGACCCAATACGCCGGCATCCATCTCATGAATCGTCTTGAGAATCCTCTCCGCCTGAAGTGCGCGTTGTTGCTGCGTTTGCAGCTCGCGAACAATGTCGGCCTGCTTTCGATCCACTTCCGCCAACTGCCCGTGAACACTCGTGCTCTCCGTTGCGCTTATTTGAGTCAGTTGAGCCCGACGATCTTCATACTCGGCCCGCTCGCAGCCAAACAGCCACAGACTGTAGGTGACGAGCGCCAGCGCTGCGATCAGGAGAGCCATCCCGAGCTTGCGGATCAGTTTGGATAGAAAAGTGAACACGGGGTTTGCCATCGATGCACTCGATGAAGCGTGAAACCACTGGAATTTCAACCGCCCATGCAGCGCAATGCGGAGATTTGCCATTCTGTTATGAGGGAGCACACTTGCTGCCACCCCAACCCCTCGTTTCGCATGTCAAAAACAATCATTTCATCCCTCTACGACTCGGATATTTTCACGATGGCCTGCCGCCAGTTCGACCAGGCAGCCGATGCGATCAGTCTTCCCGAGACTATCCGCGACCGCACCAAGTATCCGCGACGCTGCCTCGCCGTCGCCCTGCCCATCAAACGCGACGATGGCAGCGTCACCGTGTTCGAGGGTTATCGGGTGCAACATAATCTCTCCACCGGGCCGGCCAAGGGCGGCATACGGTTTCACCAAGACGTCACCCTCGGCGAGGTCGCCGCACTCTCGATGTGGATGAGCTGGAAATGCTCGCTGGTCGGCTTGCCCTACGGCGGAGCCAAGGGCGGCGTGATCGTCGATCCGCGCCAGCTCTCCGAAGGGGAACTCGAACGGCTCTCGCGGCGTTATATGCACGAGATTGCTCCGTTCATCGGACCGCATATCGACATCCCCGCGCCCGACATGGGCACCAACGAAAAGATCATGGGGTGGATGATGGACACCTATTCGAATCATCTCGGTCGCAACGAGCCGGCCTGCGTCACCGGCAAGCCGATCGCGCTCGGCGGGTCGCAAGGTCGTCGCGAGGCAACCGGCGCGGGCGTGGCCTACCTCGTGAAACGCTACCTGGAAGATCTCAACATCCCGATCGCTTCGGCAACGGTCGCCATCCAAGGCTTCGGTAACGTTGGCGGCGAGGCCGCTCTCGCCCTCGCCAACTACGGCGCAAAGATCATCGCGATTTCCGACTACACGACCGGCATCTACAACGCCAGCGGCGTCGATGTGAAGAAGGCGCTCGCCTTCACCCAGTCGCAAAAAACCCTTCGCGACTTCGACGGCGGCGATCCCATCACCAACGAACAGCTCCTTACCTTGGAGTGCACCGTGCTCGTGCCCGCCGCTCTTGAACGCGTCATCACCGTGGAAAACGCCCCGCTGCTCCGGTGTCGCGTGCTGGCCGAAGCCGCCAACGGCCCCACTACTTTCAGCGCCGATAAAATTCTCGAACAGCGCGATGACATCGAACTCATCCCTGACGTGCTCTGTAATTCGGGTGGCGTCATCGTATCGTATTTTGAGTGGCTCCAAAATCTTCAGAACTTCTACTGGGACCGCGACGAGGTGCTGCAAAAACTTTTCGTGATTCTCGACCGCGCGAAGTCCTCCGTCGAATACCAGAAGCGCAAATTTAAGTTCAGCCGGCGTCTTGCCGCACTTACTCTCGGCATCCAACGCGTCGCCGAGGCCAAGCAAAGCCGAGGGCTTTTCCCTTAATCGTGCGTCCGGAATTTCCCCGGTGCCCTACCCACGCAGCGGCTGCTTCAGTTTCGACGGAGTATTCGCATCCGAATACATTCCAATCCAACGAATTCTCAAACAGTGACTAAGGCCAGTCGGACATGGCAAAAAAAACCGCCTACACGCGTGTAAAATGGCGTTGGCCAATTTTACACACGCAACCCCGTCGACGGGAGAAAAATACACGCTTGGGAACCGCATTGGGCGATTCCTTACCGTGGTTTTATGCCCACCTCGCCACCCTCCTCGCCTGTAGCTTTAGATTTTCTTTCGCCAGCCAGTTCCATCAGAAAGAAAACGGTCAGTCCGGGGTTTTCCGCACGATCTGTCGCCACTAAACGAGGACGTCCGCTCATCGCAATATGCCACTTGAGCTGGGACTGGGTGTGGCAGAGGCCCCAACAATTTTTGTCCCGTATTTCCCAAACCCACCCGGTGTTGTTCGTGGAAACGCACTGCACAGATACACCGGCAAGCTACACCCGCACGCGCGCGGCACGGCATTACCACGAGGTCACCATCCTCGAGCTGCACTTGCCCGCCAAACACTGGGAGAATGCTGCGTTCATCGATAGCGAACGGCGACGCGTGCTCCAAGATCGCTTGGCGGACGAGTTTAACGGCCGCTTCGACGATGCCATCCTGTGGTTCAACGACCCGATGGCCGTCACTGCTTACGCCGGCCAACTCGGAGAAAACATGATCGTCTACGATTGCATGGACGAGCTGACCCAGTTTCACGGCGCCCCGCCCGCATTGGTGGAACGCGAACGCGAACTCACCCGCATCGCCGACGTCATCTTTTGCGGAGGTCGCAAAATGCGCGATAAACGCCTGCCGCTTAATCCCAACACGCACTTCTATGGCACCGGCGTAGACTGCGAGCACTTCGGTGCCGCTCTCTTGCCCGCACTGCCTCTGGCCCCCGAGATCGCGGCGTTGAAAGGCCCCGTGCTTGGCTACTTCGGAGTCATTGATGAACGCTTGGACTACAAGCTTCTCGCTGCGCTGGCCGACGCCAACACGGACTGGAGCATCGCGATGATCGGCCCCGTCGCGAAGATCGACCCCGCTTCGCTCCCACGTCGGCCGAATCTCCACTGGCTAGGATCGCGTCCTTACGAGCAATTACCCGCGATCACCAAGGGCTTTGATGTCTGCCTCATGCCGTTCGCGTTGAATGCAGCTACGGAATACATCAACCCCACCAAGGCGCTCGAATATCTGGCCGCTGGCCGCCCGGTGGTGTCCACTGCGATCAACGAGGTGCGCAGTAATTTCAGCCACGTTACCCGCATCGCGCGAAACCAGGCCGAGTTCATCAAGTTGTGCCGACGCGAAGCGCAGTCCCCCTCTCGTCTGCGCGTTCAGCGCGGCATCAAACTCGCCGCTGAAAACACCTGGGAAGCAACCACCGCAAAAATGGACGCCCACATCAACGAGGTGCTCTCCCGCCGCCGTGAGGCCCTCCAAGAAACCACGCCGGTCGCCGCCAAGGTGCCGATGACAACCAGCCGACCTGCTTATGTTTGACTACCTTATCGTCGGGGCGGGTTTTGCCGGCAGCGTGCTGGCTGAACGTCTCGCCCGTGGCCTTGGAAAACGCGTGCTGATCGTTGATCGACGCGCCCACATCGGTGGAAACGCCTACGATTGCCATGACCAGCACGGTGTCCTGATCCATCGCTACGGGCCGCACATTTTCCACACGAATTCGTCGGATATTTTCAACTACCTCTCCCGCTTCACCGAGTGGCGGCAGTATCAACACCGGGTGCTCGCCTGTGTGGATGGCCGTCTCGTGCCGATCCCGATCAACCTCGACACCATCAACACGCTCTACGGTCTCAGCCTCGACTCCGACGGCATGCGCGACTTCCTCGCTTCAGTCTCCGAGAAGCGTGATCCGATTGTGACCTCCGAGGATGTGGTCGTAAACAGTGTGGGCAAGGAACTCTACAAGAAGTTTTTCCGTGGATACACGCGCAAGCAGTGGGGGCTCGATCCGTCGGAACTCGACGCTCAGGTGACCGCCCGCGTCCCGGTCCGCTTCAACCGCGATGATCGCTACTTCACCGACTCCTACCAGGCCATGCCTGCGCGCGGCTACACCCACATGTTCGGCAACCTGCTCGATCACCCGAATATCAAGGTCATGCTCAACACCGACTACCGCGAGGTGCGCGACTTTATCCCCCACAAACAACTCATCTTCACCGGGCCGGTGGACGAGTTTTTCGACTACCGCTTCGGTAAACTCCCCTACCGTTGCCTGGAGTTCAAACACGAGACTCATCACCAGCCTGTTTTTCAGTCGGCACCGGTTGTGAATTACCCGAACGAGTATGACTATACACGCGTCACCGAGTTTAAATACCTCACCGGTCAAATCCACTCGTGCACCAGCGTCGTCTACGAATTCCCCCGAGCCGATGGCGACCCTTACTACCCGATTCCGCGACCGGATAACGCAGCGCTCTACAAAAAATACCGCGAACTTGCAGACACCACGCCCAACGTTCACTTCGTCGGCCGCTTGGCGACTTATCGTTACTACAATATGGATCAAGTGGTCGGCCAAGCGCTGACCCTGTTTTCCAAACTCTCCGGCGCGGAGAAGGTCGAACCGTTGGCCGTCGCCTGAGTTATGATTCCAGCCCCTTTGCATCATGTTTCCGCAATCCCCCATTCCTCGTCCCGAATATCCCCGTCCCGAACGCCAGCGCGGACGAGTGGAAGGGACGGACTGGCTTAACCTTAATGGTCCCTGGCAATTCCGCTTTGATCTGAACCGCGTCGGAGTCGAACAAAACTGGCCCTTTCCCGGTGGCGGAGAATGGCGCGAACAAATCATCGTGCCTTTCTGCTGGGAGTCGCTCGCCGCATGGGGCGAAGGCGACGCGGCGGGCAACGACAACTACTACGCCACCCGTGTCTTCATCAACCCGGTGGATATCACCCGCGATAATCACCGCACGGCGCCACGCTACGAAGTGGGCTGGTATCGCCGCACCATCGAAATTCCCAACACCCGTGCCTGGCGAAAAAAACGCGTCATCCTGACGATCGGCGCGTCGGATTTCTTCACCGACTGCTGGTGCAACGGCGTCCACTTGGGCCACCATGAGGGCGGCTACGTGCCGATAGAATTCGACCTCACCGACACGCTTGCCGAAACCAAGGACAACGAGCCGCGTCGCGCCCTCATCGTGATCCGCGTCGAGGATCCGATGGACAACCACGAACAACCCGTCGGCAAACAATGGGGCTGGTATACGCCCACCAGCGGGATCTGGCAGACGGTCTTCATCGAGCCGCGGTCCGCTGCGCACATCGAATCGTTTCGCATCATCCCCGACATTGATCGCAGCCAGGTCAACTTTGAGGTCTTCTGCGAAGGCGTTGAGGGTGACGCCGATGTCGCCATCGAGATCATCCCGCCGGAAGCCGCGCCGCACACGCTCGCGCTCCATGGACACGGCAAGACCGCCACCGGCTCCACCGAGCTACACCCGCTGTCGTTGTGGGACCCGGGCGACCCGAAACTCTACCCGATCATCCTCCGCCTGCGCCATGCCGACGGCCACGTGCTCGACGAGGTGCGCAGCTATTTCGGCATGCGTAAAATCAGCACCGCCCCGGCGAGCGACGTGGACGCACCGGCCATGCTGTGTCTAAACAACAAGCCCATCTACCTGCGAGGCGCGCTCCACCAATCGTATTACCCCGACGGCGTTTACACCGCGGGTGACGCCGCGACGTTGCGCAACGACATCGATTACGCGCGCAAGGTCGGTTTCGATTTCCTCCGTATCCACATCAAGCTCGATGACCCGCTCTTGCTCTACTACGCGGATACGTTGGGCATCCTGCTCATGCAGGACTTCCCCAATTTCGGCGAAGGTGGCGACACGCCCACCGGACGCCGCCGGTTCGAGGAAATGATGCGTCTGGGATTCAAGCGCGACTTCAACCACCCGGCGATCATCTCTTGGTGCATTTTCAACGAGACGTGGGGCTTCGGCGGACAAACGGAGCTGATGAAAGTCATCAAGCCGAACATGTCGTCCAAGAGCGTCCAAGCCGAAATCGCCAAGATCGCCAACACCTCGTCGTTCAAGTGGGTCCATGAAATGTGGACGCTGGCAAAAACCCTCGATTCCACCCGCCTCATCGAAGACATGAGCGTCGTCGTGTGGGAGCATCTCGCCGCCTACGGACATGTCGATACAGACATCAACTCCTGGCATTTCTACATCGACGACTACGCCCGCGCGAAGGCCCACATCGACAACGTCGTCGCGAAAACTTACCGCGGCTCAAATTTCAACTACATCGAAGGTTTCACGCAGAGCAACGCGCCGCTCATCAACAGCGAATACGGCGGCATCGGCGCACTCGATGGCGACGTGGATGTGAGCTGGACTTTCAAATTCCTCACCAACGAACTCCGCCGTCATGGGCAGCTTTCGGCCTACATCTACACCGAGCTCACCGACGTAGAATGGGAGTGTAACGGCTTCCTCAACTACGACCGCACACCGAAGGAATTTGGCTACCTGCCCAACATCGTAAACCAAGGCGACGTCCTCCCGATCAACGCCGCACCGATTAGCCGCATCCCGCCCGGCAAGCCCATCGACGTCGAGGTGCTTTCGTCCCACTTCTCACGCCGACGCCACGAAGCCATCACCTTCCATTGGCTCTACTCGGGAATCGATACGCTCGGCCGTCTCCATTCGCAGCTCCAGCGCGGCAGCGCTAAAATACCCTTCACCCATCATCGCGTCGAACTTGCGCGCCACCTCACGCTAGCCGTGCCTGAAGAGCCGATGCTGTGCACACTCTCGGTTGCGGCAGTTACACCGGACGGCCACACGGTGGCCGGAAATTTTGTGCAACATCTCGTCGGCAATGGCACCCCGCCCTTGCGCGAGAATCGGGGCAATACGCTGATCCTGCGAAAGCCCATTCAATCATGGCACGCCGCCGAGTGGACCGGCGGCGCGAGCACCCACGATGGTGCCCAAACGCTGGGACGTTGCTACGGCGAAGGCTCGGGGTTTTTCGAGTGGTGCTTCGAAGACGAAGCGCTCTTGCGGCTCGGACAAGCGCACCGGATCAGGCTGCTTTGCGAGGTGTCCGCGCGTCGCGATGACACGCCTCAAACGGGCAGCCTGCGTCACCCCACCCGGTTCGAGTTGCTCGTAAATGATCTACCCGTGCATCGGGCGCTGCTGCCCGACCACCCCCACGACACCCGGGGAGCCCTGAGTTACTTGCGCGGTGGTCGTGGTGGCTACGGCTACCTCATGCGCGCTTCGCTTGAGGATGGCGTGCTCCAACGGATCGCCGACTTGGTCGCCAAAGATGGCGTGCTGCGCTTCCGCTGCGCCGTTCCCGCCCACACCACACCGCACGGCGGGCTCACCGTTTACGACTATGAATGCGGCCGGTTCCCGCTTGGCCCCACGCTCATCATCGAATGGGAACAATCTGAAGACGCCGCGTAACTTACGCCGTTCGCGACCACGACCCGCTAGCGAATAGAGGACCGACGACCGCGTCGGCTCGGTCAGAGGTCGGGCCTCCAAATCACTGCGGGCTTACGATCATTTCGCAGCGATGGTTTTCGCTCAACTGACCTGGACGGAAAGTTTTCGTAGCATAGAAACATGTCTGAGCCATCGCCCCGCCTTGGCCTACCCTATGGGCATCAGGGGAAATGTAACCCGAACCAATCTAGTCCTACGCCAACGACCATCGCGATTGGCGCGTGTTCAGCGAGATGACAGGCGTCGCCAAATCACAGTGGGTGAATACCTGCGCGAGTAATTCCGCCTCCTTCGGATCGGAACGGTAGCTCAACACCTCAGCCAAAGAAGCTCGAAGTGCTTCGGAACGAGTCCACTCCTGAATTTCCCACATCTCCTGCACAAATTTATTTTCGATTCTATAGCGATGAAACGGATGGACAGCCAACGGAGTCATTACCGGGGATGCCAAGCGGAGCGCTTGCAAACCAGGAAGAACCGGATGCATCGACAAATAATCGATCAGCAGACGCCGCGTAGCCTGAATACCAAGCTCAGCCACTCTACGAAACTCTGCGTTTTTCAACGAACGATAACAAACCTGCTGAAGATACTTTCCCGTGGTCGGGACAAAGACATGACTTTCCTCGATGACTTGATCACCAGCCTCGTTTGCGACTGAAACCGTGACCAAGACCGGAGCTAAGTCCGGATACTCGGGAAGGACCACCTGTTCATAAGTGAGCAGACGCGCACTCATAGAACTGGGGCGAGAACGCGTTGTGAAAAACTTAGAAACAAAAGTCTCGTGAAGAAATCGTGCACCCCATCACTTTACCGCAACGCAACGCTACAGTCTGTAAGTTGATGTCGAAATCGGATGTAGGGCATAACCCTACACCCTACACAGAGCGGTCCCGACGATCCACCCATCGCACCGCATCCCTCACCAGTTCGGGACCATCGGAATAACCAAGCTTGTCTTTGATACGCGCGCAGTAGGCCTGCACAGTCTTAATGCTCACGTTGATGTCCTCCGAGATGCGCCGCGTGCTATGACCACTGCCGAGTCGACTGTAGACATCGAGTTCGCGGTCGCTGAGGTTCTCCACCGACGCTTTAACCGATCCCGCAGTGATCCGCTGCGCGAGTCGTCCGAGCATAGGGCGGCTCGCATAGATTCGGCCGGCGGCGACTTCTCGAACCGCCTCGACGATTTGCTCAGTGGACTCCCGCTTGGTGACGTAACCCTTGGCCCCGGCACGAAACGCCCGCTCCACATAAAAAATCTCTTCGTGCATCGACAGAACGACGACCTGTGTGGCCGGCAATTGCTCAGCGAGATCTTTAATCAGATCCAGACCAGAAGATCGCTGTAATGAGAGGTCCACGATCGCGACGTCCGGCGGATTGAGACGCATGGCGGCCAGCCCATCGACGGCAGTCTCGGCTTGCCCGCAAACCGTGAGGCTCGCGCACTGCTGAAGAAGATTGCTCAGCCATTCCCTGACGAGCGGGTGATCATCAACGATAAATACGCGAGTATCGGGGGTGGTCATAGTCGGATAACGGTCAGGAGTTCGCAGCATCCCATCCAGCTCGTAAATGCGAGCGATCACTCCGCGGAATCGTAGGCTGTGCGGAGTCTGCCGATGAATGTGTTTTTTTGTTCATACCAAAGTCTACTAACACAAGACGTTAGCAGCGCGCGTGCCGTGCACCACGTCAAACCCGACTGCGAACCAAAGAATCCGCGTGTAGGCCGAGGCGTGAGCCGAGGGATGACCGACTTGGCGGCCCGACGAGGTCGTCGGGCCTCCATTCGTCACCCTCGCGAAAACCTAACGGAGTAGGATTAGCTACCGCGCACACGCTCGTGCGCTTGAGCGGAAGTCAATCGGCGCAACGCATCGGTTGAATGTTATCCAACTGAACGGCTTGCCGGGGAACAGCACGAACATTGGGCACATCGGGTGCTAAACCGATGCTCACATTGGCATGGCGCCATTCGCATCGGCACCCAGTCAACGCACGACCTCCATGAAGCACCCGGCCCGCAAACGCCCCGTGCATCATTAGCAACAGACACAAATAGAACACATCCAGCGACCACATGAAAAAGACAAAAAAAATACGGACGCCCTCCGGCCTTAGAAAAGGCGGCGTCCTGCTCAGTTCCACCCTATGTATGATGCTTCCTGCCGGCCTGCTTAATGCGCAGACCGCGCCCGCCCCCAAGCCCGCGGCCGAGGAAGTCATCACTCTCGATGCGATGAGCGTCGAAGAGGCTGGTGACCCGAACTTCGTCATGCCAAACCAGCCCCTGCAGGGCGCGCTTGGTTTCTCGAAGACGATCGTTGAAACTCCCCGCTCCGTTTCCACGGTGAGCTCGGACCTCATCGACAAAATCGGTATCCGCGACGGCGACCAGCTCTCCCGCATCGTTCCCGGAACCTACACGGTGAATCGTTGGGGTATCGCCGGCTCGACCCAGGTGCGTGGCCTTCCCGCCGACACCTACCTGCGTGGCATGAAGCGCATCGATGCCCAAGGCAACGTCCGCAACGTGATCACCATGTGGGAGTCCACCGAGATCGTGCGTGGACCGCCCTCACCCATCTTCGGTAACGGCCGTATCGGCGGTTACGTGAACTACACGCCCAAGTCCGTGCGCGGCACGACCGGCAAATACATGGAGAAAGCCAAAACGAGCGTCACCGCCATCGTGGCCTCCTACGACCGCATTGAGACCCAGTTCAACCACGCCCAACCGTTCAAGTTCAACGGTCGCGATGCGGGCTTCCAAATATTCGGCTTGGCCAGCGACGCCGAGAGCTACTTCCAGCAGAACTTCCAAAAGGATAAAGTTCTCCAAGGCTCGCTCACACTTAACCTGAACGACAAATGGCGCCTGGAGACTGGTGCGATCTACCAGCAGGCGGTCAACGCCGGCCAGGCCGGTATGAACCGTGTTGACCAGCGCACCTTCAACCGGGGCACCTACCTGCGCGGCACCGCGCTGGTGAACTTGGATACGAACGGCGACGGTCGCGTCTCCGAGCGCGAGATTCAGCAGAGCCGCAGCCTCACTAGCTCAACGGCTTCACGTCCCCTCTCCGGGACGTTTGCCACGCTTGCTAATCCCGGCACGGGCGCGGCTTCCCAAATCAAAGGCCCGAACACCATCATCGGTGCTCCCGCGACGTTGAGAAACCTGCTTCTGACTAACCCCACCTTCGCTTCAGTCGCAGCGTCGACACAGGGTCAGGCCATCATCGCTGCGGGCAACATCCGTTTCGCGGATGGTTCTGCCGCCAACGCGCTCATCAACAACCTTAACGCCACGCCCGCCGGCTTCTTCCTGAACCCGACGACACTGCAAGAGGTTGAGCGTGACACCTCGCTCGTCGCCATCGAAGAGAAGGCTGACGGCTTCACCAACACCGGCTACCTCGACTTCATCGACGACACCAACCCGGATATCGTCCAGAAGCTCCAGCTCTTCTACGACTTCCAGAAACAGCAGAAGGAATCCCAACTGCCGTTTAACCAGAAGCAGAAGATCTCGATATTCGAGTCCAAATACACCGGCACCCGCCAGGCTGATACCATCCCCGTCCTCGACAAGCTCCCGGACTGGGCCTCGCTCAACCTGCTGGGTTCAGTCAACGCTCGCTACACCGCTGCCGATCGTCGCTCCACCTCGGGTGACTATGACCACCGCCGCGACCTCGTGACCGGCTACCTGCCGACCGATACGTTTGCATCATTCGTTCGCACAGGTGATCAAAGCGTCACCACGGGCGAGCCGATCAGTGCCGACGTCCGTTCCAAATACTTGGAAACCGGTATCGGCGCTCAGGCGGACCTGACGCTGTTCGAAAAGCTCAGCGTGCTCGGCGG
>Ga0163150_10005923_pt1 | contig 15289 bp, 7 predicted proteins | sample OliLakLV19P2IB_FD_148628 | JGI IMG/M metagenome (GOLD analysis project Ga0163150, IMG submission 148628) | Freshwater microbial mat bacterial communities from Lake Vanda, McMurdo Dry Valleys, Antarctica - Oligotrophic Lake LV.19.P2.IB | ecosystem: Environmental > Aquatic > Freshwater > Lake >...
GGTCATATGAATCTCACCACGACGCAAACGAACCGACGCGTCGTTCGGCTTCAACTTGATCGCCGTGTTAAAATCGCTCATCGCCTGTTTGTGATTTCCCGAGCGTGAATACGCAAAACCACGGCGGCTATAAAACTCTCCCTCATTGGGCGAAAGTCGCAAAGCCTCGGTGTAATCGGTCACCGCCTTGGCGTAATCCCGCTGGTCTGAACGGAGTTCACCGCGATTGAACCAGGTGTTGGCATAGGCCGGATTGATCTGTAACGCACGGGTAAAATCGGCCATCGCTTCGTTGATCTTGCCCAGTGTGGCGTGACTGACCCCGCGGTTGTGAATCGCACGCCAGTGGTTGCCATCGTACGAAATCGCAGCCGTAAAATCCTTCAGCGCTTCGGCTTCGTTGCCTAATTCGGAAAATCGTTCTCCGCGACGGTTATAGGACCAGGCACAGAGTCGCTGTGCGTAGGCCGTATTTTCTTTCGATGGCTTGTGCTTGAGGCCTTCTTCGCACATGGCGATGATCTCGCTGAAGTCCCCTTCGTCTTTGGCAGTGCTGCTTTTGGTCCAGGCATCTTTGATCAGGACATTGCCCGGGTTGGTCTCGCCGATGACACCGGGGGCGGCAGCACCAGGGGGCAATTCTACCGCGCCCTCCTCAGTAGCCACCTCAGCCGCGGCACGGTTGACGGGCGCGGCAGCGGCAGCCCGTAACGATGGCTGTGGAACCAGCGGCGGTGCCGGAAACAGATCGTTTGCGCCGATCGCTGCTGGTCGCACACCGGATTTGGCAGTGCCCGCTCGGGCGGCCCCTGCTCGAGATTGCTGCGCTACGACTGAAGATGCATCGGCCAGGATCGCCAGTGCCGCAGTTAATGCGAGAACGCCCGGCACCAATCCGTGAGTGAAACGAGCCACATGCCCCAACCGAATACGAAAAATCCCCATTTCACTCCTCCTTGAGTAAATACGATTGACGTCGTGTTTTTTGTTATAGGCACGGTCGAGCGTGCCGTTAAACTTTTCGAGCGCGGCTCACATCCTATTAACTGTATCCTCATCCCACATTTGAATATCGAGCTCAACTCGCCAAAAGCTACGGCATCGGGACGATGCCTGCTACGTTTCTACCCCTGCGGCTCGGTCATTCGCCACGGATCCAGCGCCTTGGAAAGCTCCGCTTCCGAAAGGATCTTTTGTTCCTGACAAAGCTGCCGAATCGTCTTGCCACTCTTAAACGCTTCCTTCGCCAGTGCGGCCGCCTTCTCATACCCGATGTACGGGTTCAAGCTGGTCACCATCGACAGGCTTTTTTCCACCGATGCTTCGCACGCTTCTTCGTTGGCTTCCATTTCCAGTGTGCAGAATTCAACAAACGCATTCGTTGCACTGGCCAACAGTGTGATGCTCTGCAATACGGCGTGTCCCATCACCGGCATCATGATGTTCAATTGAAACTGCCCACCGGTCGCTCCGCTGAAGGCCACGGTCGCATCGTTGCCGATGACCCAGGCGGCCACCTGCATCATGCTTTCGCTCATCACCGGGTTCACCTTGCCCGGCATGATCGAACTGCCGGGCTGGCGATCCGGCAACTGAATTTCATAGAACCCACAACGTGGGCCTGAGCCGAGCCAGCGCAGGTTATTGGCGACGTTAAATAGCGTGGTGGCAATGGTGCGGAGCTGCCCGCTGCATTCGACGAGCCCGTCGCGCTGTGCGTTGGCTTCAAAGTGATTCGCCGCCTCGACGAACGGAATCTTGGTTTTCTTGGCTAGTTCGGCGGCCACGCGGCGGCCAAACTCCGGGTGCGTATTGATGCCAGAACCAACCGCAGTACCACCTGCCGGCAATTCCAGTACCGACGACAGCGCACGCTTGGCGCGATCAACACTCAGTTCCAATTGGCGCGCAAAGCCGCCGATTTCTTGACCCAGCCGGAGCGGCGTGGCATCGGCCAGATGCGTTCGACCGATCTTGATGACCTTGTCCCACTGCCGAGCTTTATCGGCCAGCGACTCTTGGAGCCGCGATAGCGCCGGAATCAGACTATTCTGAATGGCCACCGCGACCGCAACATGGATCGCCGTGGGGAACATGTCGTTGGTCGACTGCCCCATGTTCACATGGTCGTTAGGGTGGACCGATTTTTTCTCGTCAAAGCGATCCCCCTTCAGCAACTCGACGGCGCGGTTGCTGATCACCTCGTTGGTGTTCATGTTGCTGGATGTGCCCGAGCCGGTTTGAAACACGTCGATCGGGAACTCCGCGTCCAGCTTGCCTTCTGATACTTCCAGGCAGGCTGCTAGCATGGCATCGACCTGCGCCGGATTCAGCGGATTCTTGCCGGTACCGGTCAGCTTGTTCAGATCGCCATTCGCCACACCGGCGGCATATTTCACCAGGCCGAGTGCATGAATCAGCTCGGCCATTAGCGGTTCGCCGGAGATCGGAAAATTCTCCACGGCGCGCTGCGTTTGCGCGCCATAGTACGCCTGTGCCGGGACGCGCACCGTCCCCATCGAATCGTGTTCAACGCGAAATTCAGTCATTGCAAACAGCTAGCTTGAAAAAGAAACAACTCGGGTGCCACTGCTGGCTTGCCCAGCAGTGTTTTGGCGTATGACGCCTTGCTACGCTGCGACTGCGCAGCGGCTGCCTGCGTGCATGATACTGGCAAATCGCCAATTGAGGAAAGGCGGGTTCTGCGGTAAAGAGCAGACGTTTTTGTGAGATTTTTCCCGGCGATTGTCCTTCAAGCAAGCACACCCAGTCGCTATTTCGGGCCATGCAAGCTGCACGTACCCCCTTCGTCACACTGATCCAGCTTTCCGTACTGATAGCGTCGGTTGGCAATCCAACGGTAGGCCCGCTGCCAGAGCGGCCTGCTGAACGGAAAATGCAATGCCGGGGCGGCCCACCATAGCCGCCGCAGTCGCCGGGTGAGGTAGCGAATCGCATCGGCGCCAGCATGGCGATTTCCGGACTGATCGACAACGTACATCTCCTTCATGAGCGCATCGTGCGTCAGGTCGGGGTAGCGCCGTTGCACCTCGGGATCGTGCAACGAGAGGTACGACAGCTTTTTCTGGCAGTCCCACCAAGGGAGCTTTCGGACCTGTGCGGTACAAATCCGGCAATGGCCGTCGTAGATAACGACATCGCTGTTTGTCCGCTCATCGGGGCCTGGGAGTCGCGCGGTCGAGTTGTTGGTTGCGGTGGACATGGCTATTGCTGCTATCACAGGATTGCCCGCTTATATCGCTCTATTCAATTATAGGGCGCTGAGCCAGGATAAGAACCGCAAAATGGCCAGCGGTTTAACCTGTCAATTCGACGCGTTTTGTAGGCCTGAATGGGGAATTTTATGGACCGATCCTTCGGAATCGCCTAAAAAGGGACTACGCATCACTGACTGCCATTCACCATTTACTCACTCGGGGAACAATCGTGTCAATACTCTTCCGCTCCCGCTATCTCTGTTTGCTCATGCTTGCCGCGATGGCACAGTTTGCGTCTGCTCAAGATGAGGATATTGTTTTGGAAGCAGTGGCCGAGCGAGAAACCTGGCCCGCCGAGGCCGAGCAGGCCGGTCACTTTGGTGGTAAGGACTTGCAACAACTCGAAAAGGCTTTGGAGACAGCCCGTGAGACGGTGAAGATCCTCAAGCACCAGACCACCGTGGCCGGGCCAGCACAGGCGCTTCGATCGATGAAGGGTCAACCGGGCTTTCGTGCCATCTATAGCATGAACCCAGACGGCAGCGACGTGCAGTATCTGGCCAGCGCGCCGGGGATGATCACCAGCGCCGACCCGCAAGTTTCCAGCGACGGCACCATGTTGGCGCTCAATGCTTTCCCAAGATTGGACGCGGTGGAAGCGAGCCGGCTGTTTGTCTATGCCCTGAGTGGCCCCTTCAAAGGTTCCATTCGCGACTTGGGATACGGCAATACACCGGCCTGGTCACCCGATGACAAGCAGCTCACCTACTCGGTGAATCATGGCTCTCCGATAGGTGCCAAAGCGGGCGTCTGGGTGATGAACTCCGACGGCAGCGACCGCCGCTGGCTGGCGCATGGTTATTTTCCTCGCTGGTCGCCGGACGGAAAGACGTTGATCATTCACGGCTACGAGGAAGGGGTCGGTCGATACAGCTTGATCGCAGCCAATGTAAAAACCGGCAAGACGCGTGATCTGCTGACAGCACCGGGCTGGGATCTCAAGCTGTACGGTGCCAACTGGTCTACCAAAGGGGATCGCATCGTGTTCGTGGGGCGACATCAGGGGCACGACCGACTGGCAACGATCAACGCCGACGGTGAAGATGACTCGATTCAAGTTCTGGCCACCGCCCCCGAGGGTCAAACGTGGTGTGGCCCGCCGGACTGGTCACCGGATGGAAAGCAGATCGTTTTCAGTGTGCAAGAAGATGGTGGCGAGATGCCTCGGCTGTGATGGAACACCCGTCTGTACAGTTTGGACGTCGGTGCCGAAGAGGCTCAGCCGACGCTGCTAGAAGAAAAGAAGGTCGGCAACATCAACCGCGGGATGGAGTTCACGCCCGATGGGAAGAGGATAGTGTTTTCGAGTGAGCGGTAGGTGTGGAGGGGTGCGTGCAACTTTCACCTCTCCCGCGCGCGGGAGAGGTCGACGCCCAAGCGGCGGGTGAGGGCAGCTTTGCGAGTAAGGCAGGTGAGCAGTCAACAAATGGCGACTAGCGGCTACTGCTTTGGTTTCGACTCAGTTGCGGCAGGTGCCGGTTTCTTGGTGTCCGATTTCTTTGCATCCGGCTTGACCGGTTCGGCGCTCAGTTCGATCCAACCATAGATCTGCTTCTTGTCGTCGCGTGGGACGATCTTCTCAACGCGGAAGAACTGCTTGGAGTCGTCGACGGGGATGAGGTCGCCAACTTTGACAGTAAGAATGGTATTCCACTTCTCTGGTGGCAATTCGGATTGTTCTTTGGCATGGACAATTTTGACCTTGGCAGTCTTAGCTTTGTCTTTGCCAGTATCTGAAATTTCTTGCACGCCAATCGAAGTTCCGAACAGACCACAACCGCTTGGTCCATCGTCGCGGCTGAGAGGAGCAACAATGTGACTCTTCGGCCATAGAGATTCCAGTTTACCTTCTTTCTTCAACCGCTCACAAAAAACACCGAAATCATCACTCGCCTCTTTCACTCGGTAAATGTCTCCCATGAGAGGGATCACATCGCCAACACGAATTGCGGCGAGCCCGAACCCATATTGAAACGACTTTTTCGGACCACGTTCTGTCGAGCCCGAAATTGACAACTTTCCATTTACATTTGTCTTTGATGAAGTTGTTGTGGCAAAGTAACCCAGTTGCGGCATTGGTGGAATGCCGTCCTCCACAACTCCAAAATGCACTGACTGCGGATTAATGGTGTCGGTCGCGAATTCTGGCATCTGCGCGCCTGTTAAGTTGCTCATGTTGCACGCATTGCAAAGGAGAACACAAGATATAACGGCACTACGGAGGATCAAGTACATAAATTCCGTCCACTCCTTGACTGATCTTGTTGTAAGGCAACTGTACATTTTCTTTTCCCCAAGGATTGAGCAGCTTCAACGAATTTGACTGACCTTGCTCCGTGACAATACCATCAAAAACATATGTATGATTGCCGTACAGTTTCGGCGTGTTTGGTGCTGGAATGCTTGAATTCAAAACGAGTTCGTTGGTTTGCGTCGATGCAAATTTCTCATACGTAGTAACTGCCACATATTTTCCCGCCGATACGGCGTTGTTGATCATCGTTACGATTTCGGCATCGGTCTTCCCTACAGTGGAATAATGTGTGGCTGGTTTGTTAGTTAAACTAGTCCAAGCTTCACCAGCAGTACCTCCTACGATTGCTCCATAACCCTCGTTCATGTTTGCATACGCTTGCTCCAACATCTGCGGCCATATCTCAACTTTCCCGTCCTCGGTGTCGCGTGACAGCAATGCCATGTTGTAACCCTGCGTCAATTCCACGTCGATCGGTACAAGCGTTTCTTGCCGCTGACCTTCGACCAATTTATACAATTCTACAGCGGGCGATCCTGTTTCAGGGTCAGTCTGAAATTTATCTTTAATCAACTGCCAATGTCCTTTATGCACCAGTGTTAGAACCGCCGCCAGAAAGTAGCAATCTCCCAACCCGCCTTGCCTAACGTCGGTCTCGTGAATCCCAGGGTTTGTAGGGGTAGGAATAACTCCATATAGGCCGGCGTCATCGGATCCCACTACAAAGTATTGAACATCATCGAGTATATAGAACTCCAGTGCCCTATATGCGCCAACTTCTTCTTTCTTCTTGCCGTCGTCTATTTTCTTGTTTGTAATTCCATAGCCTGTACCTGTCGCAACCGCGACACTGAATGCCTCAATTCCCTCATGTGGATTTGTCGTGTCGACAACTCCATGAAGGACGATTGGTGCCGACTGAATTTCGCCGGCAGGGATTGTTGCTGAGAGGCTAAGAAGTTGTGCGCGGCCTTCATCGCTCTTAAGATCACTCTGCGATGCTGCCGAGAATGGGATCGGATCAACACTAGACCAGTTAACAGTAAAGTTCACTGTGAGTGATGTGGAAACATCCACGTTCTGTCGAACAAAATAAAATGAAATCTTGTCGTTCGTTCCATTGGTTATGGCCGTCGCATCTGCTTCGACAGTGTGCGTGTCACCTGCAATGCCCACCAACGGAAGCTGCTTCGTTGAAAATATCAGGTCGTCAAAATCGGGTGTAGTCTCCGAGTAACCGCGAGCGTTCGCAACGCTTGAGGAGCCACTTAAATCCTCAACATTGTAAGTGGTAACGCCATTTGAAATCGTCGCAACAAAGTGGACATACTCGTCATCCTTGTTGGCGTCTGCGATTGAGAACCATAGATTGCCTTCATGATCGTCGTCCTGAATCAGGAAGTAAGCAATATGCTGTCCTCCAGCAATTCGAATGTCGACGGTTTTGCCGGCAGGATCTGACTTGTCGAAGATTTTGACCGCGTCTGCATACGCGGTTCCAATGTATCCAGTTTGCCCGGGCGAAAACCCATTCACCTTGCCGTCTGCATCCGTCTTGTAATAATATAGCGAATTTTGGTACGACGCTTCGCGCGAGACGATCTTGAACTGAATCAAAACCTCCTTATCGTCTGATGTACCCCAAGATGCATAGGTATATCCATCTGGTTCAGTCGCTGCCATCGCCTCTGCGTCACCCGGCATCCTGATTACACCACTCGCAATCTCCGGCGATTCCGTTTCCAGCGGTTGTACCCAGCCGCGAGTGCTCTCATAGAACTGCATCGGCGCATTTGCTTTATGGCCTGTCTGTGGCGTCAAGGCAGGGATTCGGTCCTGTGGTCCACCGACGGTTTGCTGCACTGGTCCCAGTTTTGGCGTAGTTCCAGAGAAGCCGCGCTCCCAATGCATCAAGTCGGCAGCGGATATTGTGCCATCCTTGTCCAGGTCCGTATCGAGTGAATAGCGGTCGTCACCAAAGATTGCTCCATGTGTCATGCGGATGGCATCGCCGTCCGTTTGATCGACCTGACGACTGCCATTTACGTCCCCGACCATTCCAACGCTGACGCGGTACACGCCGGAAGTGGCGTTTTCTCGAACGACGTGTAGCTTGTACTCGCCGGCGGAGAGTTGCGCCAGCGTCAGGCTGCCCCTCCCTCCCAGCACGTTGTCGTTGGAGACGGCAGGCGCTATGGTTCTACCTTTTGAATCGGTAATCGTAATCGCGCGCGGATCGAGCGCAGAACCGGGTGCCGGTTCCACCGCAAAGCTCAGGTAGGCCGTCTGGTTCAGGGATAGTTGCTCGGGGGAAACCGTGATCGGAATCACGTCGTACACGTTGCCATCGCCCAACGTCCCTTGAAATTGCGAGAAGATACTGTCGCCTGCCAGCATTTGACGCGGTTCGAGACTCTCGAAACGCGACAGACGACCTTTATCGATACGACGGCCCGGTTTGCGATTGCGCGTCTTGGTATTGCGACCGAGTAGAGTCTCGAAGAATCCCATGTTTACTTGCCCTTAATTTGAAGCTGCTCCCGATGGATGCCCAAAATCGTGGCGTCCAATAGAACTGCCCCGAGTTATTTATCTAAGCAGTAAAACCGATGCCGTTGGCAAAGTCAACCAATAGAAATGCCATTTCCAGAAAAATTCTCAAAATGGCTACCATGCAGTTGGACAGCGGATTCCCGTGATTTGCAGCGTTTATGTGCGGTTTTCAATAAAAATCGAGACCTATTTGTCTTCGCCTGCTGTGGGATCCTTGGCAGGCTCACCTTCGTCAGATTCCTTCACTGGCTCTGTCTTCTCTTTCTCAGTAGATTCTTTCTCCGAATCATCTTTCGCCGGATCATCCTTCGCCGGTTCGTCCTTCTTGTCAGCCCCATCCTTCACTGGGCCAGGATCTGCGGTGTCAGGATCAGAAGTGCCTGCAGTATCACCGACTTTCTTGGCCACATCGGTTGGGTCGCTGGCTGGAGCATCGTCCTTTGACTTATCTGCATCCTTCGATTTTCTGGGTGCGTCTTTCTCTTCCTGCAATTCGCGCCACGGTTTTTTGGCCTCGTAGCTGGCCAGTTCCCCTTCGATCTGTTTGCGGTTGGCCGCGTCGGTCATCTCGACCGCTTTTTTCGACCATTTGACCGCCTCGTCCCAGTTGCCCGCTTCGGCATAGGCAGCGGCCAGCGTACTCAATATATGAGCCTGCTTGTATTCGGTTTTCTTGCACGCCTCGGTGGCCAGTTCAATCGCACGTTTGCCATCGCGGACCTTATCGTTTGGCGAAGTGGAAAGCACCCAGGCCAAGTTATTCAGCACGCCCGCATCCTCTGGCTTTAACTTCAAGGCGACTTCGTAGTCGGCTACGGCCTCGGGATGTTTGCCCACCGCCAGATAAGCGTCCGCTCGACTGCGCAAGGCGGGAAAGTTTTCTTTGTCGATAGCCAGAGCGGCAGTAAAGCGATCAATGGCGGCGTTCGGGCGTTTGTCGGCAGCATGCAAAATGCCAATTTGCATTTGCAGCTCGGCGCTGTTGGGAGTAATCTGCGCCAAGTCTTCAAAATCGGCCAGGGCCTGATCCAAATCACCACTGGTCGCCGCCAAAATCGCTCGCAGCTCCAGCGCCGCAGTCATGCCGGGTCGATTCTTCAGCGCCGCGTCAACGTCCTCACGTGCCGCCTTGGTGTCCTTGTTCAACTGATGCGCTCGGGCACGCAGCAATAGCGCCGAGAGGTTGTCTGGATCTCGCTTCAGCGACTGCGTAAATGCCTCAATCGCCTCCGGCAACTTTTTCTGCTCGGCCAGAATCCGACCACGGTGCATGTGCGGCAACGACGATTCAGGAACCAGCTCGATTACCTTATCCAGATCGGCCAGGGCCGGGTCATACTTCTTTTGCATCAGCAGAGCCAGCCCACGCGCTTCGTAGGCGCTGGCCTCTTTGGGGGCCAGTTTGATCGCCTCGTCCAGATCCGTAACCGCCTCGGCCGGTTTGCCTTGCAGTAGCAGAAACAGCCCGCGCGAGCGGCGCGCCTCGGGGTCGTCTTCGGCCAGCTTGACCGCTTCGTCGTAGTCGGCCTGTCGCTCCTTAACGTCGGTTCCCAAATTGGCTCGCAGAACCAGAGACCGCGCATGCGCATTACGATCGGGCTTGGTCAGTTCGACCGCTTTGGCAGCCGCCTTGCGGGCACGATCGCGATCTCCGCCGGGGAGCGTATGCAGCCGGCCAATCAGGTAGTGCGCGTCCCCTTGTTCATCGTTCAGCTTGACGGCGCGTTCGAGATCCTGCAACGCCTGGGCTCGGATTTGCGGCCAGCGTGGATCAGGCCGCTCTTGATCCAGAATGACCGAAGTCAGAATCATGCCGCGCCGTGCCAGCGTGCCACACAGCAGGCTGTTGGCAAATTTTGTATTGCCTTCGTCCAGGCCCTCTTTGATGGCCTTGTCGCACAGTGCGATCACATCGCTAAGATCTTGCAGGTTGTTCGCGTCAAGAGTCTTCTCGGATGCCTCGTTGAGAGACTGCTGGCCTTCGTTTTCGGCCCGTACGAGAGAAGTGCTGGCTAGTAGCGTCACCATGACGCCTACGCTCATCCATGTGCGAATCATTATTGCCTCGGTCCTTTGAATGAAGTGAATCTGCCCACACAGTCGGATGCAGTTTTGCCTTGCAAAGTGCAGTCGCCTGTTCAACAAAACGCATGTTGCCCTGAATGCGGTCGCAGCAGCGTGCGGGCATTCCATCTGCCGCCGGTGCGATGTCATCCTACACAAGCGCGATGGGAACACCGTACTGATTATGACGCGCGTCGGTGCCGAACGCTATGGGATTTTTGAAGCCAAAGTGATCCTCAAAACGGCTAAAGCTGTCAATTTATTCAGCAATATCCTAGCGATTGAACAAGAACGAAGGGCTGTTGATTAAGGCCCAGACCAAGTCCTGCGCACCGGCCAGTCGCTGATTGACTTGCAGTTTTTGAGCGGTCACTACGGCATTTTTCAGACGCGCTAGCTCGGTATCCTGCTGATGGTAGTACGCCGTCAGAGCGGCCTGTTGCTCGGGCGTGCGATTGGCCGCAGGGATCGCCACAATCTCAGTGATTGCGTCCGGGATTCCATGTAGTTGCAGCGGCGGCTTGGCCTGCGTGGCGCTCAGGCGGAACCGGCCGACCTGATGATGCTCATCAATGAATCGCTGATCCAACTGAATCGTCAGCGCGGTTCCGTTGTTGAACTGTTGCGGTTGCTTGACTTCAAACGTAGCAGTGTGCGCTTCACCGGTACGCGGGCCGATAGCCCAGCCGGTACTCGGCTTGCCATCTATGACGTTGGCAATGTTGAAGCCGGTCTGGCTGAAGGTCGCGACGGGATTCTGAAGTTCAATTCGTTGCGGCTGGTCGGCTGCGCCTCGTTCGGTGGTGGTAACTGCCAACTCGGATATTACAAGGTTGCCATTGTTTGCTCGGCCAGGGCCATTTTTCGGCAAGCTGGGATCGGTCAGCAATTCCAGCCGAATGCCGGTGACGTGCTGGATTTCTGAGTTACCAACCAGCGTGAAGGTGTCTTGCGTCAGTGGACCACTCACCAGAATGCTGCCATCCGGCTGTGGTTCCAATTTGGCACCGTATGTGGACTGCAGCGACACCACGGAAAGCGGTTGCCAGGATCTCTTTGCGAGCTGTTGTTCCCAGGCGGATCGCTGCTCGGCGGATTTCTTTTCAAGTTCTGCCAGCGCGCGTTGCGCCTTTTCCAGGACAATGTCTTCGGCGCGCAATGCGGCGATACCTTGCTGAACCTCAGCGTCGGTAGGAGTGCGCGAGATCACGCGCAAGAACAATTCCTCAATCAGTTTCTTGTCGTCCGGTTGCGAGGCAACCAGTTTGGTCATTTCGTTGGCCGGGTCGCCGATCGCCTGAGCCACGGTCGGACCGTTGACCAGATTCAATGTCTGACCGAGCATCACACCACCAACGCGCTCGCATTCGCAAGCGCTTTCACGCGCCGGTCGGCCGAACAGGTTCAAAAATCCATCGGAGACGTTGATGTCTGAGTCGCGTTGCTGTGCGGCACGTGAGCCGACCGGCATGCCAGGCAAGCGACGGATACTGCCTGTCACCTGATGGACGGCGTCGAACAACACTTCGGCAGGTAAACGCCGCGCCAAAGCGTGTGAGTAGTTGACTAAATCGTCTTCATTCCAACGATTCGTGCCGATGGAGTGCTGATAGACTCGCGATTTGCAGATCAATCGCAGCATGTGCTGCATGTCAAATTGCTGATCGATAAACTCCTTGGTCAGCCGATCCAAAAGTTCCGGATTGGTCGGCGGATTGCCGGCGCGAATGTCATCGACCGGCTCAATGAATCCGACACCAAGCAAGTAGCTCCACAGTCGGTTGACATAGCTCTTGGCAAAATACTCGTTCTTCGGCGATGTGGCCCAGTGGGCAAATTGCTGCCGCGGCGAGGTCTGTTCGGCCGTCGGCATATCGGTGTGCTTGTAAGGGAAGGTGGCCGTCAATACGGCATTGGTATTCGGATGCTTGACCGTGCCAGTCTTGCCGTCGTAGATAATCTCGACCAGAGCCGTTGGAACATCCACAGCGCTACCGCCGACCTTTTGATCGGCGAACTGCGGATCTTCTTTACGGGCCACCTTGGCAAAGAACGCCGCTAACTGCCAATGCTGGTCTTGTGTCCAACGTTCAAACGGATGATCGTGGCACTTGTTGCAACTGAAGCGAACACCCAAGAATAGCTGGGTGGTGTTTTCCATCACCAGATCCGGCTCACGTAGAATCTTGTAGTACGAAACCGGTGGGTTTTCCAAATTGGAACCGCTGGCGGTCAAAACCGATCGAACGAATTCGTCGTACGGCATATTGGTCGCCACGGCCTGACGAATCCAGTTGCGCAGCGCCCAAGAACCTTGCTCGCCGAGAAACTTCTTGTTGACTTGCAGGAGGTCGGCCCACTTGTTGGTCCAATGCTCGACATACTCTCGCGATCCAACCAGTTGATCGACCAGTTCGTCGCGCTTCGTTTGCGTATCGCGAGTGTCGGCCAGAAAATCGCGGACCTGCTTCACGGTCGGCGGCAAGCCTGTCAGGTCGAGATACAATCGGCGAATAAATTCGGCGTCGGTACAAATGTCGCTAGGCAGTGTTTTGACCTTTTTCAGTTTCTGATAAACCAACTCGTCGATATATCCTTTGGTCGGCGGATCTTTCCAGACAAAACCGGTGCGATCTCCCATCACGGTGATGGTGGTCGCTGCATAAGCGCCTTCGTAGCGAACCAGTACGGGTGCCTCTCCGCGGCGCAGCGCAGTGATGACACCATCGCGGTTGGCTTCGGTCACTTCGATGTTGCCACTCTCGACAAAGGCCTCGGCCGTGACATCGCGAACCTTGCCGTCGGAGTACGTTGCCTGCACCACGATTTGTTGCTTCATGCCCGGCAGCGGGATCACGGGGTTCTCTGGCAGCACTGCGATTTTGGTCACGCGAGCAGTTTTGGCGTCGTAGGCAGAGCCTTGCGTGATCCACAGTCTCAGTAGTTCGTACGATGGCTCGCCGGGCTTCATGAGCGCGCCACCGACGTGGGGCACCTCACCGCTCGGCTTGAGCAGCATCAGGCTTTGATCGGGAGCGGCACGGTTAAATCGCCGCCCGGCCAGATCGTCGGTCAATGCACGATAGTCAAACAGCGAATCGTAACCGCGCAAACTGAGTTTGAAGCCATTCTTTCCTGCAGCGGCACCGTGACACGTTCCTTGATTGCAACCCAGTTTGGAGAGGACCGGATTAACGTCGCGAATGAAGTTGGTGGTGAACTCGTTGGCGACGCCACTCACTTGAACCGGGACATCGACCGATTGTGTACCAACGGTGAACCGGAGTACACCGCTACCGTCTGCAACAGGGCGCACCAGTCCATTTGCCGAAACCTTGGCGACAGCTTTCTCGCTCTGCGGATCGAGTTTGGCAATGCGCGTCACATCGTAGCGGTCGCCGTCGGAGGTATACGCCGTCAGTAACACCTGCCGATAATCAAACTCATGCTGCAAATCAATCTTGGCCGGAGAGACTTCAACCTTGGAAATCTTCACGCCATCTGGCAGCGACTCCTTCTTGACTGGAGCCGGCGGTGGATCGCTCGTCTCGGCCTGTGCGGTTAGTGGCAATAGCATCAGCGCCGTCAGCGCTAGCGGCATAAATGCCAGTGCGCAACAACAACGTGCCAGAAAGTTTGAATTCGCGCTAGCCTGATTGACCTGCATGATGATCTTCCTTGTCATTCGACTTTGCTACTTGCTACTAAGTAGTACGGAGTGATGTTCGACTGTGACTTACTTGGTTGATGGAAACGTTTTTTACTTTGCCGGTGCCTCGGCATCCGTCGTCGCTGCGGATGTTGTAGCTGCCGCTGCAGTCGTTTTTGACACGGCCGTATCTTGCAACGGAACGGGGGACAGCTCGCGCACCAGTTGGCCATTCTCGGCGTTGATCAACAACAGCTTGCCTTGGAACCCACCGGCGGCAACCGTCTTGCCGTCAGGGCTAAATGCCGCTGCGTAAATCGCTCCTGGCTCACCGGCGTACTGCGCCAGTTGTTTTCCGTCGTCGACCTGAAAGATGCGAATCTGGCCGGTGCCATCCTGGCTGCTGCCAGCGACAATCCGCGAGCCGTCGCGACTGTACTCGACCGTGGCAACACGCCCCGGCATCGCTGCAAAATTGCGAATCAAATTAAAATCGTCGCCGATCTTGCGGTCCTTGCCCGCTTCGCGAAAAATGCGGTAAATCTTCGGCACTCCATCGGAACCACCGACGACAACCTCGTCGCGCGTCGGATGTCGATCGACGGCGGCCAATCCACCCTTCAGCGCGCCCGGCGTAATGCTGGTGATATTGTCAATAAACCGTTGTGAGTCGAATTCACTGAGTTTCATTGACATATCACGACTGACCGATACCAGGTGCGACGCGTCCTTTGAAAAGACGGTGTCCAGTACCCAGCCGCTATGAGCACCCTGCTGAAAAACTTGCTTTCCCGTCTTGGCGTCAATCGCCCGGACAGTATTGTCTCCACAACCGTACGCGACTTTCGTCCCTCCCCCTGACCAGCTAACTCCATAAACTGTGTCATAGGTGGTCGGCACCGAGAGCCGTAGCTTGCGAGAGTCAACGTCCCAGATCTGGATCTCTCCCATCTGCGAAGGTGAACCACCTGCCACCGCCAGCGATTTTCCGTCTGGCGAAAATGCAAGTGATTCGATTCGCTGGCTCAGTCCAACGAGGCGTGCGACAATCTCCGAACCGTCCGCTTTGTGCAGCAGGACTTCATGAAAACCGGATACCGCTAGCAGCGTCCCATCGGGTGAATAGGCCACGGCGGTAATTACGGGCGCACCGCGGTAGGTCGGCGGATGATCGGCGTCGTAAGCCTGAGCAGACGACGCGGGCGTATCATCCATTGCACCTTGCTCAATCCAGCGCGTGATCTGCTCGATCGCTCCGGCGGCCAGGGCCGGTTTGCCCTTGGGCATTTCTGCCTTGCCATCGTCACCCGGCGTAATGAGCGTCAGCAAGTTGCTATCGGCCGATTTCTTGGCAACCACCGCCGCACCATTCTCTCCGCCGCGCACCATATCGGCAAACGAGGTCATCACATAATCACCGCCGCGCTTGGCCGGTTGATGACACCCGTGGCAGTGCTCCTGAAGGATCGGGCGGATATCGCGATAGTAACT
>Ga0163150_10005924_pt1 | contig 15288 bp, 10 predicted proteins | sample OliLakLV19P2IB_FD_148628 | JGI IMG/M metagenome (GOLD analysis project Ga0163150, IMG submission 148628) | Freshwater microbial mat bacterial communities from Lake Vanda, McMurdo Dry Valleys, Antarctica - Oligotrophic Lake LV.19.P2.IB | ecosystem: Environmental > Aquatic > Freshwater > Lake >...
CTACGGCGCGCGCCTGCAAAGTGGAGGGGTGACTCGGTCGCAGTTCGTCCAGCACCGAATACGCTCGACCCGCGGCATTCGCATCTCGCAGGTCGCGCGCCGTAGCGAACTCCCGCAGCTCGATTTCGAAGCGGGCGTCGCGCTCGAGTTCCGCGAGCGACGGGTCCTGGCGCACGGTAATGCGGGCAGCGACGAAATGGACGAGCGCCTGACGCGAGTTGCCGCGACGGACGGCGAGAATTGCGAGGCCTGCCTGCGCCTTGGAGTAGCTCGCCGTGTCAGCCGGGACTTCGCTGAAATACATCGCGGCAAGGGGTTCGATACCGAGATCGAGGCATAGGTAGCCAAGCGATGTCCCGAGCCGCGCCCGGTCTTCCTCCTCCGGGAATGCCTTGAGCGCCATCGGATTCTGCAGGCCGAGCATGGCGCGCCGGGCGGCATCGGCGTCAACTGCTGCGAGTGCGCGAATCCAGGCAAACCGGGCCCAGGGGTCAGAGGGATCGAGCAATTGCGCACGCTCGGCGGCCGCGAGCGAGCCGCGGAAGTCGCCCTGGCCAAAGAGCGATTCAGCCTCGGCACGCCAGCCCGCAGCGTCCTGCGGAGTCTCCGCCGACACGGCAAATACAATTGTCGCGATCAGCGCGACCGTCAAACCCATGCGGCGATCCCCTTGTCCTGCCGCCCGTCAACCATCATAGCGGCTTTCAGCGCAACCCTCACCTGCGCTAGTTGATGAGAGGTTTAGCTTTAGTAATTGATCGGCCGGGTCAAAACCCCTAGCTTCCGCCCGTGCCCACGACCCTCATCTACGCCATTGTCGTGCTCATCTGGGGCTCGACGTGGTATGTCATCAAGTTCCAGCTCGGCGTAGTCGCGCCAGAGATCTCGCTCGTCTACCGGTTCGGCCTGGCGGCAGCCTGTGTATTCCTGTTCGCGCGAATGACCGGGAGCCCGCTCGCGCTGTCCTGGCGCGACCATCGATTCGTGGCGCTGCAGGGCCTGACGCTCTTCTGCCTGAATTACTGGATGACCTACCTCTCGACCGGGTACCTGACCAGCGGGCTGGTCGCGGTGCTGTTCACGACGATCATCTTCTTCAACATCGTCAACGGTCGATTGATCCTCGGTACGCCGTTCGAGACTCGCGTGCTGGTAGCCGCGGGGACCGGCATCCTGGGCGTTGCACTGCTCTTCCTGCCGGAACTGCAGGCTGCGTTGCACGAACCGACGATTGCACAGGGTGCGGCGTTGGCGCTCGCGGCGACCTACGTCGCCTCGCTGGGCAACATGGCCGCGTCGCGCAATACCAAGGCCAGCCTGTCCGTGGTCACGGTCAACGCCTATGGCATGGCTTACGGGGCCGCCGGGCTCGCAGTCATCGCCGCGATCCGCGGTGCGCCCATCGACTTCGATCCGCGCTGGCCGTATGTGCTGTCGCTGATCTACCTTTCGCTGGCGGGAACGTCGCTTGCATTCGGGCTCTACCTGGCGTTGATCAAGCGCATTGGCGCGGCGCGCGCGTCCTACACGAGCGTGCTGTTTCCGGTGGTCGCACTGCTCGTGTCGACCCTGTTCGAAGGCTATCGCTGGAGCGTGCCGGCGATCATCGGCCTCGCCGTGCTGGTGGCGGGCAACGCACTCGCGCTCGGTGGCGCTCGCGCGGTGCCGCATTCGGCGGGTCGGGATTAATGGTTGGCTCCCCGAGTTGGACTCGAACCAACGACCCACGGATTAACAGTCCGTTGCTCTACCAACTGAGCTATCGGGGAAGCGGCTTTTCAGGGCGCGCGATTGTCGGCGAAGGCCGCGCGCAAGTCAACCAAAACGCGGGGAAATTCCGGTGATTCGGCGCTCAGGCGCGCCGCTTGCCCGCCGCGGCCGCAAGCGCCTCCTGCATGCGCCCGAGCGCGTCCCTGAGCGTCGCGTCGGCGGCAGCGAAGGAAAGCCGCATGTGGCCCGGCGCGCCGAATGCGGAGCCCGGCACGACCGCGACGCCTGCCTCGTTGATCAGGAACTCCGCGAAGGCATTGTCGTCGGCCGCGCCGACGCCCTTCATGGCGCCCTCGACGTTCGCGAATGCGTAGAAAGTGCCCCAGCCCGGAATGCAGCGCACGCCGGGGAGCGCGTTGAGCCCGGCAACGACCAGGTCGTGGCGCAGCTTGAAAGCGCGGTTCATTTCCGAGACGCAATCCTGGGGCGAGTTGAGCGCGACGGTTGCGGCGCGCTGCGAGATCGACGAGGCGTTCGACGTGCTCTGGCCCTGGATCGTCGCCATGGCGGCGACGATTTCGGCCGGGCCGCCGCAGTAGCCGACGCGCCAGCCGGTCATCGCGTAGCTCTTGGAGCAGCCGTTGATCGTCACGGTACGATCGTAGAGTCGGGGATTCGCAGTCACGAAACTCGTGAAGGGTTCCGGGCCCCACCAGATGTGCTCATACATGTCGTCGGTACCGATGACGACCTCGGGATGACGTTCAAGCACGGCCCCGAATGCCTCCAGCTCAGCTTTCGAATACGCGGCGCCGGTGGGATTGCTCGGGCTGTTGAGGATGAACAGTCGCGTGCGTGGGGTGATTGCGGCCTCGAGTTCTGCGGCCGTGATCTTGAATCCCTTTTCGATGCCCGCCGGGATGAATACCGGCGTGCCGTCGGCCACCAGGACCATGTCCGGGTAGGACACCCAGTAAGGCGCGGGGATAATCGCTTCGTCGCCTGCGTCGAGCAAGGCGCAGCAGAGGTTGAAGACCGTCTGCTTGGCGCCGCTCGAGACCAGGATCTGCGAGCGGTTGTATTCCAGGCCATTGTCCCTGCGGAACTTGGCGATGATCGCGTCCCTGAGTTCGTTAGTGCCCTCGACGGCCGTGTAGCGCGTGATGCCGCCGCGGATCGCAGCGACGCCGGCGTCCGCGATGTGGACCGGCGTGTCGAAATCCGGTTCGCCAGCGCCAAGTCCGATGATGTCCTTTCCCTCTGCCTTGAGCCGCGCGGCGCGCGCAGTCACGGCGAGCGTGGGCGAGGGCTTGATGCGCTGGACGCGCCTGGCAAGTCGAATGGGCACGGGGAGTACCGAACGGCCGGGAACCCGGCTAAGGTAAGGGAAGCGATTTTGCGTTGCAATTCGAGTCTTGCGTGAGCGAAACGAAGCCCTTTGATCTGCAGGCGGACTACGAGCCGGCCGGCGACCAGCCTGCCGCGATCGCGGCCATGATTGATGGCATTTCCGCCGGTCTCGCGCACCAGACACTCCTGGGGGTCACCGGTTCGGGAAAGACCTTCTCGATCGCGAACGTGATCCAGACCGTGCAGAGGCCGACGCTCGTGCTCGCCCACAACAAGACGCTGGCGGCGCAGCTCTATGGCGAGTTCAAGGAGTACTTCCCGCGCAACTCGGTCGAATACTTCGTCTCGTACTACGACTATTACCAGCCGGAAGCTTACGTCCCGTCCTCGGACACCTATATCGAGAAGGATGCGTCGATCAACGAGCACATCGAGCAGATGCGCCTGTCCGCCACCAAGGCGCTGCTCCAGCGGCCGGACTCGATCATCGTCGCGACGGTCTCGGCAATCTACGGGCTCGGCGACCCGGAGGCCTACCTCAAGATGGTGCTGCACCTGGTTCGCGGGGACCGGATGGACCAGCGCCAGCTGCTGCGGCGACTGGCCGACATGCAATACACGCGCAACGAGCTGGACCTGCGCCAGGGCACGTTCCGCGTGCGCGGCGACGTGGTCGACATATTTCCGGCGGAGTCGGAGCGCGAGGCCGTGCGTGTGCAGTTCTTCGACGAGGAGATCGAAACGCTGGCTTTCTTCGATCCTCTGACCGGCGAGGTGCTGCGCAAGGTTCCCCGGCTAACCGTATTCCCGTCGACGCACTACGTGACGCCTCGCGAGCGCTTGCTGCGCGCGGTCGACGAGATCAAGGTGGAACTGCGCGGGAGGCTCGCGGAACTTCGCACCGTGGGCAAGCTGCTCGAAGCACAGCGCCTCGAGCAGCGCACGCTGTTCGACTTGGAGATGATCGCCGAGCTCGGTTACTGCGCGGGCATCGAGAATTATTCCCGCTACCTGTCCGGCCGCGAGGCGGGAGAGCCGCCGCCCTGCCTGTTCGACTACCTGCCGCGGCATTCACTGCTCGTGATCGACGAGAGCCACGTTACCCTGCCTCAGTTGCAGGCCATGTACCGCGGCGACCGCTCACGCAAGGAGACCCTGGTCGAGTACGGCTTCCGCCTTCCGTCCGCGCTCGACAACCGACCCCTGCGCTTCGACGAGTTCGAGAGCATCCAGCCGCAGACGATCTACGTTTCCGCCACGCCTGCAGTGCGCGAGCTGGCGAAGTCCGGCCAGGTCGTCGAGCAGGTCGTCCGGCCGACCGGCCTCGTGGACCCCTCGGTCGAAATCCGTCCGGTCACGACCCAGGTGGACGACCTGCTGTCGGAGATCCACCTGCGAGTCGAGCGTCGCGAACGCGTCCTGGTGACGACGCTGACCAAGCGCATGGCGGAGGACCTGACCGATTATCTCGGCGAGCACGGCGTCAAGGTGCGCTATCTGCACTCGGACATCGAGACGATAGAGCGTGTCGAGATCATTCGCGACCTCAGGCTCGCGAAGTTCGACGTACTCGTCGGCATCAATCTGCTCCGCGAGGGCCTCGACCTGCCCGAAGTCTCCCTGGTCGCCATCCTGGATGCGGACAAGGAAGGCTTCCTGCGCTCCGAAGGCTCGCTCATACAGACCGTGGGACGCGCGGCGCGCAACGAGCACGGTAGCGCAATCCTCTACGCAGACAGGGTCACCGGCTCGATGCAACGTGCGATGGCGGAAATGGACCGCCGTCGCGTCAGGCAGGTTGCGTACAACGCCGAGCACGGCATCGTGCCGAAGTCGATCCGAAAACCCGTCAAGGACATCATGGAAGGCGCGCGTACGGGAGCCCCGGGCGAGGCGACACGCCGTCATGCCGTGCAGTTGACGCCGGCGCAGGCCATGCAGCAGATACGCAAGCTCGAGTCGGAGATGTTCCGCCTCGCGCGCAACCTCGAGTTCGAGAAAGCGGCGCAGTTGCGCGACGAAATCGCCGCGATCCGGGCGAGCGCTATCGGCCCGGACGCGGACCGCCAGGCGGGCTAGATGCAATCAAGGGAGAGACCGTAGATGCGAATTGCCAGCCTGTCCTGCCTCGTGCTCGGTACCGTATTTGCCTTCCAGGTCAGCGCGGCTCAGCCGGTCCTGGTGCTGCAATCGGACTTCGGACTGCTCGACGGCGCCGTAGCGTCCATGAAGGGCGTCGCGGTCGGCGTATCGCCGGACATCCATATCTACGACCTGACGCACCACATCGAGCCGTTCAATATCTGGCAGGGCGCGCTGCGCCTGATGCAGACCGCGGAGTACTGGCCTGCCGGCACGGTGTTCGTCTCGGTCGTCGATCCGGGGGTCGGCACGGACCGCAAGTCAATCGTGCTGAGAACCAAGTCCGGCCATTACTTCGTCACGCCCGACAACGGCACACTGACGTTTGTCGCGCCGCGGCTTGGCATAGACGCCGTGCGCGAGATTGACGAGGCGGTAAACCGGCGCAAGAACTCGGAGAAATCGTTCACCTTCCACGGTCGCGATGTCTACGCCTACACGGCGGCACGCCTCGCTGCAGGCGTCATCAGCTTCGAGCAGGTCGGCCGCGAGCTGCCGGCTGAAGTGGTCACGATCCCGCACGAGGCCGCACGCTACGAGGACGGCGTAGTGCACGGCAACATCCAGACGGACGACGGCAACTACGGCAACATCTGGACCAATGTCGACCGGGCGACGTTCGACCGGCTGCAGGTCCAGCGCGGCGAGCGGGTCGAGGTCAGGATCATCGAGGGCGACCGGGAGGTTCTTAAACTCAGCGTTCCTTATGCCGCGACGTTTGGTGAAGTTGCCGTGGGCGAGCCCCTGCTGTACCTGAACAGCCTGGAGAGCGTCTCGCTCGCAATCAACCAGAAAAACTTTGCCCGTGAACACGGCGTAGGTTCCGGTCCCCAATGGAGCATCCAAATTCGGCGTTGACCTGCCGATTCGCGCCCCCCTACACTCAATTCGCGTCGTATCGGCGCGGGAGTCAAACATGCGGATGGATCTGCGGATCGCGGTGAAGGCAGTGCTCGGTGCGGGATTTGCGGGTGCCGCGGTGGCGGCGAGCCCGGCGGCTTCAGGACAGGACAATCGCCCCGAGCTCGAGGAGATCGTCGTCGTCGGCACGCGTACCGCCGGCCACAGCGTCTATGAGAGTCTTGCGCCGATCGATCTCATCACACCCGAAGCGATACGCCAGTCGGCCGCCATTCCGGGCGAGATCGGCGCCGCGATCCAGTCGCTGGTGCCCTCGTTCAACCTGCCGCGGCAGTCGAATTCGAACTTCGCGGACGTGGTTCGCCCGGCGCAGCTGCGGAACCTGAGCCCGGACCAGGTGCTGGTGCTCGTCAACGGCAAGCGGCGCCACTCGACTTCGACGCTCACGACCGAATCGAAGCTCGGCAAGGGCACGAGCCCGGTCGACTTCAACAGCATTCCGGTCGGGGCGATCAAGCGAATCGAGGTGTTGCGCGACGGCGCGGGTGCGCAATACGGCTCGGACGCGATCGCCGGCGTGATCAACGTCGTTCTGAAGGACGCCGACCAAGGCGGCGAAGTGTCCGCGAGCTGGGGCCAGAATCGCACCGATTTCTCACCGACTGGTCGCAGCGTCAATGACGGCGACACGCTGTTCGCCTCGCTGAACGGCGGCATCGGCGTCGGCGGCGGCTTCCTGAACCTGACGGCCGAGTACCGCGACCGTGACTCAACCCTGCGCTCGGGCCCGGATCAGATCCCGTTCTTCGAGGAGCAGACCCCGGCCAACCTGGCGCTCGCGGGCACGCAGACCCACAAGGCGGGCGACGGGACGATGGAAGACCTGTCGTTCATGTTCAATTCCGCCGTACCGCTGGGCGAGGAATTCGAGTTCTATTCGTTCGGTGGCTATTCGCAGCGCGACGGTGAGGGTGCGAACTTCTTCCGCTACCCGGACTCGTTTGCCAACGTGCCGACGATCTTCCCCGACGGCTACATACCCGTGCTGGAGGCGGACAACGTCGACATGTCGCTAGCCGCGGGCTGGCGCGGCACGATTGCTTCGGGCTGGAACTGGGACCTGTCCGCGGTCTACGGCTCGAACGAGTTCGACCACGATGTCTCGAATTCGCTCAACGTGTCATTCGGTGATGCGAGCCCGACGAGCTTCAACGTCGCAGAGTACGAGTTCACCCAGCTGACTTTCCGCTTCGACATGTCGCGGCCGTTCGAAGTGGGCGGCTTCGCCAATCCGGTCAACCTGGCGTGGGGCCTCGAGTACCGGACCGACAACTATGAAACGAAGGCGGGCGATCCGGAATCCTACGAGGCGGGCCCCGTGATCGGCGCGCCGATCGGCACGCAGGCTGGCTCCGGTCTCAAGCCGGAGGAGACAGTGGACGTCGACCGCGACGCGATGGGCGTCTACGTTGACCTTGAATCCGACATCACCGACCGCTTCCAGGCGGGCATCGCGGCCAGGTTCGAGGACTACAGCGATTTCGGCAGTTCCGTGGACGGCAAGATCTCCGCGCGCTACGAACTGGCGGAATCATTCGCCGTCCGCAGCACGGTCGGCACCGGCTTCCGCGCGCCGTCCCTGACCCAGGCCTATTTTCGCGGTTCGACGACCAGCTTCGGCGAGGGCGGCCAGCTCGAGAACGTGCTGAATCTGCCGACCGACGATCCGATTGCCGTGCTACTCGGCGCGAGCGATCTGGACCCGGAAGAGTCGGTCAGCTACAACCTCGGCTTGGTCTTCACGCCGGGCAACAGCTTCCGGCTGACAGTCGATTTTTACCGCGTCGACATCGACGACCGCATTACTCTCTCCGAGCGCATCGGCGGCCAGGAAGTCACCGATTTCATTGATGACCAGCTCGGAATCGCGGGCGTACTCGGCGTGCGGTATTTCACAAACGCGATCGACACGCAGACGGACGGCTTCGACATCGTGGCCGACTACACGCTCGATCTCGGCCCCGGCAACTTGCAGCTCTCGGCGGCCTACAACCAGAGCGACACCGAGGTGAGCCGCGTCGACCCTAATCCGGCCGCCCTCGACGCGCTCGGCGTCGACAACGTGCTGTTCGGCGTGGAGGAGCGGAACACGATCGAGACAGCTTCTCCGGACGACAAGCTGATCCTGACGGCGCACTGGACCACGGACCGCTGGTCAGTGCTCACTCGTGGCACGCGCTGGGGTGAGGCGACGCGCGTGTTCAATTTCGGCGGTGGGTTCGAGCCGGAGCAGACATACGGGGCGGAGTGGGGCGTCGACATGGACGTCGAGTTCGCCGTGACCAAGGCATTCCGCATAGCGATCGGTGCCAACAATATCCTCGACGAGTATCCTGACCTTTCGAGCGCCGACATCAACTATTTCGGTAACCTGCCGTACGACGTGCTGCAGCCGATCACGTTCAACGGCGCGTTTTACTACCTGAGGACGACCTATACATTCTGACGCCCGGTAAGCTCAGGCCCGCAACAGTTTCTCAACGGCGTAGGCGAGTTCGAGCAGTTCGCGTCCGGTCGCAGCACGCTGCGCCGGTGTGAGCGTCGCGTCCAGTTCCACAAGCAGCGCGATGAAGCCGTCTCGACTCGAATCGACGGCGATACGGAATTGCGGCGTCCACAGCTCGTCGGGGTGGGCAATCAGCTGCAGCATTCGGGCATGGAACTCCGGCGTTTCTGCGCGGGCGCGCAGCGTCTCCTCGAGTGAGGCTCGCCAGCGCTGGCGGGTGACTCTCCACTGTTCCATGGTCGCCGGCGTGCGAGCGACGTACTCACGCACCATTCCGCGCTGAGGCGCAGATAGCGTGCCGACGAAGCGTTCAAGAAACTTGCGCACTGACTTCTCGCGCTGCGCCGCCCGCTGTGCCGTGCTGCGGTCCGCGTACTCCTGGTACTCCTCGTCGTCCTCGCGCTCGAACCCGGCAATAAGCTGCTCGACCTGCGCGTCAGTGAAAGTCAGCGCGAGCGCACTGTAGCCGGGAGCCGCCTGCACGAAGATGGCGCGCCAAAAGGCCTCGGCACGGCGGCTGGCATCGAGCATGCGCTCGCGCTCCAGACCTGCGTCGACCGTGCCGGCGAACTCGCGCAGGAAACTGGCGTAGCGCTGCAGTTCTGATTCGCGATGCCATCGCAGGTTGCCAGCCAGCGTTCGGTCGAGTTGCGCTGACTGCTCGGGTGTCAGGTCTACTAGGCTTTCGATGTAGAAGCCGACCAGCGAGTCAAGCCGGTTGTAGAAGAGACCAAGAATCGTGCAGCCGGCAAGCAGGATGGCAAGGCCGGCGACGGCGAGCAAGCCAATTCGGCGCTGCGGCGCCGCGGATTCCGCCGGTTCTTGAGTGGTAGTCCCACGAGAGCTGACGTCCATGGCTGGGTTGGGGCTATCCCTTCTACCGCAGTTGGTCCGCAAGCCCAAGCAGGACTTCGGCCAGTTTGATGCGCCGCATCGAGGTGGTCGCGTTACTTGCGCCTTGATGCTGCAGGGAAGCCGCCAATGTCTTCAGCTCCACGGCTAGATTGTCGTATTGGCCGCTGTCCTGGTTGCGCAGCTCGGCGCGCTCCAGTGCCGCAGTCACATCGATCGCCAATTCATCCGGCAATGCCTGGTCGCGATTAAGCTGGTCGACGTATGCCCTGGCCACGACGGGGTCGGCTGGCCAGGTCACGCGGAACTGCTGCTGCGGATTGAACCGGGCGCCCTGATCGGCGATGGCTGCCGCGGCGATCTCGTTCTCGGTCAGGTGCTTGCTGGGCAACAGCTTGAACACGTCCATTCCGCGCACGATCTCGGTGCCGTAGATCCGGCCGTGGTACCAATAAGCTGACCAGAAACCGCCGCCCACCAAATGCTCGGCATCGATCGGGCCACGATCGAAGTATGCAATCTCCACCGGGTTGGCGGAATCCGTGAAGTCGATCATCGAAACGCCACCCTGGTACCAGGCCTGCACGAAGATGTCACGGCCGGGGACGGGCACGATCGAGCCGTTGTGCGCCACGCAGTTTTCCTGCTCGGTTTGTGGCGCCGGCATTTTGTAATAGCCGCGGAACACCAGCTTGCCGTCTACGATGTCGTAGATTGCATCCGCGCCCCAGGTGATCGGATCGTATGCCAGGCAGCGCGGCCGGCTGCCTCCGCCCCACTCGTCGGTGAAGATGACCTTGGTGCCGTCATTATTGAACGTCGCCGAATGCCAATAGGCGAAGCCCGTGTCGACCACTTCGTGCATGCGCTTGGGTTTCAGCGGGTCGGAAATGTCGAACAGGATGCCGTTGCCCGAGCATGCGCCGGCTGCAATGCCGAGTTCCGGAAATGCGGTGATGTCGTGGCAATGGTCGGTCTGGTAGGTCTCCTGCGTATCGTCCCCGTGCTCGCCGCCGCGCCACAGGCCGGCCATTACGCCTTTCTCGGGATCAGCGAACACGGCGGGGGTGTCGACGATGCGTGCTTTTGAGGGATCATCGACCGGGATTTCGATGACGTCGATGCGAAACAGTGCGGTTCGATAATCGCCGGGGGATTCGTCGATGCAGCCTTCCATCTCCTTTTCTTCACGCACATCCGCAGTGCCTGAGTTGTAGACGATGATCTTCCCGTCCCCACCCGGCCTTGAAACGACCGAATGCGTGTGAGAGCCGCGGCAGGTCTGCACCGCGCCGACCTGCACCGGCCGTGTCAGGTCGCTGATGTCGAAAATGCGAATCCCGCGGAAGCGATCGGGGCTCACGTCTACCGTGATACCTTCAAGCCCGCAATCGACCCGTCCCCGCAACTGCTCCACTGACATGATCAGCAAGTCGCCGACAATCGAAACATCGCCCTGGCCACCGGGGCAAACGACTGAACTCAGCAGCACAGGCACGCCGTCCATGCCGAGACGGTAAATGTTGAATCCGTGGTAGCTGCCGGATACCAGGACATCGCCCGCGAACGCCATGTCGGTGTTACCGAAGCTCAGCAGCGCAGAGCGCTCGTCCTCGTCGTCAGGCTTCTTCTCCGGATCCTCTTTTTCGTCTGCGCGCGCATCGGCGGATTTCGCCGCCCCGGTTTCCTTCTCGCCGGAATCCGGCGCCTTGGGCGGCAGTTCGGAGGGGTTCTTCGGATCATAGAATCCGACCGGTTTGGGCAGTTTGGCCACGTGTTCGAGGTTTGAGATGGCTTCCCCGGCATCATCAAAGCCGGCGGCCAGCCCCGCGCGCGGGTCTGGAGACAAGGTGATCAAAAGCGCGTTCATCTTCTCGATCTCGGCCGTCTGGTCATTGGTCACGTCGGTGGTGAATTCGAACAGTGCCGGGTCGAAGGCCGAACCCTCCTGCTCGAGCAACTTCTTGACCATCTTCACCGCGCCTTCGTGGTGCCCAATCATCAACGTCAGGAACAGCCGGTCGAAGTCCACGCTCCTGGCTGCGGCAAGCTCGGCCATCTGTTCCGGGCTCGCCATGCCCGCCATCTTGTGATCGGTGTGCATCGCGCCGTGCTTTCCCGGATCCGGCAGGTCCTGGCCACGCTCCCGCAACCACTGCTGCATGAAGCCGATCTCGTCCGATTGCGAGGCCTCGATGCGTCTGGCGGCCTCGAGCAGATCCGGCCGGTTAGTACGGTCCGGTGCCAGGGCACCCATTTCGAGTGCCTGGTGATGATGCGGGATCATGTCCTGCATGAAGCGCACGTCGTCCGGCGAGTAGCTCGTGACGGCGATCTTGATGGCATCTTCGGCCGTGAGATTGCGTGCTGGCTCACCCGGCGCACCTGGCTGGATGATCGGTGCCTGAGCCAGGGCAACACCCGCCTCGCCGGCCAATATCACGCACAGGCAGATACGAAGAACCCGCTGAACAAGGGAACCGTGGATTGCAGACATTGCACCGATCCTGTTTGTGCTCAACTTCGGCCTCGGATTCATGCTGGACTCGCTAGGGCTTGCCGAGCAGTTCCAGGGCCGCGATAGTCATCGCTTCCACGCCCGCCTTGATGGAAGCTTCCGGATCGATCTTGAACAGCGGCGAGTGGTGTCCTGCCCAGTTCCCTGAATCAAGATCCGCCTGCGGCGTGCCGCCGACGTTGAAGTAGACGCTGGGGATCGGCGGCGTGACGTTCACCAGGTACGGAAAGTCCTCCGCGTACATGTCGGTCTGCTTCCACTCGGTGAAAGACGTCGCCGGCATCCTGGCTTCCATTGCAGCGCGCAGCCTGCGTGCCAGTCCGGGATCGTTGGCCGTGACGGGTGAGTGGTGCGGCGCAACCTTGACTTCAGGCAGCTTGTCTTCCGGCAAGCCTGCGGCCCGCGCCGTGTTGATCGCGACTCGCTCGATGCTCTTCAGCAGCACATCGCGAGTGGATTCGGAGTTGAATCGCACTGTGATCTCGAGCACTGCGTTGTCCGAAATGACGTTTGGCGCCGTGCCGGAATGGAACGAGCCGACCGTGATGATGGCGGGGTCCAGCGGCGCGATCTCGCGCGTCACGATTGTTTGCAGGGCATTCACAATCTGGCTGGCGACGACGATCGGATCGCGACCCAGATGGGGCGCGGCCCCGTGAGTCGCGATGCCGTGCACCTTGATGCTGACAGTATCGGCGCCGGAGAACATCGCGCCATCAGTGAAGGCAATCTTGCCAGCTGGATACTTGCTGATGACGTGCAGCGCCAGGACGTAGTCCGGGCGGGGGACGCGGCCGTAGAGGTTGTCCGCGATCATGCTGTAGGCGCCGTCGAGATTCTCCTCCGCGGGCTGGGCCAGCAGCATGAGCGTGCCACGCCAGTCGGCATGCCGGGCCTTGAGCTGGCGCGCGACTCCAACGAGGCTGGTGATGTGCATGTCGTGGCCGCATGCATGCATCACCGGCATTTCCACGCCGTCGAGATTCACCTGGCGGGCGAGGGATGCATAGGCGAGGCCGGTCTTCTCCTGCACCGGCAACGCATCCATGTCCGCACGGATCATCACCACCGGGCCGTCGCCGTTGCGAAGGATGCCTACCAGGCCGGTTTTCGCGATGCCGCGCGTGACCTCATAGCCTTCGGCCGCCAGCTCCGAGGCCATCCGGTCCGAAGTCTTGAACTCCTGCATCGAGAGTTCCGGGTTGGCATGGAAGTGACGGAAGAGCGCCTCCAGCCGCGGATAATCAGTCCCGATATCGGCCGCAAGATTGTCGGCCTTTGCTGCGGGAAGTGCAGCAGCCACGAGCAGGCCAAGCAGGCAGGGCATGCCGCGGCGTACCGAACGAAGGTCCGTAGACATCTGCTGCGACTCCACATTTGAATCCTGGCCGGCAGGATCATCGACGTTATGGTACGGCGCGCCGTCTTGACCCGCATCGTGTGGACCCAAGCACCGCAATCCATTACCATTTCGCCCCTTTCCAGGGGCGCGTAGCTCAGCGGTAGAGCACTACCTTGACATGGTAGGGGTCACAGGTTCGATCCCTGTCGCGCCCACCACACCCCCGTACGAGCCGCCTGCGTTGGCCCCCCGAGAAGGGCGGGTGGGACGGCTCGAATTCTGGTAGAATCTCGCGGTCTGGTGATTCCCTAGTCCTGTCTTGCCTGGTTCGATGCGCCGCTTCGGCGCGCCTTCTGATCCGGTCCAGCCACCACGAAACAAATCGCCGTACCAGCTTGTGGATATCCGCTAGCTGCCATTTTCCTATTGTGAGTAATCCAAGTGACCAAGCTTTTTATCGGTAACCTTCCCTTCTCCGCGACCGAGCAGTCGGTGCGCGCGCTGTTCGAGCCGCACGGCGCGATCGTGTCGCTCGCCCTGATCACCGACCGCGAAACGGGCCACCCGCGCGGCTTCGGCTTCATCGAGATGTCGAATGCCGACGCCTCGAATGCGATGCAGGCGCTGAATGGCAAGGACTTCGAGGGCCGTGCCCTCAAGGTCAACGAGGCGCAGGCGAAGGAGCGCAGCGGCGGTGGCGGCGGCGGCTCCCGCAACGGCGGCGGTAATCGTTACTGATTCCGGCTCCGGGCCCGCGGCGGGCCGGGATGAGAGTCCATGAACTGGGCGATCATCCTTGGCCTGTCGGGGGTCGCACTGTATCTCGGCATGAGCCTGCACAGTGCGCGAGGCAGCTCCTAGAAATTTCCGAAGTTCGCGAGGTTGAACACATGCGCATCGTGTCCCGCTCCGCCCGTTCGGTCCGTGAACAGGAACGTGAAAAGTCGACCCGCAAGCGCGAGGCTGCCGGCACGCTGGCATCCGCTTTCCCGCGCAGCGAACAGGTCCGTATCCATCTTCAGTTCGTTGCGCAGGAAGGGCCTGCGCCCGCGGCACGGACGCACGCCCTCTATTCCTCGGCGCAGGCCTATTTCGAGTTCGCCTGCCCGCATGGAGACTGCGACGGCAGCATCGACTTGAACGCCGTCGCCCTCCCGTTGCTGCGCAGCTCGGGCACCCAGGCCGAAGGCACACTGTATTGCCCGGGAACGCGCGCGGACGGTGGAAATGCGCGTCCTCCCTGCAACCAGCGGGTCGATTACTGGATCGTTGCCCGCTATCAGTCGCTGGCCCGCGCCGCGAGCTGACCGGCCCCGAGGGCACCCCGGTCGATTGACAGCAACGTCCGCAGCAGGACGTCCGCGCCGTTCGCAAGGTCGGCCGGCGTCGTATATTCCTCCGGGGCGTGGCTGATCCCGCCCTGACTCGGCACGAAAATCATTCCCATGGGCGCGACGTGCGCCATGTCCTGGGCGTCGTGGCCGGCGCCGCTCGGCATGCGCCTGTGCGAGAGTCCCAGTGACGCGGCGGCAGACTCGACCACCACGCGAAGGCGTTCGTCGGTCGGAGCCGGACTGAGTGCGAGTTCAACCTCGTCGAAGTGAACCGATGTGCCTCGAGCATCGGCGATGCGCCTGGCCTCGACCTCCACCGCCCGCAACACGGACTCCATTTTTCCGGCATCGAGGTCGCGGATCTCGAGGCTCAAGGTGACGCGGCCGGGAATGACGTTCGGGGCGCCCGGTTCTGCGCTGATCCGGCCGACGGTCGCGACCTGCGTGCCCGGCGTCGTCGACGCGATCCGGTTCACGGCGAGCGTGAGTTCGGCGGCCGTCACGAGCGCGTCGCGCCTGCGGTCCATGGGCGTCGTGCCTGCGTGGTTCGCAACGCCCTCGACTGTGACGTCCCACCAGCGGATGCCGACGATGCCCTCGACGACGCCGGGCA
>Ga0163150_10005925_pt1 | contig 15288 bp, 17 predicted proteins | sample OliLakLV19P2IB_FD_148628 | JGI IMG/M metagenome (GOLD analysis project Ga0163150, IMG submission 148628) | Freshwater microbial mat bacterial communities from Lake Vanda, McMurdo Dry Valleys, Antarctica - Oligotrophic Lake LV.19.P2.IB | ecosystem: Environmental > Aquatic > Freshwater > Lake >...
CCGGGCTGGCGGCGGCAGCGCAAGGGAGGTCGCCGGCTCCAGCGAGGCCTGAAACATATCGTCGGACCGCTGGACCTTCACACCCATCTGCATCGGCAGTGTCCAGCCGGCGACGTCGTAAGGCCGCTTTGTCGGACCCGTTGTACCGGAACGAATCTCCGGATACTTCTGCGGTTCCATCAAATCGACAAGATATCCTCGAAACGGCTGGGCCGCCAGCAGGACGAAGGTGCCGGCGGGGTGCTTCTGTCCTCCGACTGTGAACGCCGAGGTGGAACGGTGGACCGTGATGCCACCCATTTGCAGGCGTCGCAGCATCTCCACCGAACTCGATTTGTCCCACTGATCCTGAGGAATTACGTAAGCATAGGGCGCGGATTTCTTGCCAGCCTCGATATTGTCTCGGGCCATTTGCCATGCTTTGGACAGAAATGCTTCGCTGCGCGTCGACGCCAGATCGAGAATGGCCATGTCCGCGGTCAACATGTAATCGATGGCTTCCCGGGTACCCCACTTGCCGCCCATCCACGGACGCTCATAAAACACGGTCGGCTGCTTCGTTGGCATGCCGTTTCCGAATCGCTCAGGGAAATCGGCCGGCTTGTAAACACGCGGCGTAGCATAGCCGTGGAGCGCGGTTTCGGTGAGAATTCCATGCATATTGTGGAATGCCGGCACGGACCGGAGACCGCCATTCCACCAGGCGTCGAACCCGAAATAAGACAAAATGCCCGGCTTACTCTCCCGAGCGAACCGCTCCTTCATCGCCGCACCTATTAAGTTGATACCTTCCATTACCGGCGCCGGGATATTCGGATTCAGCGGCTCGGCGTACGGCGGGACGAAGATGCGAGCCGGGAAAGCAGGAGACTGGTGCTGGTTGTAAACGATCTGCGGGAACCACTCCTCAAACAGAAGCCTGCTTACGTTGCGAGTTTCCTGCAGGTTCATCATGTACCAGTCGCGGTTATTGTCATGCCCGGCATACTTCTGGTACAGACCCGGCAGAGGAGCCAGCTCGTAAGGAGTGCCCACATTCTTTCGGTACCACTCGACCACCATGTCGAGCCCATCCGGATTGATGCACGGTATCTGAATCAGGATTACCCTGTCCCGAATGCGGCGCATCTCATCGGATTCCTCCGTGACCATGCGGTAAGCGAGTTCCGGCGAATGCTGTGCGGGAGCCACCTCAGTGGCGTGCAGACCAGAATCGATCCAGACAAAAACCTTGCCCTCTTTCGCCAGTGCCTGCGCTTCCGCTGCGCCTGGGACCAGGCCGAGAGCGAGTTTGCGGTTGATCTCTTTAAACCGGTCCAGCTGACGCAGATTCTCCGGCGACGAGAAGAACGCCATATAAGAGGTGCGGCCCTGCGAGGTCTTTCCGTACTCCACCAGGCGCATGCGGTCCGTCGACGCCGCCAGCTTCTGAAAATAGCTCGTGATCTGGGAATAGTTGGCGAGTTTGTAGTCCTCACCCGGTTCGAAACCGAGCACTTCTTTAGGACGAGGAGCCGCGGCGGGCAACCATAACGCACAACACACCAGGAGCGTACAAACTCGCTGAAGCATGATTCAGACAGCATACCGCGCACCTGGATAATGGAAAGCATGGCAGCGATGCGGGAAAGCAAGTTTCGGGTTGGGATTGCACAGTTCGCGTGCTCGACCGATGTGGACGCAAACCTCGACAAGGCAGTCGAGGTAATTCGGGAAGCGGCGAAGCAGGGCGCGCAGGTGGTCTGCCTGCAGGAGCTGTTTCGCTCTCAGTACTTCTGCCGCGTGGAGAGCGCCGACCTGTTCGATCTGGCCGAACCCATCCCCGGGCCCTCCACGGACGTGATCGGCAAGGTGGCGAAAGAGGCCGGTGTGGCGGTAGTGGCATCGCTGTTTGAGAAGCGCGCACAGGGGTTGTATCACAACACGGCAGCCATTCTGGACGCTGACGGCGAAATGCTCGGCATCTACCGCAAGATGCACATCCCGGACGATCCGCTGTACTACGAGAAGTTCTACTTCACCCCGGGCGACACAGGATTCCCGAACTTCAATACGAAATTCGGACGCATCGGCACGCTGGTGTGCTGGGATCAGTGGTATCCGGAAGGGGCCCGGCTGTCGGCGCTTGGAGGTGCTTCGGTGTTGTTTTACCCCACGGCGATCGGCTGGCACCCGGCGGAGAAGGAGCAATACGGAGCTGCCCAGCTGGATGCCTGGCGCACCATTCAGCGGGCACACGCGATCGCGAACGGAATCTATGTCTGCGCCGTGAATCGGATCGGGTTCGAAGGAACACCCGATAGTGGTCTCGAGTTCTGGGGTAATTCGTTTATCGCCGATCCGTTTGGGCAGGTTATAGCCCAGGCTTCAGGCGATAAAGAAGAGGTGCTGGTGGCAGAAATCGACCCAGCCCGTATAGACGAGGTCCGGCGCAACTGGCCCTTCCTGCGCGACCGCCGCATCGACGCCTACGGCCCGCTCACCAGCCGGTGGATCGGCTGATGGCCACCACAACTCGCTACCGCATGCCGGCCGAATGGGAGCCGCACGAAGGCACATGGCTCGCCTGGCCGCACGAACGCACCGACTGGCCCGGCAAGTTCGAACCGATTCCGTGGGTGTACTGCGACATCGTCCGCCGGCTGTCCCGCGTCGAGCGCGTCCACATCCTTATCAATGATCCGGACAGCGCGGAACTGGCCCGAGTCATGCTCGAAGACGCTGGCGCTAACCTTGCCGCCGTGGACTTTTTCGAATGCCCCACGGATCGCAGCTGGACCCGCGACTTTTGCCCGATTTGGGTTCGCGACGAGGCGGGCCGGCCCGTGATCCTCAACTGGGGTTTTAACGGCTGGGCCAAGTACGACAACTGGCAGGTGGACGACGCAGTCCCTTCCGCTGTCGCAGCACGCCTGGGCACACCTGAAGTTCAGCCGGTATTTCGCGGTCGACGGGTGGTGCTGGAAGGCGGGAGCATCGACGTAAATGGCCTCGGCACCATTCTCACCACCGAAGAGTGCCTGCTCAGCGACGTGCAGTCTCGGAACCCCGGACTTACGCGTGAGGACCTGGAGGATGTATTCGCCCAGTATCTCGGCATCCGACACACCCTGTGGCTACGCAACGGTATTTATGGGGACGACACGCACGGCCACGTCGACGATCTGGCTCGTTTTACCGACCCTCGCACGGTCGTTATCGCGTCCGAAGCCGATCCGGCAAGTCCGAACTACGAGCCGCTGCTTGAAAACATTTCGTTACTGCGAGAAATGCGTGACCAGGACGGTGAGCCACTCCGCGTGGTGCCGCTTCCGATGCCCGCACCGGTGGAGTTCGCAGGCCAGCCGCTTCCGGCCAGTTATGCCAACTTCTACATCGCGAACAAGATGGTGCTGGTTCCAACGTTCAACGATCCGCGGGACCGGGTTGCGCTAAACACGCTCGCCGAACTGTTTCCGGATCGCGAGGTGACTGGCATTCACTGCCTGGATTTGGTTTTGGGGCTCGGGACGCTTCACTGCATGACGCAGCAGCAAATTGCCTGCTAACCGGGAAATCAGGAGCCGGACGTCGCCCAGGCAAACAGCGTGCGAAGGGCTGAAGCCGGCCGGCTTTGGCGAGGCGCGGCCGGTGCCGCCATTTGCTCTCGCCGCTCATGAAACTGCTGGTACCGCTCCAGGATGGGCTCGGCATCGAGCCCTGCCGCCTCGGCGTACTGACGGATGAAGCTACGGTCAAAGATACCGCCCGGCAGCTTGCTAAATTCTCCGTTTTCGATTGCGTCCAGAAAGAACTTACTAATCTTCGTCTTATCCGAGATCTCTGCGAGCGTCGTTGTGGGCATTTCGCTACCTTCTGGCCATGCGCCGTCGCGTGTATCCCCAGTGAGCACACACTGCCTGTGACCCTGGCAATCCTGATACAACGTCTGCCGGTTGAAATTTCATGATAACCTGGACGGTGCCCACATGGAACGGGAACAACGCGGGGATCACCCTCCCCCTGTTGTAGTTCCCTGCAAACTAATGTTACGCAAGGCACACTTTACGGAGATTTTCCTCAGCACGTCCAGGTTGTGCGCGCGGGCTCCCGATCCTAACGGTTATGAATCGTTATCTGTCATCCACTTTTGTGGCAGGCTTGTTAGAATTGTGTGACCTCGTTCTGTTCTCCGCCTCGCAGTTATCCCACTTAGAAGGTGATTCGTGATCTCTGCTTCCCGCCCCGTCATCAGCATCCTGCTGGTGGAAGATAATCCGGGTGATGTTCGACTTATGCGGGAAGCACTGGTGACTAACGGCACCTCCAGCCGTCTCCTGGTAGTAGAGGACGGCGAGGCCGCTCTGCGTTTCCTTCACAGGAAGCCGCCATACATGGATGCAGACCGTCCGGACCTGATCTTTCTGGATCTCAATCTTCCACGAAAAGATGGTCGCGAAGTACTCGCACAGATTAAGAAGGATCCGGATCTGCGGACCATCCCAGTTATCGTACTTACGACTTCGGATGCAAACAACGACGTGCAGCAAGCCTATGAACTGCATGCCAACTGCTACATCAGAAAGCCGAGCGATCTGGACGAGTACCTGAAAGCGATCCAGACTTGCGAGTTTTTTTGGTGCAGCGTCGTCCAACTTCCCTGATGAAGGCTGGCCACTCCGTCCCATCCGCCCGGCATGACCAGGGCCGTACTACTCTCACGCGCGTCTCGCTGACAGTCATCCTCCCTGTCCTGTACTTCTTCCTGCCCCCTTACTATGCGCTGCAAATTCAGGACCTGAACACCGCTCTGAGATTCTGCTTCTTCCTGGGCGTCAACGGCTTGATCGTGGGACTGATCGCGAACCTCTACCGCACCCAGGCAGCGCTGGCTCGATCCGACCGGATCTTCCGAAATTTTGCCGAACTGATCCCTTTTGGCGGCTGGATCAGCGACGGCGACCACAACATGATTCACCTGAGTGAATCGTTCCGCAATACCTTTGGGCTGGGACCAGAAGAAGGGCTGGGAATCGGGTGGACCGCCCCGATCGTGCCCGAATAGCGAAATCTGGTGCTGGCCGAATGGAGCCGGTGCATGCGCGACGGCTACTTTTGGGATTTCGAGTACCGCATGAAAAACCCGGCTGGCGAGGTGCTCACGGTACTCAGCCGTGGAATACCCGTGGTCGAAGGCGGCACTCGCATGTGGGTCGGCATGCATCTGGATGTCACGGCCAGGGAGCGGTCTGTCGATGAGCAGGTCCGGCAGGCACGCGATATCGCCCGCTTCAACGCGGAACTGGAACAGCTCGCCTACGTGTCGGCCCACGATCTCCAGGAGCCGCTCCGGATCATTGCCAGCTACCTCCAGCTGCTGCGGCGCAAGTACGGGGGCAAGCTCGACGCCGAAGCCGATGAGTTCATCGAGTACGCGGTGGAAGGTGCCACGCGGCTGAGAGCTCTGCTTCAGGGTCTGCTCTTGCTTCAGAACGTTGGCAAAAGCGGCCGTGTACGGCGGAAGCACAGACTGGCCAGACTTGTCGAACGGGCAATTCAGAATGTCGGAGGCGCGGCTGGGGCGGCTATCACGGCCGGGCAGCGTCGCCGATAACGGAATCGGCATTGACCTCGAATATCAACACCGAGTGTTCGAAGTTTTTCAGCGCCTTCACTCCAGGGCGGAGTACCCGGGAACAGGCATCGGTTTGGTTATCTGCCGAAAGATTGTCGAGGTCCACGGCGGTCGTATCTGGGTCGACAGCACCCCCGGTGAGGGATCGCGGTTTTGCTTCTTTGTCCCTGACGGCAACTGAGTCTCTACACTGAAAGTATGTCCGTCCGTCTGTTCCTGCTGCCGGCCGCTGTCCTTCTCGCGAACGCCGCAGCTGCTCAGACTCCATGCAGCTCGGTGCCCGTGTATTCTCGCTGCGAGCTGCTCTTCGAACTCAATCCCGCAGAGCGTCAGACACACCCCAATCCGTATTTCACGGCGACACTGCAGGTAGAATTTCGCTCGCCAAGGCATCGCACACAGTTGATGCCCGCGTTTTGGAATGGCGAGGGTAAGCTCATGGTGCGATTCGCTCCCATGGACCCCGGCGACTGGGAATACAAGATCACCAGCAACATCAGGCGATTCGAAGGGCAACAGGGAAAGTTTGTGGCGACCGAAGCCGAAGCACGAGGCTTCGTAATTCCCGCTAATGGTCATCACTGGCGATATACCGAAGGGCGCGCGGCTCATTTGTGGATGGGCGACACCAGGCTCGATCTCGGCTCGGTGGACGATGCGCAGTTTCGCGCCTACGTCGACGGCCGGGCAGCGGAAAAATTCAACCATATTCGGGGCTACGCCGGCGGCAACTGGCGCGACGCCTCGATGCCCGACCTGGCCTTTTACAACCGCCTCGATGAGCGCGCGGCCTACCTGAACAGCAAGGGAATCACGATCGACATGGTGCTCGGCGGCGCTGACGGCGAGTTGGCGAAACGTCTGCCGATGGCTGTACAGCGCGAGCGTTTCATCCGCTACCTCATCGCCCGGTACTCCGCTTTCGACATCACCTGGCAACTGCTGGAAAACTTCGAGTCCTACACCGGTGGGCGAGAGCTTGCCAAACAGATGGGTCTGTTCCTGAAAAACAATGACCCATACCGGCACCCTCGCTCCACTCACGCTTCGGCCACAGCCAGTTCCCTGCTGCCGGATGGGTGGCTGGACCACATCGTTTACGGCAGTGCCGACGACGCGCTCGCCGCTGTCGAGCATCAGATCTATCCGTTGCCCGGCGTCAACACCGGGCTCGGCACAACGAAGGCGTCGCCAGCCGAGTTTCGCCGTCGCCTGTGGACCTCTTTTGTGAATGGCCAATATCCCTCGGGTGACGGCAGTCTCGATTCCGCGGCTGCGAAAGCCATGACGGTTTGGTACGACCTGGTTCACGGCACCCGGCACTGGGAGTTGGAGCCTTATTTCGAGCTGGATGGCGGACGCGCGATCGCTCTTCCGGAAACCGAGTACATCGTTTACGTGGAGAAACCTTCAGCGCCGATCGAGGTTCGCGTCGAGAAGCACGAATACGATGTGAAGTGGATCGACCCGGCGACCGGAGAGACGGTGCCTCTGAAGCAGTTTAAGTCCGACAAATTCACTGGTGAAGCACCCAGCCGCGACCATGACTGGGTCCTTCATATCTCACGTGAGGGCCACAAGGAAGGCATGCTCCGGTCGTGGAAGTTCGAATCGCGGCCGTTTCTGGTGCAGGAAGTGGAATCGGCGCCAACGAAAGTGCCCTTCGAGATTGCGGAGCCCAAAGCCGACGAAATCTCGCTCTCAAAACCGCCTGCGTTTGCCGCCAAACTGAAGCGCGAGACTCGCGGCACACGCACAATGTTGTATCTCTGGACTGGCGACATGCCGATCGAAGCGCAGGGTATGCGCGTCATCGGGACAGGCAGCTCCGGCACCTGGGACCTGAAATCGAACGCGTTTCGAGCTCCAGGCGTGATGAATATTCGTGTATACGGAATGAATGCGAACGGAAAAGTGTATTTCGCGGACAAAATAGTCCGCACCATCCCTTAATGCGAATCCTCGCGCTGGACACCACAGCCGCGTTCGGCAGCATCGCCCTGCTGGATGGTGCACAACTTGTCGAAGAGGTGCTTCTCCACTCGCCCGATGGATTCGGCGCGATTCTGTTTGACCGCATCCGGCAGTTGCTGAACCGGCATGACGTCCCCCTCGAAGCCATCGATTGTTTCGCAGCCGCCTCAGGTCCGGGCTCCTTTACAGGTGTGCGCGTCGGCCTCACGGCTGCCAAGAGCCTGGCCGAGGCAACAGGAAAGCCGGCGGTCGGCGTCTCCAATCTCGTGGCGCTGGCGGCGTGCGGAACCTCGCCGATGCGGGCAGCCCTGATCGACGCGCGGCGTGGCGAGGTATACGGCGCGGCATACGATGCCGGTCTCGCTCCGGTGCTGCCGGAAACGGTGGGGCCGTTTGCCTCGTGGCTCGCCTCCCTTCCCCCGAAGGTTTCCGAGATTGTCTGTCCCGACCCTGAGCCATTCCGCCCGCATGTTCCGAAGAACATCAGCCTTTCCGGACGCAGAGCGATTGCAGCGGCTGTCGCGCGCATCGCATCGGCGCGTCTGTGTATGGGCGAGTCGGCCGATCCGGCGGCACTGGACGCCAACTACGTGCGCCGCTCCGATGCCGAACAAAACTGGAAGGACGAACCGATTGCCGGAACTGCCTGAAGTGGAGGCGGTGGTCCGTAAATTGCGCTCGCGGGCCGAAGGCGCCTTCATTTCCGAGGTACGGGTACTCCGGGCCCGATCCACACATCCGCAACATTCTGCCCTGCTCCAGTCGGCATCGGGGCGTGTGATCGACGCCATCGACCGGCGTGGCAAGAACATCATCCTGCGACTCAGTGGGAGTCTCGCGATTCGCGTGCATCTCCGCATGACCGGCAACCTGGTCATGCTGCCGAGCCATCTTCTGCATTCGCAGACAGTGCGCGTCGTCTTCGCACTACGCGATGGCCGAGGCATCGGGTTCGAGGACCCGCGAGTCCTCGGGACGGTCCACCTGCACACTGACTCCGAACTTCAGGAAATACTGAACGACCTTGGCGTTGAGCCTTTGTCCGCCGACTTCACGGTCAGCTTTCTGGCTTCGCATGCAAAACGAAGCCACCGGCCGGTCAAAGTGTTCCTGATGGAGCAGAACGTTGTCGCTGGCCTCGGCAACATCTATGCGGCGGAGAGCCTGTTTCGCGCCCGCATCCATCCGGCGAGGCTGGCCTGCGGCATCTCACAAAAGAAGGTGAAAGCTCTGCACGCCGCCATAGTTGAGGTGCTGACGGAAGCGATGACCGAGGCTGAGGCTTCTTATTCGCAGCCCGGGAGTCACAACGGGATGTCGTGGCGCGTCTATGGCCGTGAAGGTAAGCCTTGCGTGGTTTGCGGCCAGGCCATACGCAGGCTGCGTCAGGCAGCCCGGTCCACTTATTACTGCGCTGTCTGTCAAAAGTAATTCACTATGACTCAACTGGAACGTATCGCTTCAGAGTTACAGCACTCGCTGATGGGTCCCGCCTGGCATGGGGAATCCTTGTTCGAGTTGCTGACGGGGGTCACGTCGGAAGCGGCCGCCGCGAAACCGATCCCGGGCGCTCATTCCATGCACGAGATCGTCCTGCATCTCACGCGCTGGGTGGAAATCGCGTCTGGCGCCCTGAATGCACAACGGATTCCAGAGTGGCCCTTTCCAGATGACTGGCCTTCACCCGAATCGACACCCTGGGACCGTGCTTTGGCGGACCTGAAGCAGGCGACAGGAGAACTGGCTGGATACACAGGCCAGATCCGGGAAGAACAACTCGACACACAGGCGTCTGGGCGTGCTTACAGCCTGGGTGTGCTGCTGCTGGGAGTCGTGCAGCATGCCGCGTATCACGGTGGTCAGATTGCATTGCTCAGGAAACTAACCAGGGTATAATTCTCGCTGGACTCCCTCCCGCAAACAGTTCTCAACGTGGCCACAGATCTCATCGAAATTGACGCCGAAAAGCCGAGCGACGCAGCAATATCCAGAACTGCGGCAATTATCCGCCGGGGCGGAATTGTGGCTGTTCCCACCGATGCGCTGTATACACTGGTGGGCGACCCTCTGAACCTGCAGGCAGTCGGCAAAGTGTTCAAAGCGAAGGGCCGCGAGACTTCCCGTTCGCTTCCCCTGTTTGTACGCGACATCCTCATGGCCGAGGAACTAGCGGCAGCGGCAACATCGCGTTTCTATCTTCTGGCGCGGCATTTTTGGCCGGGACCGCTGACAATCATTGTTCCTGCCGCGTCCAAAATGCCGCTTAAAGTGACCGGAAATACGGGGCGGCTCGGTCTGCGCCAGTCTCGATCTCCTGTGGTTCAACGTCTGGTTGAGGCTCTTGGCCAGCCCGTGATCGGGACCAGCGCCAATCTCTCTGGCCAGCCTACCGGACGCACTGGCATTGATGTGTTCGCGGCGATGGACGGTGCGGTCGACCTTGTTCTCGACGGCGGCCTGTGTGCCGGCGAGGGCGCTACCACGGTCGACATTACCGAGCCTTACTGGCGTGTGATCAAGGAAGGCGCCGTGACCGAGAAAGACCTTCAGGCCTGCCTGAAAGGTACCTAACGTAATGAACTGGCCAGCTGTGGGTGCCGCTTTGCTCGCGGCTGCCGTGGGGCTCGGGGCTTTCGGAGCTCATGGGCTTCGCGCACGTTTGGATGCCTACTCCCTCGGTATCTGGGAAAAGGCTGTATTTTATCATTTTGTCCACGCGTTCGGATTGCTGATCGTACCTCTGCTCGCGCGAACCGGATCGCTCGACTCGACATCGGCAGACCGGGTCTGCTGGCTGCTCGCCGCGGGTGTGCTGATTTTCTCGGGCAGCCTCTATGTGCTTGCGGTGACCGGAATTCGGACGCTCGGCGCCGTGACACCCATTGGGGGTGTCGCATTCATTGCGGCGTGGCTCCTGCTGACCGTCGGTCTGCTCAGATCCCGATAGCACGCCGCACCGTTAACCGCACGGTCCTGCGGAAACACCCTCGCATATCGCCGAGTCACCCTGCCGGGGGGAAATCGGATCATGACTACAAAAGTGCCCGGACTGCAACCGGGGCGCGTGAAGTGAACGTCGGCGCGGGCGAACGTGTTCTCTCGGTGTTTGCCGGTGGGGCGCTCGCCTCAGCCGCTCTACGCAAGTCGGACGGCCGAAAGAGGGCGGCAGCGGCCCTTGCGGCCACAGGCGGATTGCTGGTCTGGCGCGGAATGTCGGGAAAACCCCGTGTCCCGTGCCGCCGGGATTAACACAGCCGTTCCGGACTACCACAGCCGCCACACGTCTCAGGTGACAACGATCGCCGCACCACCGGAACGGATCTATGAATTCTGGCGTAACTTCGAGAATTTGCCGCGCGTGCTGTTTCTCTCGAGTCGGTTCAGGTACTCGACGACACATATTCGGTGTGGCGGGCGAATGGGCCCGCGGATCACATTGTAGAGTGCAAGCGATTCGCGTGGCGATCCAGTCCGGACACGCTGGTGCCCAATGCAGGTTCGAAACCGGAGAGCTGCCCACCACAGAAGGTCAGACCTCCGGCCGCGCTCAATCCTGAATCGTGAACTTCGCCTGCACCAGCTGCCAGTCCGGCAGTTCGTAAGGCTTGAGGTTCGTTTTCACTGAAGTCGACATGTCCTTGGATTCGTAAGGACCGATCGACGGAATCTGCACCGGGATAATGAAATACTCCCGCCCGCCAGACACCAGGCGCACTTCCATTGTCAGTTGCGGAAGGTCGGCCGCGGAGTGGTTCACCACCACGAAGTCGATTCGCACGTTCCCGCCGGAATGCTCCTGGATGCGCACGCCGCCGACTTCGATATGCTTCGCCAGAGGATTCACAGGGGCAGCCTTCGAACCCGCTGCGGGCGCCTTTTCCAGCGTCGGCTTATCCGCGGCAGTGGCCGCCGGAGCATCGCCGCGGTGGGGTAACACGAACATGTACAGGACAGCCAGCAGCGCCACGATCCCGGCTGCGGCGCCAATACCCACGAGCACCGGAGAGACCGTACGAGCCGGAGGCGGAGGGGCCGACCAGGCAACCTGTCCCACAGCGGTCGGAGGTGCCGGCTGCGCAGGTGGCGGAGGAGGTGGTGGTGGCGCCGCCGGCTCCACAGGACGGCCAAATTCCCGCGCGGGCGCCGGCGGCACAGCCCTCGTCGGCACACCAGAAGGCGGTACGGGAGAAGCGGCTTCCACAGGCTCTGCTGCAGTTGCCGCGGGTTGCCTGGGTGCAGGCGGGTGGCAGCGCGGACACTCCGAGTAAGCCGGAGGAACTTCTCCCCCGCATTTAGGGCAAATCCATGTGAACATTGCGACCCTTATGGTAACTCGCGGCGACCGCCTTCAGCGGCGCGTCGCAATACTTCGATTCTCTCGATCAACGCGGGCGCGAAGCAACTCGCCTCGGCGGCTGAAGCTCCACTCGCGGTCAGACCCGCGCGGATCTGCTCCGGCCTGATGCGGCGCAGCAGCCTCAGAAGCCAGCGGGCGTCCGCCTGTGTGATGTCGTTGCTGAAGTCAGCCGTGTGCTGGCCTCTGTATCCGAATATCAGCTTACTGTCCGGACCGACACGTACAAACTCCGGAGTCTGAGACCTGTAAGCCCCGCAATTCCAGTTACTCCGTCCGAGCCAGAGAATGTTACCCCAGGATCCAAATGACTGACCCCAGTCATTGACGAAGTAAGTTCGACGGACCTCGCCACTGGCACCGGTAACTTCGACAACACCGGCGTTGCTTCCCGAACGGACGTCGCGCGCATCTTTGTTATCCCAGTTCGACACCAGCATTACCAGCAGCTTCAGCCCGCGCAATTCCGCCGACCCGACGAAGGGATTCCGAGTCCATGTCCAGACGTCGTCACCCACATACCGGGCTGTGCTGTCGCGCAGTTCAAACGCTGCGTATGTGAAGGTGCCGTCGGGACGAACAAAGCCAGCAGCCCGGCCAAGAGACCCGCGCACGCCTTCGATCCGCCCTTCGCGAAGGAACCAGACTGCGTCGGCGTAATAGCCGACAGCGGATGCAAGTCGAGTGGCGAAGGCATCGGCCCTTCCTTCCAGTCCACCCTTTACCTGCCACAGCAGTCCGGCTGCGTCTCGCACCATCACTTTCGCGCTGGTCCCGCTGAGTTCTTCCTTCACGAACTGGAACGGCTGCCGGGGAACAGGCGCTCCTCGGGCTGCGACTTCGAAGGGCACGGCATCGGGAGATACGGAAGGCTCCTGCCAGAGTGCGACGGTGGCGGCAGCCAGCAAAACGGCGGGTAACATTTACTCGATACTAGACTGAATTCCCACGCGATCTGTTACATCGAAAACGCACGAGGTTACAGTAACCCTGCTGTCATGGCGACACTGCGCTGTGAGCCGCGGAACCAACAGGCTGCGCGTCTATATGTGGATGGCGCAGGGAACTTAGGAACTCAGCGAAACTGCACTGTTTGTTTCGGCATCTAAGTTACAGCAGGCTCGATCGGGAGCATAACCTGCATGCTGCCCGGTGCAAGGAGCACAATGACTCGCTTTGTCAGTTCTCTCGTTTCCTCAGTTGGCTCCTCATGGTGTCAACTCATGCATCCAGATCCCATGTGGCCGGTCAATGGCCACTACCAGTGCCGGGTGTGTCTTCGTAAATTTCCAGTCTCCTGGGAACACCCTGAAACTGCGTCCGTGCACACACACAATCACAGCAGGGCCCCCAAATCGATTGCATCGGCAACCGCATCGCCCGCGATCCAGTAATCTGTTGCGCTCATTCGAGCCGAACCCGCCCCAGGGCTGCCCCTGACGGCGCCGCCGCGGGTTCGGCAGTCGGCGCCGCCGACCTGCTAAGCTTGCCGAATATATGCAGGCCGGAGCGGTCAACGTACAACGAAGCAGCCCAGTATATGACGTAGTCGTAATCGGCTCGGGAGCCGGCGGCGGCACCGTCGTACAGGTGCTAACCCAGATGGGTATCAACGTCGCCCTGATTGAAGCGGGTCCGCTGCTCAATCCCGGCCGCGACTTCAAAGAACATAAGTGGCCCTCCGACTACCCCCACCGCGGAGCACTCGAGGGCGGCATTTATACGGAGCAAAAGCACCAGAACTTCTCGTTTTTCAGCGCCCCTAACGGCTACTGGAGCATTGAAGGCGAGCCGTATACGGTAGCCCCGGGCAGTGAGTTCCGCTGGTTCCGTTCCCGAATTCTCGGCGGCCGTACTAACCACTACGGCCGTATCTCCCTGCGCTTTGCCGATTATGACTTCAAACCGTACACGCGCGACAGCGTCGGCACCGACTGGCCGATCAGTTACGAAGATATCGCTCCCTGGTACGACAAGGCCGAAGCTTTTATCGGAGTAACAGGGACAAAAGAAAACATCCGCAGCGCTCCTGACGGCGTCTTCCAGACTCCCCCCGCACCGCGCGTTCACGAGGTCCTTGTAAAAAAAGCCGGCGACAAACTCGGCATCCCTGTCATTCCTTCACGGATGGCGATTATCACCAAAAACACCCATGGACGGGCCGCCTGCCACTATTGCGGGCAGTGCGGACGGGGTTGTGTTACCGCCTCCAACTACTCGTCGAGCCAGGTGCAGATCATGCCGGCGCTGAAAACCGGCAAGCTCAAAATCTTCCCGAACGCAATGGCCCGCGAACTAATAACCGACGGACCGGGTAAGGTGAAGGCCGTCTCTTACATCGATAAGGCAACGCGCACCGAGAAACAGATCCGATGCCGCGCAGTCGTCGTCGCGGCCAGCGCCTGTGAGTCAGCCCGGTTGTTACTAAACTCGCGCGGCCCAGGTTACTCGAACGGCCTCGCGAATAACTCCGGAGTAGTCGGTAAGAATCTTACTGACTCCACAGGTTACGGACTAAGTGGGTATGTGCCGGCGCTCGAAGGCATGCAGCGGCACGACAACGACGGCTTCGGCGGTATGCACGTCTACATCCCCTGGTGGCTGTGGGAGAAGCAAAACCAGATCGGGTTCCCCCGCGGCTATCACGTCGAGATCGGCGGCGGCTACGGGATGCCAGTCGCCGGCTCCTTCCACGGCGCGTGCCGGCAGCACGAAGGCTATGGAAAATCGTTGAAGAGTTATGTGCGTCAGCGTTACGGGACCACCATCGGGCTCTCCGGACGCGGCGAGATGATTCCTAACAAGGACACGTTTTGCGACATCGACCCGAGCGTCGTTGACCGCTTCGGAATTCCCGTGCTGCGGTTCCACTTCAAGTGGACGGAAGCCGAGATCAATCAGGTACGGCACATGCATCGCACGTTCACCGACATTATCGAGGCAATGGGCGGCACCGTGCTCGGACTCCGCAACCCGGAACGCGAGTCCGCCGGCATCTCCGTTGGCGGCACGATCATCCATGAGCTCGGCACGGTGCGCATGGGGAACGACCCGGCGACGTCGGCGCTCAATAAATACTGTCAGGCCCACGATGTGAAGAACCTGTTCGTCGCTGACGCGGCTCCGTTCGTCAGCAACCCCGACAAGAACCCTACGCTGACCATCTGCGCTCTCGCATGGCGCACCGCCGAGTACCTGGCCGAAGAAATGAGAAAAGGCAATGTCTGAGTCTCGCCGAGAAGTTCTGAAGAATATCGCCATGGCCGTGACCGTGGCGGCAGGTGTCCCCGCCGACGCCGCACAGCACGTCCACATTGCGGCCGGTGAGGCCAAAGCGGCCGCAATG
>Ga0163150_10005930_pt1 | contig 15274 bp, 20 predicted proteins | sample OliLakLV19P2IB_FD_148628 | JGI IMG/M metagenome (GOLD analysis project Ga0163150, IMG submission 148628) | Freshwater microbial mat bacterial communities from Lake Vanda, McMurdo Dry Valleys, Antarctica - Oligotrophic Lake LV.19.P2.IB | ecosystem: Environmental > Aquatic > Freshwater > Lake >...
GAGCAGTTCGTCGCCGGAATTCTTGCCCATCGCAATCTGGGCACCGAAATTCGACCAGCCGCTACCTGTCCCCCCGTTCACGGTATCCACCCAGTAGATGTTCAGCTGGCCTGCCACGAACCCGATATCGTCGCGCAACGGCTTCCACACCACGTCGCCGGCGTCGCCGTTCGGGAACGCGTAATGTGCGGGTGCCTCCGGATCGCCCGTGGCGTCGATGATATTAAACGGCGTGAAAATGACGCCCATGCGTTCATTGTGCCAAATCGCCGAGGTGCGAATACAGGCTTCGATCGCGTGCTGGCGTTGCGCGGCGAACGGGCCTTTGACAATCCAGACGGTCACCGGAATACCGATGACCGGCCGAAAATCCAAATTAAATGCATCGATGCCGCCCGTCCAAGGGGTACTCAGATATGTAGGCGGACGGTCGTTGGTGAAGCCGGTCACTTCATTGGTTTGCGGCGAGGCACTGAGCCCGCCGACGCCGATCGCCGACGCGGCCGAAATGACAGTGCGATCGTTGATCTGACCGCCAGAGTCCTGTCCATCGACCATCACGCCAACAGGTTGGCCGCTGCCGTTGATCACGTTGACAGTATCGCAACCGGCCAGAAAGATCAGGGCGGGAAACACCCCCATCACGAAGGCGCGGGCGTAGCACTTGATGCGTTTGATCGTCGACATCACTCACCTCTCTGTGTGTGTGCGCGGAGTCGAGGGCCTACTTCTACATACTGTCTGCTCAGCGTGGATGCTCAACACTCCACGGCGTTTCCGGTTGCCTTAGCGTGGCGTAACGCTGGCGCTCACCTGCTGCCGGAAGCGGGTGCGAGGCACGAGCGGACGCTCCGGTTGGGGGATGGCTAATCGAGAAATCCGCCTGCGTTTTCAAGACTACTTGCACGCGGCCAAAGAGATTCCCGGAGGCAGCTTACTATTCGCGTCGCCACAGGCTCTCTCAAAGTCAAACTGTACCAACCCCTCGACTAATGAAAGGTCCGCGCCTTGCAGCTGAGCATTAGCAAGGGTCGGCCGTAGCTTCTCTGGGACCGCTATTAGTAGAATGAGCGAGCCCAGAATGAGGACAAAGAAGACAAGCATGAGCGAGGTGACGGTCCAACCACTTCCGCCAACGTGTTCTCGCAAACGAAACGTCTTGATTTCGCTTCGCCGCGAGTAAAAGCCCTTCAGATAGCTCCGCAGACTTAACAGAGCTATAACCGCGCAAGTCGCGATCGCGATTGCCGCACAGAGAAAGACGGTGATGGCGTAGCGACGGAGCTCCCACTGAACTCCCGGCCAAACCAAAGCGGCGCCCGCCGCACCGAAGGCGAAGGCGATAACCGACAAGAAATCCTTTGTTATACCAAAGAGGAGGGTCTCCCAATGGCGGATATTCGCGTTAATTTCTTTCCACTCCTCAAGGTCGTTGCCTGGCGACTGATTTGTCATATATGCCTCCGCTGCCACGTGGTGGCGATGACTACGTGCATAACGATCGGACGTCTCTCAACCGGTTACGTTCGTGGTCTGCTCTTTCCGGACAGGCATGTTCGGCTGCTCACCCATATTTAGATTGATCCGCATATGATGCGGATCTCTGCCTATCTGTCCGTCTAACACGTCTTGGGATTTCTAGCCGAACGTCCGGTACCGCCTGTGCCTTCAATTGTGTACTTCTTGCCACGCGGCTTATTACGGCATCTTATTCAGACTAGCATCAGGCCACCTCGTTGAATAAAAGCCGGTCTGCCGAACTGCGAACCCTCGCAAGGCCATGATTGAGGACATGAATATTGTTCCAAGGCTTGTACGATGTTCGAGTAAGTGAGCAACTTTTATGCCGGGAGGATATCGATGAGGAGTACTGACAAATTCGCGAGATTGTGAATGAGGAAGGTCTTTGGGACCGGAAGGGGTGAATCAGAAACGATTCAATAGGCGAACGAAATGATACACCTGTGAAACGAGGAAGCGGGCTTTCAACTCGTCTGCCATAATTCCGTAACGACCTCCTTGTTAATGCGTCGTCCCCTTCGCCACCCGCTGCCCCATCTCAATCATCCGCCCCAACCGCTCCAGCAAATTCAAAGACTGCGGCGGCGTAGACCGTTCTTGTTCAGCAGTGCGAGGATGTCGTCGATGATGTTGTTCTCGGTCTCGGTGAGCGATCAGGTTCAGGAAAAACCGTCTCAGGAATGCGGGCACGGGGATTCTTGCGGCGGAATTCGGAGATGATGTCATAGAGGTCTTCCTTCTTGCACAGACCATTCCGCTCCAACACGTCCACAATGGCGGCGATCTCTCACATGTTGGAGACGGGCGCTTCTTCGAGAGACATGCTCTCACGCTTGGGACGGTCGTCGCTCATGGCATGCTCTCAACGGATTCCTGTGCGAGTCGTCTGTCTCACGATGAACGCCGACTCATTCATTTCGGTTCCGCCAAGGCATGCGGAAAATGTTTCGCCAAAACGCGATTGAGATGCTGTATGAGGTCAGGCCGTGTGAATGTCACATGCCCGCTTTGGTTTTTGTAGAGTTTGATTGAGAAGTAGTCGTTCTCGGCCAGCTTCGGCCACTCCGATGTGGCCCGCATGGCCGCATCAATGAGTCGGTAACAACTGCGACGATGATCGGCTTCCGGCTTGCCATCGCAGAGATGAAACACGCGCAATAAGTCGTCTAGTTCATCGCACTGTTTGTAGTTGGCGCTGCCATAGGACGTGAGGTAGGTCACCACAATCCGCTTCCCGAATTTCTGTGGCAGATTGGTTGTGTAGTCCCATGACAGGCGGCGAAAACATTCGATGACGCCTTGTTCGAACATCTCGCCACGCGACTCATGCAGTTGGGTAAAGGTCGCGCGTATCGCCTCGCGGGTCAGTGGCGGCACCGTCTCGGCGCGGATCGCCTCATCCACTTCTGTTCGTTTCGCGGCGGACATAAGGGACCGGATCCCGGAATCCTGCAACAACGTGGTCCAACCACCGGCATCGACGGTCGCCTGAAACCGTTCCAGCACCGTCGTGGTATTCACATCTGTTCCCGTCATGGAGAACCCATGCCCTCGCCAGTCGCGAGCCATTGAGAGGTCAGGGAAACCCAACCGCGCGTGGTCGGCAATCTCGTGTGCGCGCTGCAATTTCTCAAGCGCCTCCTGAAAGAGTTTCATCACGGCCTCGCGTTGGTGCAAGAGATTCGCAATGCTAAGACTGGGAATCAGCGCCTGCTGCGGCCCGGCGTCCCCGTCCTCTGTCACAAAGATCGTGTCTGAATCGTGTGCCATGATCGTTCCTTTCGTCTGTAAACCAGTTAAGAAATAGGTGTGGTGCAGGGTGCGGGAGCCGGAACGGTTGCTGCTGTTCCGACTCCCATGTCTCTGCTTACCGTGTATGTTTTTCGTTCACATAATTCAGAGACGCCATCCGATCGAGCGTCGCGAAGTCATGGTGCATCTGATCGCAGTAATGCCGAAGATCTGCGAGCAGATCGGTCATGACCGTTTCTCCACGCGGCCCGCGTTCCTGTAGCGCGTCTTGATAAAAGACTAAGGCTCGCGCCACGCGGTTCGCCCGCATCGCATTTGGCTGACTCCTCACCCTCCGTACATTCGGCCGAATCATAGTCACTGACATCGTCTTCCCCCTTCGCTTGAGCTGTCTCATCATAAGAACAGCCATACGCGAGACCAACGGACACACACGCCAGAGCCGCCCGCCCAGCCCTTTTAAGAAACATGGTTGCGCCCCGCACCAACACAGGGGGCGCAACAGAACCTCCGGGTTTGTGGCTACGGACGACTGCAAGCGTGCCAGCGTCCCCGCTGGCGCGGTTGCATACGGGAGTGCCACACACCATGGTGAGCGAATCTCTTGCGGGACGATCAGCACGGTCGAGTCGCGTGGCGCGGCTTGACGGTGCGCAGGGACGGGAAGGCACGGCGCGTGCGCGGTGCCTGGGTGTGACATCCGTTAGCGATGCCGCACCCACCTCCTTTCATTCAGCAAGAGGGTGTGAACGAGGCATGACCCGCCAGGGATTGACACCCAAAGGGCCACGATCGCATCGCGAGGTGGTGCATGAGAGCCCGGCCCCGCCTCGCGGGGGGCGGCCACACACGTCGAGACCGTCATTGTTTCTTATGAAAATAGGTGTTGGGAACAGGAGCGGCAGAGCGGGTACAGCGAAGAATGAAGAACAATCAGAGCGAGGAGGTATTATCCAGTCATGCACTTCCGGCATAATTTATTCATGAATAAACTATAAGGGTCGTCGAACATGGCACTTTCGTCATGACGAAATTCCGTTGGAGGTTCTGGCTTCAGATTGGTTCTGGTCACCACCCCTCCCCTTTACTTTCCATTCTCTTCACTTTCTATTTTCCCTTCCCTCTGCGCACTCCCCTATTCCTACAGAATCCGTTCCGCTGTATCTGTATTGAGCGAGAGCCGGTCATTCAAAGATGTCAGCGTGGGTGCCGGTCCGTTCGAGGAAGAGCACGTCTTCGTGCACTCGGTAAATCATGAGCCAGTCGGGCTCGATGTGGCATTCCCGGTGATGGTGCCAGTCACCGGAAAGGGTGTGGTCCCTCTGTGCGGAAGGAAGGGGTTTACGGGCCTGCAAGAGATCGACGATCGCCTCGATCTTGCCGAGATCCTTGCCGCGCCTGGCGGCGAGGCGTACGTCGCGCTGGAACCGGTTGGTGGACTTGATGAGGAGCAAGCGTTAGACGCCCATCGCGTCGCGGAGATGACGGAAACTCTTGTGGGACGTGAGCGTATCCGGCTTGTCGGTTTCCGCAAACGCGGCTCGGGTTAACGCGTTCGGCACCGTGAGAGAAAAAGGGATACCCTGGTGCAGGCTGACCTGGGCGTAAAAGAGACGGATCGCTTCGGCTTCGCTCAGGCCGAGGCGGTCGAATATCTTGAGGGCCTTCTTCTTGAGGGCCGGGTCAATGCGTGTCGTAATCCTGTCGGTCATGGGCATGGATGGCTCCTTTGTGTCATGTGTGTAGTGTACGACAATTGACGCACACCGTCAAGGATGCGGTGAGCGGATGGGCGATTGTGGATAGAGCATCCACCCACACATCTGCCCAGCGAGTAGGAACCCGCCAGACCCGCAGGGTATTGGCCGCGGGTGTTTCGTTTCTTGCCGTGTGTCGTACAGAGTCACTGTGGCCCCTCCCCTGCACCATCTTGTCGTCTAATGAACAGAGAGAGTCGTGTGCCGCTTCTTCTTGCATGTAACTACAAATGTAGGTACGATTGGGGATGAGATACGAGTGGGACGAAGAAAAGAACCAGGCCAACGTCGCCAAACACGGTCTGGACTTTGCGGACGCCGAAGAGGTGTTGACCAGGCCGTGCGTCACCTTCGTGGATGACCGTTTCGAGTATGGAGAGGAACGGCTGATCACCTTGGGCCTACTCGCTGGTCGAGTGGTCGTAATCGCCCACGCACCACGCGGCGAGGATAGAACGCGAATCATCTCCATGAGAAAGGCCAATCGACGTGAGCAAAAAATCTACCAAAAGCGACTGGGTGAGACTTGACCGCATGAAAGATACCGAGATCGACTATTCGGACCTTCCGCCGCTCGGGGATGAGTTTTTCAAAAAGGCGACGGTGGCCTGGCCCCCGGCCAAGCAGCAACTGACGATCCGTCTGGATGAGGACGTCCTGAAGTGGCTGAAGGCCCACGGCAGAGGCTACCAGACGCGTATCAACCGGATTTTACGGGCAGCCATGGAGAGCCCCCCTCCCCGTCGATCGCGCCGCTCGGCCGCGCCAAAGAAGCACACCCAGCGACGCAGCAACCCGAAGCTTGGGTGAGGTGGCATGATGGCGCAACACTCCAAGCACCGTCACTGGGGTACACGTGTAGATGAGTGGCTGAAGGCGGAAGGGATCTTCGAAGCTGTGACCCACAAGGCCATGAAGGAAGTCATGGCGTGGCAGCTCGCGGAAGCGATAACGGCGGCGCACCTCTCCAAAACGGACATGGCGCGACGGATGCACACCCCTGCAAGACCCTAAGGAACTGCGAGCGCTCACCCGCGACCACAAGGAGATGACGGAGTGCGCACGTCACCGTAACCGGCGCTTGCCGTTTCGGATGGACTCCGCAGAGCGTGATATCTGCGATGTGAATGGAGAGGACTCGTGCAGGGTGTTGGACGGCTATTCGTACACGTCGCGCCGGTGCGCGATCCGCACGATACTCACGAGCTTGAGGGTATCGTCAATCAGATACACCACGCGCCAGTCACCGATCCGAATCCGCCACTGATCCCTGTACCCTCTCAACGTTTTGCACCCCTGCGGGTCGTGGGAGGTCACCCAGCGATTCGATGTGACGAACCGCACGCGCCAGTACGGTATCCGGTAGTCCATCGAGTTCCTTGCGCGCGGCAAGCTTGACCTCGACCGCGTACTGACTCACGCAGCCGTCCGTGCTTAATCAGGTCGGCTTTGACCTTTTCAAGCGGGATGCCCTTCTCCTTGCGGCGAGATTCCCCAATCAATCCATCCCAAAAGTCCTCTAAGACGGTTCCGTGCTTTTTCAGGTCGATTTGCACGGCAATCTTGTGCCCTTTCGCATCCGTGACAAACTGGATTCCAGTCATGGCGTCCTCTTCCTTTCAGCGATTCCCTTAATAGATTTTACCCACATTCCCCGCCTCCCGCAATCATGTCCCGTTGCCCCTCCGTTGAGGGAGCCGGATAGTCACTTCCATATCCAGACCGACAGCCTCTCAGGCCGACACCGCCACCACCGGGGCCTCAGGGATCGCTTCTGCGATCACCTTCGCCACTTCCGGCTTCACCCGTGCCGTCGGCAGTGGATGGTGGAGGCGTGTGACTACTTCATTGGCTAAGGCAATATAATCCCGGCTCGCCGAGCATTTCCGGTCATACTGCAACACCGTATCGCGCTGTAGTTCCGCCTTTTGCGCCGCGGTCGACATGGAAATTGTCGTCGACAGGCAATCGCCTTTAAACCGATCTTGCACCATCTGAAACACCGCCTGGCAGACATTCCGGCGCGAGTCATGTTTGGTCAACAACACCCCAAGGATCGCTAACTCCGGTTGCACGCTGTTCCTCACGGTAGCGATGATATTGAGTAAATCATCCAGTCCGTCAAAAGAAAAACCTGAACCGCTTTCCATCGGCACAATCACGAAATCACTCGCGGCCAAGGCATTCATCGTAATCAACGACAGCGACGGTGGTGTATCGAACAGCACAATATCAAAATCCGTTTCCTTCCGAACCTTTCCCTTCAAGACGCCAATGGGAATGGGATACAACGAGGGTTCGCGCAGCCGATTTTCGACCGACGCTAACCGAATACTGCCACGCACTAACGAGACATTCGGTAACTTCGTAGCCGTCAGGCAGTCATCGAGTTTCGTATCGGGATTCAAAATGAGTTCCGTCACGCCCGGATTCGCTTCCGGCTGCATCTGTAACAATTTCGTCGCGTTCGCCTGGGCGTCACAATCCACAAACAACACCTTGTAGCCCATTCTCCTAAGCGCATCCGCCAGATTAATGGCCGTCGAGGTCTTGCCGCAGCCGCCTTTTTGATTCGCAATTCGGAATATCCCTCTCCCCTACCGCTTCCGTCTCGCGCGTAATCTCGGCCTATTTTTCAGGAGACAATCGTAAGAAGTACAACTCACACCGCTGTCGCTCCACACGACTGCCCGCAGCTCGCAATTCCTCCGCTTCAGCTTTGAGCCGGCGTTCTTCTTCCTCCAACATCCGGACGGTCCGGCTTTTCCATCCAGGAGGCGGATTGATTTCCATCTTCTTTAAGCGACCAAAGAGAAACGCCATCGGATCCGCAATCGGCTTCGGTGATAGTTTCTTCTGTTCAATCACCGCCACGACCTTATCGATGAAATCTTGAAGATAGCCCAATGAGGGCATCTGTTGAATAAAGGGAAGCAGGGAACGGCGATCGCTGAGATCAATGCCAGCAAGAATATTCCAATCGTGATTCGTCAGGTCAAAGATCTCAACAACATCGTCGAGCAGGACCATCGTGCGATCCGAAGGAATGGGCCGGTGTGAGGGTTTCATGAAAAAAACAGAAAGTTTTTCTTGCTCCAAATAGTACGAACATTGATAGCGCTTTCTGTTGCAGTCACGGCAGGGCGTACCAGGTGGCCTTACCGGCGCCATGCTGGATAATAAGTTTTTTCTCGACCAGACTGCGGAAATGCTCTTTAAGCGTATTGCGGCTGGCGCCGGTCTTGTGAGCCATGTCGTTCATCGTCACGCGACCATGGTCCCGTGCATAATCCAGAATATTCACGGACAGCTCGGGCAGCGTAGCCAGAACTATCTTTTCCTGCTCAACCTTGGCGGCAAGGCGCCGTTTCTGCTGCTGCAAGGCGCGCAGCAAGAAGCTAAGCCATGGTTGCCAGTTCGGCGCCTCAGTGCGGATCGTGCCTTGAGTCTGGCGAAGCGCCAGATAATAGGCTTCCTTGTTATGTTCGATGATGCTCTCAAGCGAGCTATAGGGAACATAGACATAGCCGGCCTGCAACAAAAGCAGGGTGGTCAGAACCCGGCTCAAGCGGCCGTTGCCGTCCTGAAAGGGGTGGATTTCCAAGAACACCACGACAAACACACCGATAATCAGCAAGGGATGCAGCCGACCGAGTTCACGGGCTTCATTCAACCACGCGATCAACTCGCCCATAAGGCGGGGTGTATCGAAGGGTGTGGCTGTCTCGAACACAATTCCGATCTGCTTGCCGTCAGCGGCGAAAGCGGCCACGCTGTTCGATACGGTCTTGTAACTGCCGCGATGATATTCATCCTTCCCGCTATAGGTCAGAAGGTCGCGGTGTAACTGCCGAATATGGTTCTCCGTGACGGGGATTCTTTCCCAAGCATTAAAGATGGTTTCCATGACTGCGGCGTAGCCGGCCACTTCCTGCTCATCACGGGTGGCGAAGGATTCGAATTTGAGATTGGCCAGCAACTTCTCAACCTCGCGATCAGTCAGTTTGCTGCCCTCAATGCGGGTTGATGATCCGATGCTTTCGATCGTGGCGACGCGACGCAAGGCGCTCAAACGCTCAGGCTCCAAGCTACCAAGCGCTCGCCAGGCACCCTTGAATTCGTCGATTTCTGAGATCAGCGCCAGAATCTCAGTGGTGATATTAATAGTGTTTGATTTCAACATCTTAGTACAATTTCACCCGCATTATCACCCGATTGCACCCGCAAGTCCACCTGTATTATCACCTGATTACACCCGCAACAAAGGCCAGGAAGTCGATCAGCGCAAGGCGCGTGATCTCGCCAAGAAAATTAAAATCTGAGGGGGGACACGATGACGAACGAGACATTTCGTATCCTGCTTGAGGCAAAGAATCCGGAGAAGGGCATTTGTGGGCTTACAGGATCGGATGCTGGGCAGGATTTATTCGGCCAGTGGGGCATCGACGTGAGCTGTGGACGGATCGGCCGTCGCGGGCGATCATCACCTACTCCGCTGCGGATGATTCGGGCCTCTTGTCCGCCGTGGGACCTCGCACGGATGGTTCAGGCCGTCTTGCAGCGGCGGCTCATATCGATCATGAGTCCTGCCACATTCGCCGAACTCGCCACCGGCGTGCATCGCTCCACGCGCCAACCGGCCTTCGCTCGAGCGGGCATCAATCTGGCGATATTGGTGCTCCCAGGTTCTACTCGTAACGTGTTTCTAGTCGGTGCAGAACACGGAACCATGGCTAATCAACGCAGAAAACGAAAACCACTGACCCAATCTCACTTCAGAACCTAATCTACACTTTCCAAATATAAAATGATCTTCACCCTAAATCCCACCCTCCTTACCGAACTCGTTTCCGGGACACGTCTGATCTACTCCACCCCGCTAACCCTTGCCGCTGCCCTTCACGTTGAAACGCTGACACTAAGGCCCGCGCACGGGTCGTACGAATCTGCCGACTCATGGCCAACTCTCGCACTTCTGCTATCACTCGACGACGCACAGGTGAGGTGAAACTCCCCGCAACTTTTTTCCAAAATGGTTCAAAAGCATGATCATGATTTCCGACAAAATCATAGATTTCCTTCAATACTCCCTGGGCATCCTCTGACAGCTCAATCGAAGCCACCAGTTCTGGCTCAGCCGGAAGCAACATGTCTTCTCGACGACTCCCCTGCTCCACTGCGTGCAGCAGCTGTTGCTCTGTAGAATAGACCTGATGCCACGCCGGGCCCGCCTCCCATGTCACTGTAAACTCACCACGCGTTGACAAAACACGCTCAATTTTCCACTGTCCAACAAATCCTAACGCCACCAGTTCCTCATGAGCCGGACCAAGCTGCCGAGAGACTTCTGAAAATGACGACAGCCGTTTGAGGCTTAAATTCACAGCCAATTCAGAGTACGCTTCTGACGCCGCCCCTCGGCCGACCCGAAACAGCCCATGTAAATGTTGGTACAACAATTTCGTCAGGTCACGTTGTAATGCGAGAAACAGTTGTTGATCCTGGATATGACAGTGAAAATTATTCAGATTCGCCCAGTACCAATCCGCAAGACGAATTTCGTGCGCCCACCGCGGTTCATTGTGATCATCCGGCGATTCTTCCTGATCAAACCGCTCGAAAATATGGACACCTTGGCGCGTTCCCCGCTTCCCATTCTTGGCACTATGTGCGACCAATTGTAATCCGCTCATCCGCTCAAAGAAGTCCCGAACTTCCTTTTGACGGTCCCCATTCGGAGCTTTTCCCGTTAACCGAATCATTTCTCGACCACTGATCCGTAATACATCCGGGACCATTCCATCTCGCTGCCAGGCCATCGTCAACGCGCGCTCGAACGCTCGAAAATATTCGAGATCCAATACCGTGGGATATCCCCACTCCGCACTAGGCGACACCTTAATGGGTACCTTGACCACTTGCCCGTTCATCTCTGTCATCCGAAACACAATCTTCGAGAGGGAATCGGGCGTTACCTTTCCTTTCCCTGGTAATTGCCACATTGGGATCTCAGATACCGAGAGCTCGGAATAAATCAATCCTTTGCGAGCTAAGGCCCGATCTTCTTTCTTTTGAAGAGATTGATCCATAGACGTACTCCGTAACGTATTCTTCTCTTTAACGTAACTCTTTACGTGGGAAGGAACGGAGCCTTCAAAAGGTTTATAGTAAATATTGGAAATATTAAGTCTTTTCTTAATAAACTCATTGTCTGAATCCTCTCATCTTGCGTCAACCCTCTCACCACCTTGTCCCATCCCTCTCGCATATTCTTGTCTCAAACCTCTCGCTTTTGTGCCAAGCCTCCCACTTTGTTTGTCTGAACCCTCCTGGCTGTGCATAACTCCAACGCTAAATAACCAAGCTGGAAGCCCACGGACCACCCCTGGTAGACGCAATACCCTGGCAATTAAAGCTTTAGAAGATTTTATGCCCGCCTCACAAGAACGATACATCGGTATCTATTTCGCTGTATCTTCTGGCTGAAATGATTGAAAAGGTTCTCGCGTGGGAGGCTTGGAACAAACCTTTTTTCCTTTATCGAAAGGCACACCAACAGGTGTTTTCATACCATCTACAATCGAGCCCTGCGCCGTATCACCACTTAGACCGTCACGACGTCACCCACAAAACCCGTCAAGTTTGGCTAAGGCATCCTGCAGTCGTGATTTGATTTCAGGAAAGTCTTGAGGCCGATTACTCTGTAGGCGGATCGTCAGATGAAAGCCCTTATCGCCACGGTCTTCAAACTTGACCGGCTGATACCCGCGGTTCACCCGAATTTTGCGTTGAATCTCACTGCGTAAACGTTCAACAGACCATTTCTCCTCAAGAAGCTTCTTCACAATGACCTTCAGCCGAACTGGATTATCTCGAATCGCAAGAAGCTCTTCAGCATGATGAAGGCCGAGCCCGGACGAAGCACTCAGCACCTCCTCAAGAATCTCGGTTGGGAGGGCCAATACTCGTACGGCATGACGAATTTTGGAAACCGTCACCCCCAGCAAGATCGACAATTCCTGATGTTCGAGCTTGAATGTCTTCAACATCCGATCAAATGCCCGCGCTAAGTCGAGGGGGCTGAGATCTTCACGCTGAAGATTCTCGACCAACGCATTCACCGCCGCTTGTTGATTGTTCGTTGGCCGCACAATGGCCTGAATCGAGGTCTTTCCAGCCTGCCGGCAGGCTCTCCAGCGTCGTTCACCCGCGACGAGTTCATATCGACCATCCGGCAGTGCTCGGACAATAACCGGCTGTAGCAATCCCGACTCCTTCACGGAATCGGCCAATTCAAGGTCGGCGGCTTCATTCAGTTGCTGGCGAGGCTGATAGGGATTCGGGAGAATGTGATCGATCGGAATATTCCGGATAATGTCTACACTAACCGCGGAGGCTGCTGGCTGTGCTGAAGGTTGCGGCGTCGGGGAAACCTCAGAGACTGTCATCGGGATCACTTTTGTCACAGCCGGTTGCTTCGCCTGTGAGGAAGGAGTCCCGAGAAATTCCTCTAAATCATCCTGCCCGCTAGTATCTTGAAAGGTGGCATTCACCCGGCGATTCACGAGGTCTTGCAGTCGTCGGCTTTCCTTACTCCCTGGCGGCTGCTGAGAAGCGCCCACTGGCTTACTTCCATCTCGATCCGCTGTCGTCGATTTGTGATCGCTCGCCATAGCTCACTCCTATGCCACGACTGCAGGTTCAGCCGTAGTCATCTGTGGTTGAGAACGAAGATCAGCCTCACGAGCGTCGACTCGCCTGATCACTTCTTCTGCCAGCTGCATATAGTCCCGTGCCGCCGTGCTCTTCCGATCATTCTGCATCAACGTTTGTCCTTCAATTTCCGCCTTTTTGACGGCCGCACTCATCGCGATCGTCGTGTGCATGACGTCATCCTTATACTTATTCAACAGTGAACTATGCACTGCCTTGCACAGCGTCTGCCGTTTATCATGCTTGGTCAACAACACCCCAAGGAGTTGAAGATCGGTATGATATGGGGGCTTAATGTGTTTCAGTTGTTCCGATTTCACGAGCGTCACGATTTTGAGGAGGTCATCGATCCCATCGAATGAAAAGCCTGAGCCACTTTCCATGGGCGCAATCAATAAGTCACTCGCGCCCAACGCATTCATCATCAATGGCCCCATGGAAGGAGGCGTATCGATGATCACATAGCGAAATTCGGAAACCGCTTCAGGCGTGAGTTTTGAGTAGAGACGAAAAATTGGACTCTCAAATTCGCCTGGAATCATCAACATACTCTCGACCGGTGCCAGCTTTAGGCTCGATGGAATGATATAGAGCCGCGGGATTCTCGTTGCATGAATCACGTCTTGAACCCGCATATCATCGAGCATGAGCAAATCTCGGAGCCCTGGTGTGGTGCCATCCTGAATGCCCAGTAATTTCGACGAGCTGCGTTGGGCGTCCATATCGATCAGAAGAATTTTCTCGGTGGATGGGGTCAGGCGTGCCAAGCAGTCCGCGAGATTGACGGAGGAGGTGGTCTTGCCTACTCCTCCTTTCTGGATCCCAACGCACAGTCGATTGAGTCGCGTATTCATAGGAACCTCCCTCTTCCTTGGAGACAACATTCGTAATGACAATGGAGTGCGAAAGACATGAACGAAAGCCCAGAGGTTCGCTGCGTAGACACACGTAGATGAGGTCAAATACCACGGTGGAACATACATGTCAACATGGTGTGGACTAACGCCGTGACATAACGGGTGAGATAGATGATAAGTCATCAGATTGTTGAGACTATTCACGGGTAGTTGTGGAGCATCATAGCAGGCGTATACAAGACATCTATACAGGTGGTCCAGATGGCGCCCCTAGATCATCAGATTCGATATCGAATTCAGATAAAGAATATTCATTTCTTACATAATAATCATCAATCGGCACAGGCCTATCTCAAAAATAATATGATTGAACTTCACTCATTGGTTGATCAGTGAATATATAAAGAAAAATCATACGAAACATCGCATATTTCCACATTGTATTTCATGAAATATTCACAATAAAATTGGCCATCAAGCACATCAACGCAACATAAAAACATTCATATTCAAGCCGCAACAAGAATAGGCTGGAAGAACACCTGTCTGGTTCCGTTGAGGATAGTGACGCATTAATAAATTATTACAAGTACATATGACGCAAATTCGATATCGAATTTATCAAGTTAGAAACTGTAACGTATAATGTTGCCTGACATCGATATCGATTTTATTGTAGGAAAAATACGACAAAAATATGAGAAAGAGAAGATAACGCACTAAGTGACTAGATATCAGGAGACCTAAACCATTCAGGATGCTTTTTCTCGAGCATGCGCCGATAGGGGGATCGGATTAAAAATTGCCACATGACACACTTCTTGATCAAGTCATAGTTCCAGGGGATGCCCAAATCTCGTAAACTCCACGAGATGTCACTGTGAAGCTGCTGGCGCTCGTCACCGGTCAAGAGCCGTGCAAGTCGTTGATATTCGCCTCGATCCTCTTTCGTGAACTGATCGACATAGCAGCATATCGTCTCCGGGGGCGTGCCCAGATTCAGGGTGACCGGGGGTGGGAGCCAATAGACCTCATACATGGCGGGGGAGATTGAGGTGGCCGGGCGTACCAGCTGCACCATCTGATCCTCGATCAGCCTGGGCATGTATTTCTTGATCGTATCCCAGGCGAGCCCGGTCCATTGACTCATCTGAACCCGGGACGCTTCCACCGCGTCTTTTCCCTCGCCATGACTCCACCGGAGCAACTGGAGATACAGCTGTTGCTTGCCCGGGGCCATGGCGCGGTAGATGGGGTGATCCAGGGTCTGCAGTAAGCGGGTGAGCAACTGCTGGGACCTCGCCTCGGGGCCCGCCTCAGTGGGCACAAACTCGGCCAGCTCCTGCTCTTCATCCCATGATTGCGGTTCAGCCATCACAATCTCCCTGACAGGGCTAGCCTCGGGCGACCGACGACCGATCCCAAATACGCGAGCGTCGTCAATAACATACGCACGTACGACACGATGCGTTAGGCACGGGATAAAACAGACCCCATTATTATGACTAAATCACCCCCCTGTCAAGTGATATAAACTAACTCTAGTGCGGCAAATAGAGGATTGGTGGAAGTACAGTTGACAGGGGAGTCACGAACTGCTATTGATCATTTTGCGGGCACACCGCGGTCTCAGGACAAACACGCTCATGGTGTCGGATGGATCAGGATTCGGAC
>Ga0163150_10005932_pt1 | contig 15270 bp, 12 predicted proteins | sample OliLakLV19P2IB_FD_148628 | JGI IMG/M metagenome (GOLD analysis project Ga0163150, IMG submission 148628) | Freshwater microbial mat bacterial communities from Lake Vanda, McMurdo Dry Valleys, Antarctica - Oligotrophic Lake LV.19.P2.IB | ecosystem: Environmental > Aquatic > Freshwater > Lake >...
CCTATAGTTTTTTGCTGTCCAGGGACCAGTCACGACGCTGTCGCGAGCTGGGGATGTCCATTTTCTGCCGGTACTTGGCGATCGTCCTGCGAGCCACTTTCAATCCCGCCTGCCCCAGACTCTTCATCAATTCGTCATCGCTCAGCGGATTGGATTTGTCTTCATGATCCACCAGCCGCTGCATCTCGATACGGATCTTGTCCCAGGCCACATCTTCGCCATCCTCGTTCGTTGTCCCACCGGCAAAGAAACGTCGCAATGCGTAAATGCCCCGCGGAGTTTCGACATACTTGTCATCCACCGCGCGGCTGATCGTCGTCACGTGAACGCTAACCCGATCCGCAATTTGCTGCATTTTCAGCGGAACAATAAACTCCGGTCCCCGATCCAGAAAATCCTTCTGGTGGTTGACGATCTCCTGGGCAACCTTCATCAGCGTGTTGCGACGCTGCTGAATCGCGTCCATCAGCCACTGCGCCGCACCGACCTTGCGTTTGATGAACTCCCGCTCCTCCGGGGTCGCCTGGCCATTGGCCAGCCGTTGCCGGTAGTATTTGCTGATGTACAGACTGCGGGCCGGGCCCTCGTCCATTTTCACCGTGTAATTGCCCGCTTCATCCTGGACCACCGTGATTTCCGGAATGATGGCCACGGCGTGCTGTTCGCTGAACCGCCGGGCAGGACGCGGATTCAGCCGCCGCAATTCAGCCCACGCTTCCTGGATCTGGTCGACAGTCATCCCGGTCGCTTTCTGGATATGCGGAATCCGGTTGTTCTGCAGATCTTCCAGATGATTCAGAATCAGGGTGCGAACCCAGTCGTAATGCGGAATCTCGACATTCAACTGCAACATCAGACATTCGCGCAGATCCCTGGCTGCGATCCCGGGCGGATCCAGCGACTGGACAATCGCCATCGCCTCCTCCGCCAGATCCAGGTCATTGTCACTGGCATTGGCGGGCAACAAATCACTCAGCGACGTCCGCAAATAACCGCCATCGTCGGCATTCAGTGACGAAATAATCCGTTCACACATGCGGGACAGCTGCGGAGTCAGATCCCAGTCGGACAGCTGGACCAGCAAATGGTCCTGCAACGTCTCTTCACGCTCAGCAACATTGCTGATCATGTCGTGATGCCGGTCGGAACTGTCCTGAACCCGGTTGGACGATGGCCGGAACTGGTCGTCAAAAAAAGCAGGACTATCCTGGTCCAGATTCAGCAAACGCTCAAAATCGTCAGCGTTTTCCCGCCCCTCGCCGATGACAAGTTCCTTCTGCCCGATTTCCTGTGATTCCTGCTTTTCGGAATCTTCGTTTCCGCGTCCGCTTTCGCTTTCGTTTTCGTTCTCGGAAGGAAGGCTGGGATCGGTCTCTCTTCTTTCAAGTACAGGGTTTTCAATCAGCTCGCGTTCAATCCGTTCCTGCAACTCCGCCAACGGCATCTGCAGAATTTCCATGGACTGAATCATCCGCGGAGCCATTGTCTGACTCATTTTCTGCGTTTGATGCTGGCCAAAGGAAAGTTTCATGAGCGTGGCTGGGTAAATGGTCTTTCAAAATCTCCGGATCAGGGATGCTCCCCTGACGGTCCTGGGAATTCCGGTCACTCCTGCCATTGTAAAGCATGATCCGGGTTGATGCAGTTCCATTCTCAAAAAGTTCAACCCCATTTCCCGGATTCCCAAAGTACCTGGACATACGGGGCGTGGTCAAACGGGGCCTGGTCAAACGGGGCCTGGTCAAACGGGGCCTGGACATACGGGGCCTGACCCTTCGCGGGTCTTCGATGGGACTGACACCCGCGCGGCTGGCAAGTTATACTGGGCTTAATGCCACCGGCCGGACGAAAGCCGGACCGCGCCGGTGCTATCAGACATGCCAAACGAAAAGGGACACCTGCCCTCCCGGGCCTGAAAATATTGCCGGATATTTCAACAACGTCGTTCCGCGTTGTTACCAGAAAAGAAGACTAGACCGGACGCCGGCCGACCAGGGCATCCGCCAGAATTTCCTTGTTCGCGTGCTCCAGGAAACTTCCGCTCGTAATTCCACGTGCCAGTTTTGTAATCTGCACCGGCATGCCGGCCAGCTGGTTGGTGATATAAAGGGCCGTGCCGTCACCCTCGACCGTCGGATTGGTTGCCAGAATCACTTCGCGAATTGCACCCTTCGCAACCCGGTCCACCAAACTGTCGATCGTCAACTGCTCGGGACCAACGCCGTCCAGCGGAGTAATTCGACCCAACAGGACATGATACATCCCCCTGTATTGGCCCGATTGCTCAATCGCAAACAGATCCCGCGACTGTTCGACTACGCAAATCAGTGACTGGTCGCGGCGGGTATCGCCGCAAATCTCGCAGTTGCCCGATTCGGAAACATGAAAACATGTTTCACAGTACCGGACGTTTTCGCGAACCGTCCGAATCGCGTCGGCCAGCGCCAATGCTTCCGACTTGTTCACCCGCAACAAATGGTAGGCGATCCGCTCAGCCGACCGGCGCCCAATTCCTGGCAAACGGGAAAGCTGCTCGATCAGAACAACCAGGCTTTGCGATATCTGGGGCACTGGCGGAATCGCTTTCGGAAAAACAGGGAACAGCCAATGCGTGAATGCATCGAACCAGTCTGCGACGTAACCAACCGGAATTGGAGCCTATCGCAAAAGGGGTCTGACGCCCTTTGCCTTTTCAGGGGTCTGACCCCTTTTGGGATAGGCAATCAGGAATTCGGAGGGTTGAACTTGTCCATCATTTCTTCCAGACCCGGCAAATTCAAGCCACCGGTGATCTCCTGCATCGCACGGGCGTTCAATTCCCGGGCCTTGCCCAGTGCGTCATTGATCGCCGCCGGCAACAAGTCCTGGATCATTTCGGCTTCCTGGTTTTGAATCAGTGTCGGGTCGATCCGGACCGATGTCACTTCACCGCTTCCGGTGCACTCGACCACTATCATGCCCCCAGCCGCCGAACCGCTGACCCGCTCCGCCTTCATCCGTTCGGCCAGTTCGTTCATTTTCCCGCCCATACTCTGGGCCTGCTTCAACATCGATGCCAGATTGCCAAGTCCCTTGAACATCCCGAAAAACCTCCTCCTGATCAAAACCCGTAGCTGAATTCCCGAAAACCCGGAAAACCCGCCGTCAATTTACCAATCTCCACCTCGCTTTGGCCGGTCTCCCGAAGCGCTGTGGCCGGTCTCCCGAAGCGCTGTGGCCGGTCTCCCGACCGTGCCACCCCCGGCCCTAACCCGTACGGGACGGCCGCAGTTGTTCAACATCCGTAACCTCTGCGTCAAACCGTTCCATCACATCCCGGACCAGCGGATTTTTCTCCAGCATCCGGATCTGCTGGACGCGAGTCATCCGTGGCGCCTGAGGCAACTGCGAAGAAGGTGTCGCTTCGTCAAAGCGGAACTCCAAGCGGCATTCCCGTCCGGCCACTCCTGAAAAAGCCGTCTCCAGCCGCTTCTTGCGTGTCGCGTCGCTGCACAGCTGACAATCATATTCACGTTTCAGTGTGACCAGTACCAGATCATCTTGCGGAGCCTCGACCCGGATGAAGTCGTGGATCATGTCCGCGATCATGTCCCCATCGGTTCGAAGAGAAGTGATCAACTGCTCCCAGGACTCCCGGACATTCACCGGTTTCGTGGCAATCGCGACCGCCCCGTCCGAAAACGGCCCGACGGAATCACCCGCGTCCGGTTGCTCTATCGGTCGGTCAAGAGGTTTTTTTTTTGGTTCGGCCGGTGCCGATTGAACCGGAGCAGTCGCCGCGACCTTCGAAACCGGTCCGGGCCGCACCGAGGAAGTCCCTTTGGAATTTCCAACTGCCGACAACAGCTCGGGAATCGACTGGACGTTTTGCAAAGTCGCCGCACGTACTACAGCCCCTTCCAGCAGAATTCTCGCGTGCTGGCTGGACTGCATCCGGACAACCGCCGCATCAAGGATCTGTAACGCAGACAACAACCGTTCCATTCCCATCGACTGCGAAAGTGCCTGGGCACGCGCTATGTCGTCATCGGTTATCTGCAACAGCACATCCGCATCGCATCCGGCGTTGATGGCCATCAAATCCCGCACATAGCCCACCATTTGCTGGGCAAACCGGGACGCATCGGCACCACCGACCATCGCCTGGTGGATTCCGGCCAGTGCAGCTCCCGGTTCGTTTCCGGCCATCGCCTCCACAATCCCGGCCACACAGGACAAATCGGCCGTACCCAGGAGGGCATTCACATCCGAAACGGAAATCGATCCGTCACTGTACGACAGGAGCTGTTCCAGCAACGACTGGCTGTCACGCATCGAACCACCCGCGCGTCGGGCCAGCAGGGCCAGCGCCGCAGGTTCGGCCTCGACCCCTTCGTTCACCGTAATTTCGGTCAGCCTCGCTGCGATGTTGGCCGATTCGACCGGCAAAAAATCATACCGCTGGCAACGGGAAAGGACCGTAACCGGAATCTTTTGCGGGTCGGTCGTGCAAAACAGGAACTTGACATGCCCCGGCGGCTCTTCCAGCGTCTTCAACAACGCATTGAACGCTTCGCGCGTCAACATGTGGACTTCGTCGATAATGTAAATCTTGTACTTTGACCGGCTGGGGCGAACACCCGCGTTACTTCGCAACTCGCGAATCTCGTCAATCCCGCGATTGCTGGCACCGTCGATTTCGATTACGTCGATATCTTCGCCAGTCGACACCAGCCGGCAGATATCGCATTCATTGCAGGGTGTCGGCGCAGGACCCTTTTTACAGTTCAGACACTTGGCAAAGATCCGGGCCGCCGAAGTCTTGCCGACCCCCCTCGCCCCCGTAAACAAATAAGCGTGCCCAACACGATTTTGCCGGATGGCATTTCCCAGTGCCGTCACCACATGCGATTGGCCCACCAGATCTTCAAACGCCTGGGGACGATAGCGGCGGGCTACCACCGTATAGGAACCATCGCTTTTACTGGGTGTGGATGACATGCTGCGACGGTGTTTCCGCTTACAGAACTGGCGGCAATGCGGCCCGGCCAATCAGGGCTACCGGGCTTTGCAGGAAAGAGGACTCCGCACAAGAGTACCCCACTTAGGGCTGCTTCATATTTCAGACCTGACCCGGTTCACGGCTCCCCCTCGCGGAGCCCACTTTCCTGCAACAGCCCAATCCGGATTCCACCCTGTTCGGGTGGCAATTGACCGCTCCTACAGTTGTATTCGGCAGACCGGTTATCGTCAAACGCCCATCTAAATCACGCAGATTCAATCGCAATTGGAACCGGCCAGTCACGTACCCAAAAAAACCGGGGGGCAATTCCCCGGTTTTCCCCACCAGTTCCCAGTCACGAACCAGACCCGATATCACCCATCAGGTATCCGTCGGTGTTGATCAGCGTGTTGCTTTCATACCCCCGGTGAACCAGGAAAACCTGCTGGTAAAAATGCCCGTTCTCCGGATCCTGGTGATCGACCGGCTGCCGCACGTTCAACAGAAACAGGAATTCCAAATGTTTAACCGCTGTGCGCGCTGCATGCAGCCGCGCACAGCGGTCAAACATTTCACTCTACGGGTGGACGGGGAACAACCAACTGTGACTCGCTCTAGACTTGTACATCAACTGCCTGAAAGGCAGAAACAAAACAGCCTGGGGCAGAGCGAAACGGCAAAACCGTGGAGCGTCGCCCCAGGTCGGAATCCAAAAAAATCCATGTCGCCCTGAAAGGGCCCAACAAAGACCGTCGAATATGCCGCTGAAAACCATTTCGTTCATCATACCGAATCGTCAGTCCCGGCCCTGTTCCGGTTCTTTGGCCGAATCAGCCTGCGAGCCGTCGTCCGTTTTGGTCAGACGGCGAATCATTTCCGCCTGATGCTGAATCAACTCCGCCGGACGTACAGCGCCAAAACCCTGGTCGGGCAACACGCGAACTTCGACCCCAGGTAGCCGTTTCCGGATTTGATCCAGCCTGGGGGCTTCAATCTCATTGACTTCGACGCCAACAATCACCACTTCACGAAGTTTTTTCAGCTGACCCAATTGCACGACAATGGAATTGCCCGGCATGCCCGAAACAGTGAATCGTTCCAGCTCCGGGAGAAACGTCAGGGCCGTCACAATTTCCGCCTGAAGTTCCGGTGCGGTTTCGCCCGGAATCTGAAAATCGGTTAACCCCGGCATCTGTTGCACAAAGGAATAGCTGGCGTACCGGGTCTGCCCCAGTCCCAACTTTTTCAATCCGGAAAACCGCGCCAAATCTTCAGCACTCGCAGGGTGCATGTCGGCAGCGTTCGTTAACCAAATGCCGACCCATTCCGTTCCAATTAACAACGACTCCACTTGTTGAGCCTGCACGTCGTCCAGCGTCGTTAACCAATCCGGAACCAGGGCCAGCAGCGATACAGGGTTTCCCGATTCGTCCCGTCTCAACACACAATCCAGTCGCTCAAAACTTTTTTCAAGACTCCCGGTTGCCGAATTGTTTATCCAGTCGGCATTAAAGCCAAGAGCAAATTCCCCGTTCGTCGCGATGGTGGCCCGCAACACCGCCTCGCTTGCCCCGTCATCGCCACCAAGATTCGGACGGAAATTCCAAAGCCCCACATCAATTGGCCATTTCGGTTTCAGATCGACCAACTCCAACGCAAGCTGCCAGTCGTTTTGTGCGCATTGAAAGACGACATTCTCCCAAGGACAGTCACCGGTTGGGTTTTTCCAGCCCGAAGCTTCCAACTCAACGCAGAACTGAACTATCAGTTCTTTCCCCCAACTCTTTTGCATCAGCAATTCCAACAACTCGTGAGCTTTGACCGGTGCAACATCTTTATGGGTTTCACCCAAAACCTGCAGGTGCAGGACCTTGATGTCCGTATTTTGGTTGAGTTGCGCCAGATTGCTGATGATTTCGCTGGCCGATCCCACGATCCTAACTGAACCGAATTCCATCGCCCCGCTCAGACCGGTTGCCGAACTTTTGAAGCGCACTTCGCGCCAAACCGCGACGTCGTTTTTTTCCAGAAGCACCCGCAACTGATTTTCACTGATTTCTCCGGAGTTGAGTACAATCCGCTCTCTACCCCGAGTCACCCCGGTCCACGGCCCGTTGGCAAGCGGTGCAACATCAAGGTCCGTTCGCATCCCGATGACAGAAATACTGACGGCAGGAACGGCGGGAAAATCCTTCATCAATCGCGCAAAAACGTCAGCCGCAACATTGTCGTCCAGACGAACGACCAATTGCGCACGATTTTGCCATTCCAATGCCGCGCCAAACTCCCGCATCTCAGCGATTTTGGCTGACAACCCATAATCTCCCAACGCTATCCACTGACCCAAATCAACCGTTCGCACAAACAGATATCCACCCAAAACCAACAGTAATGCGGGCGCGGCTAGCATGGCAGTCCGGGGAATGCACCATCGCCGGTCTGCCGGAACCACTTCTTTGCCACGAATGCCGACGCGCAGAAAAGTACCCGTCGCGGCGAAGCCCAGAATCAGAAACCCGGTGATATTCCCCCGAATGGAAATATCCGACCGAAAACCGATCTCGACCAGCACTCCCATTGCCGTGCAGGCAAACAGAAGCAGCCACGCGAACCAGTGCCTGCCAGGCAGATAAAATGTCGCCGCCAGAACCACCAACGCAATCAGCGCGAACGGCAGATGCATGTAGCCAACCGTGACACTGTCCCACGGCTCAAACGACTCGGATCGCGGCTGAATCAGCTGCGACTGAATCAGGTACCCGATGTACAACAACACCGCCGTACCGATCAACAGCGTTCGCCGGGATATCTGGCGCGAAGTCACCAACCGGGTCGCGCGACGCAAAACAGCCTGAATTGCCGCCAACGCCGCTCCGACCAGCGATATGGAAACGGCAATCCCAACCGTTCCCAACCGCCACTCCAGTTTCGCCTTGGGCAACGAAGGGAAAGCCCGCCAGGCAGGATTGTACCAATAGTAATACTCGTCGAATCCAAACCGGTTCCGCTGCCATAACATCCACGACACCGCGACTGTCGTCACCACCAACACCAGGCAAATCGCAACTTGTTGGGATCGGGAACGACGACCCAGGACCAGGCCCCCCACCAGCGCAGTGGTCGAACCGGCCAGCACCAGCAACCATTCGGTGTAATACAAACCCACCTGCGTCATGCCGACAGCAAAAACCAGCACCAAAGTTAGTGCATGGACCACCAGCGCCATCGCACAGCTGATTCCGCCATTCCGTTTTGCCATCTACTGGTTCTCCACCGATTCCCGTTCCAGCTGTTCCCGCAACCGCTGCCGATGCGCCTTCATGATCTCCGGTTCATGTTCCAGGTAACGGTCCAACGGGGCGAATTGTACATTCACGTTGGGCAGCATCGTCCGGATGCTGTCTTCCGTTTTCCGATTTGTGCCCGCCTCCGGCGAAAGTACCACCAATGACCGGAGCGAGGGAAGCGACTGGATCGTTGGCATGATCTGTGGTGGAGGATTCCCAATCAGGACCAGCTCTTCCAGGTTTTTCAAAGCCGGCAGGTTGTTCCGGATGGGAACCATGAAATCGGGGGTCGGCACCATGTGCAGTTGCAATCTCCGTAACTCAGGCATCGCCTGCAAAAAATCCAGGTCCCGCATCCCTGTCCGGCCGCAATGAAGTTCCTGTAACTGGCTAAACCGCAAAAGTGCAGTGCCACTTGCGCCGATATCTTTATCATTCCAGAAATCCAGCCCGCCGTTCGGTTCACCTCCCAGAACCAGACTGCGGGTTTGCCGTACCTCGTCGTCGGAAAATTTATCCAGCCACGATGACCTCAACACAATTGCACCTTGAGCCACCCCATCAGCTTCGCCCCGGATCCAGCAGCCAAACCGGTCGATGTCATTGAGCGACTTGACTGCATCCAGCTGTCGAAGATCCTCAAAATATTGAAAAACCTTGCACGAGTATGAAACCGGCCAGGCCAGCATCATCCGCACCGCCAACGGATAATTCTCTTCTGCATCCAATTGGGATTGGCCAATTAGCAACGAACTGGTCCCGGCACTGGCGAGGATTCGCCGAATGGCCTCCAGCGGAACCACACTTCCAGTCAATTGCAAATCGAATTTGGCCCAGTCGATCCCTTCGTTTGCCAGGGCCGTGAAACCCGAATTGCTGCTATTCATCCTGACCACCTGATAAGTACAGCGATTGATTCCCTGAATGCGGGAAATCTTCTCGAGGCGATCGACGAGCCTTTTCTCATCCTGTTCGTTCTCACAAGGCTGGTACAACATCAATCTGCAAGACGAATTTACCGGGCCGATGATATTCAAAAACCTCTCGACCGATTCACCCGGCCAGTCCCACAGCTGAACGACCCCTTTCACAACAATCTTGCGGGAAAAGGTGGATGGCAGATTCACCCCGCCAAAAAACGATACGGATTTTCCCAGCCCACAAAGTGCGGCCAACTGGTTTTCATCAACTTCCCCGTCAACAACCACCCATTCCGCTATCGGATCGGCAAATGGCACCGGGCCCGCATGCAGAAACGAAAAGTCTATTCCCGGGCGTAAATGATGAAAATGAAAATCGCCCGGAACGAATGCGTTCGTTTTTCCCATCCTGTGAAACAACCGCTCCAGAACAGCCGGGTCTGCATTACCGGAAAACCCGATTTGCGGCCGCAAGGCTGCATACCCCACGCAGGCACCGTTCATTTTCGCTTCGGCCAAAGCGCCGGCCAATACCCAATCATGGTCACGCAGCAGAGCGCCAGTGTCCCACCGCCCCGAGAATTGCCATCCCGCTATGACAATCGCAATTGCCGGAGATATGGCTAGTGCCATTCCGGTTCCGCCAGAAGGTCTGCTGATGCTTTTCGGTTCCCTGGCAACCATTCGCAGCAACAGTCCGGAGGCTATGAAAACAGTCGTGAATGCAGACATCGAAACGACCGCCCAAATCACCCGCCCGGTAATTAGCAGGTCCCTCCCGGCGTCAAACCAGGGGGAGGTAGTTACCAGCAAAATTGTTCCGGACAGAATCACAGCAGTCATACCGATGGCCGCCACCACTCCTGATCTTGTCCAGTACATCATTGCCGACAGCACCGTCAAAAGGGTCACTGCGGCCACTGCCAACGCAACAACCTGCATACGTGGAGATGGCAGGAACCAGCCCCGGGACGAAACGTAGGTCTGAACCTGATACAGGAGCATCAGAAATGCAGCGACGGCTACAAGTCCAATCACACGCGACCTAAGCCTCCGGCGTAACAGGCCAAAAATCCATTTCCCTGCCAACGCTCCGCCGATCAGCGCCATGGCCGCTCCAACAATTGCGACTACCGAAGTCCAAAAAAACCGTGTCGCGTCGAAACCTGCCAGGAATTGTCCGAATCGGTTGAAGGCGGGAAAGCTGTTTGGCCAGGGATCTTCAAGCGCATCCGACCCGGACCAAACGTACGTGCCGGCAATGACCCCGAAAACGACCGCCGAAAACAACACGACCCGAAATCGCCAGGTCATTGGCCGCAGAATCAATGCGCCCAGGATGGCCAGCGCCGATCCGGCCAATGCGGCGATTGCCACTTCCGGCATCAGGTAGACCGTGCTGCGAATGGTGACGATCAACCAGGCGACAGCCGCAGCGTTCAGCATCAACGCCAATGAAAACGCAGTTGTCGCGCCCAGTCCCAACCGGCGGCAAAACTTATCGAGGCGGTTTTTTCCAGGCGCAGTTTCCACGTAGCGCATCCCCTTGCCCCAGCCAGGAAACAAACGACCCGCAGCGATTTCACTTGCCAGGATCGAATATTGAGCTGGGACTCAAAATCGGCCCGGAATTCGCCTGAATTGACTGTTGAAAATCCGGGCGGTCCGGGTGAACGTAAACCCAATGATTGAAAGTTGGTGCAACTCCGGTTGTCGCAAATCATAACATGGAATGCCGTGCCACACCCCTTCCCGCTCCAACCTGGAATTCGGTGTACAAGCCAACGGGCGACCGCTGCCCCAGGTCGACCGGTCGATCTCCCGCCTGCCGGCCGTAAAGCCTGATCTCAGGCGGGCCTTCGTCGACGTCGGGATAGGCCAATTCCCAGGCCGCCGACCAGTACGATCCACGATGCCGGCTCGGGAATCGATGCCGCCGAGATCATAAACATCTCGCCGTTCCGGTCGAGAATGTACAGGTTGCCCAGCGAGTCTTCGGCAAACGACGAGATGTCGGTGATGCTGCCGAAATCGGTCACCAGGATATTCGTCCAGTCAATGAAGTCGGTGTAATTGGTCCCGTTAAACGTCGCCGGATCCGAACCGTCCCATTTCATCGACCAGATCCGGTCGGTTACGTAGTCGGCAAAGAAATAATGGCCGTTCAAATCGGCGATCGGTCCGCGATAAACGTAACCGCCCGTCACGGAAAACCCCTGCAGGTTTCCCGACCCATGCGTGTAGTTGTAGATCGGGTCAATCGCTCCGGAAAGTGGTGGTCCCAAAGTCCCTTCACGGACTTTCCAGCCGTAGTTTTCGCCACCCAGACTGTTCGCCCGCTGAACGTTGATTTCTTCCCGTGCCCCCTGGCCGACATCCGCGATATACAGATCGCCTGTCAACCGGTCAAAACTGTTTCGCCAGGGATTGCGCAGGCCATACGCCCAGATTTCATCGGCACCGGTTATCCCAACGAACGGATTGCTCGCGGGGTTTGCATAATTGCGAGTCGCATCGCCGCCAAAGTCATCGCCATTCACATCGACGCGCAACATCTTTCCAAGCAGACTGTCCAGGTTCTGGGCATTGTTGCCGGGATCGTTCGCGCTGCCGCCATCACCCATCCCGATATACATGTAGTTATCGGGACCGAACCCAAGCCAGCCACCGTTGTGATTGGAAAACGGCTGGGTGATCGAAATGATCTGTCTCGCACTCAATGGATCGGCAATCGTTGCCGACTGACGGGTGTACTCCCGGACTACCGTGTTTCCGGCAGTGTTCGTGAAGTTCACATAAAACCGGCCATTGGTCTGGTAGTCTGGGTGAAAGGCCATCCCAAGCAACCCCCGCTCGCCCCCAGTCGAAAGTCCAGACACAGTCAGGAACGGCGTCGCATTCACGCCTCCACCCTGATTAAAAATCCGGATGTTGGCCGTACTGCCAGTTCCCTGTTCGACAATAAACATCCGGGTAGGGTCGCCGGGTGCATTGGACGCAAAAACAGGTTGCGATAGCCCGGTGGCGACACGTGTCACCATCATCGTTGGCTGGGCCTGGATAGTCGACGCGGCTACGATTGCCAACAGAAACAAAGTTCCTGCCGGCCACTTGTGATTGGCCATCATGGTCCACTTTCTCGTTGGGATAAGCCTTCTGTTCCGGAACAAGCGACAAATGCCGACTTGCCCAACCCGCCATTGTAATCCAATTCCACTCCCGAATCCTGACTGTAGGGTTGAAGAAAACCTGGAGTGCTCACAGAAACTGCGAACCCTGCGGGAAGAAAACGATCGAATACTTTGGACGAAAGGACTTTGAAAACCGGGTAAGGGGAGGGAAAATGGCCATTAGCACGTGTTTTTTGGGGCCGAACAACGAAGGGCGAAATTTTAGCCAAAAAGGGACTTGAGCCGTTGACAGTCAATGCCGATCGCCTAAGATTAGCCTCCCGCAAGCAACCTTGGTGTTGTTTGCTGCTCTTTGACAATTTGATTGTGAACTCTTGTAAAAAGTCAATTTCTCCTTTGGGAGATAGTGACAGCCGACTTAAGATTAAGCGACACAGGCAACGCGTGGAAATTATTCCATCCACGATGTTGTCCGGTCAAACAGTTTTCTCAATGGCTAGTCATCTGCGGGCAATCTGGTGGTTTCGATCATCGGGTGACTGCAGTAAGCATATACATTGAAGGGTTTGATCCTGGCTCAGAATGAACGTTGGCGGCGTGGATTAGGCATGCAAGTCGAGCGCGACTTTTCAGCAATGGAAATGAAAGCGGCGAAAGGGTTAGTAACACGTAGATACGTGCCCACGGATTCAGGATAGCGGCGGGAAACTGCCGGTAATACTGGATAATGTCTTCGGACCAAAGATTTATCGTCCGTGGAGCGGTCTGCGTCCTATTAGCTTGTTGGTGAGGTAACGGCTCACCAAGGCAAAGATGGGTAGCGGGTGTGAGAGCATGACCCGCAACACTGGGACTGAGACACTGCCCAGACACCTACGGGTGGCTGCAGTCGAGAATCTTCCGCAATGGGCGAAAGCCTGACGGAGCGACGCCGCGTGCGGGATGAAGGCCTTCGGGTTGTAAACCGCTGTCGAAGGGGAGCAAATTTGAGCGATCCTTGGAGGAAGCACAGGCTAAATTCGTGCCAGCAGCCGCGGTAATACGAATTGTGCGAACGTTATTCGGAATCACTGGGCTTAAAGGGTGCGTAGGCTGCTTTGAAGGTCTGATGTGAAATCCCACGGCTCAACCGTGGAACTGCGTTGGAAACCACATAGCTGGAGTAGGACAGAGGTGAGCGGAACAGATGGTGGAGCGGTGAAATGCGTTGATATCATCTGGAACACCGGTGGCGAAAGCGGCTCACTGGGTCCTAACTGACGCTGAGGCACGAAAGCCAGGGGAGCAAACGGGATTAGATACCCCGGTAGTCCTGGCCGTAAACGATCTGTACTAGTCTGTGGAGACCCCCACATCTTCACGGACGTAGCGAAAGTGTTAAGTACAGCGCCTGGGGAGTATGGTCGCAAGGCTGAAACTCAAAGGAATTGACGGGGGCTCACACAAGCGGAGGAGGATGTGGCTTAATTCGAGGCTACGCGAAGAACCTTACCTGGGCTCGAAGTGCTTGAGAATCCCGGTGAAAGCCGGGAGTGCCTTTCGGGGAGCTCTTGCATAGGTGCTGCATGGCTGTCGTCAGCTCGTGTCGTGAGATGTCGCGTTAAGTCGCTTAACGAGCGAAACCCTTGTCTTCAGTTGCCAGCGCGTAATGGCGGGGACTCTGGAGAGACTGCCGGTGTTAAACCGGAGGAAGGTGGGGATGACGTCAAGTCCTCATGGCCTTTATGTCCAGGGCTGCACACGTCCTACAATGCGGCGTATAAAGCGATGCAAAACCGTGAGGTCAAGCAAACCGCACAAAGCGCCGCCCAGTTCGGATTGCAGGCTGAAATTCGCCTGCATGAAGCCGGATTCGCTAGTAATCGCGGGTCAGCATACCGCGGTGAATGTGTTCCTGAGCCTTGTACACACCGCCCGTCAAGCCACGAAAGTTGGGGGGGCCCGAAGTCACGATGCTAACCGCAAGGGGGCTAGTGCCGAAGGTCAACTCGATGATTGGGACTAAGTCGTAACAAGGTAGCCGTAGGGGAACCTGCGGCTGGATCACCTCCTTTCTAAGGATATCAGTCTGTCATGTGGTGACACGAAACAGACTCATCCGTGGGGCTTGGTCTTAAGTATAGGCTGGAGTTCACCAGACCTGCCGCAAGGCAGAAACTGGACACAATCAAATCGCAAAATTAAACCCGTTGGGTGAGCAAAGCCAGGCTCCCCAACGGGTTTTTTTATGCGCGCTATAATAGCCGCAACTAACGACGTTGGTCAGAATCCAGCCTCGAAACGGTACCGGACACGAATGGCACTTGATGGGTTCACATCCTCTTGGTGGGCAAGGCTTTGCGCAATTCGTGTCTTGGTTTGTTCATTAGTTTGTAACCTTTGGGCCTTCGTTTGACCACTCTGGGTTCGACACGGTCGGGGCGGTTGCCGACGCGGTGGGTGGTGATCGCTTTGAGAATTGCCGCGACCCAGCTTTCGATGTCTACCACATGCAGGCTGCCGGGCAGAAACTGATTCAGTGTTTGCACGGTCCCTTTGAAGCTGATCTGTTCCGGTTTCAGATCCGCCTGCCGGGCACCGTCAGCCATCGTCCCGCGAATGAGGTTATAGGCCAGCATGTGCATTCGCACTTCGTTGCGACAGCGCTCTGGTTTCTTGCAGCGAAGGTGCTCCATTTGCATGTGGGTCTTGAGGCTGCGCAAATCAATTTCTGCACGCCATCTTTGACGGAACAGTTCAGCAATGTCTGTGGCTGTGTACTTTTCGTGGTTCCACAATGTCGTAACGACAATGATCGTCTTGCTTCGAAAGCCCCGCTGACGAACTCCAGTGCAACTCCAGTGGCGAGCGAAAACAGAACGACCATCCGCATGATCGGCTGACCGCAACCGGGTGCCTGGGCCGACTGCTGTGGATAGTCTTGCTGGTTCCAGGGTGTGTCCGGCATCGTG
>Ga0163150_10005933_pt1 | contig 15269 bp, 12 predicted proteins | sample OliLakLV19P2IB_FD_148628 | JGI IMG/M metagenome (GOLD analysis project Ga0163150, IMG submission 148628) | Freshwater microbial mat bacterial communities from Lake Vanda, McMurdo Dry Valleys, Antarctica - Oligotrophic Lake LV.19.P2.IB | ecosystem: Environmental > Aquatic > Freshwater > Lake >...
AATGACGCCCAACGGCAGTCTGTCTAAAAACTACGTTTTATGATGTTTGTATTCGGGGACCTATCTTGATGATTTTTCATTTAAGCGATTCTCAGCGTATTCGTTTTAGTTCTTAGACAGTTTGACGTTTGGCAGCTACCCGAAGGGCGGGACTTTTACCACAAAACTTGATTTGAAAAACTAAACTTCCAATAACCACTAAACTGTCTTTGGAATACGAAACCCCGCCTTTTGGGTAGGTGCTGTTATCGGTTCGTGCTTCTGTCCGTCTGCAGCTGTGTCGTGTCGAACTTGCACAAATGTCTGCACTGAAAGGTGCGTTGGCTTGCAAGCTCTTTTTATTTTTTTCTGCATTGGGTTTGTGCATTGAGAAAAAATAAAATGTGCTTGCAAATGCGTTGGCGTTCATTGCTGTGTCAGTTGATGGCATTGTTAAGTATATTTTCTGGTGTTATAAATATTTTTTGCTCAACTATAATCGCTTTATTTTTAATTAGAGTTTCGGCAATACCTCTTTCTGTTTTATTCAAGTGAATTAGAAACTTGTCGTTGCTCCATTTGCTTTTGTGGTCTTTCACTTTGCTTTGTTCAATCATTAAAGATTCAGGATTTGTCGGAATGAAAGTGGAAAGAGTCGGTAAATATTTTCGCTTGATGTCAATGTAAATATTCAAACCGTCAAAGTCCCAGTCGCACAAATAAAAGATTGGATGCTGTGGTTGTGGAATAAACTCAAGCTGCTTTATGTTCTTTCCTCCTGCATACCAATACTCAATGAACTCATGTCTTTGAGTTATCAACCTGTTTTTATTCTCACAAAGAATTATGCACTTTGTTTTCTTTTTCGGATAAAGAATAGAAATGAATTGTTGGTCTTTAATTTCTTCGGGGAAGAATTCAATTCCTAAAATTGTTTTGATTGCTTTTGAAAGATTGCTTTGTGCTGTCTTGTGTTTTGAACTTCCGAAATACAAAGTCAGAATATTCTGAAACGCAATTTCCTGTTCAATAATTTTTGGTTTGTCAGTTTCAATCTTAATCAAAGCTTCAATTTCTTCAATAGAGTAGTGGTTCTCCAAATAGGACAAATCATATTTCATTATAAAAGAACTGCACTTGTTGAAAGCATTTTCAATTTCTTCTAAAAAATTTTCTTCAAACTTTTTTGTGATGCTGAATTGCTTTCCGTTTGGTTGAATTGCTTTTCTTTCTATCAAGTAACGAATGTAGTTTTCATCTTTATAGGCAAAAGGCAAAACTTTTTCATTAGACAGTTTCGCCAAATATTGAACGACTTTATATGGAGTGTCTTTATACAGCATCAGTTACTACGTCAGGTAAACGAAATATTTTATCTGAAAAATAATTTTCAATATCAAAAGTTGCGTTGAGTTTTGAGAAACAAGCATGAACTCCTTCATTGAGATAAGGTTTTTCAGGATTAGCACTACCAATAAATTCATAGTAAATCTGCTTGCCGTCTTGAAAGTTTAAATCGTTTGCAGAAATTGTCATAGTGAAAATTTGGTAGTCAAGTGTCTGTGCTAATTCGTAAAGCATTTCAAAGTTTCCTCCTAAACCTGCAACTTCATCTACTGGCAAAATTCTGATTCCCTTCTTTATGTCTTTGATATTTTTCTTTCCTTCAACAACTGAAAGTTTTGCAATTCCAATCAAAGCAAGTAATCCATAACCTGTCCCTCCTGTTGCTGCTTTTTGTGTTCCTGTGCTATCAATAAGTTTTGCTTTTGCATCGTAGTAATTAAACGGGTCTAAAATCTCATGTGCTTTCGGGTCTTTAACAGTTGGACAATACTGTTTAAAAATTCTCTCCAAAATTGTGTGAGCACTTTCGTTTGTCTTAAAGCCAAATGACTTTAAGAAACTTGCCTCTTGTGAATCGTCTTTGAACTTTCTAATCCAGTTCAAATCAAAATCGTCAGCAGCTCCAAACTCTAAAGCAACGCTGTGATGGTTTGCCAACTTAAATTCTTTGAAGTGCGTTTGAATTTTTTCCAAATCGCCAAGATGCTTTTCAACTATTTCTTTCAGTGAATGAATAGTAGAATGAATCTTTCTTGTTTCTTCTTCATTCAACACTTGAATTTTTTGATTCAAGTCAGCCAAAATATTTTCAATGTCATTCAATAATGATTCTTCGGGCTTATCCTTGTTGGTGATTAGTTGTTGTGGAATAAGTTGATAAAGCAATTCGTTGAAATGATATTCATGCTGTTGCATTACTGGATTATCCCTTAACTCTTTCGTGAAATGTTGAACGATTGTATCGTATTTATTTCTGTAATCTCTTTCCGTATCCGACTCGGTTTTCTTTGCAGTCGCCAAATCATCATCTGTAATTTTCTGAATCAACCGGTCTTCATTAAATGCTTCCTTGAAATGCTTTTTAAACTCAGTGTCTTGTCTGTCAAAAGATGCTTGCAAATGAGGTATTAAATGTTTGATTCCACCAATCTCATTTTTTAAGCCACCGCTTTTCTCCACAAGATAAAGTAATGAACTATCCAATGCTTTCGAAGCATTAGAATCTTTGAGTGCATCTTTATACTTTTGGAAAAATCTTTCATGATTTTCCTTAAATGAATTTTCATTGTTTGATTTCCATGCAATGAACTTGGTATCTATTTCAACAAGGTCTATACTTTTGAGTGAAGTTATTTTAGCTTCAAATTCTGTTACCTCCCCTAAAAGAGTTTTAATTCTTTCTTCCGCTAAAGTTTTAGCTGCTAAGAATTTATTCCTTTCTGTTTCACTGTTTCTCTTCTTTCCAAGTTTGTCTATAAAATCAATATTCTTCTTTTCAAAAAGTGTTTTTACTTTTTGTTCTTCCTTCTTTTTTATGTCTGCATCATAAATGGAAACGGCTTCATCAAACAATGTAGGAGTAAACATTAAAAAAGTTTCATCTTGCTTGTGTGCTTGAATTGTTTCTCTGTTTTGGTATGCTGCCAAATGTTCTTCCGAATATTTGAAAGATTGAATCAACTCCTTTTGGAGATTTTCAATTTTGTTAAGTTGAGCTTGCAACTCGTCAATTTTCTTTTGATAGTCCTTGCCAATTCTATTTATTTCTTGTTGAAGTTTATCTGGATTATTGAAAATATAATTTGGCCTTTTGGCAATGTAGTAATGAACCCCTGAAAGGTTAATCACAAAATCTTTTTCTGTTTCCTTTGCCTTACTAAGCGATTCAATAAACTCTTTTGGTTCGGGAATGTAAATTTTGGTTTCAGCAAGTTCTTTAGTTGACGTTTCAGCAAAATGAAACAGAACTGCTTCTTGCAGTTCGTTTAATTTTTTCTTGCTGTTAACTGCCCAACCTGCAAATGAATTTGGTTCTTGAAGATTAATTATACTTATCAACTTTTGTATACCTTCAATCTGCTCTGTCAGTTTGTTTTTCCTTTCAAGGTAAAGCTCTGTCGCATCGTAGATTGATTTTGAATATTCCGATTCTTCAAATTCTGTTTTTAGGTTTCGTAATTTCAAAAAATCATTTAATTCGGTTAGCTTTTGGCTACTGATAGTTATTTCAAGTTGGGTTTCAAAACTGGCTATTGCGTTTGGAACAGTTGAATATGTCTTTACCCAATTTTCTACTTGCTGAACTTTTTCGTATTGAGATTTAAGTTGGTTGGTTTCTATTTCCAATGTCGGCAAAGCATCATTCAAACTTTTGAACTCCTTATCATAATCATCAAAAGAACTTTTGGCACTATTGAATTCGTTGGTGTGCTTAGTTAAATCAGTTCTCTTTATTTTTAATTCAGATTCGTGGGTTTGAATTTCTAATTGAATTTTCTTTTCCTTGGCTGCAATTATTTCAAGTTCAGTTTGGAAATATGACTTGCGAACATCTTCCAATTTTGCTTGCTGCTCTTTTACCTTTTGAAAACTGTTTGCAGTCTCACATTTCAATCTTGTTTCAAATGCTTCTTCCTTTAATTGTTTAAATTCAAGTAACTTTTTCAAGTTATCCTTTTTGTCAGTAAAAGTGAAGTGCTTTTCAGTATTGCTTTGAAAGTTCCTGTGGGCTTGTTGTATTTCTTCAGATGCCTTATTGAAATTATCTAATACTTTATTGTCATAATGAAAAAGGAACTTCTTGAATTTTGTTCCAGAAGTTTCAATGTCTTCTCCTCTTGAAAGCGATTGCAATGTATTTGCAAATTGCCTTTGAAGCTTGGTGTCTTCACTTAAATCAAGGTGAAGTATTTCGTTGTCAAATAGTAGTTTATGAAACTCTTTTTCATTTTGGTAAAACCTTTTAAGGAAATAGTTTTTCTTATCAAGATGGTCTTGTAGATTTTCTAATGTCGGCATTTCCTTCTCAGTAATGAGAAAATCTTTGAAGCGAATAATTTGCTTTAGGGGACTAAATTTGAAAACTTGGTTCTTGTCATAACCTAAATATTTTTCTCCTTGAATAGTGAATGGGATAAGTATTTTTCTGCTACTCTTTATCTGAACTCCAATAACAATAAACTCATGTTCTGAAACTTCAATATTCATAAATGCATAAGCAAAACTGAAATTTGGAAGTGGCATGGTGTTATACTCTCTAGGAACACCACCTTTGGTTGGAGTAGCTGATTTGTAAAATAATCCTGCGGTCAGAATAAGTTGAGGAAGGTCTGCTCCAACTAAAGACTTTCCTGTTGAGCTTTCGCCTGTAAAGTCAGTTCGTAAAGGATGAATTAAGTAATCAGCATTGTTGTGATTCCTTATACCAACTGTATGAATAGAATATATTCGCGGATATTTTTTGCCTACTTCTTTCATTGGTTTTGAAAATCATAAGTTGTTTTAATACTGTCAATATTGTAAATCAAATCTCGGTAAATGATTTCTATTCTTTGAAATGCTGGAAGCATTTCAAACTTCTCATCATCTTCTGGAAAATAAACCCAACCTAACTTAACCAACTGTCTTAAACTATTACCAACCCAATTCTCCAAAGTTTTCTGAACTGAAAGTGTATCTTCTTTATCTGTTCCGAAAAATATTTTTTGAATTGGCTGTTTGATTCTGTGATTTGTATTGAGCATTTCAACAAGTTCTGTTTTTGTGAGATTGAAACTGAACTGCTTTTCTACTTTGTGTAACCAGTAAAGGAAAATCGCAAAAAAGGTTGCCTCTTGGTCTAACTTCACTTTGTTCAGAATTTTGTTTTGTGCTTCTGTTCCGTCCAAATAGAAATACTTGTTATCAACCGTAGGTTGCTCACTCAATTTTGCTTTATATAACTTCTCATAAAATGCTTTGAGTGTTTCAATGTTGTCCTCAATAAAATCATAAATCTTTCTCTGTGATTTATGGTTTTGAATGTGCATACCTGAACGCAAAAGATTATCTGCTTCTGCAAAGCGTTCAAAATTGTATGGGCTAAGGTTTAAGAATGTTTCTTGATTCGGATGTTCCATATTGCATTATTTGGTTGATTGGGGTTGAATGAAAACTCACTTGTGGATTCAAGTGAGAATTTTTCTTTCCTCAATGTTTTTAAAATATGCTCTGTTCCCTTGATAGCAATTTCAAGGTCTTGTTCTTGATTCAACATTTCAAGATAAAAGTCAGCGTAATCCAATTCCTCTTTTTCAGTTATCTGTTCTTTCAAATTGCCAAGCCAATATTCAATTCTCTGTGCCTGATATTTTCTTTGTCTGCTCTTGTTAGCTGCATCATTCAGTTTGTCTTGGTCTCTTTCAGCCGTTTCAACTTTCTGATTTTTTGATTCGCTAAAGTTCTCATAAAAGTCAGGGAATAAAAAGTCAGAAGGCAAATCTTTTATTACTTCAATGTCATTGACAAATTCGGGAAGAGTAATATCGGGAACGAAAAATAAAATTTGCTCTTTGTCTTTTCGTGTTGTGATTTTGCTAGTGGCATTTTCAAGAACGGTAAAAAAGAAAGTTTCAAACTTTCGGTAGAAAGGTTTTTTATCAATGATGTCAAATATGTTGCTTGCTATTCCTTTTATCTTGGAAATTTCTTCTCCTGTTTTATCAAGTTTGTGTCGGTAAATATTTAGCATGTCATTCAGGATTCCTTTCTTTTGTAAAAAGTCAAAGTCGCCTGATTTGTTTAAGTCGCAATCTGAAAGTGTATCTGAAATTGAATCTAAGCCATTGAAAGCAAGAGAAAGTTTTTTTCGGTTCTCAATTACAATGTCCATTTGATTTGTGATGTATTGAGAGAATTCCAAAAGTTCCATTGTCTTACTTCTCTCACTCAAATCGTCCTTCAAGTTCTTTATTTGAAATTCTAAAGCGTTGGTTTGATTAGCGAGTTCTGATTTTAGTTTGCCTTTAAAGTCCTGTTCAAACCAGTGTTCAAAATCTAATATGTCGCTGCTGTTTTTTCGCAAGGTGAGTAAAACATCATCAAGCGTTCTTTCAATCTCTGACGGATTTAGCAGCGGTTCTATCTTCTTAAAAAATAAAACGCAAAGTTGGTTTGAGTAATCACTTAATAAAAAATGTTGTCGTTCCTCAGCTCGTTCAAGGAAGTTGCTTCGCAACAACCTTTGCAATCTGTCAAAGAATTTTTTGCGTTGTTCCTTTTCGGTTTCGTTGTCCTCTTTGTAATGTTTGCGAATGAGTTCCGCAACTTCGGATTCAGAGAAAATTATTTTATCGGGATGCTGTTTGTTTTTGATGAATAGAGAAAATAAAATCTTTGCGTCTTCCTTTTCGGGAAAAAATTGGTTAAAGCTGTCCGCAAATATTTCAAGTATTCTATTAAAATTCTCCATATCACAAATGTAATGTTTAGTCAGTTGGGGTTGTCGGTTTTTGTGCGTTGGGGCAAAAGCAAATGTGAAGCAACTTTGGGTTGGCTTGTGGGTGGCGTTGCTTCTCTTTTGCTTTTGAGAAGGATGGCAAACACGGCTTGTCCGAAATTACAATTCTGTTCATTTTACGTCTGTCTGTTTAAGGTTTGCACTGTCTCATAGCATGACCGATAACGGTTTGGCGCTTGGCGAAGAAGCGGATTTCGAAGCAGTAAACTGTCTGCCAGTACTAAATTTGATACGAAGTACAAAACTTCATTTAACCACAGAACCCGCTTTTTTGCCAAACGCCTGTTAGTGCCAGTGGTTCTTGTTGTCATTACTGTTCGGTTGGTATATGTTTGTCCTTACAATATTTTTCTACTTCTGTGTCGTTTGCAAAATAGTCGTCACAAAATTCGTCAAGCTCTTTTTCCGTTGATTTGTAATATCGTTCTTCTGCTGTCATTAGTTTTTCTGTCTGCTCGATAAATTTTTCAAATTCCTTATTGATTTTACAAAGTTTATCAATGGTCTTAAAGTCTAAGTCACGGAATTTTGCAGGAAATAAAATTTTACTTTGATATGGATTAGCGTTTAGTTCTATAATTCCAATTCCGAATGATTGATTTAGTCGCTCCATTTCTTCAGCCAAACTGTCGCTAAACTCAAAAGCCACTAAATAACCATAGTTTGCCCAAGTCGAATTTGAAACGGCTTGAAAAAACGCTTTCTTTAATTCGCTGTCGTTGTTTATTTCTTTTTTGATTTCGTAAGAATTTAATTTGAAGGTGTCACCGCGATTAATTGCTTTTAAAAAATTTTGGCTCGTTTTGGTCTGCAAGTTTAAAAACCGAATGCCAACCATATCTGGGTGAGTCCAAATTTGATTATTGTCTTTACCGTTTGATTGTTCGTGAAAAATTGTTTTGGAATAAATCCCCGTGTTTTTTAAGTAGCTACTCAAAAGTTTATGTAAATCTCTTTCGTCATATGTTTTAGTTCTGTCAATTTTTGCGGGTGTTGTAATTACCGTTTCAGTCGCACCACTTAAAATTTCAATTCCAATATTCTGCTCATTTTTTGTCAAGTAGTACGAATAAGTTCCGCCTTCTTGTTTAATACGCTTTACCCTTGTGTCGCTAGTTCGGATGAAGTCGCCAAGCAATGCGGAAATTGTCGAAGCAGGTGTTTTTGCAGTACCAAAGTCGTAATATTTTTTTGCAACTATATGATTGAAAACTTCCAAATAGTTTGTCAGTCCGTTAATATCGTTCAAACTTTGCAAAATCGATTCTTTAATTGTCATTGTCTGTTTGTTTTTATGTTACGTCTTGGTCGTCCTACCATTGGCACTAACGGTTTCGGGCTTGGCGAAGGTGGCGATTTTCACCACAAATGTTGATGCGGAGAACCAAACTTTGATTAACCACAAAACTGTCTGCGGAGCACTGAACCGCCACTTTTGCCAAACCCGTGTTACCAGCTGGCGTTCTTGTCCACTGTGATTGTAAACCAATGTCGTTGTTCAGTTGTCGTGTCATTGAGTGTCGGCTGTGCGTTGTGTTTTTTATTTTTAAAAAGCGTTGTAAAAAAATTTGAAATTCTTTCTTTGGTGGCAAAGGTGAAAGCTCTTTTGCAATTTTTGGTCTGTGCGTTGGCTTGTGCGAATTGCAAATGTGCTTACACCTGTGCGATGGCTATTTTGTATTTAATGTCAGCATAATTTCTCTAAAACTTGCTAGTCCTGCTTCTAAGTTTTGAATAATGTCCTCCGCCAATACATCGGGGTCGGGTAAGTTGTCAAGGTCTGCCAATGATTTGTCTTTGAGCCAAGAGATGTCAAGGCTTGTTTTATCTCTTGCAGTGATTTCATCATAAGTAAACTTTCTCCAACGTGCTTCGGGATTGGTTTCTGCGTTATAAGTTTCCTTTCGTTTGTTTCTGTTGTCGGGTTTGTAACAAGCAATGAAGTCTTTTAAAACTTCAATGTTTAAAGGGTTTTTCTTTAAGGTGTGATGAATGTTGGTACGGTAATCATAAACCCAAATTTCTTTTGTCCAAGGATTTTTACTGGCAGGTTTGTTGTCGAAGAAAATAACATTTGCTTTTACGCCTTGAGCATAAAATATTCCTGTCGGTAAGCGAAGTATAGTATGCAGGTCGGTTGTTTCCAATAATTTTTTACGAACCGTTTCACCTGCACCACCTTCAAACAAAACATTGTCGGGCAATACAACGGCTGCCAATCCTGTTGTTTTGAGCATTGAACGGATGTGTTGAACAAAGTTCAATTGTTTGTTGCTTGTGGTTGCCCAAAAGTCTTGACGGTTATAAGTTAAATCGTCTTTCTCTTGTTCGCCTTCGTCATTGGTAAAGGTTTGTGAACTCTTTTTTCCGAAAGGTGGATTTGCTAAAACATAATCGTAAGTTGTAGGAGAAGCAGCAATTAAAGCATCGGCAGGGGAAATGAAATTATCGCTTTCTATGTCGCCAATGTTGTGCAAAAATAAATTCATTAAAGCCAAACGCCTTGTGCCTGCAACAATTTCGTTTCCAAAAAATGTTTCCATTTTCAGAAATTTGTTTTGCTCTTTGTTGAGTTTATTGTTTTCTACAATGTGGTCATAAGCCGCTAAAAAGAAACCACCAGTGCCGCAACTTGGGTCTGCAATGGTTTTCATTGGTTGTGGTTGAATACATTCTACCATTGCTCTAATCAAAGGTCTTGGTGTAAAGTATTGCCCTGCACCGCTTTTTACGTCTTGTGCATTTTGCTCCAACAGTTTTTCATAAATATCACCCTTAACATCTGCACCCATTACCAACCATTGTTCGCTGTCAATCATATCAATGATTTTGGCAAGCATTGCAGGGTCTTGAATTTTATTTTGACTCTTGGTAAATATTTGTCCTAAAATTCCTTTGGCTGTGCTTAACTCACGGAGCAAGGTGGCATAATGCAATTCCAATTCTGCACCCTTTTTGGTGGTTAGGCTTTCCCAATTGTAGGCTTCGGGAATAGGTAATGCACGGTTATGTGGTGGCTTGCTATATTCATCTGCCATTTTTAAAAAAAGCAAATAGGTGAGTTGCTCTAAATAATCACCATAACCTACACCTACATCACGCAGAGGATTACAGAAACTCCATACTTTGCTTACTATCGAAGATGTATTGTTGCTCATTTTTTATTTTTATTGCTGGTTAATTTTATTACCTCTTTATCAAAATCACTTTTTATTAATTTGTCTTGCGCAATGCGATACGTTTCATATTCTTTATCGGCTAATGCCAATGCTACCTCATGTGAAATTTTTCCCGCATCTTTTAAAATGGCTGCTTCGTTGAATTGTAAAAATGCATCCACCCTTTTTATCCAATCGTTCATATACATCACTACACCTTTGCTAGCCTGCAATTCGGCAAAATCTAAATACATGGTAACTATGCGATTTAAGCCTTCCAATTCTTTTTCATTCAAATAATTTTTTGCAATGCCCACATCTGTCTTTCTGATTTTTCCTTTAGGAGCATTTTTCCAAGTGGTCAATCCCATATTTTCTTTCGAGCTATCGACTCTGGCAGAAATTAATTCGGCTTCTGTTTGTCCTGTTATTGCCCAATGCAATTTGTTTTGTACGGTTGCATAAAAAGTTTTGGTGGTTTCTGTATCCTTGCTATAGTCAGCACTGCAAGAGGAATAGATGTCGGTTATTTTTTGATAAAATCTGCGTTCGCTACTCCGTATGTCTCTAATACGGGCAAGTTGTTCTTCAAAATAATCTTTGCCAAAAATGTTGTTCGGATTTTTAAGCCGTTCATCATCCATGGTAAAACCTTTGATGATGTATTCCTTTAAGCGTTCGGTTGCCCAAATACGAAATGCGGTTGCTTGTGTGCTGCTTACTCTGTAACCTACTGAAATGATTGCATCAAGATTGTAGAACTTCACTTTTGTTTCCTGCGTTTTCCCTTCCATTGCTCCGTGTGGAGTGGTATGTTCCAAAATGGAACTAACCACTTCTTCCTGCAATTCGCCTGTTTCAAAAATGTTTTTGAGGTGCTTGGTGATGGCAGGACGCTGCACCCCAAATAAGTCGGCAATTTTTGGCTGCGTGAGCCAGATGGTTCCGTTTTGCAAATAGATTTCCACTTTTACCTTTCCGTTGGGAGTGGTGTAAAGTAAAACTTCATTAAAGCCATCTGCGGCCGGTTTTATTTTTTTTGCCACGGTTTCGTTTTTACCAACTTCCCCTCAAACGCCTTCTTCAAAATACTCTGCCTTAATGTTTCTGCCTGTTGCAAACTGTTGCTGATGGTTTCTTCTATTTTATCGCATACGGTGAGTTTGCTTTCTAATTCGGAGACGATGAGTTGTTGTTCTTTCATCGTTGGCAATGGAAAAGGAATTGTTTTAATTATCCCTAAATTTAAAACATCCATTGTAGTCCCCTGTGCTTTATTTTTGTAAAGGTTCTTAACATAAGAACTTTCGAAATAATACTTGAAAAATTTCGGGTAGTATAATTCTCGATTGAGTGTTATTTTAATAAGTCGTGGATTGATAATGCCCTCTTTACAATTTTCTGGTAGAATTAAAACTTTCCCAACCGTGCCGACTAGACTTATCAAAATGTCAAACGCCTTGACTTTGCAAGATTTCAATTCCTTGTATTTTTCCTCATCAACATAATAATCTCCCAGAAAAGCATTATCGCTAATAACTTGTTCTTGACCGTAAATTTTAAACCCAGTATTGGTATAAAACTCTTTTTTTAATGCAGAACCAAATGGACCTGCTTTTAAAGAATGTTTAGCCTTGTCCGCTAAATCAACAATACTTACAACTTTCCACCCTTTCGGTAATTCCCCCTTCTTCACTTTTTTATTCGTAAGTTTCCCTTCAAACGCCCATTTCAACAAACTTTGCCTATAAACTTTCAATTGCTGCTTTGCGGTTTTGAGTTGGGCTATGCCGTTGTCTAATTCGCTGAAGAGTTCTTCTATTTTTGAAACTATGGTGTGTTGTTCGGGTAGCGGTGGGAGAGGGAAATCTAAATTTCTAATTGTCTCACCTGAGATTGCAGAGAAAGTTGTGCCTGTCGCTAATTTCTCTAATCTTTTCTCGACACCTCTCAAATAATAGAAAACAAATTTGTAATTATTAGCATAGCGTATTGCGGCTAATCCTCTACCAATACAACATTGCACATTTGAAATGTTTGTGGGACCGACAGGAGCTCTAACAGAAATTAAAATGTCATCAGGTTCCGAAATTTTATTTGGTTTAGAACACCATTTTCTAACTACTGGATATAATTCGGTAAACTCTGTTTTGCCTTGAAAAAATGGAAGCCCAAGTTTTTCGAAATTATAGGTATCTGATGGTGGAGATTGCCCCATAATAATTTGACACACTTCTCCCAGCTTTTTAACCTGCCAATGTTTCGGTATGTTGTTACTCTCTGTCATTTTTATACGTTTCGTTCCTACGGAACTCTTTTTTTTCTTTTTCTCTCTCTACCAACGGACTAAAGTCCGATGTTACGATATCTTTCGACCCTACGGGTCTTGCTCTTCATTTTCAGAGCCATAGGCTCGGTTCATTTTGTTGGGCTGGAATTTATTCCAGCATTTAGATTGCATCTTATCCATCATAGAGCCATAGGCTCGATCCATTTTCACCTTCTATCAAACTAAATCTTCAAAAAGATATATCTCATCATGAGCTACATTAAACTTTTCTAAAAAATCTAAATATTCTGCTTTAAATGTTTGTTTTTTATGATGTTCTTCCTGATTGGCAATGTATTTATAAACATTGTCAATATGAGATTGACTGTATGAAAACACTCCATAACCTTCTTGCCATTCAAACCTATGCTCGGTCAACTGATGATCATTTATATACTTTGATGATTTGGCTTTTACAGTTTTCATCAATTCAGATATGGAAACAACTGGCTTTAATCCTAAGAAGCAATGTATATGGTCTGCTACACCATTTACAATAATTGTTTTACAGCCTGTTTCATTTATTAGATTTCCTATTACACCAAGTATTGTAGGTCGCCAACTTTTGTCAATTACCGCTTCTCTATACTTTACTGCAAATACTGTTTGAATATATACTTGATGATAGGTGTTTGCCATTTTTTAAAGTTTTATGCTGCTAATGCTTCATTTAGTTCATTAGTAATATCTTCTGTTTTGTCGCCAAACAATTGCCACATTTCTCCCAACTTTTTCCGTTGCCAATGTTTCGGTATGTTGTTGTTTTATGTCATTTTTTAGTGTCCAATCAAATAACCGTCAAATAAGGAATCAATTGACAATAAAGACTTTACGACTTTTTTTGTGGTGCTGGCGGTTTTCCAGTCAAATAAGATTTCTTGCCGTAATTGTGGATAACTCGCGATTCCAGTCAAATAACCATCAAATAAGTAATCCATTGACAATAAAGACTTTATGACTTTTTTTGTAGTGCTGGCGGTTTCCCAGTCAAATAAAACTATGCCCATATTGGTATGTATTTAACGTATTTACGGGAGCTGTTTTCAGGGTCTTCTTCTTTTATCAGACCCGCTTGAGCCGTTTCTCTGATAATTCTGGAAACCATAGCGGCATTCTCGTCTGCTATTTTAAACCGCTCTCTTAAGGTGGTGTTGGTCATTTTTTCATTCATTACGTACTTCAAACAAGCGTGCTGATAGCAGGCTCTAATTCTATCTTGCTTATCCATATCAGCAAATTTTTGATAGGCGTATAAAATTACTTTGGTGTGCTTTTCTTGAATCAAGGCATCATAAGCGGGAAGTTGAAAAATTTCAATATTGGTCACTACCTTATCTATGCCACTTCCTCTTTCTTCGCAAATTCCAAATCTTCGCATTATACCTGCTAGGTCTTCATTGCGGCTTTGGCATTCATCAATAAATCTATTGGGCGTAATTAAGGGTAAACCCGGATTAGAAATTTCAATTCTGTCAGAAAATATTTCTACCATAGGTCCAGTTCCACTTTGTTCAAAGTCTTGGTGTATCATTGCATTTGCAACCAGTTCCCGAATTGCAATTTCAGGATACATACTTACCGAATCCCTTAAAGCTTGTCCAATAATTTCATTTGTAGGGAGCAAATCGTTGATATATTTTACCATCCTTTCAAATCCAACAGCGTATCCAAATTTTCCTACGTGCTCTTTAATGGTTTTTAATTTATTTTTTTCGGCATATTGAATCACTCGAACCGCTTTGCGTTTGACGGTATCAAAGTCTTGTATGTTTTTGGCAAACAACAAAGCACCAAGATTTGTGATGGCAAAACCTGATGAGATTGATTTTATGAATTTTTCACTTACAAACTTTTCTATAACAGCTTCCCTAGTGGATGGATAGGCAATTTTAAGCAACTCAAAATAACATTGGGTGTCTAGCAATGCTACAACATCAGCGCTTGACTCTACATTTAAAGCTATTCCTTTTTCAAAAATTTGTTTGGGGCCTTTTAGCCAAATCTTTTTTTCCTTTTCAGGAAAATCTTTTAATGGACGGGTAATACTGCCAACTCTAATGAAGTCGGCATGAGAAAAGCAAGTCGGCTGCCCATGAGCTGCCTGTATTTGGAAAAGTGAAACCAATTTTTCGTTATAAATCGTTTCAAACAGCAATATTTCAATTCGCGGAAAAGTGCGTTGAAGTAACCAATTTTCTAACTCTTCATTGCCAATTTTATGTAGCTTCGGTCTAAAGGTAGTACCGCTAACTTGTTGTGTTTTATCATCAATTCCAAAAACCAAATAACCAAAATGCTCATTTTGCAAACAAGCGCCATTACTTAGAGCGGAAATGTATTTGCCAATTTCCTCTTCACTTTTAAAATTCAATTTAAACTCAGCCCATTCGCATTCTTTGGGGAGTTTTAAAAGACGATCTATGATTTTATGTAGTTCTTTATCTTTCATTATGCTGCCAACGCTTCATTTAATTCATTAATAATTTCTTCAGTCTGCTCTCCAAATAGTTGCCACATCTTGCCTAATCCGCCTTGTGCGTTGAATGGGTTCAAATCAAAATCGTCTTTCTCAATATGAAAACTATTCATTACATAATCTTTTATCATCCGTAGCCATTGCATTTGTTCTTCATTGAACTTGGTTGCACCAGCTTGTTTTTTAAATACCCAATCTTGAAAATTCTTGTCCACTATTTTATCGTAAGCCGTCAATGTGGTATCTATTCCGCTTATTTTACGAATGAGGGAAACAATGGCAGTTAATTCATTTTTTGGCGAACCGTTGCATTGTTCCAAAGCTTCATAAGCACGCCATACATTCATTGGTGCAAGAGTTGGCTTGTCGTTTTGTAGTTTCTCCAACACTTCTTTTATCATTGTGTAAGTCAGTTCTCTTCTGCGAAATGGTTGGTTATAGAAAATCTGCAAAGCCATTAATTCATCTTTGTGTTCTTGCATC
>Ga0163150_10005935_pt1 | contig 15267 bp, 19 predicted proteins | sample OliLakLV19P2IB_FD_148628 | JGI IMG/M metagenome (GOLD analysis project Ga0163150, IMG submission 148628) | Freshwater microbial mat bacterial communities from Lake Vanda, McMurdo Dry Valleys, Antarctica - Oligotrophic Lake LV.19.P2.IB | ecosystem: Environmental > Aquatic > Freshwater > Lake >...
GCACTAAATCATTTGTGGTCTGGTTATAGAGGATTTATCAATTCAGATATTATAAAAAATGAAATTATTCTTCATGATAATCCATCTTTTTTTATCATCGGCCCAACAGCATTTGTTGAAAAAATGAAAGAAATTCTTACTACGCTAGAAGTTGAGAAGAAAAATATAATTACAGAAGATGTATAAATTTATTTGTTTGGTGCCACAGTAAAGTTATCAAAACTCAGGCTTTTTCAAAAGTATCTTTTGAAGAGAGCCAAATTGAGCACTCCAAAATTGTCGGTAAAATGACAGGTACCTCGCCGCTTCTTTAATTGGTTGTAAATTAAGGCTAAAAAGATACTCTCTACCAATTTTTTTTCTGATAACTAAATGTGCACGTTCTAAAACTTTTAAATGTTTTGATACTGCCGGAAGTGACATATTGTATGGTTTTGCGATATCGGTAACTGTCAGGTCATGCTCGGAAATTCGTTCCAAAATCTCTCTTCGAGTTGGGTCCGCTAAACTCTGGAAAATAAAATCCAATTCTTTCTGTGGAACATACTTAACCATTTGGTTATATATACTACGTGTCTCCTCCTTTGTCAATAAACAATTGGTTTTTGCTTCATAACCGAAGCACCCACCACTCTTCCCAGAGTTTTCATTTTATCGACGCTATCTTTTGGAATTTAAATGGTGAATGTAAAATTTGACTAGTTCTTTTCTTTTCCCGTTTGTTTGGATCCTTCTGTGAGTGCCAGTAAATTGTTGATTTCTTTCAAGAACTTCTTTGCGTGATTTCTACTCATCCCAAAACGGGCTACTACTCGTACCTGATTGGAAGGACCAACTTTTTGACCCACGTTAAATACAATCCCATCCTCATTTGCAGTCATAAATACATTATCTGTATAAAGAATTGGAGTTGTATCTAAGTTTATGTTCACTGCCATTTCTGGCTTGTCTTTTTTATCAGCCATATTCCTCCTTCCTGCCCGCAACGCTCTCGCCCCTATACCCCTGATAGCTTGCGAGGCAGGCGGGTCTTAAAAGTGTAGAATACTCCAAAACCCTTGTTTTAACAAGTGTTCTTGCCTGAAACTTACAAAAAAATGCTACAATTAAACTCGTGGATAAGGAAAAAGAACAGAAAGACAACCCCAAACTCATAAAAAAGCGTCTGAGACGTCCTTCTATTGCTGCACGAGTTACTAAAGAACTAATAATTACCTTTCACAAACCGTTACTCCTGATTTTTGTCATAGGCCTATTAGCACTTATTCTTGTACCTATTTTGACATATTTATTGTTTGTACAAGACTTAGGTACAAAGGAGAGAATTTTAAATCGTAATAATTTTGGACTGACTTTGCTTGATTCAGAAGACAAACCATTTTTCAGCTTTTATCAACCTAAAGTTATTTCATTTGTTCCTCTTTCTAATATTCCAAAAACGACCCGAGATGCACTTGTTGCTGCAGAAGACAGGGAATTCTATGACCATCCAGGTTTTTCCATAAGAGGAACCATTAGAGCCGTCGTGGCAAATTTAGCGTCCAAAGAAATAGTACAGGGAGGATCAACAATTACCCAAGGTTTGGCCAAAACAACTCTTTTGAATGCTGACCGAAATTTCTTACGAAAATATCAAGAACTAATTCTTGCACTTGAACTCAATAGACGATATTCCAAAGAAGATATTTTAGAATTATATCTTAACTCCGTTTATTTTGGAGAAGGTGCATTTGGTATCGAAAATGCAGCTCAAGCATATTTTGGAAAACCAGCAAAAGAATTGACACTTTCGGAATCCGCACTACTTATAGGACTTCTTCCTGCTCCCTCTGCATTCTCTCCTCTTTCAAATGACCCGAAACATTCGGAAAGACGCCAGGATCTTGTACTTCTTGCAATGAAAGATCAACAACTTATTACCCAGCTTGAGGCAGATGCAGCAGCACAAGCACCCTTGGTCTATAACCCGACTGAAAAAGAACAAATTAACGTGCTGGCTCCTCACTTTGCTCTCATGGTTCGGGATGAACTCATCAAAGAGTATGGTGAAGAACGAATTATCCGTTCTGGATTTAAGGTCAAAACAACAATTAATAGCAAATGGCAGGAATATGCAGAAACTGCTGTTAAAAATCAGGTAACAGCCCTCCGATTCAATGATGTATCAAATGGTGCAGCAGTAACAATTGACCCTAAAACTGGTGAAATAAAAGCTTTGGTTGGAAGTTTGGATTTTAATAATCGAGATTTTGGCACCATAAATATGGTAACTACTGCTCGACAACCTGGATCTTCCATGAAACCGATTGTATATGCAGATGCAATTCAATCAAAACTGATCACTGCTGCAACAATTATTGATGATAAAGAAACAACATTTGGAGATGGATACAAACCCAAAAATTACGATGGAAGATTTCGGGGTCCTGTAACGGTCCGAAAAGCTCTAGCCAATTCTCTCAACATTCCTGCAATAAAAGTAATAGAACAAGTCGGAGTATCCAATGCCATATCATTTGCCAACCAACTGGGAATATCAACTCTCGATCAATCAAAAGATTACGGACTACCCCTTGTTTTGGGAGCAGGAGAAGTAAAGCTTCTTGAGCTCACAAATGCATTTGCAGCATTTGCAAATTTAGGAAATCAATTTCAGCCGATTTCAATTCTAGAAATAAAAGATAAATATGGGAAAGTTATTGTTACAACTAAAAACGAATCAAAACAGGTGTTAGGACCCAATACAGCATTTATCATGTCTTCAATTTTATCCGATAATATTGCTCGTTCTGAAACATTTGGAGGACTATTGACTATTAATCGTCCAGCTGCTGTCAAAACAGGGACAACTGAAGACTATCGTGACTCATTAACAATTGGATATACTCCAAATCTCGTAGTGGGCGTTTGGGTGGGAAACAATGATAATAAGCCCATGAGTCGAATCGCGGGATCGACTGGAGCCGCACCTATTTGGAGACTGCTCATGAACAACTTTTTGACATCTCTCCCCTATGAAACATTTCGAAAACCTTCATCAGTTTTAGCTTTGGATGTATGTCCTTATAAAGGCCTTGAATCAAAAGAAGCGACTGAAAGTGCATATCGCGAGTTTTTCTTGCCTGGAACACAAATCAAATCATGCCAAGAACCATCTCCTACACCGGGTCCGTCAGAAACACCAGTACCGACGAATAAACCAGAAGAAAAACAAGAAGAGAAAAAAGAAGAACCCACGACGACTCCTCTTCCTACTATCCAGGAACCGACTCCATCCCCAACGGACACTCAAATCCAAATAATAGTCCCATAGCTTGATATTTAGCTTCAGATCAGGTATAATCCCACCCTTAACTATGAATGAGCTAAACTCTGGTCTTCAGCTTGTTATTGCACTCATTTTAGGAGCAGTTATAGGGCTTGAACGTGAAATCAACGAAAAACGGGATATAAAAAACTCTCAGGTTGATCGATCTTTATTAGGACTTCGAACATTTTCTCTTACTGCAGGACTCGGTGCATTAAGCGGTTTGTTATTTCCTAACTTCTTACCAATCTCACTTTTTGTAGGACTATCATTTTTAGGAATCGCAATAGCTTTTTATATTTTTGACAGTCTATACCACAAAGATCTCGGAATAACAACAGAGATCTCCCTTATTTACAGCTTTATCATTGGTTTTATTCTAACAACTAATATTTTGCCTATTTCTCTTATTATTGCGCTGACTGTTATTGTTATTTTGCTTTTATCGCGGAAAGAAAAAATTCAAAATGTTGTTGAAGACATCAATAAAAAAGAAGTAAATGCATTTGTAAGTTTTGCAATTTTAGCAACTGTGATTTTACCATTCTTACCAGATCACAGCTATGCAATATCTGACATTCCTCAGTTGAAAAGCTTAATCCAGGGTATGGATGGAAATTTCAGAAAACTCTTGGACATAGAACTTTTTAATCCGTTCAAACTGTGGTTTATAATCGTTCTTGTCAGTGGAATTGATCTTGCAGGGTACGTACTTGAACGCACCATTGGCCAGCGAAAAGGCTGGCTCCTTGCAAGTTTGGTCGGTGGATTTATATCCTCCACTGCAACAACAGTATCAATAGCCAAACAGAGTAGAAAAGTGAAAAACCATACCTTATTATTGGCAAGCGCAGTTTTGGCGAATGCAGTAAGCTTTATACCTGTACTATTTTTAATAGCAACAATCAATGCTTCATTTTTAGCTCGGATACTTCCGGTTTTGGGGATTTTGTTTGCTACGACAACCGCAGTTGGTTTGTTTCATTACTTTCGCACTCTTCGTGAACACAAAAAAACAAAAGATAGAAATAACGGGGGAAAAGATGAAAAGATATTTGATGTAATGGCCGCAGTAAAATTTGCAGGGCTTTTTTTGGCAGTGACAATTGCTTCAAAGATTGGACTCGAATTTTTTGGCAACAGCGGATTTGTTCTAACATCAGCAATTGGAGCTTTTATTGGAATTGATGCGGTCGTTATCAATACTGCACAATTGGCCGGTCAACAAGTAGATTTTTCTCTTGCAGTTCTCACTTTTATAGTCATTAATGCAGTTAATTTCGGAGCAAAAATTATTTATTCATTTATTCAAGGAGATAAAGTATTTGCATTAAAGCTAGCAGTCTCACTCTTAATCCCAGTTGTTATCAGCTTTATAGGATTACTTTTTGTTTAATGGTATTTCTTGCCTCGAAATATTATATCTGTTGTAAATTCCAGTAACTGTTCAGAGCCTGCTTTACCGAAATATGGACTATACATGCGAATGAAAAAACTTCTACCACTTGGATAGTTTTGTGCCATAACTGCAATAAACTCTTCGACATTTTTAAGCCCATATGCAAAAGAAAAATGATCTTCAGATCTAGCAGCATTTGTCTTTGCCCTTGGTGCATGTTTTTGAAGAACTTCATTGATTTTTTCTCTCGATGGTTCATGAAAAATGTCTCCTAATGCATCCATCCATATCTCTTCTTCTTTATTGAAGATATCATCATCTATTTTATTCCAAGGGGTAATCCTATGTGCATGTTCATGTACAAAAGTCTTCTTTGAACGATCTTTTGCTCCAGGTACAAATGATTTTGAATTGAATGTAATTACGTCCATCGCGTATCCATTGGGAGTTTTTTGGGCACAACATTCTCCTCCAATTATATGGTCTGAATGTGAATCACCCAAATCTGCATTTATATACCTTAATTTTTTAGATCCTTCCCGTGGAACAATCATATGCGAAGGAACTAATTCGAGAAATTCTTCCATCATACTTAATTGCCCTTGTGTCCAAGGGAGTGGATCATCAGGATTTGATCTTGAGTCTGAATCAAATTCTTTCTGTGAATACAATTTCACCGGAAATTTTCTTTCAATTATTCTTCTGCTGTCAGTCATTTTTTCAAACTCTGACATCTGTCCAGATTGAATATCACACCCTGATGTGACAACAAGACCAAACCCACCTAACCCTGCAGCCAGCAAATCCCTGCGAGTTGGTGTAAAAGGAACTAATCCTGAAGTTTCCACTTTCATAGAATCACCAGTATTATATTATAGGATTATAAATATATCAAAGAGGAGTTTAAAAAACGCAAATTGGTTTTTGACTTTAGACTAATTTATCAGTCTAATCTTATTATTTCACTTCTTGTATTTAAAGCTCTTCTTTTGTAAGATGGCAGTATGACTAGGCAAGAAACAACGCCCCGAAAAGCTCGTTCTCGCAGAGCAGTCCAAACTGAGGATATATTTCAAGCTAGCGAAAGCGCACCAAACGTGCTTTTTACTACAGAGGTTATTAATCCTGATGGATGGTATGATGACTTCAAAAAAGCGCAGCAAGGTGACTTACCCAGAAAAGGCTTTACTGTAGGACATATTTTACTCGAAGATGAAGTAGCTCAAGATATTCGGTGCACAGTAAAAATTCTTGGTAAAGAAAAAGATCCTAGTGTTTCTTTTACCCTGCAAGCTGAATTAGATTACTCTGACGAACGTCAAGAACAAGATGGTGGATTTAATATGACTGGGTATTCTGTCAGAATCGCAAATGATTTAAGAGAGAAAGGAACAGAGGTAAAATTTGATACAAATAAATTTGGCCAGCAGATTATGTATCTTCGAAAAAACGGAATTCGAGTTGCAATAAATATGGGATGGTCTTCTGAAGAAGAAAAACCTGATGAAGAAGAACTAGAAATATTTGTTCCTTGCAGATCAAGTCATTCTAAAGCTGATCAGATTCAAGAAACCGAAGAAACTAAAGAACTTGTGGGTATGGAACAAGAATATAACTCTGCTATAGAATTCTTTCTCGTTCGAGATAACAGAAGTAGTATTACAATCAACTCGCACACGCCAGAAGATTTAAGAAAAACTATTACAGAATTTACAGGAATCCTTGGAGAATTTTTAACAGCATATTACAAAGCACGCGGTACAAATCCTCCAGAACTTCCTTTAAAACTCAGCATACCTGATTGGGAAAATTACATTGGCGAAGATCCAAACTTATACACTTCTGAAGACGCAGTAGACATTGTACAGGAACTTTTTAATGATAATGAAACACTATCTGAATCTTTAGAAACATCAAATGACTTAGTTGGGAGAATACTATCAGAATCCGAAAAAGCTGATATGCCAACATTTAAAGATATTGGGGGCCAACCTGAAGCTGTTGAGGCAGCTAGGCAACTTGCTATGGAAATTAAATATTCTGAAAAATTTGCTCAAAGAGGAGTTACAAGATCAAATCTATTATTAAAGGGTCCTCCTGGTACTGGCAAAACATTACTTGCCCGAGCGATTGCAGGAGAGTCAGGAGCAGAATTTATGTCATTGTCAGTTACTGACTTTGTCTCTATGTGGTATGGTGAAGCAGAACAACGAGTGCAGGAATTTTTTGATAGAGTAAAAATACTAACAAAACAAGACAAAGATGTTATTGCTTTCTTTGATGAGGCTGACAGTCTTATTCCCGTACGGGATGGTGCACATGAAGCAACACAAAAAATAGTCTCTGTTTTTCTTGCAAACATTGGTGGATTCCATTCTAATCCCCGACTTACCATTATTGCAGCAACAAATTACGCCGATAGAATTGATCCAGCATTCTTACGACTGGGAAGAATCAATAAACAAATTGAAATGGGTTTACCAAATGTAGATGGGATACAACAAATTTTGGAAATCAGGCTTGGTAAACGATTTGAGCTGTTAGAGGATCCAAGCACTTTCCTTGCTCCTGATTTTGATACAAAAAGACTGGCAGCACGTCTTGGAAAAGTGAGTGGTGCAGACATAGAAGGCATCATAAATCTTGCACTTCAGGAAAAAACAACAGCTGAGATACGATTTAAAGAAAATATAGAAGGTGGTAGGCCATGGACACCACTCACAGAAGATGAATTAGTGGCAGTAAAGCAAAGATACGTAACCACTCCCCATCACAAACCATTTGCTTTTGAAAAAGCTCGCGCAAGAAATTAGACTTGTCCAAGAAGATATTTTTTTCTGACTTCTGGAGGAAATTTTTCGATAGAATATCGAAGCGCTGTACGGGGCATAGTTTTATAATGTTTTTTTAAGAAATTTACAAGTTCTTCCTCTGATACTTTCTTCGTCCTACAACTTGCGTGCCTTCTTCCACGAAAACAAAGCGAGGAAATATACTACTCAGATAGCCCACTCTATTAGTAGGCTATCTTTACATCGATACTATCATATTACTCTTCTGTGGGCTGGTCTGCTTCTGTAGTGGCCTCTGTGCCGTAATCTTGCTCCAGAGTTTCTTCATGAGCTTCTCCTCCTTTTTGCCCTTGCTCATTCATGTCTTGATTTTGAGAATTTTCCTGATTTTGCTGCTTATCATCTACCATATCAACTCACCTCCTTTCATATCTCTTGAAATAACTATATATTTTTAACTTAAGAGTCCTAGCAAAAACCATTAAGAGATCAGTAAGAATTGTTGACCATGGGATCTTAATTGATATAATAACTATGTGAAAGATCAAATTCTTGAATTTCTAAGAAATAAACAGCCAAAACTCTGTGTTCTGTCTACTGCTTCGTCGGATGCCAAACCTGAAAGTGCTGTTATTGGCTATGCAGTTATGGACGATTTGACACTTATTTTTAGTACACGCAAAAACTCTCGTAAAGCAGTAAATTTATTGGAAAATAATAAAGCGTCAGTAACAATTGGCTGGGGATTAACTGAAAATAATGTACAGATGGATGGAACAGCTCGGATTATGGATCAAGAAGGAGAGAATCAGAAACTTGAAAGTTTCTTTTTTGAACAAAATAAAGATGCCAAGAAATTTAAAGGATTAGGGACAATTTTAATCATTTTTACGCCAACCTGGATCCGATATTTGAATTTATCAACTCAACCTCCAACACAAGAAGAAATAACACTCTAAAACATGTTGAAGGAGAGATTACTCCCTCCTTCAAATGCACTTCCCAATCAATAATGTCAAAATAAATTCTTTTACTAAAACCAAACGTTATCTTTTGTTTGCCACTAAATAAACACCTGACAAACCAACGAGAACGTATACGAGACTCTCAAGAACTGGAACACTTCCAACAACAAGGTTTACAAGATTCCAGTTTGCGTCTGCACCCCCAAAAAGCATTCCGAGACCAACAAGTCCCCAGTTAACTGCACCTACTACAGCTAGGTATAATGCTAGCATGTGTAATGTTTTTCTATCCATTCAACTCACCCCCTCTCATTGAGTATTTCATTTTAGGAAATTGCAATTAATGCGTACTTAATTAGTGTACACCATTTATTATTTCGCAACTTAAGCAACTCAGCTGTGATTTTTTGGCCATATACCTACAACTTGTCGAAGTATTGCAAATTCTCCAACATGATATGCGTTGTGATCAGATACAACCAGTGCTTCACGAAGAATATTTTGTCCTTCACCATTGGGAATTTTTGTAAATAAATTTGTTTCAGGATCACGTACTATGTCTACCATTGTTTGAATATCTTTTATTGTCTTTTTAACACTTTTTTCCCACATATCTTTCGTTGCCTCTTCACCTTTTTTTGGCCAGTACTCTTTTGGCCATTCTCTTTCTTTGTATTTTGGATTGACAATAAAATCAATAATATCCCATTGTGTCATGCGAATATGTTCTACAAGAAACCAAAAAGAATAGCCTACATTTTGAGGAACCGTATTGATGTGTTCTAGGGGAAAATCAGCCACTGCTTCATAAAAGGGCATATGTGCATTTCCCTTTATAAGAAGATCGGCAAGCTGCTCTCGAAGAGTATTTTCTTCCATATTACTTTTTAAACGTCAATGCCGAGTACATTTCATTTAAAAACCTCGATGGTTCTTTATACAGTATAGCAGGTTTTGCAAGTCCTGCTTGTATACATAACTCCTCAAATGTTTGAAAAGAAAACGGAAACGGTACCCAGATATTCCCGGTATCTACATTATATTCAACAACTATCAGTCTTCCCCCTGGTTTTAAATACGTTTTAAGTGTTTCCAATACTGAAATCCTGTCTTTTAAAAAATGAATAGAATTCGCTGCAATAATTCCGTCAAGTAGAGGAAGTTTAAGCGGTTTTGTAAAATCTGCGGCATAGAAATGTACTTTGCTTCCCGGAAATTCCTGGTCAAATGATTCTATTTGGGTATTTAAAGCTTTCTCATCTTTATCAATCGAGTAAATCTCAGCATCAGGACCAGCAGCTTCTCTTAAGGCTAAAGTAAATGCGCCATTTCCTGACCCAAAATCTGCCCAAACTCCCCCTTTCGGAACACCTCTTTGGATAAGATTTACATGATCTTTATGCGTCATTTGGCGCTATTATAACAATTTAGAAATGAGAGATTGTGGGTATTATTACTGGATCGTCAGAGAATTTATTTATTTTTTAAAGCTTTAAATTCGAGGGCGCAGGAGTTAATGCAATAACGATCCCCAGTTGTTTCCTTTGGTCCATCTGGAAATACATGTCCTAAATGAGATCCGCAATTTTTACAGGCTACTTCAGTTCTTTGCATTCCATAATTAGAATCATCTTGTAAAATCACATTTTCACGATTTACTGGTTTGTCAAAACTCGGCCACCCAGAATCAGAATCAAACTTTGTATCAGATGAGAACAACTCATGTCCACAAGCAGCGCACTCATACATTCCTGATTCATGATTGTCATAATACTTTCCGGTAAATGCCTGCTCTGTACCTTGTTCTCGCAAAACATGGTATTGCTCAGGTGTTAGCTTTTTCTTCCACTCTTCTTCTGTCATTTTTCTCACATCATCCATAAACATTACTTTCTGTTATAAGGGTTTTTGATGACCATAAACTGATTCATAGGCCATATTCTGACCATTGATCTCCCAATAAGCCGTGTTTTATCAAGCGGCCCAAATCCTCTTGAATCAAAACTTAACGGTCGATTATCACCCATTACAAAAATCTTGTCAGGTTCAATAGTAATCTCCTGCCCAGTTTTTAGAAATGTTTGTTCGTCGGTTCTAATATCTGGACTTAAATATGCGCTCTCATCCAATATCTGTCCGTTTAGAAGAACTACCCCATTTTCAAGGCGTATTGTATCTCCTTCAATGCCGATAATTCTTTTTATAAACAATTTTTCTTCATCTGTTGGAGATCGAAATACCACAACATCTCCTCTTTTTAAATTGTTAAATCGCACATCCAGCAAGTAACTCAAAACAAACTCTTTATCTTTAAAATTAGGATACATTGATGAACCTGATACTTCATGTGGTTGAATAACAAATACGTATAAAATGAGTAAAAAAACTGCGATAATAATGACTGTCTGAAAGATTCCACCAAAAAATCTGAGTAGACCCTTGAGAAATTCCATACCATCTATTGTCAAGGATTTAGCTTCTTATGTCAATGCTCCTAGTGCTCGATTTTGAGGATGTGTAGCTTCCAAAAATGTTTGGAAAGTTGCATCTTTTCCAAAAGTATATTTAATCCATGGCATCAGATCATCAAAACTTTCTATTTCATGTATACTTTCTGAAATATACATCATTGCCTGAGCCCACAGCATTGCACTAGTTATAACTTCTTCAGAGAAAATTTTTTCTCCTCCATTTACTAATTGTGATGCTAGGTTTGCTTCTCTAGCTGCTGTAAGTTGAGAACGGCGTGCACTTTGCTTCATATAGTCAACTAAAAGTCTTTTCTCTTGGCTTACAACATCTAGCCATATTTCTTTTGTAAATCTTTTTGGTTGCTTCTCAACAAAAGTTGGTCCCAATACAACGTCTCTCAAAACTCCCAATGTCTCGGAAACATGTTTGTCTTCACTCATATCTGAATATCTCTCTGTTACTTTACCAGGAGCTGTAACTACTCTCTCCAAAAGAACTTTTGTTAAATCAGTCACTTCTGTTGAGTCTTTCAAAAATATATTTTTTCCTTTTCCTTTATTTTTATTTCTAAAGAAATCTTGTTGAGCATCAACTACTGTATTAATATCTCTCGCAAGATCCGCACGAAATGAGGCTTCACCTTCTTTTTCCATTCGGTCCCTGCCCGTCATAATATCTTCCATTGTCCAAGGTACTTCTTCTGTTGATCCATCCTCTTTCGTAATTGTTTTTCGTTCTGATCCGAAGAAAAATTTACCATGAAGCCCTATAACACTTGGGTGTTCTATACCTGGACGAAGCTTTTCCATTATTTCTCCGAGTAGTTGCCGTGTTTGCATTTCTTCAGCTGCAATTTGTTGAATATCACGTGGTGGCCTATTTGTACCCTCTGGCATAATGGGCGCACTATACATCAGGTCAATTTACTTGTCAAGAAGATCTATTTCTGAAGTGTCAAATCCTCCATCGCTTTTCAATTATATGGTAAAAAAATGAGAAATATTGTCCACAAGGTATCCGGGTACTCGATTTTCCCATTTCTTCCCATTTCTTAGAAGTTTTCTAATCTTTTGTCCTTCCAATATATAACGCTTGTAAAAAGGGATATTTTTGACAGGAATCTTGCCTTCTTTAAAAATTCCACTCACCCATGAATTATTTCCTATAGACACATCAAATTCTCCAGCTTTCTGAAGAGTAAGATTTAACCATTCTTTGTCATCTGGAACATCTGGAATAGGTACAATTTTAACAATTTTGTCTTCAATTTTTTCCTGATTGATAAATTCATGAAGCATTGCAATTCGCTGTTTGTATGTAAAAGGATTATCATCATCACGCCTATTTGAACTTCCAAGACCAATGACAATTTTATCTGCATATTCTAGCGCTTTTAATAGAAGATATCGATGTCCATTGTGGAACGGCTGAAAGCGGCCAATAACAAGCGCTGTCTTATACATATCCGGATTATATCACTCTTCGATTAGATATCTTCCACATAATACCGAATTTCTTCTTTCGTAGGATCTAACAATTCATATAAATATGTTATATCTTCATCTTTGTGTCTAATGCACCCAGAACTACCCGGATCGTTTTCTGATAACTTCTCTGGATTCCCAGCGACTCCATGTAGTCCGAAATCACCTGGTAATACCCAATTGCACTGCCCGTTTGGACCAGCCGAGGCCGACCCATTGCATTCTTTATACGGAACTGGTCCATACGGTTCTTCAGTCGATGCGGGGATATTTAATTTCAAAAAGTATGGAGCAGTTTCTAGATTATCTTTTTCTTCGCGCTCTTCTACTATTAGAAAATATTCTTTTTCTAAAAGCTTTGGCAACGGAGTTGGACGTTCACCTGGGATACCGGTTTTAACGGTAAATGTTTTTAGTAGTTCACTTCGTTCTTTGTTACCGGGAACTCCTTTGTATAACTCTTCTTTATTTGATTTTCTGTACAAAACAAGCCAATGAGACAATTTGACATCTTCATCTTTAACCTCTTCTTCCTTAGATTCTGATTTAGGAAGAACCAGCAATATCCCAACAACCACTATAATAAGTCCAATAACTGCTTTGTGCAGATTCTTCCTGACGTACTTAAAATCCATAGAGAAAAATTCTATCATAAAACTCAAGAAGGTAAATAGATCACACTCTATCAAAAATCACTGAGCTTCTATCTGTATCTGATTACTTGAAATAGCCAGGTCATTTACTTTAAGTTGAGCCTGAACAGTGAATTTCCCCGCAACTGGAGCAAACAGTTGAATTGTTGCTGATTGAGAACTTGTTTTTAACACGTTTGTAATATTAAAAACAGTTGTTGAACCCTCGTGTTTTTGCTCTTTCATGCCTTGTGGATTTTTGAGAATCAACGTATCGTGATTCAGAATAAGTTCCGCTTTTAAAATATCCTGTAATGACTTATTTTCAAATAATATTGACAATTCGCTTTTTTCTGACGTATCAAAGTCGGCCGGACTTGCCATAACTTTTATCTTTGGAGAATTTGCTTTCAACGAAATTTCAAATTCATCTGCCGTTAATGGCTGAGTTGGAAATGGAACAGTGGGGGAAGGATCTTGAAATAATTGTTCTTGCATAGAATTCTGCTCCTCCTTATTTGAAGGATTACTCTGCAATTTTAATCCAACTGTTGATGTATCTATTTGCGCTGTAGTAATAAATTCATTATATGCCTCATCAATTCGTACCTGTAGTTGATTCAATGAATTCATTTCATTTTGGATAAGGTTTATTCCATTGTCAAAATTAGGTGTTGTGCTGGGTTGTTGATTTGAGCTGAGTGCCAGATAAAATGGAGATAAAACATCAAACAATTGATTTTGATATTCATTAATTTTTGTCAGCCGTTGGTTTCGTTCTTCTAATAATGCAATGAGTTTAAATGCTTGTGCCCGAATAGGCTCGTCTGAAAATTGAATGGCTTGTTGTTTTAACTTTACGATCTTTTGCACTAAATTCCCGATTTTTTTGTAAGAATCTAAATTACTTTGTTTGGACTGATCAACTAGTGAGAGAGCCGAGGCAAAATCCCGACTTGCATTTTTTTCCTGAAGTTTCCCAAAATCAAAAAAAGAACTATTCGCAACCTCTTTTGCCTGTAGATTACTTTCAGAATACGAAGATATAAATTCTTGATACTGAGCTTCACTTTGGGGAGCATACTTCAAAAATAAAAAGAGTATTCCGCCTATAAAAATTCCTATACCAATTAAAATTATGAGTGGACTTCCAAATCGGATATTCTCTGTTTTTTGCTCGCTGCCAAACATGTAGAAACTGATTATATGTTATTTGAGAGATTTGTCAAAAAACTCAATATATTTATACAAAATTTAGAGGAAAAAACAGTAAATTAGGTTCCTGATTTAGCCTTCGGTTCAACAGTAAGTGTACCTTTCATTCCCATTTCTCGATGTTTGCCAATTGAACAATAATATTCGTAGGTTCCTGCTTTAGAAGCAATAAATTCAATAGTCTCTTCTTCTTCTCCTTTAATTTGTTTGGTTGCTACATTCAACTCATCTATAACAAAATCATGAAGACCCTCTACGTTCTTAAATATGATTTTAACGCTATCTCCTTCTTTTACTGTCAGTGCTTTGGGAGTAAATTTGAAATTGCTTCCTTCAACTGTAAACTCCTTAACTGCTGACTCCATACCGGTTGCTTTTGGCTCCATAAAATTATTTTCTGTTTGAGTTGGAGGTACTGTTTGGGTATTTGTTGAATTTGAAGAAGAGTTATTGCTCAAAAGCATCCATGCGACTCCTCCAATAAGAAGTAATCCAACGACTCCTGCAATAAGCATCATGGGATTCATGCCGCTTTTCGTTGGTGTTGTTTGTTGTTGATCTTCTTCCATGTTGAATTATTTCAAAACACAGATTATACTAACATGGATACTTTTATTTGTAAAGTAGTTACCTAAAGAAAACTGAGGTAAATATGTGTTATAACTGCGGTTGCCAAATACCAGATGATGACATGGGTCACAAAGATAATATTACAAATAAAACGTTAGAAGACACTGCTCAACAACTGGGCAAATCACTACATGATCTCCAACATGAAGTTTTTGACTATATAGAAAAAAAAGAAAGTAATAATAAAGAATTTGAAGACATGTTTGAGAAAGCTGCCGCTGCTTGGGGACAATCAGTAGATGAGGCTAAAAAAAATACCCGCGAATTGTTAAAATCAGATATGTAACCCGCATATTGCTAATAGGTTATTGCATATAGAAATTTCTATTCGCCATAAACCATAAGCCAAACAATATGTTTACTCTAGCTCT
>Ga0163150_10005936_pt1 | contig 15266 bp, 13 predicted proteins | sample OliLakLV19P2IB_FD_148628 | JGI IMG/M metagenome (GOLD analysis project Ga0163150, IMG submission 148628) | Freshwater microbial mat bacterial communities from Lake Vanda, McMurdo Dry Valleys, Antarctica - Oligotrophic Lake LV.19.P2.IB | ecosystem: Environmental > Aquatic > Freshwater > Lake >...
TGAACCCCGGCCATCACAGCGAAGCGATCAAATCGCGGCGGGATTTTTTATTCATGGCGGCGCAAGTGGTGGAGAGCGGGCGGCAACGGACCGTGAAACTGGCGGTCAAAGCGGAATGGTGGACGACGCTAAAAGCCTGCTACGAGCGGCTGCGGACGTGGTTGGCGTCAACTGCGCCGCAGTTGGAAGCCCAAGGCCAGTGGCTGCGCCTTTTACCCCGCCAACACACCGAAGACCCGTTGGAATGGCTGACCCAACCCGCTCCGACCCCATCCGGTTGAATCTCAACTGCGGATTTTAGGTTGAAGGAACTGGAGCAGGTGGTGCCCTTTGTGATGAAGGACTTCCACACCGACAACGGGGGCGAGTTCCTCAACTGGGCCTTGCACCGGCATGTGACCGGACGGTCGGTGCCGCTGACCTGGACGCGCAGCCGGGCCTATCGCAAGAACGACAACGCGCATTGCGAGCAGAAGAACTGGACGCACGTGCGGCAACTCTTCGGGCACGAACGCTTCGGGCATCCGGAGTTGGTGCCGCTGATGAACGACCTGTATGCCCACGAATGGAGTCAGTTCACCAACCACTTCAAGCCGACCTTCAAGCTGTTGCGGCGGGAGAAGAAGGACGGCAAGACCAAGCGCATCTATGAGGCCAAGCCGCAGACGCCGTATGCACGGTTGCTGGGCAGCGCCGAAATCCCCGAGGCGACGAAGGTCCGGCTGCGAGCCGAGCACGCGGCCCTGGATCCGTTTGCCTTGAAGAAAAGCATTGAGGCCAAGCTGAAGAAATTCTTCACTGCCTTGGGTAACTTGGATCGTGAGGCAACGAAGCCCTGACGGGCTCCCGCCTTCGGTAACATTTAGCCGTGAGTCAATACGCACGCCGCAGGACAACGACCTGCTCCCGACAACTTTGTTGCAAACGAACCTGAGTGCGCTCGTGGCCGAAGCATTGGCCGCGCGTTCGGAGTTGAAACAGAACGGTGCCTTCATCGCTGCCGCGAAGGAAACCGAGAAAGGCGCGAAGTACGGTCCGCTCGTGCCGACCGTCGGCGCACAAGCCTTCTTCGGCGGACTCGGTGGCGGGCGGCACGATGATCTTGGGAACTTTGATCGTCAGGAGGATTATGGCGTGGGCCTGAGTTGGCGTGTCGGGCCGGGCGGCATTTTTGACTTCGACCGGCAGCGCGCCACCACCGCGCGGCGCAAAATCGCCGAACTGACCGGCGAACAACTGCGCGACGAAATCACGCGGCAAGTGGTGGAGGCCGCGACGCGCGCGGACTCCATGAGCGACCAGCTTGCGACTGCGCAACGCGCCATCGCGGCGGCGGAGGAAAGTTTCCGTCTCGCGCAACAGCGGAAGGAATTCGGTGTGGGCATTGTGCTGGAGACGGTGCAGACCGAGCAGGAACTTACGCGCGCGCGGCTCGATTACCTCAAGGCCATCGCCGAGTTCAACAAGGCGCAATACGCGCTGCTGGGGGCCACGGGGCGGCTGTGAGTGAACTCGGTTTGAGGAACAGGCCGGCGGAGCGCGGACCGCCGAGTCCGCGTGTTCGTGGGCTGTAATTGGAGATTGCATGTGATCGCAAAACTGGGACACGCGGACTCGGCGGTCCGCGCTCCTGCTCCCGACGAAATCGCGCTCGCACGAATCTCTCCGCCCGCCTTACGCTGCTCCCGATGAACCGCCGACAATTCATGCTGCGCGCCAGCGCCGTCAGCGCCGGAGTCCTCGCGGGCCAATGGTCAACGCACGGCGCGGACGAGATCGTCACGCTGCCCTTCGAGAACGGCGGGCGCCCGCTGGTGAAGTACCCGCAGAAGCGTCCGCTCCTCCGGCTCACCGCCCGCCCGCCCCAGCTTGAGACTCCGTTCTCCGTTTTCGACGAAGGCGTGCTGACCCCGAATGACGCGTTCTTCGTCCGCTATCATCTCACGCTGTCGCCGCCGTCGATGGACGTGCTCGGGCCGGAAAAGTTCCGCGTGCAGGTGAAGGGCGCGGTGAACAAGCCACTCACCTTCTCGCTCGCGGAATTGAAATCGAACTTCGAGCCGTCGGAAGTCGTCGCGGTCAACCAGTGCTCAGGGAACAGCCGGGGATTCTTTCAACCGCGCGTGCCCGGCGGACAACTCGGCCACGGCGCGATGGGCAACGCAAAGTGGCGCGGCGTGCGCCTCAAGGACGTGCTGGCGAAAGCGGGCGTGGCGGCGGGCGCAAAGCAGGTCGCCTTCAACGGAATGGACGCCCCGCTCACGCCGCAGACGCCGGATTTCACCAAGGCCATCGAACTCGACCACGCGCTCGACGGGGAAATCCTGCTCGCCTACGAGATGAACGGCGAGGCGCTGCCGTGGCTGAACGGTTTTCCGCTGCGCCTGGTCGTGCCCGGTTACTACGGCACGTATTGGGTGAAGCACGTTCACGAGATCACCGTGCTCGACGAGGTGTTCACCGGCTTTTGGAACAACCCGGCTTATCGCATCCCGGACAACTCGTGCGCGTGCGTCGAGCCGGGCACCACGCCGAAAAAGACGGTGCCGATCACGCGGCTGAACGTGCGCTCGTTCATCACCAGCTTCGCCGATGGCGCGCAGGTGAAAACGGGCGTGGCGACGGCGGTGCGTGGCATCGCATTCGACGGCGGCTACGGGATTCGCGAAGTGGTTGTCTCCGATGACGGCGGCAAGACATGGCGCGAAGCGGAGTTGGACAAAGACCTGGGCAAGTATTCGTTTCGTCAGTGGACCATTCCGTTCCGACCGGCACGCGCAGGGAATCACGAGTTGAAAGTCAAAGCGACCAATCGCACCGGCCAATCGCAGCCGTTCGAGCCGCTGTGGAATCCGGCCGGCTACATGCGCAACGTGGTGGAAACCGTCCGGGTCACTGCGGCCTGAGCCATGAAACCAAACCTCGTCGCACTTCTTGCATTATCCGCCGCCGCCGCCGCCGTGTTCGCAGCGGACGCCGTCTTCACCCTGCCGCGCGAGACCACCGCGCTGAAACCCGGCCCCGGAGTCGAACTGGTGACTGCTCAGTGTCTCATGTGCCATTCGGCGGATTACATCTCCACGCAGCCCCGCCTCACCCGCACGCAGTGGCAGGCCGGCGTGACGAAGATGCAGCAGAAATACGGCGCACCCATCGCCACGAACAGCATGGACCGGCTGGTGGATTACCTCGTGAAGAATTACGGGAGCGAACCGGCGAAGAAGTAGGGACGTCGCCCCGCGTATCGCACGGCGGACTCGGCGGTTCGCAACTCCTCATCCAGAAAGAAAAACCGCCGCCCAACGCATGGGGCGGCGGTCGCGGAGGAACGGACTCGGACTAAAACTTCCACATCGCGTCCACGAGCAGGCGGCCCGTGTCGCTCTTGGAATTGGACGGCACCGCGTCAATCAGCTCCGTCAGGGAGTAGCTGACGCTGAGGGTGAAGGCGTCGGCGGGCGAGTAACTGCCCTTGATGGTGTGGCCTTTGATGTTCGCGCCCGCGCCGTAGCCGGCACCTTTGCCGGAGCCGGTGAGTCCGGCGGCGTAGAAGGCGCCAAAGTCAGAATCAGCAAACTCTTCGTAGTTGGCGTCAGCCTCCAGATAACGGTAGCGGTAGCTCAATTCCCAGGTGCCCTTCTTGCCCGCCTTGCCGAAGGCCAGCCCGGCTTCCGCGGCGTTGTTCTTGTCGTCGGCGCTCGGGTTGTGGACGACGGTGCCGAAGGCGCGCAGCGGGAAACGGCCTTTGTAGAGGGGGCCTTTTTCCAGCCAATAGGTGAAGCCCGCATCAGCGATGAGCGGGTTGTAATTATTTTCCAGCAAGCCGGCGGCATCTCGGCTGTTGCCAACATTGATGTTGGGCACGGCGGTGTTGCCGAGGTTCACGGTGTCGGACACGCTGAGGCCCGCGAGGCCGAGCGTTGTTTCGATTTCCTTGGTCCACTTCGCGTCCCAACGCGCCTGCACGCCCACCAGTGTCGGATCCCCGCTGGCGTTTTCACCCTGGTTGACTTCATCCAGCATGAAGTAGCCGCCCGCCAGCTTGAAGCTGTGCAGGTTGTTCAGCTTGTAGGCCACCTGCATTGCCAAGCCCTCGGGCGTGTAATCCCCGTCCAGCACCGCATCGGAAAAAACAAACGGATTGTCCATCTTGCCGACCGTGCCGCTCACGACCCAGTGGTCGTTCTTGATCGGCGTCCACTTGCCGTAGGCGGCGTCAACGTAGGCGAATTTTTTTGATCCGTTATTTTGAAAGGTGCTGTTGCCCGAGATCGGGTTGCCGCCCTGGTTGAGGGACGAACTGGTGGCGCTGTCCGCGTCCGAAGTCGTCAGGCGAAAGCCGAGTTCGAGGTTGTCCAGGAAAGTGGCGGTGAAGCCCACGCGCGCCCGAACCTGCAAGCGGCTGCGGTCCGTGTTCGGCAGGCCGGAATCGCGGTTCATGAAATCAATTCGATCATAGCGGCCCCGCACGTCGGCATTGAATTTGAGGGACGTGACCCAGTCCGGCAGGCCGGTCTTGGCGTGATACGCCTTGTCAAAGCCCGAATCGGTTTCCTTTTTCAGCTCGTCGGCCTCCTGCTTGGTCAGGATGCCCTTGTTGACGAGTTTGTTGAGCAGGGCGTCATTGGACTGGGCGTGCGCGGTGACCGTGGTCGCCGCGATTCCTCCAGCCAGCAGTGCGGTCAGCAGTTGTTTGTTCATTGGTTGATGTAGTGCGTCGGGACGGGCTGATGTTTATCGGACATTTGTGACGGCGAAAATTCAAACTGGTGACAAGTGTGTGACATGGCGAGAGGGCAGGGTGAAGTGCAGATCTAATCTCATGCACCCAGATCCGTCGGATCGGGAGTCGCAGCGGGCGGGCCGGTGTGTTTGACGTGCGCGCCAGAAGATCTGGGAGCGTGGGAAGCTTTTTACCACTCTGCCGGACTTTTAGCGGACACCGGGGAACCCCGATACCCTCCGCAACACTCGTAAAGTTTTGATTTGTCACATTCCCGTCACACGCCAGACACCTTCAATTCACAGTAAAGATCGTGCATGGCCGCAATGTGTTACGGCAGCCTATCCCCATGTTCTCATTGCAAAAATTGCTCGGTAAAGACGACAAGTTCTTCGACCTCCTGCACGCCAGTGCGCAGGAGGGGCTGCACAGTGTGACGGCCCTGAAACGCATCCTGACCAATCACTCCGTCACGCCCACGCTCGATGAGTTCGTGGCCTCGCGGCGGAAGGACAAGGCCATCACCAACGAGATCAGCGAGCTGCTGGTGAAGACCTTCGTCACCTCGCTCGAACGCGAGGACATCGAGGCGTTGTCCAATGTGCTCTACAAGATTCCCAAGACCATCGAGAAGTTCGCCGAGCGTTACATCCTCTGCGCGCCGCGCGTGCGGGACGTGAAGTTCAATGTGCAGATGGACATGCTCGAAGACGCGGTGAAGACCGTGGTCGCGATGCTCGCCGAGGTGAAGAAGAACGACCTCGCCGCCATTTCGCAGCACAACGCCAAGCTGCAAAAGCTCGAGGGTGAGGCCGACAAGATCATGCTCGACGAGCTGCGCGATCTTTACAGCGGCAAGCATGAAGCCCTGACGGCGATGGCGTTGAAAGACCTTTATGAGTTGTTGGAGAAGGTCTTCGACCGCTGCCGCGACGCCGGCAACGTCGTCTCCCACGTCGTGCTGAAACATTCCTGATCCCATGACGCTCATCATCGCAGTCATCCTCGTGGCGCTGGTGTTTGAATACATCAACGGTTTCCACGACACCGCCAACTCCATTGCCACCGTCGTCTCGACCAAGGTGCTCACGCCGCGCGAGGCGATCATGATGGCCTCGGTGACGAACCTGCTCGGCGCGTTCTTCGGGCTGGCGGTCGCCAAGACCATTTCCAGCGGCCTGGTGGACTCCAACTTCGTCACGCAGGAAGTCATCATCTGTGCGCTGCTCGGGGCCATCACCTGGAATCTCGTCACCTGGTGGTACGGCATTCCCAGCAGTTCCACACACGCCCTCGTCGGCGGACTGGTGGGCGCGGCCTTGGCGGCGGCCATTTGCATGCACGCCCAGAAACCCCTCGTGGACCAAACCGGCCAGCCGGTCTCCATTTGGAGTTCCATCAAATGGAACGAGGTGAAGGAGAAGAAAAGTTTCAGTCTCACCGAAGCGCCACCGGAGTTGAAGACCGCGCTTGGCGACGCGGATCGCACCAACGGCACGCACACCGTCCTGCTCGGCACCAACAAAGTGCGGGCCGTCGTGTTCTCGGGCCGCGTCGAGATGGTCGTCGAGAAAATGAAGGTGGACCGCGCCGGCATCTTGCACAAAGTCGTCATCCCCATGATCACCTCGCCGCTCATCGGCTTCGTGGTCGGGATGCTGTTCATGAGTTTTCTCTACCTCGTGCTGCTCAAAGCGCGTCCTGTGTGGGTCAACCGCGTCTTCGGCAAGCTGCAACTAGTCAGCGCGGGCTACATGGGTTTCAGCCACGGCATGAATGACGCCACCAAGACCATGGGCATCATCACCCTCGCCCTCGTCGCCGGCACCAAGGCCGGCATCCTCACCGACATGTCGGGCCTCTTCTCCTTCCTCAAAACGCCGGAAGGCTCCGACCCGCTTTACCTCCCCGTGGGTAGTCAACTGATCGGGTTGCTCCCGTCGTGGTTGCAGTTCGGTTACATGCCGCCTATCGGAGACGCCAAGAGCCAGGTCGTGCCGGCGTGGGTGGTCGTCGTTTGCGCCATCACCATGGCGGCGGGCACGGCGGCGGGCGGCTGGAAGATCATCAAGACCATGGGCCACAAGATGGTGAAGCTCCAGCCCGTCCACGGTTTCGCGGCGGAGACCACGGCGGCGACGGTGTTGGCTGTGACCGCCACGCTCGGGATGCCGGTGTCCACCACGCACGCCATCACCAGTTCCATTCTCGGGGTGGGCTGCGCGAAGCGGTTCAACTCGCTCAAGTTTGGCGTCATTGAGAAAATCTTGTGGGCCTGGGTGTTCACCATTCCGGCGGCGGCGGGCGTGGCCTTCGCGCTGGTCTGGGTGGGGAACAAGATCGGGTTCATCAAGTTCTGAGGCGTTTCGACGCCGAAGGCGGTTACTTTAACGGAGCGGGAGACATCTCTTGCTCCGTTCTGTTTTCCCCGGAAGGCATCACGCGTAGTTGTCCGGCCGTTCGAAGTTTGACATTCTTGTGACGGTTGTGTGACAAACCGCCGATATGTTCTCCCTGCAAAAGTTGCTTGGTAAAGATGACAAGTTCTTTGATCTCCTTCAGGCCAGTGCCGAGGAAGGGCTGCGCAGCGTCGAGGCCCTCAAGCGCATTCTGACCAATCCCTCGCTCACTCCCACGCTTGATGAGTTCGTGGCCACGCGCCGGAAGGACAAGGCCATCACGAACGAGATCGGCGACCTGCTGGTCAAGACCTTCGTGACCTCGCTGGAGCGCGAAGACATCGAGGCGCTGTCCAACGTGCTCTACAAGATTCCGAAGACGGTGGAGAAGTTCGCCGAGCGCTACATCCTCTGCGCGCCCCGGGTGCGGGACGTGAAGTTCGACACGCAAATCACCATGCTGGAGGAAGCCATCCAGATCGTAGTGACGATGCTCAAGGGGTTGAAGAAAAACGACCTCGCCTGCATCTCCGCGCAGAACTCGCGCCTCCAGCAGATCGAGGGCGACGCCGACAAGCTGATGCTCGACCATTTCCGCGTGCTTTACAGCGGGTCGCTCGACCCGCTCACGGCCCTCGCGCTCAAAGACCTGCATGAGATCATGGAGAAGGTTTTTGACCGCTGCCGCGACGCCGGCAACGTCATCTCCCACGTCGTCCTCAAGAATTCCTGATCATGGCACTCGTGCTGATGGTCCTCTTCGTGGCGTTGGTGTTCACGTACACCAATGGCTTTCATGACACGGCCAACGCTATTGCCACGGTCGTCGGCACGAAGGTGTTGACGCCGCGGGAGGCCATCATGCTGGCCGCCGTCACGAATCTCTTTGGCGCGTTCTTCGGTCTGGCGGTGGCGAAGACCATCTCCAGCGGGCTGGTGGACGCAAGATTCGTCACGCAAGGAGTCTTGGTGTGCGGACTGTTGGCGGCCATCGGGTGGAACTTGCTGACTTGGTATTACGGATTGCCCAGCAGTTCGAGCCACGCGCTGGTCGGCTGTCTCGTCGGCTCGGCGCTCGCGGCGGCGGTGTGCATGCACCAGGCCCAGCCCCTCACGGACAAGGACGGCAAACCCACGACCATCTGGAGTTCCATCAAGTGGATCGAGATCAAGGACAAGCAGGTAAAGTTGTTGACTCCAGCCACACCCGAGATCCGCGCCGCCCTCGGCGACGGCATCAAGACCAACGGCACCCACACGGTCTTGGTCGGCACGAACCCGGTCCAGGTCGTCTCCTTCAGCGGCCGCGCCAGTTCCGTGGAGACGATTACGAAGCCCAAGGGTGACAAGAGCGGCATTCTTTACAAGGTCGTGATTCCCATGATCACGTCGCCGCTGCTCGGCTTCATTGGCGGGTTCATCATCATGGCGATTTTGTATTTCGTCCTGCTCGGTTGGAAGCCGAACACGGTAAGCCGCGTCTTCGGCAAGGCGCAGCTTGCGAGTTCGGCTTACATGGGTTTCAGCCACGGCATGAACGACGCCACGAAGTGCATGGGCATCATCACCCTCGCGCTGGTCTCGGCGACGACGACCGGCGTGTTCGACAAGCTGCCGGATTGGGCGCACTTCCTCGTCACGCAGGAAGGGTCCAGCGCCTTTGCGCTCACGCTTGGGGATCATCTCGTTGCGGCGCTGCCGAATGTATTGCAGTTCGGATACATGCCCGACCCGGCGGACGTGAAGAGCCAGGGCATCCCTAACTGGGTCGTCGTCCTCTGCGCGATGACGATGGCGGCCGGCACGGCGGCGGGCGGCTGGCGCATCATCAAGACGATGGGCCACAAGATGGTGAAGCTCCAGCCGGTGCATGGTTTCGCCGCAGAGACCACGGCGGCGACGGTGCTGGCCATCACGGGTTCGCTCGGGATGCCGGTGTCCACCACGCACGCGATCACCACGAGCATCATGGGCGTCGGTTGCGCCAAACGCTTCGGCGCGCTCAAGCTCAAGGTGGTCGAGCGCATCGTGTGGGCGTGGGTGCTGACCATCCCAGTGACGGCGGGAATTTCCTTCGGCCTGGTCTATGCCTGCGTGAAGGTTGGGATCATCAAGCTCTGAGGCGTTTCGACGCCGGGTGTTTGAATGGGGCGGGAGCAAGTCCCCGGTTCCGCTCTGTTTTGCCCGGAGACTTCGGCCGCACTTTTCCGACCACACGGAAGTTTGACCTCCCTTCAGGCCCGTGCCGAGTAGGAAGCGGCCAGGCGTCGAGGCACTCAGGTGCGTGAACCAATCCCCGCCGCACTTGGAAAGTTCGCCGCCCGCCGTCCGCTGGTGACGCCACCCGCCGTCCGCTGGAATTTCTCCAAAAAAATTCCATTATTGTTTTCGTCCGGCGTGCGGCATCTTCCGCGCGCTGAAACGAAAGTGAAACTTTATGATACTTGGATTATTCCTCGCCAATTACTGGTGGCTCATCATCCCCGGCATTTTGCTGGGCCTGTACGCGCAGATGAAACTGAAGTCCACCTATGCGAAATACGTCCGCATCGGGAACGCGCGTGGGCTGTCCGGCGCGGAGGCGGCGCGGGAGATTTTGGATTCCGTGGGCCTGCACAACATGCCAGTCAACGAAGTGGGCGGACATCTCACCGACCACTATGACCCGACGAAGAAGGCGCTGTTCCTGTCCTCGGAAAACTTTCGCGGCACTTCGCTCGCGGCGGTCGGCGTGGCGGCGCATGAGGCGGGCCACGCGCTGCAACATCAGGCCGCTTACACCTGGCTGCATCTGCGCATGGTGATGGTGCCGATCACGAATTTCGCCACGATGGCTTCGGGCCTCATCGTGATGCTCGGCTATTTTTTCCAGATGCTGCCGATGTTTCTCAGCATCGCCATCGTGGTCTTCACGATCATTGCGTTCTTCCAGTTGATCACGCTGCCCGTCGAGTTCGACGCCAGCAAGCGCGCGAAGGAACAGTTGATCCGGCTGGGCTTGATTCAGGAGAGCGAGCGGGCCGGCATCAGCAAGGTGTTGAACGCGGCGGCCATGACTTACGTGGCGGCGCTGGTGACCTCGGTGCTGCAACTGTTGCAGTTCATCATGCTGGCGCGAGATCGGCGGAGTTGAAAAACAGCCGGCCGCTCACGACAAAAAACAAACCCGCGCCAAGTGGCGCGGGTTGTTTGCTTTTGAAACGTCGTCTGGCCCGCTCAGGGCAGTTCCTTGATGCGGACATTCCGAAAGCGCACTTCCAGATCATTCGTGCGCTTGCCCACGCCGTGGACTTGCAGGGCAATGAAGCCGGACGGCGTCAGCGAATCACGCAGGTCCGCCGCAGGCACGCCGTTGAGGCTCGTCTTGATCGAGTCGCCCACGGCCTCGATGCGAAACTTGTTCCACTCGTTCTGTTTGAAGGCCTGCCGCGCGGGTTGGTTGCTCGTCAGATTGTTGAGCCAGCCGCGCCGTCCTTCTTCATAAATCCCGCCGGTCCACGCGCGCGCCGTGGTGTCGATCTCGACCTGGTAGCCATGCACCGTGTTGGCCCGCACCTTGTAAGATTTGCCCTTCCATGCCACTTCGGTGTTCGTCGGGTAGGCGTGGCTGCGGATTTGCACGCCGGAGTTCAGCCCTTGGGCGACTTTGAATTCCAGTTCGAGAATGAAGTTGGTGTACTCGCGCGAGGTGCAGAGAAACGAGTTCGGCGTGTTGGGCTGCGAGTTGCCGATGAGGACGCCGTCCTCGACGCGGTATTTCGCGACGCCGCCCTTCTGCAACCAGCCTTCGGTGTTCTTGCCGTTAAAGAGCGGTTTCCAGCCCGCGTCCTCCGCTGCGAACAGGCCGGTGCCGACGAGAGACAAGAGTGCGATGCCAAAGTTTCGTGTGAACATGTCCGGAGCATGAGACGCGCAGGACGCGAAGGCCATGCGAAATCTTTTCCCGCCCGCCTGTTTGCGACGCATAACGTGGAATTCCCCGCCGTCGCGCCCTTCGTCACTCTGGTTTCTGTGCCTCACGCGAAATCCGCGAAGGGAGCAAATGGAAAAGTCTTTCACGACCTTTGCGTCCTTCGCGGACTTTGCGTGAGGCAGAATCGAGAACCCGTGGTTGTCGTCCCCGTTCGCGCCGTTTAGCGTCCTCGCCATGCCTCTCACCCAATCACTCTGGCTCGCGGTGCTTCTGCTCGCCGCGCTGTTCTCGTTCCAAGGCTGCGCCACTAAAAAATCTTCGACGTCGTGGCGGCCGCTGTTCAACGGTCACGACCTCACGAACTGGACGCAACTTGGCACCGCGCGCTGGAGCGTGACGAACGGCGTGATTCACGGCGGGCAGGACGGCGATCCGAAACGCAGTGGCGTGCTCGCCACGAAGGAACAGTTTCAGGATTTTGAGCTCGAACTGGAATTCATGATCGACGAGCACGGGAAGTACAACAGCGGCGTCTATCTCCGCAACGAGCCGGGACGCGGCGGGCGCAGCGGCTACCAGATCAACATCGGGCGCGGCGCGGCGGAGGAATACGTGGGCCTGTACACCGACCGCTGGCTTTCCAAAGGCGACGAGCACGACCTCGTTCGCAAGAAGCTGGCGTGGAACAAACTGTTCATCCGGGCGCACGGGCCGCACCTCCGCGTGCGGTTGAACGGCGTGGAGATTGTAAACTTCACCGACCCTGCGCCGCCGCCGAAATTTCTCGAACCCGGCGTGCTGGCTTTTCAAACCTACGGCGCGGAAGGCCACGCGGGCTGGGTGAAATTTCGGAACCTGCGCGTGCGGGAAATAAAGTAGGGCAGGGCGGGGAAGCATCTCAACGCGGGCGGAGCAATTGAATCTGCTGTCGCGCCGTGGCGTTCGCGGGCTGGCGGCGCAGGACTTCCTCAAACTCCGCGAGGGCCTCGTTCTTCTTGCCCAGTTGCACCAGCGCCACGCCTAGATTCACGCGCGCCTCGATCAAGTCCGGCAGCAGCCGCACCGCTTCGCGGAATTGTTCCGCCGCTTCCGCTGACTGTCCCTGCCGTCCATGACTCACGCCGAGCAGGAATCGCGACTCGCCCGATTCGGGATCCAGCCGCACCGCCTCGGCGAAATGCCGCCCCGCTTCGGGCGCGCGTCCGAGCGCCGCGAGGCACTGGCCCGCGCCGAGATGGAGCGGAGCCGCGCCGGCATTCAGCGAGAGGGCGTCCTGATAATTCGTCAGCGCGGCCTGATGCAAGCCGCGCGCGTGACAGAAGCGCGCGAGGCTGGTGAGTTCCTCCGCGCGACGGACGCGATGCGCGAGCGCGAGTTGAAAATGTTTTTCCGCCTCGGCTTTTTTCCCGACCGCTTCCAGCAATTCACCGAGACCCAGATGCGCGGGGCCGAAGCGCGGCTTGAGTTTCAGCGCGTGGCGGTACTCGCGCAGCGCGTCGTCGCGCCGGTCGAGCCGCGTGTAGAGGCGCGCGAGATTGTGCCGGGCCCAATAATTTTCCGGGTCGCGCCGCAGTCCTTCGGTGTAAGCGTCCGCAGCCGCAGTGAATTGTTCCTGCCACACGAGCGCATCGCCGAGCGCGGCCCACGCCGTGACGCTGTGCGGCAGCAGCTCGACCACGCGCCGCGCGGAGGCCGTGGAGCCGGCGCGATCTCCGGAGGCCGATTGCCACGCGGCGCGTTGTGCGTGCAGCACGGGATCATCCGGCGCGGCCGCAAGCGCGTCGCGATAGAGTTCCCCCGCGTCGCGCGCGGACGCCTGCGCGCGCGGGCGCAACGTTTCGATCTGATCCTGAAATCGCCGCACCTGCGCCGCGTGATCCATCTGCCAGACGAACGGCGGGTCCTGCAAACGCCCGAGCATGTCGGTTGCGGCGTGGAGGCGGCTGGCCTCCGTCCACACGAGGCGGCGCGCGCAGTCCTCCGCCGTGGCCCACGACGGCGTGGCGCGCTGGCGGACTTTCAGCGGGAGCAGCGTCTCCATCGAATCCAACAGTTGCCGCGCCAGCAGGTAGTTGCCCTCGAAGGTGAGGTGAACGTGCTCGTAAAAAAAGTTGCGCCCCGCCGAGCCGCTGGCCGTGAATTCCTCCAAGCCTGGCCCGGCATTTACCAACTGCACGCTGGGGTCGTGATGAGTCTTGGTCACGCGGCGCGTGATGTCGTTGAGCTGCGAGTCGCAGCGAAAACGCAACGTGTCGAGGTCCCGGGCCGCAGCGAAGGAGCGTTCCGCGTCCGTGCGTTGGTCGAGCGATTGGAGCACTGCGCCCAGACGAAATGGCAGATCGGCAAACGAGTCATCCAGCCTGGCCGCCGCGCGAAAGTAATTCAGCGCGTCATCGAACTGCCTCGCGCCCTGCGCGGTCACACCGAGTTCGTAAAGCCGCCGCCACTCCGCCTCGTCACTTTTCGAAAGATCGGGCCGGTGCGCCGAGGCGAACGGCGCGCAGTCATCCAGGTTCACCGCCACGGTACTCACGACCACGCCCGCGCCCGCGCGCCGGCCGGTGGTGATGATGTCGTCGAGGTTCTGCGCGAAATTTTTCCGCACGACGGCGAGGCGCGGGTCGTCGGCGCGCACGCGGTTTTCCAGAAACATCAACATGCCGCCCCATTCGCTTTTGCCGGGCGGCGGCGGACGGAGGCTGCGCGCCCACTGATCAAACATCTGCCCGGTGCGTGTGGCTTGAAACGCGAGACTGCTGCGGATGAAGGCGCGCGGCGCGGCCTGCCGGCCAAAGACCGTGCCCGCGCCAAATGGCCCGACCACTTCGTTGTTGCCGATGTAGAGCACCCAGATGTCGCCTTGCGCCTGCGCTACGTCGCGCGCGATGGGCAGGAGGGTGTGCGAGTTAATGCCGGTCATGGCGGCGTTGATGACCTCAAACTTCGTGCCGGGAAAACGCTGGCTCAACAGCGCGTGCAACATGCGCGGCAGGCCGAACTCCGGCTGCGGATCGCCGAAGGCCGCCGATTCGCCGAAGACAAAAACGCGGATGGTGTCCGCCGGTTTCTCGCGCGGGAAGGCGAAGGTGGCGGGCTGCGTCGCTGCTTCCCGGCCAAAGAAGCGCCAGCCGAAACGGTTGTTCTGCACGTAAACTTTTTTGCCATGGTGTTCCTCGGGCAGCAGAAAGCTGGTCGGGTAGCCGAAGCCGGCGAGGCGCAGCCCGAGTTCGAGCAACAGCAGCAGCGTCAGCGGCAGCAGCACCGAGGCGGCGAGGCGAAAGGCCCAGAGCCGCCCACGTCTGGCGCGGGGTGGGGCGGCGCGCGGGTCCACGGACGGGCGAACTTTATTTTTGTGACGTGCCACGGAAGGGGCCGACGCTACGCGCCGACCCCGCGCGTCGCAAGCGCGCGGGATGCGGCGGGTGTGATCGGAAGTGGCGGGCACGGCCGCCGGGGTCTGCAACCTTTTCCCGTGAGTGAACCGTGGCCCGAAATTCCAAAACCCAAATCCCAAAGCCCAAACAAATTCCAAATTCGTAAATTCCAACCCGACGAGCGCAACCTCTCGCTTGGCCCGACAGAACGCCCGTGACGCCTGCGGACCACTCCGCCAGCGTCCGGAGCCAGCGTCCGGTTTGAATTTGTGGGCTTGGAATTTGTTTGGGATTTGGGCTTTGGGCTTTGGATTTTTTCTTCCCTCACGGAAAACCTCCAAGAACCGCCAGGTCTGACCGCCACTTCCCATCACACCCGGATGCGGCTCGCCAACTCCCTCCTTTACACCGCGCGCGCTTCCCCGAAAAATTCCAGCGTGGCGAAACTCCGCTGGCTTCTTGCACTCGCCGGGCTGTTGCCCGGTCTGCTGTGGCCCGCGCTCGTCGCCGCCGCGCCGGACGGCGGCGCGCTTTCCAACCGGACTTTCGCCGTGCGCGCGTGGGACACGGACGCCGGCCTGCCGCACAACTCGATCATCTCGATGGTGCAGACGCATGACGGCTACCTGTGGCTCGGCACGCTGAACGGCCTGGTGCGTTTCGACGGCGTGAGTTTCAAGACGTATCACACCGGAAACCTGCCGGGCCTGCCCGAGAACCGCATCGTATGTTTGTTCGAGGACGGCGAGCGCCGACTGTGGATCGGCACGGAGAACGCCGGCGTGGTTTTTTTGCGCGATGAAAAAATCACGGCTCCGGTCGCGCTGGCGGGCGGGGGTGGTGAGCGTCGTCTGCAG
>Ga0163150_10005937_pt1 | contig 15265 bp, 8 predicted proteins | sample OliLakLV19P2IB_FD_148628 | JGI IMG/M metagenome (GOLD analysis project Ga0163150, IMG submission 148628) | Freshwater microbial mat bacterial communities from Lake Vanda, McMurdo Dry Valleys, Antarctica - Oligotrophic Lake LV.19.P2.IB | ecosystem: Environmental > Aquatic > Freshwater > Lake >...
GTCGAGGGTCAGGCGCAGCGTGGAAGCGTTGACGGAGGCGGCGACGGGCAGATCGGAGAACGACTGGAGGAGGCGGGCGTCGGCGGCGGGCAGCGGCACGACGACCTCACCGCCGACCTCGTCGAAGCGGTGCCAGACGACCAGAGTGCGGCCGAGCGCCGGAGCGTGGCAGGTGGCGACCTGCCAGCCGGTGAGGTGACGCCAGGAGGGGCTCCAGTCTCCGTGGCGTCGCCACTGGCCGGCGGCGATCACCGGGGCGATTTCGTTATAGAGGGCCACGGCTTCCTGCGCGAAGGCCCATTGGTCGGCACTCAGCGAGTGCACGTCGCCGGAGAGGCACATGCGGCCGAGGAACGTCGCGGCGAGCGAGTAGGCGAGGCGCTGGCGGGTGTCGCCGGGGCGGAGCACGGCCCATTGTTGATTCTGGCTGGCCGGGATCAGCCGGTGGAGGTTGGCGGCGATCAGTGGAATGTCGGGCGTCTCATGCGCATCGCTGGCGGAACTCATGGCCGTGAGCGCCATCATGGACGGTTCGAGGCGGTGTCCGCCGGAGGAGCAGTTTTCGATCACGAGATCGGGCAGGGCGGTGCGCAGGCTTTGGAAAAACCGCTGCACGCCGGCGAGGTGTTGGCGAAGGTTTTCGCCCGGGGACTCGGGTCCGTCGCAGCCGAAACCGATGGTGTCGTTGTAGTCAACTTTCAGATACCCAAGGTGGTTGTCGCGCAAGAGGGCGGTGACGCGCTCGGCGAGGTAGGCGTGGACCCAGGGATCGCTAAAATCCCAGAACCGGCGGTTGCCAACCTGGAGCGGTCGGCCGTCGCGGTGAAGTTGGTGGGTGGTTTCTTCCCAGGCTTTGGCACCGGCGTTGATAACCTCGAATTCGAACCAGATGCCGGGAATGAGCCCGCGCGCGCGAATGGCGTCGGCAGTGGCGCGCAGGCCCTGCGGGAAGATTTTCGTATTAATGATCCAGTCGCCGTTTTGCTGGATGCCGGGGCCGGGTCGCTCGGCCCAGCCGTCGTCGATGACAACGTATTTTACGCCCGAGCCCTGAAGGCGATCGGCCAGGGCGATGAGGTTGTCGTGATTGGGGTTGCCCCACGTCGTGCACCACTCGTTGAAGATGACAGGCAGGCTGCGCTCGTGTGCAGGCGTCTGCGCGGCGACGGCGGCGGAGAGATGGGTGGTGAGATGATCGCAGGCTTCATCAAGACCGCCGACGGCGGCGGTGAGGAGCGCGTCGGGCGAGGCGAGGATTTCGCCGGGGGCGAGGGCCTTGGTCCAGTGGCCGAATTCGCGATCGGCTTGGCCGCCGGAGAACGCGAGTTGATCGGCACGCCGGCAGACTTCCAGCTGCCAGGAGCCGGGGTGGGCGAGCTGAACGGCCCAAGTGGCCCCGGCGACGCGGTCCTCGAGAGCGAGAAAAGGGAAAAACCCGTTGACCGGCATGGAGCCGACTTGGCCGAAGCGTTCGCATTGCAGGCCGTGCACACCCCATGACGGTTCGAGGTGAAGGTCCTCGACGCGCAGGGCTTCGAAGCGGCCTTCGCCGCTCCAGGTGCTGCGGACGCGGTGCAGCCAGAGACGGCCGGGGGCGTCGTCGGTGGCGAAGGGGCTGAGGGCACCGAGCGAAAACGAGGTGAGCAGGCCGAGGGTGATCGGGGTGGTGCCGGTGTTATGCGCGGTGGTGCGGATGCGCAGGCACGGGGAACCGGCGTCGTGCGAGAGCACGTGGTGGCACTCCAGGCCTCGGCCATCGGCCAGGACGGTGGTGATCGTGGTGGCGCCGTCGGTGGCCGCGACGGATTGACTGACGAATTTCAGGGCTTGGGTCGAAGGGCCGCCGCGAAGGGTGCGGCCTTGGGAGAACGCGCCACCGGCCGGGTCGTCGAGGCGGTGAACGTGCACCAAGGGATCGATATCCCAGGCGCGCACGGGCAGCCAGGAGGCGGGCAGATTAAGGATGGCGGGAGCGTTGAGATGTTCGCGCGGGGCGACTGTTTGGGAGGCGAGGGCCGTCGGGAAAAACGCGAGGCCGATGGCGTGTTCGTCATGGGCAGGGCGTTGATAGCGGACGGTGAGGGAACCGAGGTTGAATTCGCTGCGGGTGAGTATGGGCATGATGGTTGGACGCTTAGATTTAAAGATTGGAGCCATTGGTCTGGATGACCTCGCGATACCAAAGGGCGGAGTCCTTGAGCGTGCGTTTTTGCGTGGCGTAGTCCACGTGGACGAGGCCGAAGCGGGGCTTGTAGCCCTCGGCCCACTCAAAGTTGTCCATCAGCGACCACTGGAAATATCCGCCGAGCGGGATGCCCTCGGCTCCCGCGCGCTTGAAGCCTTGAAGGTAGCGGTGGAGGTAGTCGATGCGCGCGCCGTCGTGGACGTGGCCGTCGAGCGCCACCCAGTCGCCGCTGCAAAACCCGTTTTCAGTGACGACCAGCGGGAGTTGGCCATGGCCGTAGCGCTCATTGAGGAAGCGGGCCTGCCAATAAAGCGCGTCGGGGGCGAAGATGAGCCAGCTGAGCTGGCCGGTGGGGTGCTCTTGCGGATAAGGCAGGTCCTCGGGGGTGGTCGCGATGGCGCTGCCACCGCCGGCGAGCGACGTGCCGCGAGCGCCGTCGGCGGCCCCAGCGGCAACCGAGGCGGCGGCGGTTTTGGCGCGCACGCGGATGCCGGAGTAGCAGTTGAAGCCGATGAAATCGAGGGGCTGATGGATGGTGGCGAGGTCAGCAGCGGAAGGGTGGTGCCATTTGGAGCCGAAGACGCCGGGAGCCTCGTCGGGGTATTTGCCGAGAAACACCGGGTCCATCCAGAGGGCGACGTCCCACAGCGACTGGCCGGCGACGGTGAAGAGCGAGCGGCGGGCGGCCTCGATGTTTTCCGGCGTCTCGGTGTCGGGGATCTTGGCGTAGCCGGCGGGGGCCATGCCGATCAGAATCTTGCCAGGGCAGGCGGCGCGCAGGGCTTGGGTGGCGCGGCCGTGGGCGAGCAAGGCGTGGTGCAGGCAGCGCAGCGACTCGGTGACGGAGAGCTTGAGGCCGGGCGCGTGGTTGCCGTCGCGGTAGCCGGCGACGATGAACACGGAGGGCTCGTTGAGCGTCATCCACCACGTGACGCGGTCGCCCAGCGCGCGGCCGACGACCGTGGCGTAGTCCGCAAACCACTCCGCGATGTCGCGGTTCATCCAGCCGCCCTTATGGTGGAGGGCGAGCGGCAGATCCCAGTGGTAGAGCGTGACGCAGGGTTCGATGCCGGCGGCGAGGAGTTCATCCACGAGGGCGGAGTAGAAATCGAGGCCGGCCTGATTCACCGCGCCGGTGCCCTCGGCTATCACTCGCGGCCAGGAAATGGAGAAGCGATAAGCCTTGAGGCCCATCGTCTTCATCATGGCGACGTCTTCCTTCATGCGGCGATAATGGTCGCAGGCGGTGTCGCCGGTGACCCCGCCGGGAATGGCACCTTCTTTACGGGACATCATATCCCAGATGGACGGGCCTTTGCCGTCGGCGTCGTGAGCGCCTTCGATTTGGTAAGCGGCGGTGGCGGCGCCCCAGAGGAAGTTGGGTGGGAATGAAGAGGAGTGCATGGTTCAGCGATTTTTGTTGAGTGTTTTAGCGGGGCCCCAGGGTGCCAGTTGAGTGCGTTCGGGGAGGTTACAGCCCGCCTGCCAGGCCGGTGCCCCCACGGCAAATGCCCCGAGGTCTGGGTTCGCGGGGGTTTTTGCGGCAAACGGCGAAACGAGGATTCCATCCCGCTCCACAGGCTTTAAAACGACCGCTTTTCCCGCGGCGGGGGAAGTGGCCGCGAGGGTGAAGTCACCGACTTCGACATTCGTGAATTGTGGATTACTCGAATCCGCAGCTAGTCCGTCCCAGGCGAGATTGTTTTTGTTTTCCGCGTCCGTGTAAGCGTCGGAATAGGGTTTCCAACCGGGGGTCTTTTTGCGGATGGCGACGATGTTGTTGGCGAGCACAGTGCCAATGTTGCCGCCTTTGCTACCGGCAAAACCGAACGGGCCGTAAGGTGCGCCGCTGGTATTGGTCACAAAGAGGGTGTTGTGGTAGGCGAGCGTGTTGTTCGCGGAGTCATCCTTGGCCGATTTTCCATCCGTGCCATAAGCTCCCTGAAATTGGAATCCCCACTCGGTGTTCCAGATGACGTTGTGATCAAAAACGTAATTTTTAGTGAAGTCGACATAGAGTCCGCTGGTGTTAAACCCGTCGATGTCGTGGGCTAGATTATGATCGACGCGCACAAACTTCCCGTCGTCTGCAGCCGTATAAAGTGCGCCCCCGTCCCAGTCTTGGAGCATGCAATGGAAGATGTCGTTGTGATGAATCCGAGCGACGAGCTTGGTGGTATCGGAATTTTTCAGACCCCTGGGCGTGATCCCGGAACGACCGCAGCGGGCGATGGTATTGTAGGCAAATACGTGGTCCTCAGTGACGGCGGCCCCGCCTGTATTAATGGCGGCACAGTCCACGCCTGAGTAGGCGGTGTCGAGAATGAGGTTGTTGAGAACGCGATTGTTGCGACCAAGAACCGTCACTCCGTTACCCGCGCTAAAACGCACAATGCTGTCCCGCAGGGTAAGGTTGGTGCCGCTCAGGATGATCCCGCTCCCCTGACCCCATTGGAGAATAAAGTGACCGGAGACATCGGTGAAATGGGTCAGATAAGCAGCGCGCAAACCACTCAGCAAAATATCGTGCGCGGGAGCCACGGCATTGATTTTTCCGCGCCAGGGATATCGCGACTCGCCATCGGCCCAATAGCCGATGCCATCGCCCCCCGCCGCGCGATCGGTGGTGATGGAGCAGGCAAAAAGATCGAGGTCGCGAATGGCGAGGTGACTGCGTTCATCCAGATCGAACGCCCAGTCGCGGCGTTTGATTTCGATGCGGTGTTTGGCGGGATCGACGGTGCTGAAGATGAATAACTGCTGAGTGCGTTGGTCGAGATACCACTCGCCGGGCGCATCGAGCAGGGCGGGAGAATTAAACAGGTAGTAGCGGGAGCCCACCGGGTAGCCGGAGCCGCCGTCTTTACCGCTGTCGTTGGGCGAGATGAAGGTAAGTTTCCCCTTCTCTTGCACGATGACTCTCCCGCTAAAGGCCCAACTCCACGCTTCGGTGTTGGGCTGAAAGAAAATCTCCGCTCCGGTTGCGTTGATACCGGCTTGGGCGAGGGCGGTGTCTTCGATGATGCCGGTGGTCAGATTCGCCGCTTTATCGCGAGTCTTGGAAACAAACCCAGTGATGGCGCTTTTCACGGGTCGGGATAGATCGGGCGTAGTATTAGGCCAACGGGCCAGGTGGATCATCTGACCATCCACAAACACCTGGACGGCGTAATTGGAGGCCGACTGGTATTGTCCGGCGAGCTGGGTGACATAGAGGTTGCCGGTTTTCTTCTGCCACGGCGTATCGATCAAATCGGTGCCGTTGATTTGGGCGCGCTCTCCTGGGTAGGAAGTGATGGTGATGGGCTTCCCTTCGGAGCCGGATCGAGCGGGGCGCACCGATTCGCGATAAGTGCCCGCTCGGAGATAGATGGTATCACCGGGCTGCGCCAGATCGGTGGCGTATCGAATAGATTTGAGCGGTTTTTCAGCGGAAAGACCGTCGTTTTTATCGGTGCCTTTAGGGTCCACAAAAAGTGCGGGCGAGGCGAGTTTTCCGTCGGCTGCTTTGGCGGGGACCACTGGAACGAGCAGCGGGGACTCTGCGAAAACCGGCAGCGCGCACGGTGCCAAGAGCAGGGTGAAAAAAAACAGGGTGCGGAGTGAGGTCATTGAGGGTGATTTTAGGATGCCAGAAAAATAACGGCTTCCCACGGGCGGAGCTGAGTGGGGTCGATATCTGTGTGGTTGGAAAAAAGCGGGGCGGAAGAAGGCGCTGAAACGGAGGCGGGCCACGGTTGGGTTTCGGAGCACCAGTTGAGCACCACGCAAACGGCAGGATGGCCTTCCCACGCGCCGCGGCGGTAGGCGATCACGGTGGTCGGCTCGGCGAGCGAAGTGAGGTCGCCATAGACGAGGGATTTCACGCGTTTGCGCAAGGCGAGGAGAGCGGCGTAGGCGTTGAACACCGAGCCGGGATCGGCGACTTGGCCGGCGGCGTTATGCGCACGATGGTTATCGGCTAGCGGCATCCACGGCTGGCCGGTGGTGAAGCCGGCGCCGGCTGCGTCAGCGGTCCACGGGAGCGGAGTGCGACCGTTGTCGCGGCTGTCTTCACGCACGGAGGCGAGGGCAGCCTCGGGAGTCGCACCGGAAGCGATGGCGGCGTGGTAGCGATTGACGGTCTGGATGTCGCGGTAGTCTTCGATGGAATCGAAGGTGATGTCGGTGAGCCCGAGTTCTTCGCCTTGGAAAAGAAACGGAGTGGCGGGCAAGGTGAGCAACCACGTGGCGAGCAAGGAGGCGGACGCGTGGCGATGGCGCACGGGGTCGCCGAATTTCGACAGGCTGCGGCGCGAGTCGTGATTGCCCAGCGTGACGGTGAGCCAGCTGCGGCCTCGGGCGACTTGATAGAGTTTATCGAAGTTCTCCCATTGTTCGCGGCCGGTGGGAGCCCAGTGAAAATAAAAGTAGAACGCACCGTGTAGTTGCTCGCTGCCGTAACCGGTGAAATCGAGGGTGTTTTCCGCACCGACGCACCACGTCTCGCCGACGGCGTAGAGGTCGGTGCCGGCGAAAACCGCGCGATACATTTCGCGGAGGTAATCGTGAAGCGGCGGGTGGTTGCACGAGAGGCAGTTTAGGGCGAGGAACGTATCGGTGTTGCCCTCGGGGCGGACGACATCGGGGTAGCCCTCGGCCTTGGCGATCATGTTGATGACATCGAGGCGGAAGCCATCGGCCCCGCGCGCGGCCCACGTGCGCAAGACCTCGTAGAGAGCGGCGCGCACAGCGGGGTTTTTCCAATTCAGGTCGGGTTGCTGAGGCGAGAAAAGGTTGAGGTAAAACTGGCCGGTAGGCGCGTCCCAAGTCCATGTGGAGCCCTCGAAGGCGGCCTTCCAATTGTTCGGCGGGATCGGGCTGCCATCGGCGTTGAAACCCTTGGCATCCATCCAGAGATACCAGTCGCGTTTCGGGTTGTCGCGTGACGAACGGCTTTCGACGAACCACGGGTGTTGGTCGGAGCTGTGATTGAGCACTTGATCGAGGATGACGCGCAGTCCGCGCTGGCGGAGGCCGGCGGAGAGCGCGGCGAAATCGGCGAGCGTGCCGTAGTCGGGATCGGTGGCGAGGTAGTCGGAGATATCGTAGCCGTTGTCGGCTTTGGGCGAGGCGTAGATGGGCGAGATCCAGAGGGCGTCGATGCCGAGACGTTTGAGGTAATCGAGTTTGCCGGTGATGCCGGGAAGGTCGCCGCAGCCGTCGCCATTGGAGTCGGCGAAACTGCGCGGATAGATTTGGTAAAAGGCGGCTTCTTTCCACCAAGCGGGCGATTCGGAGTGATTGAGTGCGGACATTTCTAGGGTGATTATTGTTCGGTCCGTTTGAGATGATATTTGTTTCCGGCAACGGTAACTAAAGTAAGAGCTTCTTCGGAGTGTGACGCGCCATCCAACGTCCAAGTCTTTCCGAGTGAGTGGACCAACCGTAATTCGCCACCGCGCAGGCTCTGCACGATCAACTCCTCCGCGCGACCGTGCCGGAAACGGCCTTCGAGGACAAAGCCGCCCTCGACCCGCACGCGATTAAACGACAGCTCGCGCCAACCTTTGGGCAGGCGGTCGGCGATATGAACCACGCCATCGCGGAACGATACGATCATTTCCAGAATGGCGCTGATTGCGGCCATGGCCGCGTCCATTTGCATGATCTCGTAGTAGAGGAAATCGGAGCCCTTGCGATTGTCGGGCCAGGCGAGGGAGCCGTCGTCCCACGCGAACATGCCGGCGCAGTCCGCGTTGTGTAAGGTGGCGTGGCCTTCGTTGGTGAATTGCCGGGCCAGCAAGTGCAGGTTACTGAGCGCGGCATCCGGCAAGCCACTGCGCGAGCAGATGTTCGCGGCCCAAGGCACGCACCAACCAGTCCAGTTGCCCATGCCCATGAGGCTCCAGTGGTGAAGACTGCGCGAGACGATTTTATGATGCGCAGGATCGAAGGGGTTGACGGTGCAAAACGGGTAGATTGAGGCGAGATGGGAGTGATGGCGGTGGCTTTCGGTCAGGTCTTTGCCAGCCCAGAGGCCGATGCGTTCGAAGGGACCGCCGATCCAGCCGTAGCCTACATCGGGGGTGGTGACGGTGGTGTAGCGCGGCAGGTGCGCGGCCACGTCGGCCCAGCGCGGGTCGGCGGGCTGGCCGAGCAACGGTGCGACGGCTTGCAGGTCGTGGATCGCAGCGTGGAGCGCGGCGAGTTGGAAACTGGCGTCGCGGCCCCAGCACTTTTTTGGGTCGGAGCCACCGAACTCGGGGCTCACGCTGATGGGGAGGCTGAAGCGCTTGGTCCCGTCAGGACCGGAGGTGGTCACGAGCATGGCATGGTAGCCTTCAAATGCTCCGACCAATAGCGGCCAGACGAGCTCGCGCAGGTGAACGAGGTCGCCGGTGTATTGATAGTATTGATACGCGACGCGTGCCATCCAGGCGACGCAGGCTTGATCGATGGTGCCGGCCCAGAACGTGCCCATCATCTGGCAACGGTCGTCCACGGCGTGGGGCAGAACCATGGCACCGGGAGTCTGGTAGAACCGTTCGCCAAATTCGCGCAGGCGCGGGAGCCAGCCGCGCAACATATCCCAAAGCGGAGCCATTTCGGCGGCTTGGCCGGTGGCGAGTGCGGCCCCGTAAACGAGCTGCACGTTGATGTTAAGGTGGTAGTCGTTGCTCCACGCCGGGATGGTGGTGTCTTCCATCCACGGGCCTTGCAACGTGGCGGCGGGGGTATTGCGGCGGATGAGGCCGGCTTGGCGGTAGAGGCCGTAGTCGAACTGCTGTTGGAGCACGGCGTCGGGCAAGGTGACGCGGGCAGCATCGGCCCAGTAACGGGACCAGAAGGCGGCGCGCGCGTCACCGGCGGCATTGGCGTCAAAGCTGCGGAGGCGGGTGCGCACGGCGACTTCGGCGTCTTTGCACAAGGCGGTGGCGAGCGTGATGCGATTGCCGGAGCGGTGCCAGGCGACGCCAAGCGGCGTGTCGGAGGGCAAGGTTTGCACGAAGCCGCCGCCGGTGGCGTCGGCCCATTCGTTTGGCGCGGCTATGCCGAGGGCGCCCATGGCGTTGTTCTGCACGAGACTGAAGGCGGGGTGCAGGCGAATGCCGCCCTCTGCGAGCAGGGTGGGATCGATGTCGAGCCAGCACACTTCATCGGTAGCGGTTTGGTGGATACGCACGGATTTGGCTTCGGGGTCGCTCTCGTGACGGCCGACGCGGACCTCGACGGTGGCGGTGGCAAGATCGAGGGTGGCGTCGAGCGGTCGCAGGCCGGCGGCGAAGGTGAGTTCGAGACGACCGCCGCCCATCTGCTGCGGGAACGGCGTGCCGGGGGCGCGCTTGGGGAAGAGCGCGGCTAGCGCGGACTCGTCCTTGATTTCGAGGGCGTGGCGGACCGCGTTAAAATTGGTCGTGGGGAGAATGTCGTGGCCACCGCGATGATCCCAGAAACTGGCGCGGGCGACGGTGAGTAACAACGTGTTCTCACCCCAGATCAGCACGCCTTGCAGGCCGTTGCCGAGGGTGACGCCGGTGTGGGGGCGACGCAGGGGAAAAAACCAGTTAAGCGGGGAAGGTTTTGCGGTCATGCTGAGAAAGATAAGAGATGGGCTGGGGACTGTTTGGGGGGCCTCCCAGATACTCCGCCTCGGATTGAATGGTTAGCTTAGTTTTGAGTGATGACCTTGCCGTGGCCGATGTAGAGGTTGAGTGGGCCATCGAGCTCGAGCTTTATCACGGTGGCATGGGGGTTGGTGAGCCCTTGTTTCATCTGGAGCCAAACCACGCCGGGGACACCGGCCCACTCCGCGCCGCCGCTGATGCGGTGGGCAAGAGGCGCTCCGTCACCGTTGAGAACCGTGGCGGAAAGGATGCGGTTGCGTAGGCCTTTGACGGAGATCTCGGCGGCGGGTTGATCGAGCTGGAAGAGGTAGAGGGTTTTGCGATCGGCGGAGAGCGTGCTCGGTCCGTAAAAGTGGCCGTGGGGCAGTCCGGCCTGCGTGTCGTAAATGGCCTCGGCGTGCGGGCGCAGCCACGCGCCGATCTCGCGCAAGATGCGGGCTTGTTCGTAGAAAATAGTGCCGTCGCCGAGGGGAGAGATGTTGAGCAGGAGGTTGCCGCCCATGCCGGCGCATTCGATAAGGAGGCGGATGAGTTCGGCGGAGGTTTTATAGGACGGGTCCGTCGCCATGGCCCAAGTGCGATTCATCGTATAGCATAACTCCCACGGGCCGGTCGGCGGCGTGGTGGGTATGCCCTGCTCGGGCGTGGCATAGTCGCCAAAGGTGCCGATGCGGCTGTTGATGACGACGCCGGGCCGCCAGGTGCGCAGGAGCTGGCTGAGTTCCTCGAAGCGCCATTTGGCGGGAGTGCGCTCCCAGTCGCCGTCGAACCAGAGCAGATCGGGGGAGTAACGTTCGCAGAGTTCGCGCAACTGGAGGCGATGGAAGCGGAGAAAGTTTTCCCAACGCACGGGATCGTCTTTGTCCAAAGTGTAACTGCGGGCGTAGCCGGGGTGATCGGTAACGATGCCCTCGGCGTGGCACAGGCTCGGGTAATCCGGATGCGTCCAGTCGAGGTGGGAATAATACAGGCCGGCGTGTATATTTTGAGCACGCATGGCCTCGCAAAACGGGCCGACGAGGTCGCGGGCGGCGGGGGTGTCGCGGACGACGGAGAGGTGCTCGGCGGTGTCCCAGAGCGCCATGCCGTCGTGGTGTTTGGTGGTGAGCACGGCGTAGCGCGCGCCGGCTTCGGCGAACAGCGCGGCCCACGCGGCGGGGTCGTAGCGGCGGGTGAGGAAGGCGTGGCGCTGGGCCATGTAGTCCTCGAACGAGAGGGAGTCGGACGGATATTGGCCCTTGGCACCGTGGTTGTAGAACGACCAAGACTCGGGGTATTGGCCTACGGAATAAATGCCCCAGTGAATGAAGATGCCGAACTTGGCGTTGTTAAACCAAGCGAGGTCGGGCGGAACGAGTGTGGCGGCGGGTGAAGTGGACATGGGTGAGGGGAGGGAAAAGGGGAAAGGAAAGGGGAAGGAATTACTGCACAAGGAGCGCGCCGATGCGCACGGTGGAGCCGGTGGATTCGCCGGGGCGGGTGGGTAGGACGCGCACCGTGATCGTGTGCGCGACGTTGGGCAGGTCCTCGGCGAGGGTGACGAAGCTGGCGCGGGTAAAATCCCGGGCATAAAAATCCCAACTGGAGAAAGTTTCGGGAGGCTGGCCATCGAGGGAGCATTCGATTTCGCCGGAATCGGGGGCGATGAGCCAGTAAAGGCCGATGTCGGTGCCGGTGAACGCGTAGGGGTAAACGTCGCGCCGGGGGCGGTGGATTCCACGTAGTGCGGGTAAGGCCCGGCCAGCGTTTGGTCGCAGCGCTGCCAGTCCTCGCTGAACGAGCCGCCGAAATAGGCGATGCGAAGACTGCGGCGGGTTGCGGCGAGGTGAGCCAGAGAGGCGAGCGAGCGGCCACTTGAAGGCGGGGTGGACTTCATGATGAAAGGATTAAAGGGGAAGCGTTAGCCAAAGAAAGCGCGAGGAAAAGTCGGATTTGAGGAGAATGAACCCTCCGTCCCATCAGGCAGGGGAAGGGAGGGATGGAGGGGTGAGCGGAGGCGAGTGGATTAGGCGCTGTTTTCAAAATCATGCTGATGCTCGTCAACAACGCCTCCCGGGAGACTATCATCCGCGCATTTTCGTTCACACCGCCGCAGGCCGGTCAGGTGGCCCCGCCATTAACTTTTTTAGCCCGCCCCAGTGCCAGTCACTCAAGGCGAACCTTATATTTTGGTCCATAATCATTAAAGCTGACTCAATCGTCCCATATAATGCAAGGGTTACGGTATCCATTATTCGGATACTTATTGCGATTTTATTTTGCGGACAGCGTGTGGCGAGCAGACCTTGCATGTTTATGTCGACAAAGGAGAGCGCACGCGCGTTTAACGCGTTAAGTTTGCCGCGCCCGTATGCTCACAAGCCGTTGAGCAATTGTTCAAACCGTGTCGCCATCACGACATGGCCGAAATCCGACGGGTGGCATAAATCGGCGGACAAGCCGTCCGATCGATCCAGCACCTCGCAGCCTTCGATCAAACGCAGGTTCGGGCGGTCTCCGCGGGCGGTGACTTCTTCGCGCAGGATTTTACGGAAGTCTTCCAGCCAATGAAGGTCCTTTGGCCCGCGTGTGCCGGTGATATGCTGTTTGTTGAGAAAGGGCGTGATAATCACCACTTTGGCGGCGGGGTGGCGGCGGGTGAGCTGGTCCATCAGATACGCGGCGCGGGCGCGAAACTCGTCGGCAGTAATTGGCTTATCCACGAGGTTGATGCCCAGTTCCACGGTGCAGAGGGACCAGTCGTCTCGTCCGGCGATGTGGTCGGCCATGGCTTTTTCACCATGGCAGGAGCCCCCGGAGCCCAGGTTCAGCAAGTCGTAGCCCAGGCTGGCGGCGGCGAGTTGCGTCCACGGATTAGCCAGCCGGGAGGCCAAAAATCCCTGAGTAATGGAAGAACCGTAGGCCAGCCAGCGCCGCGCGGGAGTCTCGGCGGCCGAAGGCGGGCGCACCTCGTATCCGCCGGTATCGAGATCCACAAAATGAATACGATGCGTGCCGCTCAAACGCACGCGCCAGACCGACGTGGGAAACCGGCGGAAGGCGGCCGCGTCGAGCTCGCGCAAGCCGCCGGGCATCGTCAGTTCCAGGGTGAGGGATTGGTTGGGTTCTATGCAGTGCTCGCCGACTAAGTAATCTCCGCAATAGACGAAGGCGTATTCGTGGTGGCCGCCACTATAGAGAGTGAGTTTGGACGTGGGGGCCGGGGTGACGAAGCGGATCTCGGCGTGCGACGGGCACAGGCCCACGCCTTGGGCGACGGGGTTCAATCCGGAGCGCACGTCATCGGGCAGGCGGTGCAGCGAAAGCCCGGGGCAGCCCTCGACTTGGCTGAAGTGACTGATGTTATGGAATTCGATGTGACGATGAATCATGGGGAGCCTGTGGGGTGAATCCGTTCATGAGTGATCGTTTCAGTCCTCGCGTAAAGCCCGACCTTTAGGCTGTGTTTATGAAATTGCCCAGCCCATCGCGAATGCTCTACGGGGGAGCAAGAAAGGGCACGGAGCCGGCGTTTCCTTCGCTGGCACGGGGGTAGCTTACAGGCCCGTGATGCGGACGCGTTGTTAAGTGCTAGGCAGTGACGCGGACTTGATGGCTTTAGGCATGCGTTGGTGCTAGGCGACGTCGCGCCACATGCTGCGGAATTGAGGACCGCATACGTTGTTCGTGGCGATGGCGGCACACCGGCCGGTGCTGGCGGTGGTCAACGTGCCGAGTTCGCAGGTCTCCTTCACCCAGCCCCAGTCGAGCAAGCTCCAGTCTTTGTAATCTACAATACCCCAGCACTCGGTGGTGGTGAGCGGGCGGGCATGCTCCCGGCTAACTTGCAGCGAGCACCCGCGAGTGGTCCCGGCGACAAGGTAGGTCCTAACCGGACGAGCCTTTTTTATAGAGGTGGAACGTGTTGTCCCCAACGCGTGGGTTCGAACCCCGAACGCATTTGCCCACGAAACCCACCAAAATCTGAAAAGGGATGCGCGCATTTATGCGTGATTGATCGAGATTCGAAAGGTAGGGCGCGGACTCCGCTCCGCGCCTCACGACTGCCGTTCGAGGTAACAGCCGAGGTAACGAGGCGGTGAATCCATCCCCGAATGATACCAACGTCTAAAGGTTATGGCTTCAGGCGTTGGGGGAGAGCCAGCGACCCGAACGAGCCACCGATCGCTGGTGCTCGCGGCTACGTTTCGGCATAAGTCAGATACCAGCCAGCCCCTGGTATGAAGGGCCAGCTACGAAATAAGGGACACAGGATGGCACCGAGATTCTGGCTGCTGGCAAAGCGCATCCCCTTTGGGGGCGGTGTCGGGCCGCTTACCAGTCGAAGTCTTCTTTCGTGGTCAGGCCTTGGACGAGGATGTTTTTGTCGGTGAGATAAAAACGCGGGTCGTTGATCGGGCCGGCGACTTCGAAGCCGATGCCGAGAACTTTACCCCCCATGTCGATTTCGCTGTTCTTGAAATCGAGGTTGAGGCGGTCGGAGGTGAGCGTGAGCGGACCTTCCACTCGCATCTTGCGGATCGCTAGCTGTGTGGGAGAAAGCGTGAAGGCGGGCACGTCAAAGACCTTGAACGGCACTTGGAGGAGCACGCGTTTTTTGATGAGGCCGGCGATCTTCGCTAGAAACGTGAGCTCTTGCTCAAGCACGAGGCCGTCGATTTTCGCGGTGCCGTCCAAGGTGTTTTGTTGATCGCGCCAGTTGGCCGTGCCTTGAGCCGTGATGTCTCCGCCCACAAAGGCCGGGGGCAGCGTGCGCAGCGTTTCCAGCGGGGAGTCGGGCAAGGCCGTGCTGGTCGCGGGTAGGAGCACGAGGGGCGCGGCGGCGGTGCGGAGCCAGCCGCCGAGGTTCGTGAGGTTAACGCTCCACGGCTGACGGCGGGGTGCGGGATCGAGCTGAATCTTCAGGGTGGTTTTATCGCCCATGCCGGTGGCGGTGAATTTCAGGTTGTTAGGCAAACCGTTGCGCAACGCGGCAGTGATCGCGATTGCCGAGAGGTGTTGCGAGGGCGCGAGGGTGACGCGGGCGATGTCGGCTTGCAGGTTGAGCGCGGGCAGGTCGAGCGGGGTGAGGCCGGTGGTGGGCGCGACCTTTGCAATAGCCGAAACGGGCGTCGGGTCGCTGGCGCTCCCCGCTACTTGCCGAGCGGCGAGGGTTGCCTGGGCTTGGTTCCACGCAGTGATAGCGGGGGAGAGTTGCGTGATCCATTCCGAGAGGTCGATCAGTGGTGAACGCAGCTTGATTTGCGTGGCACCGTCGGTGGCGCGAGTGGCGTCGAGTTCGAGCGTGCTGAGGCCGATCGCGGTGTCGCGCAGTTGCACGCGGGCGATGCCGGGCACTAGGTTGAGCGCGGGGTGGTGTGCGTCGCTGAGATCGGCCTCGATGCGCGTGCGTAGTGGGGCTGCGACTAAGCCTACTGCGTTGAGGACGGCGGAGACGCGGGCCGGAGCGGTGGACGTGGGCAGAGTGTAGCGC
>Ga0163150_10005938_pt1 | contig 15264 bp, 11 predicted proteins | sample OliLakLV19P2IB_FD_148628 | JGI IMG/M metagenome (GOLD analysis project Ga0163150, IMG submission 148628) | Freshwater microbial mat bacterial communities from Lake Vanda, McMurdo Dry Valleys, Antarctica - Oligotrophic Lake LV.19.P2.IB | ecosystem: Environmental > Aquatic > Freshwater > Lake >...
ATCAAAAACCCGGTCGGTGAATTGCCCAGGTAAATCCTGCAACCGGGTTCAATTACAACGCGGGAATCAAACGGCGCATTGATAAAGGCACGAAACTGGTTGGCTGGCAGAGGAGGCAATGGCGGCGTCATCGTCGGATTGATGTCAGCGACCTCGGCACTGGTGTTGCCGTAATAGGTCCGGGGCAGTCGCATTTGATAGATTACGTGACCGCCGTAATAGACTTTGCTGCCGGTACTGACCAGCGCATTGCCTGTTGTATCGGGAACCTGCCCGGTCGAATCGGCCAGCCGGTAAACATTCGGATTGCGGGCAATTACGATTCCGCCAAAGCCATCCACCCGGGCCCGGGTAATCGCTTCGTCCAATGCCGTTTTGAATGTCCGCGCAGTCTCCCGCTGACTGCGATCTTTTGAAATCGTACGGATCTGGGGAATCACCAGCAGGGCAACCGCCGCCATGATCGAAATCACGACCATCAACTCGATCAGCGTAACTCCACGGTTCCGCCGGCCGGCCACGACTGGCCAGGTTTGGAATTCGAATTGTCTGTCGGTTGAAATCATGGTTCAGCCTGAATGGAATTATCGAACGTTGAAGCGGCTAAAGTCGGCGTATTTCAGATGCCCCAAATGAGCCGGGTATTCATCCAGCCCAATGCTCCCAATATGGGTCAGGTAATCCTGGGGTTCACCGGGATAACGCGGATCAGGAATCGCATCACGGAAGTCAAAATTTCCATCTCCGTTCCGGTCGACCGGCAAACCGTTCTGGCCGGTGGTCTGGACGGTCAGACTGTAAATCAGCGGCAATCCGCGATTGTCGATGATTTCCGGGAAACCATCCCCATCGAGATCACCCAGATCTTCCGGTCGCAAAAAATGCGTGCCCCGGTTACCGTCGCGGTCGTAGGTGTTGTAAAGGGCAACGTACAGCAGCTCCGAACTTTCGATGATCGCCCTTGCCAAAGGCTCGCCGGGATACGGATCGTCGTCGGTCGGTGTTGTGTCTGATGCGTGAACCCGGTTGGCCACTGGCAGGCTCACGCCATCCCAGCCGTTGTTGTTCTCCTTGATCCAGAACTCGTTATCGAGGGGGTCGTTGTCAAACAAATTGTCTGTGCTGGCAACCAGTTGGGCCCGCAGCTGCTGAAACTCGGGGCTGGGTCTTGAGCTCAAAACCCGAATAAAAATCCCGACCCAGTTGCGAGTCATCAGGTCGGGCCAATAGTTTGGAACCTGCTGCCAACCAGACAATCCAACCGGAGGCGCAGTGGCAGGCATGAAAGGCTGTTGGGATTCAATACTGGGATACGAAAACAGGTACTCCTGGCTCGTTGGCATCTCGGTGCGGATCCATTCACACAAAACCCGCTTGTAGATGAACCGCTGCTGCCCCCAGTCAGGAGTCAGGTCATTGGACAGCATGGGTTGTGGCGGCTTGGCAGGCAGAATCGGATTTCCAATCCCAAAATCCTTTTCGAACCCGAATGGCATCGGCCTGGATTCGAACGATTCCAGTTTTTCCTGCAACAGTTCCCGGACCTTGCTGATCACCGATCTGGCTCTGGCCTGCTGGGCATCTTCCCGGACACCCCGCAATGTAAGCAGGGCCAACGCCGAAAGAATCGAAATGATGGCGATTACCACCAGCAGTTCGATCAGCGTAAAGGCCTGTTTTGTTTTCATCGCGGGTTTCTCCTTTACATCACATATCAGTCGGGGAATCTAGTTCGTGATAATCAGTCCCTCGATTGGACCGGTCGAAAAATTGGTCAGATTGTCCCTTTCCGCATTGTCGATACTGGTAATCACGGGATTGGTCGCCGCACCTCTAAAGAACATACTGTCCATTCCCGGCGCGATGATCTGGAACGATTCGGCGTTGTACAAAACGTTGCCGGCATTCACATAAGGCCGCAGGATTCCGGATGAAGCGCCAATCGTAATGGTTCGCTGGGGAACCGGATCGACACCAGGCCGGTAACTGGCAAGCTCAAAATAGATCAATGGGTCCGTCGCACCATCAGCCAGCTGGGAGTAACCGGCTGAATAACCGGCTGTCGGTTGGACCGTATCCCAGCTCGGAAGCCCGGCAAATGCCGGTGCCGTGTTGGGCGCATTCCCCCGACTCCACGTGGCTTCGGAAGTCACAATCAGCGCTGATGCTTTGAAATCGAACAGGATCTCCCGTTCCACTTCCAGCGTCGAATTGGCAAGCTTGCTTATATTGTAGGGAGGGAGCGCTTCGACCATATCGTCTGTCGGATCCAGCGGTGTCCCGTTGTTGTTCATGTACGTCAACGGAAACTGCTTGTTTTTTGCCATTCCGGACAACCAGAACGTCAACGCCGATTCGGGGCCGAGATAGTCACCGACTTGATCCCACCATACGTCCACGCGGCGGATGCCAACCGGATGCCCCTGGGCCTGCAATCCTTCCGAATGGTTCGGTGCGAGCCGGTTGAGATAGTTCAAAAGACGACTGGCCGAAGCGATCCGGCGTGCCTGCTCAGTTCCGGTCGTCACACGAATCCGGATGAAATCAGGCGGATAAAAACCGTGTTTGGTCTTGAATGTTTCGACCGCATCGTTGATCTGGGTCATCTGCATCTGTACGGAAGCAACCAGTGCTGCTTGCCTGGCACGCATCAGGGCGGGAAGCCCAAATCCGGCAAGGATCGCGATAATGGTGATAACGACCAGCAGTTCGACCAGCGTAAAACCAGCACGTTTGGGCCGAAGTGAATTCAATAACATGGCTTTTCCCCTAAACGATTCCCTGGAAAGTTCCCTGTAAATTTCTGACAATGGCTGCCGGCACTATTTCTTCTGTTGGGCCAGACCACCAATCAGCGAAATTAGCGGCATAAACAGTGCCAGCACGATGGCCAGCACCACCAAACCGAGGAAGATGATCATCAACGGCTCGATCAGCTTGATCATCCCGTCCGTAATATTGCTGACTTCCTCGTCGTAGTAATCGGCAACCTTGTACAACATCGTGTCCAGTTCCCCGGTTTCCTCACCTACATCGACCATGTTGACGACCAGGTCTTCCACGACCGTTTTACGGGCAATCAGGAAATAGTACAGTGCAGCAATCGCGCCCAAAGCAGCGGTTCCATACAGCACGTAGAACCACAATTCGACCCGGATAAACAGGACCGACAGCGGTGGTAGAGCCAACGTCGCGAAAAAGAAGAACGCTGTTACCGGATGAAAGGACGGAATGGCATATTTCTTGAGCGGACGGGCAATCGTCTCCCCCTCGCGAATCGAATCCGTCACCTTGGAATAAAGTTTTTCATACATCGCGTTGCCAGACGTCTCGCGGGTAATTCCCAGCCCTTCCAGAATCGGGACACCGCTGGCAACCAGGGCGCCCAAAGTCCGCGTCGTACGGGCCAAGTTGCTCTTCTCCATCAGCTTGCCAAATATCGGCACCTTCAGCAAATAGAGGTGCCAGCCCATCCGGCCCGCCCGAAATTTGCAGACCAGGGCAATAAACAGCACGATCGCGATCGGCACCAGCGGAAACAGGAACCACAACTTTACGCAACGATCCGAAACCGCAACGAGAAGTATGGTGATCTCCGGCAAGTCAATTCCGAACTCCTCGAACATCTTGGTGAATTCGGGAATGATCTTGATCATGATGAAAGTCAGGATGCAGATCGTGAACAGAATGACCATGATCGGATAAATCAGGGCACCGACCACCTTGTTCTTCAGCGACTGGGTCTTTTCCTTGAACTCGGCCAGCCGGTTGAGGATCAGCTCGAGCGAACCGCCAGCCTCCCCTGCCTTGATCATGTTCACGTACAGCCGGTCGAATACCTTGGGAACCTTGTTCATCGCCTCGGACAACGATGAACCACCCTGGATTTCATCGCAGACGTCAATCAGCGCGTTCTTCAGGGCGCCAGGACGGGACTGGTCCTGCAGGATCTGCAAAGACCGGAGAATGGGAAGGCCGGCGTCCTGCAGAATCGACAGCTGGCGGGTAAAGGTCACCATCTTCTTGCCGCCAGCACCGCCGATGGCAAACGTCTTCCCCTTGCCCCCCCTGGTTTTCTGCTTTTCGGATTTCTGCAGGGCAATCTTGGTGACGAAGTAACCCATCGACCGGATCGTGGCCTGGGCCTCGTCCTGGGTCTGGGCTTCAATGACGTCCCGGATCTCCTGTCCCTGGGGATCCATCGCTTCGAATTGAAATACAGGCATTGCGGTGAGCCTTCAAAAAATTGCTGTCGGTTGCCGATTTTGGCCGGATCAGGCCTGCCCGCCGGTTGGGGCCCTGGTCGCGGAAAGCGGAAAGTGGCCCTGGATGGCAAAAAAACGGATGACCATGAACACTGTTTACAAAAAAGTCCGGGAATTCAAGTTTTAGGCCGGAAGGTACACCCAACAGGTACATTTCCACCGGGCCGGGGAAAATCAGTTTTCGAGAATCGTCTCCCGGATGATCTCTTCGGCCGTCGTTTTTCCTTCAAATGCGAACTTGATGCCAACATCCCGCAAAACGTTCATCCCCTTGGATTTGGCTTTTTCACGCAATTCGTCGGCCGACGCATTGGCGACGATCATGTTTCGCAATTCGTCATCGAGGATCATCAGCTCGAACAGGCCGATCCGACCCTTGTAACCGGTGTTGTTGCAAATATCACAGCCGGAACCCCGGAAGAAGGTCCGCCCATTCAGTTCCGAACGTTTGAGTTCCAGTTCTGCCAGCATTTCATCGGTCGGATCGATCTCCTCCCGGCAGGCAACGCAAATCCGGCGAACCAGCCGCTGGGCGAGGATCGCCTCGACAGTTGCCGTAATCAAAAACGTGGGTACACCCATGTCCTTCAAACGGGTAATCGTTGTCGGGGCATCGTTGGTGTGCAGCGTGCTGAAAACGGTGTGGCCAGTCAACGACGCCTGCACCGCAATTTCGGCGGTCTCGATGTCGCGGATTTCCCCCACCAGTATCTTGTCCGGATCCTGCCGTAAAATCGCCCGCAGGCAGGAGGCAAAGGTAACTCCGATATCGTGGTCAATCGGGATCTGCACGATCCCGTCAATATCGTATTCCACCGGGTCTTCGGTCGTGATCAGTTTGTCTTCAATATGGTTCAGTTCGCTCAAGGCAGAATAGAGCGTCGTGGTTTTACCGGAACCGGTTGGGCCGGTTACCAGAATGATTCCGTTCGGCTTCTGAATCACCTTGCGAAAGCCCGCCATCGTGGGCTCATCCATGCCAACGTTTTCCAGTTCCAGCGAGACCACACTGCGGTCGAGAACCCGCAAGACAACGCTTTCGCCAAACATCGTTGGCAACACCGCCACCCGCAAGTCAACAGGGTGACCACCGACCGTCAGCTCAATCCGTCCGTCCTGCGGCAAACGCCGCTCGGCAATGTCCAGATTTGCCATAACCTTGATACGGGTCGTAATCGCAAACGCCAGGTGCCGCGGAGGCGGAACCATTTCGTACAGCACGCCATCGGCCTTGATGCGAATGCGAAACTCTTCCTCAAACGGCTCGAAATGGATGTCGCTGGCGTGGTCCTTGATCGCCAACAGCAAAACCATGTTCAACAGCTTGCGAACCGGTGCACTTTCCACCAGCTCCGAAATGTCGCTGAGGTTGATCGCACCGCCACCACCCAGCCGTTCGCTGGCCTCTTTCAGGGCACTATCTGCTTTCAATTCGTCGATGATTTTTTCAATGCTCTCGGCCTCGGCATTGAAGTACTTGTCGATGCAGCGAATGATCTGCGTTTCACTGGCAACCAGCAGCCGGATTTCATATCCCAAAAACCGTCTCAACTCGTCCTGCATCGCAATGTTTTGCGGATCACAGGCGGCCAGTGTCAGGACGTTTTCCCGCAGCTGGAGAGGGATCACGCGGTACAGCTGGGCCATCGCATCCGTGATCACTTCGCGGGCGTCGTCCGGCGGCACCACTCCTTCCAGATCGACCGTGTGCATGCCGAACTGTTCGCCCAATGCCTGGACCAGCTGGTCGTCAGACACCAGCCCCATATCTTCGGCGATTTTGCCAATTTTCTGGCCGGGATTCTGGTTCTGTTCCTCGATCAGCATTTCCAGCTGGTCGTCGGTAACAAACCCAAGGTCAACCAGAATCTGTCCCAGTCGGCGAATGGCCATAGTTCAATTTCCGTCCGTTAAATAAAAACCGTTATTGCGTTGCCTGCACCTGGAAATCCACCCGCTCCGGGACTCGCTCAGCTGTCCTCTTCTTCCACCATGTCCTCACCAAACTCCATCGCATCACCGTCGTCCAGCTGCCGCCTGGCCGTTGCAATCTTGCGTGCCAGAGAGTCGGGATCCGCCGCCTTGGCCATGATGTCATCGACTTCGCACTTCTCGTCCTTCCATAACTGGAACAGGCAATCATCCATCAGCATCATGCCGTACTTGGCACCTGTCTGAATTGCCGAGTTGATACGGAACGTCTTGTTCTCGCGAATCAGGTTCGAAACAGCCGGCGTAACCACCAGTGATTCATAGGCGGCAATTCGCCCGCCTCCAATTCGCGGCAACAGTGTCTGGGCCAGCACGCCGATCAGCGAAGTGGACAATTGTGTCCGGATCTGGTCCTGCAGGTTTCCTGGAAAGGCATCGATCACGCGGTTGACAGTTCCCTGGGCACTGTTGGTGTGCAATGTGGCAAACACAATGTGTCCGGTTTCAGCCGCAGTAATCGCAGCCTCGATCGTTTCCAGGTCACGCATCTCGCCCACCAGAATCACGTCCGGGTCCTGACGCAAGGCCCGGCGAATCGCGTCGGAAAAACTCGGAACGTCCACATGGACTTCGCGCTGGTTGACCGTCGACTTTTTGTGATAGTGATAAAACTCGATCGGGTCTTCGATCGTGATGATGTGATGGTCTACCCGCTCGTTGATGTAATTCACCAGCGAAGCCAAAGTTGTACTCTTGCCCGATCCGGTTGGACCCGTCACCAGAATCAGTCCGCGAGGCCGCATGCAGAGCCGGGTAAACACCTCCGGCACGCCCAGAAATTCCGGGGGAAGCATGGTGTTCGGAATCAGTCGCAAGACCATTCCGATATTGCCTCGTTGCTTGAAAATCGAGACGCGAAAACGGGCCTTGTCACCAAAAGCAAATCCAAAGTCCGCCGTGCCTGCTTCCTGCAGTTCCCGCTGGCAACGGTCCGGCGAAATACTTTTCATCAGCGAAACGGTGTCTTCAGGCTCCAGGACCTTGGTCTCCAGCCTCCGCAAACGGCCGTGCAAACGGAAAACCGGGGGCTGCCCTACCGCAATGTGAATATCGCTGGCGCCCTGCTTGACGCATGCCTCCAACAGTTTGTCGATCAGCACTGATGCCATGGGTCTGAACTACCTCAAAAAAACAGTGTATTCCCGGCAATCGCCAACCATTTTTTAGGGTTAACAAATCGACGGATGAATTCGGAACTACCTGTCCAATTCGCTGGATTCACGGATGCCAGATTGAAACTCACAGCCGAATCCTGGCAACCGACCCAGGAAACGGCCAAATCCGGACAGGGCAAGGCATCAGGTTGGGAGACCGGCTGAATCACGGCAATTGTTCTTGAATCCACGGCTTGAAACAACAAAAACTCCCAAAAAACCCGGGGATACAGGCCAAAAGGCATTTTCCCAACTTCCCAACCAGCGTCAGGAATCCTGCTCGGTCTTTTTGGCTACCCGATAAACCTCTTCAATCGTTGTAATCCCCGCCAAAACCTTGTTAATCCCGTCCTTGAACAACGTGTCCATTCCCGCAGCAATCGCATGCTCACGAAGCACCTGGGTCGAAGCATCCCGGAAAATCAACTCGCGGGCCCGGGCATCAATGATCATCAGCTCGTAAATCCCCAAGCGCCCCTTGTACCCGGTCTTTTGGCACGTATTGCACCCTTTGCCCTTCATAAAGTTCGCAGTCTTCAGCTGCTCCGGAGTCAGCCCAAGTTCCGCAATCACCTCGGGCTGCGGGGTAAACCTGGCCTTGCACTTGCTGCAAATCGTCCGGACCAAACGCTGGGCGACAATCGCCACTACGCTGCTCGCAACCAAATACCCAGGTACTCCCATATCGATCATCCTGGTAACAGCACTGGGCGCATCGTTCGTATGCAGTGTACTGAAAACAAGGTGTCCAGTAAGGCTGGCCTGGATTCCCATGGAAACGGTCTCGGCATCACGCATCTCACCGACGAGGATGATATTGGGTGCCTGACGGAGCATGGACCGGATAATACGGGCAAAGTCCAGCCCGATGGTGTGGCGAACCTCGACCTGGTTGATCCCGGGCAGGTAGTATTCGACCGGGTCTTCGGCTGTGATGATTTTGCGGTCTGGGCGGTTCAGGCTGTTCATCGCTGCGTACAGCGTCGTCGTTTTGCCCGACCCGGTCGGGCCGGTGACCAGGATAATTCCGTTTGGCCGTCGAATCAGGTTGGAGAAGATTTTGAAGGTCTTTTCCGAAAAACCGAGCTGTTTGACGCTGACCCGGATATTGTCTTTGTCCAGCAGTCGCATAACGCACGACTGACCGTGGTTGGTCGGGATAATGCTTACCCGCAGGTCAAGCTCCTTTTCCCCGACGTTGACCTTGATCCGGCCGTCCTGGGGGCGCCTCCGTTCAGCAATATCGATTTTGGACAGAATTTTGATTCTGGAGACAATGGCACCCAGTTGGCGGCGGGGGAGCGTATCCCGTTCGTGCAGGATGCCGTCAATCCGATAGCGGATTCGAACCCGGTCTTCGAACGGCTCGACATGAATATCCGATGCCCTCAACTGGACGGCCTCGGTGATCATCAACTGGACCAGTCTCACAATGGGAGCACTGGACTCATCCACGCCACCTTCGGATTTCCCGGCACTTTCGTCCTCGGTTTCGGTGAAGTCGATAGCCGTGTCGGTGAATTCCTGGAGAATCGAGTCAGCCGATTCACCTTCGACCTGTCCGTACAGGCGGTTGATGTACTCGAGAATCTTGGCCTGGGGAGCCAGTGCAACCGCGATGTCCCTGTTCAGGATGAATCGCAATTTGTCCAGCGTGTCCACATCGGACGCATTGGCCATGGCTATGGTCAGCCTGCTGTCTTCGAATGTTAGCGGAAGCACGATATTTTCGCGGGCAACCGACTCGGGCATCAGCTCGACGACCCGTTCGGAAATGCTGATCGAATCCAGGTCGATATAGGGAATACGGGACCACTTGGCCTGGGCTCGGACGACTTCTTCTTCGGTCGCGTAGCCGAGTTTTATCAGCGCTTTGGCAACCGGAATCCCCTGCTGTTTGGCAAGTCCGGAGGCGTCCACAATCTGTTCGTCGCTAACGACCTGTGATTTGACAAGTAATTTCAACCAGGCGTTTTCTTCACCCTGCATGGACCCACCTTTATTGCTTCGTTCCCGAGGCCCAAATCCGAAAGAATCGGGCACGGTCTCCATGATACCCGCCCGGCAGCAAAAATGAATCGACGATTGTGCGTCTTTCCCTGGACGAAGGACAAATAGCCTGCGATTCTGGCCGGATCTTCGTTGAATCCCGTCCCGGATTTCGCAGATGCATTTGGGAAGTACTGGTTTTTCAGGCTTGAGCGGCGGGTTGCAATCAACTGTTCCGTTTTCCAAACGATTCCAAAAAGGTGGCAAACCTGATGGGCCGGCATTCGACTCTGCACGTTACAAATCCATGAAGGACGGATCGCCAATTGCCTCAGGAATGTCTGCTCAGTGGCCCGTTTTCCTGGCGGACATCCGCAGGCCATGCGCCTGGTTTCGCACCCGGTCGGCATCGTCAAAACGGCCAATGTCTTCCAAATCAGCAGCCGCATTGTCCAGGATACGGGCTATTCGGCGCAGGTCCTCCGTCGCCCCCGGATGCTGAACTGGTTGGTGACTGACCGGAAGATCGCGGGCCGAATCGAACCATGTTGCCGCAACAGGGGACGGGACCGGCAATGGCTGTAGTGGCTGGGGAACCGGGGGAGCCGGTTCATAACGCCCAGCCAACTGGACCTTGGATTGGCCCGTTCGGATTGGAAGTGGGCGGTACGGGTCCTGGCGAGGGGGGGCGAAATTCCGGTACCGGTCAAGCTCAGGTTGGGTGGCCAAATCCATCAATTCCTGGCGAAAAACGGCATCCGGATGCTCGCCCGGGACAAGATTTTGGAAAACACCGGCAACGGAGTTTCCTGAAGAATCCCGTATTCGTTGAAGGTCGTCCACCATCGACTGGGCCGCTTCGGTCGAGAGGGGCGGGGGCGCCATTTCGGAACCCGCAATTCCCTGTTGCGATATTCGCTGACCCGAATCGCCCTGAGGGGCGGCTTGCCTTATCGAGCCATGCCAGCCTCCTGGAAACCGGTAATCGCCAATCGAACCAGTCGCGAAGTTTTGACCATACAACTGGCGGGAGTACGGAGATTCAGGGGTCGATTGTTGGGGCTGCAAGGATTGACCAACCAGACTGGAACCCGTTCCAAAGGTCACCATAAACAGGCAGGCCACAACCCACAGGCGTCGCAACCTGGGTTTGCGGCGATCAGATGCGAAGAATTGCATGGGTAAACCTCCCTTGAGTCCCGGATTTTTGAACACCGGTCTGTTTCAATCGATTCAATTACCGATGAAAAACAAGTCTACTTTTGCTTTGTTCGGGTCTCCAATAGCAATCCTGGAGCGCCACCGGAAACCAGAATCAGTGAAATGCAGCCCGTGCTGGTATCCGGTGGGGGCTGGGAAACGACATGTCGCGAATCGGGATTGGACTGAATGGTATCGATTGACCGGCGGGAAATGCCGAATTCCGTCAAAAAACACGGTAAATTCCCGTTGGGCGTTTGAATGACGGGCCACGTATTGATATTCTTGAGTAAGTGGGATGTCAGGGGCCTGACAGGAAAATAGTCGCCGGATTCGAGACGGGTAAAACCGGATTAAGGTGGCAAAACTGCAGAAACAGAGGGAGAGGAACATGTTGGGTTTTCATCGCGTTACCGGGTTTGCGACCCGCAGCAGAATCTCAGGATTGGCGATAATGGTCGCATTTTTGGTTTCGGCATTCCTTTCAACCGTCCAGGTTGCAGCCCAGGATCCGGGACAGAAATACGAATCGCTTGTGGTTGCTCCCCAATATGTTTATCGCGATCCTGTCGGCGATGAAGATTTCCAGGCAAAAAAGGATATGGGGACCCAGAAGCGGGAGGCCATCCGGGTGATCGGGGAAGGACGGACCAGTGCACAAAATGTCCTGACGGGCAGTGCAAGCCGTACTGCAGCGTTCGATGCCTATTTCAACGAATACGTTTTCCCTTCCATGGCCCAGGCGACCGATGCAACAACTTCGTCGGTTGGCCTGATGCGTCAGGAATTTGTCAAGTACTTTCTTTCGTCCAATACCCGACCGGGCGGAAACCGGACCTACCTGATCGAAACGTTGACCGTGCCGATGTGTCGCCGGCTGGCAACCGGGAACTTTCATCCATCGGTCCGGATGAACGCCGTCTACCTGGCTGGATTGCTGAACGACCGTGAGATTGAACGGGATGTATTTCCCGCGCCGAACAAGGCTGCCTTTGCTCTATTGTTGGAACTGTTGCGAAGTCCCGACTCTCCGGAATTTATTGTCGCTTCGGCTGCTTCTGCATTGGCCAGGATCGCGGAGATCGAGGGCGTGGCACAGAGTGGTCTTGATTCGGCACCACTGCGTGGATACGCCAACAGCGTGTTGAATGGCCAGGCTCCGGGTCAGGACAATTGGCAACCAGGTACTGATTACTGGATGCGCAAAAGGTCTGTACAAACGTTGGGGAACCTGCGTGATTCGTCGGCCATTGGCATTTTGAACCAGATTGCTTCCGGTGCATCCAACCCGATTCAATTGCGAATTGATGCAGCTGATGCAGTCGGAAGAATTGGCTTTGCCGGCGCTGTATCGGGAACGGCGGCTGGCGAAACCGTGATGTCGCTATCGCACCTGGCGGCAGACGTGTTTTCAGCCGAGTCCCAGGGGATTCGTTCAACGATTCAGGATCTGGTGGCGGTCAACCTGCTTTGGGGTGACCGTTACATTATCGATCCAGGCGCTGGCGGTCCCGATGGTGGAAATCCAAACCTGCCGGGTGGCCGCCAGGGCGGTAGTGGAGACGCTGGTCGGGTTGCTGGTGGCGAGGCCGGAGGCGTGGGCGCTGGCGGGGCCGGTGTCGGCGAAGGCGCTGCTGCTGGCGGTGCCGGTGTTGGCGAAGGGCAGTCCCAGGGAAGCCAGGGAAGCCAGGGTGGCCAGGGGGCAGGCGGTATTCCCGGTAATGATCCGGTGAAGGACAAGAAAATGGCATGGCGCGAATTCAATTTGCCAAACTACCACATCAACCTGGTCCGGCGACGCAGCAAGGCCTACATCTACACCATCAACACCGTCCTGGAAAAAATCAAAAAGGACAATCTGGTTGCCGGAAATGAACGAGCGGTTTTGGATCAAACACAGACCGTTTTGAATAACGCCATGATCGATACAGATATGGGGCTGCGCGATCTGAGTGGCCGCAGCGACCGGCGAACGGGTCCTGCCCTCCCCTTCGGTGCAACCGAGGAAGTCGATAACACTTCAACAACCGTCAAAATGATGGAAATGTTTGAGGCGCACGCAAAGAAGGTAAAGGAATTCCTGCCACCTGCAGAGGTCGCCCCTGGACAGCCTGCAGCAGCCCAGGGGACTCCCCCGGTTTCTGCACCAGCATCAGGTACAGGTACCTGATCAAAGGCCCAGGCGATTCAGGGCTGGGCTTTTGTCACCATCAGCACGATTCGGTGCGTCCGGTTTCCGGGGGGGCGTGCCGGTTTGCCGCTGGCATCGGGAAACCGCCTGTTATTGAACGTCCCATGCCGGGTGTTCCCTATTCCGGGCGATTGCCGCCGCATGGGAAACCTGCATGACGACCAGCGGTGTCCAGCCAAAAAGCAAATCCCCGCAAAGCGTATTCCAGAAAAACGGAATGCCGGCCACGTAACAGCTTGCCAGCCCTGCCGCTGTTGCAGGGTACCAGGTTGCGGACGCCCAAACAGCAAAATTCGTAGTCAGAAAAAACTGGACCGAACCGGCACCAATCAACATCGCTCCCCACCCGCAGCGACCGGCGGCCGAACCGGATGCATGCTTCGGAACAATTTCCGGCATTCTGGTCAATCGGGTTCTGGCGGACCGGCAGACGACCAGATTTACGATCAACGCCAACTGGACAGCCATGGCCAATCCCAGTCCCGGTCCCCCAATTCCGACGTCAGATATCGCCATCATCAGCGGGGGTACCAGCAACGCCAGCCACAACCGGGAAACCAGCAAGCCGGCCCAAATGCAGATCGCTCCTGCCGGTTTGAAATTTGGCCAGGTCTCCATCGCTTCGCGACTGGCAATGCCCACCACAATCAACAGGGTGCAGATTGCCAAATCCTGCCAAAGCCGCTTGCCGGGCAAAGAACTGGAAAAGACGTTGTGAATCATTTTTGACATGGTGTACCGATCCGAAATCCGCAGACAAACAGAATCAGGCTGCATTGTAGACAATACTCACCTGTTTCCCAAACCGGTTCCGGTTCGGGCCAGCGGGGGTGATTCCTCCGGCAAACCGGCCAAAATCACTCCCCCGGGTAATCCCCCAGACTCCATTCAATCCGGTCGCCTGGAGCCGGTTCAAACGCACCCGCACCGCGATTCGCCAATTCTCCGTTTATATGGAACAGCCAGTTTTTTCCCAATGCCCCTTCATTTTCAATATCGTTAATCGAGTATACAAACAGCATCGCCCCACTTCCCCTTGATCCGACCTTGAAACCGCATTGATTGGCCGCTGTCTCCAACGCGTCAAAAACAGTCGCCCCCGGAGAGACCTCGAGTGACTTCAGATGGATGTCCGGCTTGAGTCCATCAAAACGAACTGCGAAATCGACCTGAACCAGTTGAAACCCGCTGGCTGGCACGGGATCAGTGGACGATTTGCCCTTTTGGCAAGCCGGCACCAAAACAAGAACCAGCAGACCAACCAGGATGTACCCGGTTCGAAATTTTCCTTTTGGGAACAATGTTGGGCCCTCGTTGGTAACTGGTGATTTTCCGACTGAATGCCGGACCAAATCCGGTGCAAGGTTATCGTAATGGCTAAACGGGAAGTTTGCCCACCCGTTGCAGTCCGAGCCGGTTTTCCGGACCATCTGAATATGACTGGCTGGCGATTCATTGGCCAGCCTGCGGATTCGCACACAGCACCCGGACTGGGAAAATGATGAAGGAAACCCGAGAACTATCAGTCCGGCTTGAATTTCCGGTGGCCGGCGTGGCCCATGTAATTCTGGACCAGAAGGGCAAATCGGCCAATATCCTGTCACGGCCATTTCAGCAGGAAATCGCAGCTTGCCTGGATCAGATCGAAACGGCTGGCGGAATCGATACCGTGGTATTGTCGTCGGCCAAGGAGAAGATTTTCGTCGCCGGTGCAGACCTGAATGCAATTGTTGATACGCTCGATTGGCCCGATGCAGAAATCATTTCTTTTTGTGAATATGGCCGGCAACTTTATCACCGTTTTCAAAAGGGGCCCTGGACCAGTATCGCAGCCATTCACGGTGCTTGTGTCGGAGGCGGTTTTGAATTGGCACTCGGCTGCGACTTCCGGATCGCTTCGGATGACCGGCGAACACAGTTCGGTCTGCCAGAAACCAGGCTCGGCCTGATACCCGGTTGGGCCGGGACGGTTCGACTGCCCCGGATGATGGAACTGGAACAGGCCATCGACCTGATCACGTCTGGCGTACTTTTTCCTGCGTCCCGGGCACTGGAATACGGCTTGATCGATGCGGTCGTACCGGCTGCTGGGCTGATGGAAACGGCAATCCAGTTTGCCCGGAACCCCTACAATCGGGCTGCAACGGCCGGACGCCGGGCACAACGGCTCGGACAGGCGATGACAACGGCCGGTAATCCGGATGAGCTTTGCCAGAAGTGGTCCGCGCGGGTCCGCGAATCGAACGATATTCACCCTTTTGCCGCCGAAGTCCTCGCTCACCATATGATCCGCAGTGCGAATATGGAATTTGAAGCGGCTTGCGATTCGGAGGCCCGGGCGATGACAGTCGTTTACGGCAGCCCCGCCAGTCGCGGATTGTTGAACAATTTTTTCCTGAATGAACACAACCGCCGCAGTCCGGGATGGCATCTGGGGGACATCTCCCCCATGCCGGTCTCCAGGGTTGGAGTG